>Ga0209460_1000617_pt1 | contig 30261 bp, 19 predicted proteins | sample EBPBio132013_DNA_FD_185868 | JGI IMG/M metagenome (GOLD analysis project Ga0209460, IMG submission 185868) | Wastewater treatment Type I Accumulibacter community from EBPR Bioreactor in Madison, WI, USA - Reactor 2_5/13/2013_ DNA (SPAdes)... | ecosystem: Engineered > Bioreactor > EBPR >... | reverse complement strand
TTGATCTTGCCACTATACTTGATCCAGACAAGGCTAACCTTAATATACAAACAGATGCCAAGTCTGCTATAATGCAGTCAGCCATGGCTGGTGATAAGAATAGCTTTTTAAATATCAAAGCCGCAGCATTTAGAGAGTTTGTATTCTCTGGTATAAAATCTGGAAAACTTGATTCTAGATTGCAACAACTTCAAGCATTTTCAAACTCGACACCAAAAGAATTTGGAGATTTTTTTGGTATAGATGAAGCAGAAGTAAGTAGAAAAGGCGGCCCTTCCGCAATTGTACAAAATTTAATAGACACAGCTAGAGCTGTTGAGTCTGACTACAATTACGTATCTAAAAACTTCAAAAACCCGTTTAATCCAAGAAAGTACTCATCTGCCACAAAAGAAGGTACGGAAGAGCTTGTAAACTATGCTGCTCATGAAGAGGCTAAAACTATCTTAGCATTATCTCTTAATAAAGTTAGAGAGTCTAAGAATAGAATTAAATCTATTGTCGACAGCTTATCGGGACTAGGTTTTGCTGAAGAAGACGCGTTGGCTATAATGGATCCAAACGCTAGAAAAGATGAAATAAATATATTACGAGAATCTATTAGCGCTATTGGAGAGCGGATGGCTAAGCCAACTTTTGTGGACAAGGTAGCTAAAAGGTTTGAAAAATATGTTGGTGAGATTCCCACCTTAAAAGGTAGCGGAGATTATATAACACAGCTTAAAGATAAACTAGCTAGACTAGAAAAGCTAGATCAAGCTTCTACGGAAAAAGAATATAAAGAAGCACTTAGAGCACATATTACAGCTGAGGTATCTAAATCGAACATTGAGCTAAATGATCTTAGTGACATAAACACCGCAGTAAATCAAGCTTTTGACTACAATAAGATTAATCAAGATAACTATGTAGCTAGAAAGATGTATGATTATCTTTCAGCTCCGACCAATTTTAATAAATTGTCTTTGGAGATTCAGGGATTGTTCACTGGATTATTCCAGGAAGCAAGTAAACCACCTACTCCGACTGCTGCAAAAACAGAAAAACCTCCAGCCGCCCCTGCAGTACAAGCAAGTAAACCTGCAGAAGTAGTAACTAAACCTGTAGAGGCGGTAGCACCTAAACCAGAATATGAGGTTGGTGAGACTCTGCGTACAGAAAATAAGTACTACGAAGTAACTGCTTTTGATGGTACTAATGTAACAGTACGTAACATGACTAGTGGAATTACTAGCATAGTTAAAAAGGAGTATTTAGATAAATGGATAGCTGATGGTACTGTTTCAAAGGTTGGGAAAGCCAAGCCGGAAGAAGTAGACTTATCTGAGTCAAGTGAGGCCTATACAAATGCTGTTAAGGCAATACAACTATACAACGGTCCACTAGAGGCTTTCGATGATTATTCAGCTAAAGCACTTAGTAATAAAGACCTAACCAAAATAGAGTTAGAAGAGCTATTAGAAATAGTTGAAAATAAAAAAACAGAGTTATCTAAGAATCAACCTAAGCCAAACCCTAATAAATCTTTTATAGTAGATGGCCAAGAATTTTGGCCTGGATTAGATTTGGCAATACGGAAAGATAATCGTATATTTGCAGTAAAAGTACTATCAGCAGTTACTGAGGACACTATTCTAGTAGCCCCACCAGCTGGAAAGTTACTAGAAATAAAAACATCTGATGTAGTGGCTATTGGTACAGAAAACACAAATAATGCAATGAAAAGTAAAGAAACTGGTGGTATAAGCGAGCAAGATCAGAAAAATTCTAACAGTAATTTCGATCTGCAAAAAGATATACTAGATAATGCTGATGTTGTAAACGCATTAGTTAATGAAGCTATTGCTAATCCAGCAGAAGCTAAAGCTGCATTCTTAGAGAATAATAAAATTTGCTAATTAATGGTTTGTAATTTACCACGAGTACAAGTAGAAAGATTTATTAAATACGCCTTCGTCAAGATAAACAACGAGGGCTTTAATGACTTTATGAGCCTTGCCAGCGATATTTATAAAGAAACATCTGCTGACAATAACAAGAATGCTTTGACTTATTTACAGATGCTACCATCTGTGTTTATTACTTTGTATACACAGAGAGCAGAAGTGCGTAGTAAAGTAGCAGCAGACCAATTAGCCGTAGCTGGGCCAAAGATTGACGCGTGGTCTGATATTGGTAATATTGTGCTAGATTTGGGTATAGTAGATGATAAAACATCTACTGGAGATAAGCTATTTGTAGATACTGGTAAGGACCTTACCATAAATGGTTTTAACAGACCGTACCAAAATTCAGCATATGTTGTAGAAGGGCTACAGGCAGACGCAGCCAACAACTCGAAGGATTATAACAAAGAAGTTAGAATACGTGTTGTTAAATACCCAAGTACTAAACTAAAGTCACAATTTGTTCCAGTAAGGGATATGAACGGTGTTCCAGTAGCTGGGTTACAGACTGCGGTACAACACAGCGATTTTTATGTTGTCTTTGAATACAAAGGTAAAAATGACTCTAGTTGGGGTATAATGGGTTATATAAAACCTTTACAGTACTACGATAATGGTAAACCGATAGATATAGATGACGTAGCCAAGTTGGTAAATATACCAGATGAAATACTCCAGGAACTAAAAGATAACAAACCTGCATATGACGCCCTTTTTAACAGGCTATCCTCAGCTTTGGGAGACCAGAACGCTGTAACCTTGACATTAGAAAAGGCTGGTATAGAGCTACATCCTAATTATAACAAGTTTTCCATACTTGAGGAGCACGGAGATAAAAAGAACTATCAAGCTGAGCCTCTGGCGGGCGCAAGTGACCATTACCAGAATAATGGTAAGGGTATTATAATAAAAGCTTACAACGGCCAGTATGTAACAGAGGCCACAGACGACGAAGCCCCTGCCCTTCCTCAATATAAAGATGCCATGGGTAACCCTACACCATTCAGGGGCTATTTTGCACTTACTACAATGCCTAATGGTAGGAAGTTCTGGGTTGGTGTACGTCCAACTAAGTTAATCACTCTTGGAGAAGAAGCAAAACAAGCTTTTGCAAATGATATTGCTGAAGCTACTCAACAAATTAATAGTATACGAGGTAACAACCCAGACAACGCCGCACACGCTGAGGAGATAGCTAACACACTTAACAACAAGTACTATTTCTACACAGGTAATGACTATAACATATTTTTTATAAGCAACTATAATGCCGAAACTGGTCAATTCCAAATAAGGGCTGACTTTTTGCTTAGCAATGCACCTATTGGTGTACGTGTGCCTGCTTTGTATGTATCTAGTCCAAATATTTATAAAAATTACGATTCAGTAATACAGGCTTTAAATAGAAGAGCCAAACAACTTAACATACCTGTTAATCTTGACGCGGGGTCTGTTAGAAGTAATATTCCTTTTGACCGATCTGCAGGTGTTTACGAAAAGCAATCTCAAGCACAAGCATCTAGGAATTTCTCAACCACGGTCGCTCCAAGTATCTTTGAACGTTCGTTCTTTACTATTAAACCGGTACAACCAGTAGAGTCTGCTATAAAAACTGAAGTAGCTAAGCCTGCTGAAGTTAAAAAAGAATTGTCACCTGAAGAGGCTTCTACTGGACTTACAAAAGAGCAACTGCAAGAGATTCAAAAGCAGGCCGAGGAGAAATACAAGAAGTTGGTCGATAAAAAAGATAGTTCTCCATTTAAACTTGCCGGTAGTACAAAAGAGGATCCAATTACAGAAGAAGAAAGGGCTGCTCTAAAGGCCATGCTTCCGTCTTTTATTGCAGTTGAGGAGTTAGATTCTATACTGGATACACTTAATAACAAAGGTATAGCTCTGGGTTACTTTAAGGATAAAATTGTATATCTTTCAAAGCTAGCCGGAGTCGATACAGCATTCCACGAGGCGTTTCACGCAATATTCAGAACAGTTTTGTCTGATTCTGAAATAAATGCTTTATTATCCGCCGGTAGTCAGGCCGTAGAAAAGGCTAACCCAACTGCTTTTAACGAAGCTGCTGTAAAAGAATTTAAACAAAATAGGAGTTATGACGTTACAGACGAGGAAGCTAAAGATTTAATTGTAGAAGAGTACTTAGCAGATAAATTTGCAGAGTATGCAAAAAATAAGCGTCGTAACTCTTTCATTAAAAATCTGTTTGACAAAGTAGCTCGTTTTGCTAAATGGCTTCTTGGAAAGAACACCGATCTAGAGAAGTTTTTTGATAAGGCTAGTAATAATAAGTTCTACAACTCTACTATAAAAAATAACAGGTTTACTAATATAGGTTATGGTACCTACAGTTTAATACCTGGTACAACGACACTAGCAGAGTCTGAAGGTATTGTTAAGACAATCGCTGGACGATTCGTCGAGGATAGCGCCGATGTTGATAACAATATAGATATTGTTCTTGACGATATGGCGTACTTCTACTCGTTAACTAATCCAGAGAATGTAGCTGCTATACACGCCGGTACTCTAGACCCACAGAAGCTCGCCGATAGGATGGTTATGTACACTAATCCTACATCTAGGGCTATTATAAAGAGTGAAGTAAATAAACTACTGAATATCTCTGGATATGATATAGATTTAGAAGATTTCCAAGATCTTGAAAGCGAGTACGGCAGGGCTGCTGATAATGTGTGGGACAAATCTATTGATGAGTCTGGTGGTTTTGATGGTGTTTCTAAAGAAATTAAAAGATTCATATTATTTACCACATACCAGACTATAGATGATATTACTGGAAGACCTGTACGTAAAGCAATAGATGGTGAGTACGTTTATGCTAATTTAGAAAGATCTCTTGCTGGAAAATCTCCTAGTGACATACTCTCTGGGTTAAAAGCGCTTTCTTTAGTTAATCCACAGATAAAGGCTGTATACGATAAGCTTAAACAAAAAACAGGTTTAGTAGAGTCTACTCAAGATACTGTTGGTAATGAGGCTTCTTTTAGTGATCTTACTCCAGATAATTATGCTGATAATTTGGAAGGTAAGCAGGCTATGATAAGATTTTTCAAAGCCTTGGAGAAAAACTTTTTGAACCATCTTCAGGTAGTAGTTTCTTATAGTGACGGTAATAACACAAATAAAGTATTCTCTAGCAACAGACAGGATGCTCCTAACATCCAATTAGGCCGCTGGCAAGCTAACTATCTCTCTAATGTACACGATACATTAAAGAACGATGCTGCTAAACGCACTAGATTGGCTAAAAGTTTATCTGATTTTATACAAAAGTATAATTCAGGTACTGTTACGCTAGATGACATAACTTCGCTCCAAGGCACTTTGTCTAGCTTAGCTCTTGAATTTGAGCCGGCGTATTTACGCATGAGCTTTTCTTCTAAAGATGACTCTGTGGCGAGCGCTTTACGTAAAGCCTTCCCAGATGCAACTAGGCTAAGTACATCGTTTCTAGATAAACTGTCCAGCTATCTCCATAAGAATAGTAACATATTTGAAAGTGGTGATTTAACTTCTCGTATAAACTCAGAAGGAGAGGTTGTTGACGCCAGTCTTGTAAATATAATATTATCTTTTGTAAGATCTAACGTTTTATTTGATACAAACATATTCCAAACTAACTTTAAGACAGCTGATAATAAAACTAGGTATTCTTATGTTTATCCTAATTACTACGTAAGTAAGATTCAGGAATTAAACAGAAAGCTTAGTACACCGCAAGCTATAGCAGATCTAAAAAATAATACCTATTATAAATATAATCATTTAATAAACCTTTTTGACAACGACTCGGTAAATAACCAAGTAGTTGCAACAAACTTCAAGCAACTGTATGCTGAAATTACTGGTGATATAAGAGAAGAGACTATTGATGATATTGGTAGAAAAGATCTTAAAGATGGTACTGTTTTTAAAGATACCGACCCAAAAGCTCTTATACTTACAACACTTGCTTTGTACAACTCTAGGCACACTAGAAGTACTCAAGTAAAAGAAGAAGGAAAGCCAGCAAAGACTGTAACAACGGCGTATGCTAGATTCTGGCCATTACAGCTAGAAGCTAAAAGCACAATGCTTTCTGTAGACTTACCTATTATAGATGGTTTGTATGAAAACGGCAAGCTAACAAACGCTGCTCGTAAGTATTTACGTAATTATCTATCCCAAGAGATTGCTAGAATAGGCATTTTAACAAAGCCTTACAGTGAAAGAAACTCTGACTATAAAATAGATAATAAAAGAAATGAATTTGTTTATTTTAAGTTTCTTAATAATCCAACTGTAGATTCTATACTTGAGATAGAGCGCAACAAAAAGGGGCAAGTTACAGCTAGAAAAGAAAAAGTAACCGCTGAAGATATAAATAAAATTATGTCAATTCTTGAGGATGGTTTGCTTAAAGAAAAAGCAGCTTTCCTAGAGACTTTGGCTAAGCATAATATATACACTCGTTCCACTAATTTGCTCGATACTAATGCTGTAAATAAGTACGGTACAGAAGACAACTACCTAGGCAGTTTCTTTTTTAACAGTTTGCTTAATTCTATTGGTATTAAGCAACTTATGTTTGGTGATGAATCACAATTTAAAGACGATACAGATCTTGTAAAACGTGCTTCAGGTCTTTTAGCCTTTGGTGTATCTAGAGGTGAAAGGGTATACAAAACTGCGTACACAACAGAGGCTACGGTTCAGTTAAATAGAGAATCTCTGTTTGACGGTAGTCCCGACACATCTATTGGCGGTGATGATACAGTAGAGATAAATACTGATGACGGTGGATCTGAAATGACTACACAAGAATTCATTGACATACAATATGATTTAGGTAGACTTGACTCAGATAAATTAGAAGCATTAAATTACCTAAAAGACGGTATAAAACCAGGTTCTCCAGAAGAAGCTAGGTACGAAGAGTTAGTGGATAAGCTGGCAAAAAAGGCTGGTGTAGATTCTACTCTTGGTATTGACGGTGTTTCTATGAAACTTGTTTCTTTTGGTGGTGGGTTTATAGATGGTAACTACGTAGATAATCATAATATATACTATGATAAAATGTCTGTCGCGGTACTGTTTAAGAATTTTACCTCTAGATGGGATGAAAACTCACAAAGGTGGGTTGCCCAAAAAGGCCTTGAAGCACTACATAACAAGAGAGTGTGGATGGAAAAGAATGGTATTGGGCAAGTAAACCCTAAGTCTGCTGGTAAGCTCAAAACAGGTCCTTTGATGGATCATACTTTGTTTAATAGTGTCAGCTTAGATGAAAACGAAGATCTTCCTGAAAACCTTCACTATACTCCACAACAACGTGCAGGTAAGAACCAAAGACTACAGGTAGAAGTAGCTTCTCACGGTGTAGATCGTATAACAGCGATGTCACAAGCGCTACAGCTTATTGACACTGGTAGCAAGGACGCTAAGCTTAAAGCGGAGTTTCAATCTACACTAGCAGAACTTCGGAATAGAGCATTTTCAGAGGCGCTTAATATAGTGTCAAGAGAAATCGTGCAGGAAAATAGTACATCGAGAGATATTAAATTTTTCCTTGAGAAGGTTCGTGATACGATAACTAACACAACCCCATCTTACAATTTGCTAGAGTTCTTAGCCACAGAGGGTACTGATACTAAATACGACTTTAACGTACCAGCTGTTGTATCGAAATTGGAGAATGTGTTTCTAGCACATTTTAACAAAGATACATTGGTACAAAAAATGCCAGGTAGAACTTTAGTATTGCGTACGTCTAGAGATTATAATGTAATTATAGATAAAGACGGTAATGTTGTTACACGTGACACATATCTAGCTTCACCAGATAAATACAGTGACAACGAAACTAGAGAACTGCGTGTACATAAACTAGTTGATGGTAAGATACAGCACGCTGAAATAGTAGTGTCTAGAGGTACTGCCATGCTTTATGGTCTTAGGATTGGTTATAATATACCAGAATCTCTTTTAGAGGGGTTCGGTGTACGTATTCCAACTGAAGGCTATCGCTCGATGATCCCGTTTAAAATAGTTGATTTCTTGCCAGATTACATGGGAGATTCTGTAATAATTCCAAAAGAAATATTACTTTTTTCTGGAGCTGACTTTGATATTGATAAAATGTACGCTTATGTAAAAAGTTTTTACAGAAGTGACAGGGGTGTATCTATATACGGCTCTGCAGTAACTCCAAAAGCGCGTTACGAAGAGTATATACAGTGGGAGATTGAGAATAATCCAAACGTCGGTTTGTATAAAAAGCATCTTATTGAGAATAATCAAGAAATGCAAGAACTTACAAGTCGTAGAAAGCAACTACTTAGAATAAACAAGCTTGGACCCTTAGCCCACGCGCTTGATTCATTTGAGGCTGCGCTTACTGCAAGATTGTTCACAGGAGATTCCAGCAAAGAATTACTTAAAGAAGCTTTTGATTCTATTGAATCTACCATTGGTTACGAAACACGCAACGCGAGTGGTAAAAAAGAGTTGTACAAAAGCGTAAGAGAGGAACTTCAAGATATATCAGATCGTATAAGTCAAATACAGTACAACACATACAAAGAAATATACGACAGGCTTGGATTTTATACCCAACAGGATTTTAACTACAATGCTTCTTTACAATCTAGAGGCGCCTTGATGAACAAGCTTATATATATCCATAGTAAATTTGTAACAAATCCTGAGATAACCAAAGAGCTCGCAACACCAACTACCACTAAGTACCTTGAGCAGGATGCTAATTTAATAGCATCGCTGTCTGGAAAATCAGAAGGTAGATTTATTGGATCATCAATTAACGGTATTTTAGATTCTTGGACTAATAACGTTCAAGGTAAACGTCTAGTAGGTGTTTGGGCAAACGTTAACATAGTGAACGCCAGTCTTACAAAACACAATGTCACAATAAAAGGCACACACTTTATTAAATTTGATGATACCACTTACGGAAGCTTTGGTAGATCTCTAGAAGATGATGTTGTTTTTAATGAAGATGGGACATTTTCAGTAGTAAAAGAGGTTAGATCTAAAGCAGACACTGTATCTTCAAATGTATCAGCAGCTACGGATAACGCAAAAGAGCGTTTGATGGCTAGGCTTAACTACACGGATGATACTGCTGGTGTATATGGAGCAATGATGTCTTTAGGTATAGGAAGAACTAGGGTTAATCTTTTTGCAGCCCAGCCTATTCTAAAAAAATACACAGATATGCTAGTAGGTGCTAAGACTAACGTACAAAGAGTAGGTAGTACCTCTGGAGCGCTATCGTCTTTGATTAAAGAGAGTAAATCTAAGTTAACTAGCGCACTATCTGTCACTGTAGGAGCAAAAGAAGCTGCTAAATTGGTTAAAGCATATTCTAATCAATCTATAAAGTCTGAAGAGCTTGTAAAAGCTATAAAAGATGATTTAGAAGGGGCTGCTAAATACGCTAATGATCTTAGGGTGTTGCTTACATTTCAAAAAATGCAAGATTTAGCCGATGCCTCTAGAAACTACGCAAGACTACTCTCCATAAACAGGGGTATAATCAGTACATTCGATTATGTAGATAGTATAAAAGATGCTGCAGATGAACTGGGGCTAGGAGACCTCGTTGGTCTAAGTTCTACGCAAGCTAGCGGCCCAATTGATGTACGTGAATTTATTGTACCAAGCGACAAGCCTGGCTACAAAGATTCTAATATATACAACAACTTACTGAATATACGAAGGCTCGACGACATATCTAGAAAGTTCTTTATAAAGAACACTAGCATGTTCAAAAAAGTACAGAGTAGGCTAGTAAACACTACTGTTAGAACTGCAAGAAGCTCTGACAAAGACTACATGGAGAAGGCTTTGTATAACTTTGTAGTTATGCAGGCCTATGGTAAATGGTTGAAAGAAAATAGAGACATCGACGTGTCTTCATATTCACCATTGGTGTATAATTCTCTTAAAGAGGCTACATTGCGTGATAAGTTTCAATCTTTGCTAGAAATTCCTGAGTTTAGAGCGAACGAGCTTGTAAGATTTATTACAACTAGGTCTAAAGGTATACAAGACATAGTGTCTGTAAACACTCGCCTTAAATCTACCCCTGCAACTGAAGAGCGTTTTACAAACGCCTATGATGCTTTACTTAATAGCAGCAATGCTAGTATACGCAACTTTGCAGCTGGTCTTTTTGGTTATATGCTGGCTAGAGACGGTGCTTCATTTGGTAGTGGTTCGATAGTAAAGTTTATAAAGCCGAGTATGTTTTATAACATGGCAAAAACTTTAAAAAGCGTAAACGTAGCCCTGTATAAAGAGGATAATAATTTAATGAAAGAGGTTACCGGTAGCACCATAGAGGAGTTACGTAGTAAATTCTATCAAGTTTATATATCAGACGCTGTAAACTACCCGTTACTACCATCACTTCCAGTAGACACTAGTGAGGATGGTTCTAAAGAGACCATCAAGCCTAGAATAACAGCTAATGACAGAGGAACTGAAGTTACTGTCTACACACTATCTAAAAAAGACGGTGGTTTTGACATAACAAGTAGACCAATACATAGAGCATACGATTTATTTGGATCTAACTTTATGCACACAACAACAGATGATAAAGGAGACACTATTATAGATCCACCTAGAGCATTTAGATACTCTTTTAACGGTAAAAGGCACGTATATGCACTATCTAAGATAGATAGACAAGGTACCGATAAAGGTATAGTGTACACCTCCTCGTACAGAGAAATACCAGTAGTTGGTCAAATAGGGTACAACCCATACACAGTTCCATTAGAGTACAGTAGAGAACATTTCTCAACAGACGCTAAAATCACAAAAACAAGTACACCAAATACTTTGAAAAGTGATGAAAATAGTGTATCTTCTAGTGTAAAGTTGGCTATGCAGCCTAAGAATGTTGAAAAGATTCTTAACGGTACTAAAACTACTACTGTTAGGAGTGAATCACAGGCCAAAGTTATAGGTTTGGATGTAGGTCAAAGTAAAGTAGTCAATATTGGAGGAAAAAATTTTAATTTGACTAATAGAGGATTTCTTACTATCGAAGAAGCTGGAGGTAAAGGAAATATGATAGCTTCGGAAGGAGTTCTTACAGAGGATGATTTTACCTATAAGCAGACTAAAGACTGGGTTAATGGTAAAGGAAAACTCTATGTTTATGACATAACTCCAGTCTCAGAGCAGACTAATCCTGTGACAGAGCAAGAGTCATCTACTCCAACAGAGCAAGCAGATCAAAAGAACCCTCTTGGTGCTTATATCCAAGAAGGTAATGACGCTCAACCTGCACAGAATGACGCTGTAGCTAACGCTGTAAGTAAATACACAGCAGAATGGTTAGAGCGAAATCCTCTATACATACTTGCTGATCCAGGCGAGGAAGGTTTTGAGAATCGAAAAGCAATCATGGAAGCACTCAAAGTTGCTCCTAGAGTAACTATTGATAATCTAACAGAAGCTAGAATAGCTGAAAGGGATGATCTTATATCAGATCGTCGTGGCGATACTGCTTATATACCTGATTTTGCTACTGAAGATATAGGATTTGACATAAATCCGGGCCTTAGTTCAGAGTTTGCAGGTTTTGCAAATCTAGAATCAGATTATCGTAGAGCTCTTGCCAAGACTGGAGATGATTATGAGCAAGAATACGCAGCTGCGCTGGCGAAATTTGCTAGCAGGTATGGGATATTCCTTACAGAAGAATTGCAACAAGAGAACAATCCTAACCAGCTATCTCTGTGGGATACTGAAGATAACGAAAGCGAATCACCGTTTGAATGTTAAAAATTAATAATGGCACAATCCTGTTCATTTAACACAGTACTAGATTCTACTAAGGCGTGGCTTAGAACTAGAGGATTTATTGATGAGAATATGCGGATTAAGACTTCCCTGCCCGGTTTTAAAGACCAGGTAGGGAAACTTACCGTTATGGCTAAGCAGAAATTTGGAGTTGACGAAGGAGATCTATTCACAGTTGAAAAGATAGAAGTTCCTAAGTTAACACCTACCCCATATTATAGAACAGATGATAAAAGAACTGTATATAAAGCAGTTCCTAATGAAAGAGCTTTCAACGCTATAGATACCTATAAGTCTGGTAAAAGCTTTATGAAGGTAGATTATGGCCTTAAGGTTGCAGAGATAATTTCAGATAATATAGACAGAGTAGAAAAGCTGTTTAAGTCCATAGGAAATAACGACACTTTCTGGAATAAAATTCAGAAAGATTTCCAAATTCCTAAGGCACAAATACTGCTGTTTAAAGACACAGCTGGAGCCAATATCCAAGAGAAACTGGCTTCATTCTTAGCAGACTATACTTATACTATAGAGATTAATACTGCTAAGGCAAGAAAAGATGCTGCTGTAAGTAATTTTAATGATGAAGGTTTTAGAGGTGGCGTACGTAAAATACTAGACTCTATGGACTCTACTATGGAGAAAGCTGGCCTAGAAAGAGGTAAAGCCTATAGTTTAAAGCAGGCCGTTGCCGGAATGTCTAAAGTTAGTGATAATGGTATATTAAGTTCTAAGGTTGCAGGTGTGCTAGCTCCTTATCTTGATAAGATGGGAACTACTGTAGTATTTGAGAAGTCTTCTGAAGATAACGGTCTTCTGGGTTTCTATGATAACGAAGCTAATACTATAACACTTTACACAAGCGCTATAGGCCTGTGGTTTCTAGATAATAAGGTTAGATTAATAGACCAAGACCCTTCTGGTAAGGAAGGTGACAGTTATGAAATTCTTGAGAATTTCTTATCTTCTGTATTAGTGCATGAGATAATACATGCATTTACTGCCACTAGAATACGTCAGTACAATATAACAAACGTTCCTTTAGATGCTGCAATATATAAAAGAGCTGCTGGATCTAAAGAAGCTGTCCCGCTGTCTAAAGCAGAAGAAGCTGTTATAGAAAAAATTAAAGAAGTTTTTAACGCTGTTAGAGGTGAAAGATCCTTAATGGGTGAGTATGGTGTTACTAACTTAGATGAATTCGTAGCCGAAGCTCTATCTAATGAAATATTTGCAGAAAAACTTAAGAAGATAGCACTTCCTCCAACGATTACTGCACAGTTTGGTAATCTTGACATACCATCTCTTATAAGAAAGATTATAAACTATCTTATAAATGTTTTCTCAGGTAGCAAACCTGTAGATCCAAAGATATCAGCATTTTCTCAAGTAGAGAATTTCGCCAAGTTCATGCTTGAAACTTACAATAGTGAGCTTCAAGATTTGTACACAAAAGACGTTACGATATTCTATAGTTCTTTGAGAGGTGAAACGCCTTCTCCTGAACTTCTTGCTAAAAGAGTGCAGGAATTCTATGATTTAGATGACCGTAGTAAAGTTAACGAAGTTAACAGAGAGTACAGAGAGCTAACAGGTATGGCTCCTTATGAAGCTTTTTTAACTAAAAAGGTAGAAGGAGTAGATTTAAAATCTGTAATTGACAGACTTAAGGTTATTTTTCCTGGAATGTCTGTTAAGTATGTTAAGGAAGGTGATAAAGACTACGTGCAAGGCGCTAACGCTTACGTAAAGGGTAATGTAGTTTATGTACAAGAAGATGTAAGTCCTCTAGTTATGATAGAGGAATTCTTACACCCTTTTGTAAACGCTATGTATAAGGCAAACAGAACTTTGTTTAACTCTTTGTACGTTCAAGCTAGTTCTCAAATGCCTGAGTTAGTTGAAGAGGTTTCAAAGACTTACACAGACGCCAAAGGGTTTACTAATGAAGACAGAGAACAAGAAGTTGTGGCTAGGGTAATAGCAGCTTCACTGGAATCAGAGTTTTCTGCTAAACCTAAAGCTAAAGTTCCTAGTAAGCTAAAGAATCTGGCTAACCGATTCATGGACTGGCTTTACCGAACTTTAAACAGAGTATTCGGAAATAAGTTAAAACCTTTCGGCATATATCCTGAATTTATACCTAGTAACATAACTATAAAAGAACTTTCGGCAATTTTAAACGAAGGTGCTGTATATATAACTAATTTTTCTGAAGATAGAAGGTATAATTTGAAGCCTGACCAAGTAGAAATACTTTCAGATGTTTCAACGCTACTTACAGAGAACAGTAAACTGTCTTCAGTTGTTGAAGATTTCTTTAACATGGCTGAAAACCAGATATACAGACTTCGTCAGAATAAAAACTACGATAAGCTTAGAGAGGCTTTGTCTAATCCAGATGGTACTAGCAGATATGTAGATTTAAAAATGCTTCTGCAAGACGCTAAGGACAAGACAGACTCTATAGAAGATATGCGTTTTAAAATGCGCCAAGTTGTAAACTCTCTTGTTTTTGTAGAGGAGCTTGGTAGCAAGATGGTTACGTTAGCTGAAGGCTTAGCTAAAGACAGCACACTAGACGTTAAAGATAAAATATCTAAATTACGTTACTTTTTACAGCTGGCCAATAACTGGGGGCAGTTTTTGGATATGGTTGATAAAGAATTAACCAGTACAAATACAGCGCTTACTACCTTGTTTGGTAACATACGTCAAAACTTTAAAACGCTAGAAAATATAGTACTGTCTACAGATAAAAGCGGTGTTGTTGAAGTACTTGACGAGATGCTTGGATCCACTAGGAAAACTATCAAAGACCTGTATGAAAAAGAGATTGATAAGTTAAAAGCTGCGATAAAGGCTGGTAAAAATGTAAAAGCTAACAAAGCACTGCTTGCTAACAGAGAGGCCGAGTTTAAAAAATTTGACTTAAGTAAAGACAACATAATAAGATTGCTTAATGGTGAATTAGGAGACACTAATCTGTTTTCAGCTTTATTTGAAGCTTATATATCATCTCCAGATCCAATCATTGGTGGTTTTGCTAAATTTATTAAAACCAACATGTATGACGTTGAAGCAACCCTTCAACAGCGAAAAGCTAAGATGCTAAATGAGCTAGACCCACTCATGAAGGATGTTGATAGATCAGATCCTAAAAAATTGGGAGAAAAACTTGCTTTTTGGGATAACATAGCTGGATATGATTCTGATGGTAATCTAACACAAGAGAAAGTTTTTACTTATCTAAATGAGTTTAAAAACTATCGTTACGAAATAGCCAGATTAGAGGACGAAGTAGCTAAAGCAAAGGCTTCTGGTGACAACGCCGCTTACTTAGCCGCTCGCCAAGCTCTTTACTCCACAAGAGTACTATACATGCATAACGAATACGTGCCGGAGTACTACGCCAGGAATGCTGTATTTGATAACCCAGTTGGTCAAATGGCTAAAGCTGCTAGAGATAAAGTACTAGCAGACATACAGAATAAGCAATTTGAAATAAACAACAAAGGTTTTGCTAACGAGCAAGACACCATGGAATTAGAAGAGATGTGGAGAGAGTATAGAGGACTACACTCTAACTTTAATCCTGTAACTGGTGCAAAAAAAACTGGTGACGCGGAATTAATAGCACAAGCCCTACAAGAGTACAAAAACAACTCCAAAGAGTTCTACGAGTGGGTTGAGGTAAAAGGTGCTTACGACAGAGCCAGAACTGCCCACGCAGAAGATATTATTGCCAATGGTATGTTAGATGGTACACCAGAGTTCGTCGTAGAGATGGGCCGTTGGGAAACTGCTAATACAAGAGTGGTAGTAGATGAAAAATTCTATACAGAGGTCAAGGACCCACTAATTAGAATAATAGATAAGTTGTCGGCAAAGCTTCCAAACAGTGTTAAAAAAAGTGCTGCTTTTGGAGAGATTTGGAAAGAGATATTTGATCATACAAACCCATTCAGGGATGAAGATGGTCAAATAGATGCTACCGCAATGACTGATACTAAAATAAGAAAAGCTAAGGAGCTAGAAGAAAAGCTAGATAAACTAAAACAATCATTTGCTGGTATTAGTGGTTTAACAAGAGCACAGTCAGATAGAAGATCTTACCTGTACAGTTTAGCTGAAATGGGTGTTATTACAGAAGCTCAAGAAGACGAGCTAGAGTTAATTAACCAAATGGCTAAAGTCAGCGGTCTAAGCAAAGCTGAAAAAAAAGCATTTATAGACGCTATAGACGCTTTAAAAGAGGTTCAGTCTAGAGTACCGTCAGTTTATTACGTAGATGCCATAAATGAGCTTATAAAGGCCCATGGATACAGTGTTGACGCATCGTCTGCTGTTGATTTTGTAAACTCTCCTGTATTTGAGAATATAATGCTGTCTGACCATAGAGCTAAACAGTGGTTTGAAGATAACCATATAGAGAAGACCGTGTACGACAAGCAACTTGGTGACCCAATTATTGTCTACGAACCACTTTACGTATGGAGTAGAGTTGTACCTACTGACGAAAAATACATGAAAAGAGTGCCTGGTTATAAGTACCAAACTCGTCAAGTAAAAGAAAAATATAGGACAGCTAGGGTTGTTGGAGAGACTGTCGATAATAGAGGCCAGTGGCTACCAAGAAAAGGCATTCCAGACAGTCCGTTTATCAATCAAGCTTATGAAACCTTAAAAAATACAGATCCAACTACCTTCGGTATACTGGAAATTGCTAAAAAATATCACTTACAAACACAAGAAGATGCTGGCAGACAACACAGGCTTTGGCTGGATGTTCCAAGAGTTCGTAAGCACCTTCTTGAGGGTATAAGAAATGGAGATATCAAAGAAAAATCTAAATGGGCTTGGAATAAGCTAAAACAGGCTTGGACAACTCAAGAGGACGATTACGCAGAAGACTACGGCAACTTTGATCCGCAGGCTGCAGATACTACTAAACTAAAGCTAGTGTCTACAGACATGTTTGGAAATGAGTTTGTAATGGCTCCTATTAAATACACAGCAAAGATCCCACAGGATCAACAAACTTATGATGTATTAGGTGCTACTCTGAAGTACATGCAGTCCATGGAAGCTAACAAAAAACTAACAGAGATCAATCCAGTAGCAGAGGCTTTTAGAGCGGTATTGTCCAGCGAGGGGGTAAAAGATACAAAGAAGATATCAAAATTCCACAAGTTTAAACGTAATGTTAACGTATTTGCAAATAAAAAGAAGGAAGACTACATAAGACTACGTGCCATAGACAATATAATAGAGCGTGAATTTAAAGGTATAGAAAATAAAAACGAGCTTGGAGAGTTTGGCAATAAAGTGTCTCAGAATCTTATGGCACTGTCTGCTGTGACCTCTCTTGCGTTGGATATTCCAAGTGCCTTTAAGAACGTATTCTCAGCACACGTACAGAACATTATAGAGGGTATAGGGCATGAGTTTATCACTGTTAAAGACTGGTGGAGGGGTAATGGTATATTCTTGAAGGATTATATGCCTGGACTTATCCAAGACAACTATAAACTGGGTAATAAATCACTATACACGCAAATGTTCCAACTTTTTGATCCTATACAAGGTAAATTTTTGGATACTTTTGGTAGGGAAACCTCCGCATCGACTATGCAAGACTTTGTTTCTGGTAAATGGGCGTTCTCAGCCAGACAGTTCGGTGAACTTGAGGCACAGGGGTCATTGTTCCTAGGTGCAATGTCCAGATTTACCGTAGAGCAAACACTACCTGACGGTACTACAACAGCTGTTAGATATATAGATGCTTTTGAACTTGGTAAAGATGGGGTAATACGTACAAAAGAAGGTATAGATCCAGAGTACGCTCCAGGTGGTAAGAAGTTTAATGACTTCAAACTAAAGCTGCATGAAATAAACCAGCGCCTACAAGGTAACTATGCAAAAGCAGACCGTACAGAGATTGAACGTTATTCCACAGGTAGGTTGGTTGTGTTCCTTAGAAAATACCTAGTTCCAGCATTTGTAAATAGATATGCTCCGTCAAGAATAAACGTAGGTCTCTCTGGTGTATCAAAGGGTTATTATAGATCATTTTTTGACATCGGCCTTAATCTGTTTAAAACTGGTAAACTAAATTGGAGTAGCTACACAGACCAAGAACGTAGGGGTTTTATGAAGGCTGCGTCAGAATTCGGATTATCCTTGGCTTTCTTAGTACTTATACGTATGATGGGATTTGATCCAGATGATGATGATAAGTTTGATAAAATAAAAGATAATTCTTGGGTTTATAACCACGTTTTATATCAATTGATGATGGTTAAGTCTGAAGAAGAGCAATTTATACCGCTTCTTGGATTCGGTATTAACGAATTACAGCGTATTAAAAATACACCATCTATCGCTTTTGGACAAATGGACCGTTATATAACATTATCTAACGATCTTTTTATAAACGATCCCCTACAGTTATTTACTGAGGAAGATATAACACACTTTCAACGTCAAACCGGTTTCTGGGAACAAGGAGATCGTAAAGACGTGGCACATTTTGCTCGCATATTTGGATTTACGGGTAATTCCATTAATTCTGAAGCAGCAATACGTAACTATTACCTAATGTCAACTAGAACTAAATAAATATGATAAGACGAGTTACAACCACAGAGAATTTTGGCGATTATAGTAGCATTGCCTCAGCGCTATTTACATTTAGAGTCCAAGCGCATTTTTATCACTTAAACACTAAATCATTTGCCCGCCATAAAGCTTTAAACGAGCTTTACGACGACCTAGATGATTATATAGACAGTGTTTCAGAACTTCTTTTGGGCTACCAAGCACCAAAAAGATTAGATAAATTATCAGTAAACGTTACGTACGACACAAACGAAGACCAATTTCCAGAAAAAATAGTCCAGTTTGCACGAAAACTTGAAGATTTTGCAGCAAAAAACGGTTTAATCGAGCTCCAGAACCTTGCTGCTGAGATCGAGGGATCTGGTGCAAAGGCTAAGTATTTGTTTACTCTGTCGTAATTGTGTGCGGCTAATATGTTTCTTTTTTAAAATCTGAGTCTGTACATTTACCACCAAAGGTGGTATTTATACAAACCGCAGATGTTAACAAAAATAAGGGGACATAAAAAGTCCCCTTTATCTATTCTTCAATACCAAGCAAATTTCCATCTTTAAAAAGCGCTCGTTTACCCATGTACTCATACAACCCATTAGCCAATGTAACACTAGCACTAGGGGCACTGTAACGACCGACTGTACCATCAAATCTTTCCCTCTCAATCGTTACTGTCTCACTAGACAATGTTACTAGTCTATAGATGTTACCTTCTGCTCCATGGTACACGTATTTTTGCATACTTAGAATTTTAGCATGTACATTCTTTGTTTTTCTATCCCATCTACCCTGTGCTGATAATTCGGATACTCGGCTACAAAAACAAACCCGCATTCTAGTAAATACTTTTCACAAGTAGGCCAAAATGCTCCACCAAGATAGCCAAAAATGGCTCCATATAATCTTTGCTGTTCACCCGGACCCTGTACTCGTGCCCTACCATCAACAATAGGCTTTAGATTAGGCAAGATTTGCTCTTTAAAAGCTATAACAGCTTCTGGGTTAGTTATATTGTATATGCCACGACACTGCGCCACACCACAACCACCAACCATGCCAACGACATTTATAATTAGTGTGTGGCCTCTATTATTTTTTGAATACTGGGCAGAATACGATTTAGGTGAGTACCAATTACCGTAAACTTCTCTTACGTTTTTAACTTCATTCAGTTTAACTTCATACAGCCCCTCTGTTTCACTAGGCATTTCAACATGAGCTTTTACCTTAGACGATTTTTCTTCGCTTAAAGCAGCTTTCTTAGATACTGTTGGCGGTACATCTACAAACGCCATTTGTTTTTTTGGGAGAGTCCGTTTGGATTTAGTTTCTTCCATAAATAGATTAGAAAATAAAAGGGCCCCAATTAAGAGCCCTTTTCAGTTTACTTACCGTACTTGTTAGAGTACATTTTCTTAAAAGCTGTTGTTTTCCAAAACTTGTCTACCGTACTAACTGCCAGATTAAGTCTCTTTGCTACAGTTACTCTTGATACCTTCATGTACGAAGGACATTTCGTCAAAAATTGCTCTAAACGTTTCATATTTGTATTTATTGGTTCCACTTTAATTCTATTTTTTCAGACAGTAGTGTCCCGTGCCTATTGTTATTTTCACATAATAATCTGTGCACTAACCTACTTTTTTCTATATTTGCTGCGCCCTCTTTACACAAAACCTGAACAGTTTTAAAAGGCGTCCCCATTTCTTTTGCTAGATACATAAGATTATTGGCGATAAGATGTGCGGGTAGTATCATGAAATTGTCCACGCTACCAGCAGTTTTTTGTACAATAGACAACCCAGGACTAACTACTAATGTATTCAGCTCCAAAGAGGTTTCAAGCATTCTTTTTACAAAACTATTTAAGCTGTCTTTACTTGCTATTATGAACAAGTCTTTTCCAAGTATACCGTCGCAAAATTTTGGAGCTATAGCGTCGTAGCTTGTTAAGTATACGTTCATTCACTCTTTATTTTACACACCCCAATAAAAATACCAAATAGTGCTATACCAATTTCAAGTATGCTTATTTGCCCAGGAAATGTTTGTACAGTAGATTTTCGTACTACTATCCCTATACCAAAATCAACGCACTTAACATTGATACTTTCATGTGTTGCCCTTGGAGTATTTTTACCGCAGATTATTTCCCAATTCTGTTTTTTCATACATTTCTAACTTTATTTTTGGATGTGGTGTATACCCCACTACAGAAAAATTTTCAGGTTTAAAGTTGTTTGCTATTACACTAGTTAATATACTAGCACAATTTAAGTTGCCTGCAAGGTGTTTTTTGATACGTTGTACGTTATCTAGTGTGTTTTTAATGTGGTTTATTACTAGCTTTGGTTTTCCAATTGGAAGTGGTAAGTTAATTAACTTTTCCATTTCCGCTATGTGTGGCTCATACAGGTGACAATTACCTAGTTGTCCTATGAGCATCCTTGGTTTAGCGTCAACTATTACTCCTAATATGTGCATAAGGATAGCATATGAAGCTACATTGAACCCTAGCCCTAATCCAACGTCAACAGATCGTTGGCTCCACAATAAATCAATGTATTTTATCCCATCAACTACTTCAGAGTTTACTTGAAACTGGTTATGGCATGCAGGCAACGCTATTTCGTCTATAACGTTTGGATTCCATGCAGACACTACCATAGAAGTATTCGTAGGATCTGTTAACAGTAATTTAATAAGCCTCGCTATCTGATCTGTTTCGTATATACTACCGGGGCTAGAGACTTTAGTTGGCCCAAAAGCTCTCCACTGTTTACCATAAATAGGACCAAGATCTCCCGTAGTATAGTTACCGTAATCCACGGGCCCGCTTTTAACTTCTTGAATAAATTCCTCCATTGATAGCGTAGCTACAGTAAAGCAATTATTCAGATAGTATTGGTATGCATCTTTATTCCAGATATTACACCCTTTGTCAACTAAGTACTTTATATTTGTGCTACCAAGTAAAAACCAAATAAGCTCTGTGGCTATCTGTTTTATTGGTGTTTCTTTCATTTGTAATAATGGAAAGTACTCAGATACATCGAGAGTTAGTTGGTGGCCAAACACGCATTTCCGACGTACTGTTCGTGAGCTATCTTCTCTATATAGTCCGTCAGACAATATTCTGTTGACCAGTTCTTTATATTGGTTATCTATCATTTTTTGTGTTTAAGTATGCTGTTTAATTCTAGAGACTGCTTCAGTTACATTATAACCAAGCCGCTCGTTGTCTAAGTCGAAACTATCCACACTAGCAAAAGGGAATAGTCGACTAAAACGACAAGTCGGAAAACTTTCGGCTAACTCCTCGTAGTGTTTACGGTAACTTATATTAAATACTATAGACTCACGAGGTAACGAATTTCTAAGATTTATTGGTATGTTGTAGAATATTCTGTGATAGTTCCTATCTAAGTTGAGTTCATGGCACCTTGTCCCACTTTGATAGATATACTCATGCAACTCTTCACCTTGTTGTATTCTTCTTTGGTATCCGGGTGCTATTTGAGGCGATAGCATTCTAAGTGCTTGTGCAATATAATTTGTACTTTCAGAGCGTATACTATACCAATAACACAACTCTTGAATAGACCAGCCTATAACATCAACTGCAGCACAGTTTACAATTCTTGTACTTAACGCCCTCGCAAGTGCATCCGATCTTGAGTACATAGTACCCATTATTACTATATTTAACATTCCGTTTTATTTAGTCCAACAATCTGAGATTGTAATTTCCGATAATATTGATACGTTTTTAACCAAACTTGTTCCAACAGTCTCCATAATAGACTTTTGAATTCTAGACCACTCTTCTGCAAAATCTTCTTTAACTTCTATGTCTATTTGATCGTGCACAGCCATAATTATCTTTACTGCGTGTTGTAAATTATTTTTTACAATATACTTATTTATTTCAACTAAGGCTTTTTTTGTCATAAATGCTCCAGATGCTTGTATCGGAGTATTAAAACATATTCGGCGTAGTCTTTCATACAAGTATTCGTCAGTATCTTTAGATAAGCCAGGATACCATCCTGGTAAATATCTCACAAAAGAATACGGTTTGTAACTACGTATGTAACCATGGGCCATACCATAGTCAGCACACTTATTTAGATATTCGATTAGCTTTGGTACGGCTTCAAAATACTTATCAATAATACTTTGAGCTTCTTCCACGCTAATAGACAATGATTTAGATATTTTATGTACACCCGCTCCATCAGTTGTGTTATCGTATAGGCTCTTTATCCTATACTTCTATATATTACTATATAGCTCAGACTATATCATCACCTGTTCTAGGTGTCGGGCGCTCGTGGTAGTCTCATCACTGGCCTAGTGGTACACTACTAGTCGTTGAACCTTCTACCCATTCCTGGATAGCTTGGCTGCTGATTGTCCCTGTGGGAGTTCCCAGCAATTCACCCGATTTTCTAAGCTGCCTTTCAGCAGTTAGCTGCAATACTTTTCGCTTTCGTTCTAACCATGCTACTTTTTTTATTTTACAGTATCGCAAAATTAATTGTTTTTGCAATGTCTCGATAGCTTTTCCCTTTTAGAAAGTCGGGTTTATCTCTGGCTTTATCTGGATCTATTCCGTATATAATAGCCGCTACTTCAGAGTGTAAATCTTTGTTTTCTTTAAAAGCCTTTATCCAAGTCGGGTCTTGTGAACCACTTGCCGCCAATCTTGCTTCCTGCTGAGTTTATTCTCATGGACTATACCTTCACCCTACTCTTTCGAGTTAGGGGCCTGCCGTCTAGTCTCTACACCTTCTCCAAGTAGATTTGGAGCTTGGCTCGGTATTCCTGAAACTGGTTCACCGACTTTGACAGGTTGAAATGCTTGATTACTCAAGCAACGGGCCATGCTCAATCGTTTCCTTTCTAGAAAGATCGAGGTTTCGTTGTAAAATTTATGATATATTTTAATAACATCAGAATTTGTATAGATGCCTAATTTGTATAATCTAGGCTTGCTAAGTCGTATGGAATATTTTATATCATCCTTTTCTAAAAACATTCCTATATACTTTAGGAAAGCCTCAGAGGCTGAATATATCTCAATATCTGCTGACCGTAGACATGTCTTGACGTAGCCATCTCCATCCACTATACCTCTAAGGATAGACCAGTTTAACTCAACTATAGGATTAAGTATAAATGACTTGTTTGGTACCACTCCATATTCCAAGAGTCGTTGGAATACTTCTTTATTTTTAAACTGCACCAAATATTCATACTTATTATACTTCTTATTAAACTGCCTCTTGACCTTAGTTTTACAGTATACGGCGAACTTATCGAGAATATATTTATCTTTTTCTTGTAAAGATAGAGATATTCTATATCCACTGTCCTTAACAAACAAATTACCATCTGTCATCATGAGTCCTAGGTAGTAACTGCCCTCATCATCTAGCAATTTAAAGCAATTAGTATTGGTGGTTACCTGCACCTCACTAGGTGTTCTAGGCTTTATCCCTAATTCAAGAAGGAATCTTCTTATTGTAGTATTATAAGTGCCCAGCTCCCTTGCTATAGTTGTTGGACTCTTTCCTTCTAAGTAGGCATTTTTTATAGCCTCTTTATCATAAATTTTACGTATGCCTTTCATACTATAATATACGAAATATTTTTCAATATTCCAACATTTAGTACTGAAAAGTCATAATTTTTCTTCTACCCGAAAAGTCGCAGCTGACAATTTTAAATCCAGGTTTAGCCACAAAGGGATTCCTGTATAAATTATTAGCAGGTAGATTCTGCATGTTAGGTGTCGTATCACTGCCTCCTGAAGACACTCTTGCTGTATCAAGTATTTGCCAAAAATTTGTATGGACTCTACCTGTTACAGGGTTTATATATTTTAAGAAAGATTTTCCATAAGTTGATACTAGCTTGGATGTTTTTTTGTAATCTATAAAATTACGTATAATTTCATGTTTACTTGCCAAAGATTCTATATCTTTAGCGCTAGTTGTTTTTGTGTTAATGCCAAGCTCAGTAAGTAACTGTTTGACCTGCACCGGACTATCCCAGTTAATATTAACTAGCACCGGAGATACTTCGTCAAACATCGTAAGCTGCACTCTGTGGTTAACAAATCTGCTGCTCGGGTGCTTAGTTAAAATGTAGTCATCAAGATCATTTCTAGATTTCTCTAATAGCTCCTCAGTCCTGTCTGCTTGCTCAATCCATTTATTAGAATCTAATTTCATTCCGTTGTACTCGATGTCTGCAAGAACGTGTGTAACTTCGTTCTCGAGATCAAGTACATTATTTAATTCCAGCTTGGTTATTTCTTCCAGCTGCTTTTCTCTTATCTCCTCTAGATATTGTACGTCCATTGCTCCGTACAACACCTCCTCTTTTGTAAACTCTGTAGATCCTTTATTAATGAAATTTGAACGGACGTTCTTATCCATATATGCCCCAGTGTACTTTTGTACTAGGTGGCTAAGCCCAAGAGATCTATTTTTTATGCCATTAGTCAATAAACACTCGGCAAGAAATGTGTCATAAACTTTTACTGGAGTTTCTCCAAAGCTGAATCTAAGAAATTTTAAATCAAATTTGGCGTTTTGGAACAACCATAATATAGACTCATCTCTAAAATATGGTAGCACAGGTGATATATCAATACACCTGGTATCTATTACAAACTGTGTTTCACTGTTACCAATTTGTAACATTATGACCTTATTGGAGAAATTAAAATCTCCTGTTGTTTCTGTATCGCACTGTAGTACGTGCTTACCAACCATCCAGCCTAACAAGTCGTTTATAGTAGCTGGTTGTACACCAGAACTAGAATACTTGTCTGCATAGTTAGATATAAAATAAACCATAATAAAAAAGGGGAGACATATCTCAGCCTCCCTTCTTCATTTACGCCGTAGCGGGTTTATCTACTGTTGGCTTTTCAAACAGAGGTTGGTCCGTGTAGTTAACCACGTATGCTTCAACAAAATCCTGGATCTCTTTCTGATTTGTAAGGAAATGCTCCTTATACGTTTCCAGTTTTGCTTCACGTGTCAAATACGAACCGTCTCTACGTCTCTTATATTCACCACTCTCCAGTTGAACTGGACGGTCAATAAAGGATTCTTTTTTACTGTCCAACAAAATTAACAAACCTTTTTCATCGGGCAAATAAGTAGCATCTACAATAGTAGACTCTCTATTCACTGGCATAAGGGCCCAGGTCTTTCGACCGTCTTTAAGCAGTGATTCGTACATGTACAGGTTTTTACTCATAATACAAAATTACAATAAATTTTCCAGTTAAACAAATATATTTTCCGGTAATGCGTGTTGCAATGTCTCTCTGTCCATGTCTGGCGGAGAGCATAGTTCACCAACCTCTTTTAATTGAGATTCGGTTACACCTAACTCATTGGCATAGTACGAATAAGCCTTGTCGTCAACAAATAAGTATCTACGCATATGAGCATTTGGTCCAATATGGCTAGTATGATATTTATCTATGTGTAGTTTACATTTGTGGGATAGTTCGCTGTATTTACCTTCCAGTATTTTATCGTACTCTGCGCTGAATTTTGATAAATCAAACACATAATACATACAACTTTCTTCTTCGAATGCTTCTACAAATAGTTTATTACCAACCAACATTCTGGACTCAAAACTAGAGAAATATTCCTTGTTTTTATCTGCATGTTCTTTATCATAACATACTATAAGCTTACGATCTTTTGGATCGATACCACGTACTGCATCAGCTAGGTAGGTGGATGTCGGCTTGAAAGCCGCGCTGTTTGGAATTCCCAACAGGGGAAAAATGAACAGCTTACTCTTTTGTCTATACTCGATCAATTCCTAAATTTATCTATCTCTCAATTCCTTTCTTTTCTATCTAGGATACGTCAAGCTCAAACTCTATCCTACTCTCTTCAGTAGTATAGAACTTAGACACACAAACTCCATAAAGTTGACTATCGTCTCTCAGCACTTCTGCGTAGGTAAGGGCATCCATTAACCCTTTTATGAGGTTATCTCCGTCAAATTTATTTCTGTGTGTATCTAAGTCTATTCTACTCTTTTTCGGAGTACTCTTTGGATATTCAAAGTAGAATGCAGCTTGTAGGGAGCTGTAATCCTCTTTTGGTATATCCAGTTCCTCTATAGCCTGTACCAGGCTTTCCAAATAGTTTTTATAGGTAGGTGGACTGTATACGCCCCACTTACCAGCCCTTGGGCGTGGTGTGGGCATTCCTCGTATTTTTATTACGTATCTCATGTTACAAAGATACGAAAAATTTACGAGATAGCAAAATTAAACAGCAGCAGCGTCAACTGTGGTTACTTCATACCTGTGTATAAGCTCGCTGGCCAACTCCACGTTAGACGTGTTTATGGCAGAGATTATATCCGCAGAAGCGCTTTGGAAGTCAACGCCTTGGTTAACAGCCCTCAATGCGTTATTGATAGCTGCAAACACCCAATCCACATAAGACTTATCTTTAATCCAAAAATTTGAAATGGTTCTGTATTCCACTCCGTAGTCTTTTGGACGAAACGATCCAGCTTTTCCATACAGCTCTCTTCGACGAGTGTCTGTGTCTATCAACAGGCTAGGTATGGTTACGTGTACGTCAAGTGCCCGTACAATCGCCATACTTACGTCTATATATGGATTGTTGTACCCAATGTGAATGTGCCCTCCACAAGAACGTAATCTTTTGTTCTTGCTTTTTGGATGGGGATTCATAGATCCGTCTTTCCAAGCATTAAAATCAGGTTCGCAACCAAAGACCCGTGCCATTGGATCTACAAGAGCCTCTTTGCTAAATATAGCTGAAGGTATAATAGCTAGCTCATAAGCATCTGGAAATCTGCGTTTTATCTCGGTAAGGCAATGTTGTATACTGCCCCACATAGCCTCTTCGCCTCCAATAATACTTACACTAGGTACTGTAAATTCAACAGCTACGTTGTCTTCTTCGAGTCCACAACCATTACCTATTGGCACTGGGTATCCTTTCATACCTCCAATACGACCAATAGCCGGTATGTACTCTTTTTGTATAGGGTCGACAATAAAAAGCTCACAGTCTGTACCTACGGTTACTTCATTGATGATAATGCGGTCCGTCCTTTCCATTCCTTAGTCCACTTTTGCAGGGATTTGTCCAGCAGTATTCTTATTAACGCTGGAGTGAATTTGTCTGTTTCTTCTACATTAGATTCTGGGTGATACTGCACTGCAGCGATATTCAGTTCTTCATGAACGATTACTTCAGCAACCCAATCACTGTTGCTTGCAACTGCCATAATTTCCAAACCTTCTCCAAGTACATCAATGGCTTGGTGGTGCCGGCTAGTTACACCTTTTACATACAATGGAGACTTACCATTTTTGGGGTTAGTGAGCTTACTTAAAGCAGCTTCATACGCATCGGTAAACAACAGGCCGTGAACAGGTTCTGTATCACGCTTTTCTGGTTGATGGCCACCACCAATTTCTTGGTAGAGAGTACCGCCAAAATGAACGTTCAAAGACTGCAGACCCCTGCAGATACCAAAGATGGGTACGCCAGCCTCTATGTACTTACCCAAAAAGAACTTATCAAATGCTTCCAAAAAGATGTTTGGGCTACTGGTAGTCAACTCTGGGATTTGCCCATATCTAGTTGTATCTACATCAGCCCCTCCTGGAAGTACTAATAAGTCTAAGTCTGTTTGTATGTTTTCATCATAAATAGAAACCATGCGAACGTTTCCGAAAGTTGTAAAGTAGTATAGATAGTCTTTATTGACACCATACATTTTGCCGTCATTAAAGGTCCATCCTACAATACCAATGGTTGGCTTACGCCGTTTTTCTTGAGACATTCAATTTTGCTTTTGTTTGTTGTACATAACTATCCAATTTGTCATTCCAGAACAAATCGAAAATTTCATAGAATTTCTTCATAGCGGCTATGTCGTCTTCGCTACGGCTGCGGTACATAAACTCTGGATGGGATTGTATTGCCAACGATTTTGTCTTAGGGAACCACATAATTTCTGGTTCCTCGAACCCTTCATAGGGAAGTGTGTTGTCATATACAGTTTCATCATCTAGAACGTAGACCGTAGACCGATTTACACGTGATTTAGCCAAAACTACATAGTCTTCTTTTGGCATATTGCCTAGGTAAGACATCTGGTGGTGCAAACTACTAACAGAGCATATAGTACCATCTATATACTCGATGTCGTGATTTCTTCCTCCGTGATTTGTTACGTGCTGGATCAGGCTGCCACCAGAGAGGGCTGTTAAAAGCTGGCTTCCTCTACATATTCCAATAGATTTACCACCCTTTGCTAGGTGCTCTTTGAAGTCTTTTACTTCAGTTTTATCTCGCCTGGAACCTCCAATAGTACCGTAGTTCTTAATAGAAGGTTTATCTGTGTACAAAAGAGGATCAATGTCCTCGCCACCACCAATCATCAATAATGATGCTTGGCTTAGGTCACCGGTTGATTCGAATCCCATGGACCCGAGGAGCCAATTGGCTTCCCCGATGTGTCCATAAGATCCATATATAACTTTACTCATTCTAAAGTGTAAACCCTCCAACATCAAATTTAAAGTCGGCATCACCATTTAACCAATCCATACTCTTTTTGTACCTATCATCTGTACTGACTCCAGCAAATGCTTTCTTACGAAGAGCAATATAGGCCTTAAGATACGCATTGAGCCTTGGTTGATTTTTGGTAGAGTGGTCAATAACATCACTTAAAGTGATTTTGGTGCTTTCGATGCAAGCCCTGTAGTTTTCTGCATATTTTAGAATGCAAGAACACAAAGTGAGCCAAGCAAGGGTTTTTGTTGGGTTTAGTGTAGCTTCGTGGCACCTGAACTCAATTGTTCTGTAGTCTGAGAAATACAAAGACAAAAGATTAAGCCAGTGATATCTAGCAGCTCTGTTCCATTTTTGACCTTGTACAGAGTGTCTGGTATCTTTAACTGTGTATCTTTTGTTTAGTACTATGTGCTTGTACACCTCCTCTCCTTCGACTGCTTCCATTACTTTTTTGGTAGATGTCTCGTAGATTTCTCCAGGAGCCCTGTCGTTCAAAAACATATAGATTCTTGCAAAGGATTCTCTTAGAAGGTTATCAAACTCTTCAGCTTTTATACCCTCTTTACCCAGTTTGGTTAGCGGCATTCCAATATCAGGCAACTTTTGACAGTAGCCGTTTGGATGATCTCCTCTAAGGCCACCGCCAAGTGGATGTAGCCTATCCCATGGCATTGCCTCGAACAACTCGTCTTGTATTTTTCTGGCCAAAAGCCACAAACTGACAATATAAGTCCTAGTCATATCTACGTTACCGTAGTGAATATGTAAGGAACAAGTACTGTCATTTTCACATCTATCGTTCAAGACAGTTGTTACTTTGCGCAGTGCCGCGATACCATGAGCCTCAGAGTAAGGAACGGTTACATATTCAAGGCCGGTATTTGCCACACTACCGTCTCTTAGACCCTTGATGCCATACGTCTCTCTAAATTGCTTTGGTAAGAAGCCATTAGTTACTTCAAACTCAACTCCAAAAGAGAATGGCGCTACTACTCTGTATAACTTCCTGTCTTTCAAACTGGATTTAACCGCGTTAGCCGCATAGGATTTTTTAAGAGCTTCAAAATCTTTCTTAGCTTCTCCTATGGTGTACACGTCACGCACAGTTTCTGATTTAGGTGTGTGCTTCGTATACACTTTGCGCCTGGTGTTGCTGTCGCAATCAGACAACCGAATCATAACATCGGCACCATGGGCATGAACAAACCCATTTTCTTCTGCTAATTTATAAT
>Ga0209460_1000609_pt1 | contig 30549 bp, 24 predicted proteins | sample EBPBio132013_DNA_FD_185868 | JGI IMG/M metagenome (GOLD analysis project Ga0209460, IMG submission 185868) | Wastewater treatment Type I Accumulibacter community from EBPR Bioreactor in Madison, WI, USA - Reactor 2_5/13/2013_ DNA (SPAdes)... | ecosystem: Engineered > Bioreactor > EBPR >... | reverse complement strand
TGACGATTTCCAGCGGTTTGCTCTCAAAACAATCCGTCGGAAATCGCCTTCGACCTTGCAATTACTGATCCAGTTTGGTGCTTAGCTTAATGCCTATGCACAGCCGTGCGCCCCTACACAAGCTGATTGTGATTGATGAGCAAAGCAGTTAACTTGCTGCATATGGGAAAACAAGGATGATTTCCCTACAGTGTAGATAATCTATGTGGTGGTGCGCGTCCGGCGGTTGCGCTCAACAATGTCGATCACGCGGTCGTGGCGGGCGAAAAGGACGAGCGTATCCCCACCGCGCACGGCGATATTACTGGCAGGCTGGACTTCAACAGCGCCATTGGTGGCGTGCAGCACGATGTCCATATCGTTCGCGTCTTGGAGGGAGCCGATGGTGCCGCCGTCGAGGAAGGAACCCGGCTCAACGTGCAGGCGAATCATACTGTAGTCAACCCCTGAAATTTGCAGCGTTTGCGTAATTTCGACCCCGACGGCAGCCCCCGCAAACACCGGCGCAGCGAGGTCGGAGGCACTGTGAACCGCATCCACCCCCATGAAGTTTTTCATCTGCTTGGCGTAGGTATCATCCCACATACGGGCGACAATGCGAACGTCCGGGTTGAGGTCACGGGCGCGCATGATGACTTCAAGGTTGGTTTGGTCACTTGATGTACAGGCGACGAAGGCTTGAGCGAAACGCAGACCCGCGAGTTCGAGCGAGTGGGGATTACGCCCATCGCTTTTAATGACGGGAACCCCAAGGGCGGCTAAATCGTCTTCAATATCGGGCTTGAGCTTCTGGTCAATGGCGACGACATCGAAGCCCATCGCGACCAACGCACGGGCGACACGCAAGCCGACATGACCGACACCGAGAATAATAATATGATTTCGATAGGTCGAAGCCACAGCTTCCTCCCATGCGTTACGGCGTTCACTACGGTCGAAAAAGAGGCGGACGAACTCGGCAGCACCCCGCCCCACGATGAGGATGGCTAGCACCGGCACGATATACCAGAACAAGATGAGATAAATTTCGGTGGGGACTTCCTCAACGGGCGGCGGCTGCAACACCATCATTTCGAGGATGTAGTACGGCAGGTGCTGGTAAGGGACGCGAGGATAACCGGCGATGACCATCAGTTCGCCGTAGAGCCAGCCGCCCCCGAACAGCAGCAGCAGGAAGGCAAGGATCGGCCAGCGAAACTCGTTCCAGAGGGCGAGCGTATCGCGATAGGCAGCACGCAGCACACGCCAGAGGCGGGTACGACGGCGGCGACCTTGCGGGAGAACGAGACGAGCAGCAGGCATTCTTAGTTGGTAGTCTTTAGTCGATAGTCATTAGTTAAAGGCAAGTACCGAGTACCGAGTACCGAGTACCGAGTACCGAGTACCGAGTACCGAAGATGATACGGGATTAGTGGGGGTGAATGCAAGTTTAGCGAAATGCTTTGTGAAATTTAGGCACATCCGTCAAAAAGATGATAGAGTAACGGTCTATTTTCGCATATGATATGAGATGGTTTGGGACTAGGTATAGGGACAAGGCGCGATGGATTCGTTGATCGGCAAACGTTTAGGGCAATACGAAATTCTCTCGAAGCTCGGTTCGGGCGGGATGGCAAGTGTTTACCGCGCACGGCAAACGTCGATTGGCCGCGACGTGGCGCTGAAGGTCATCCGCACTGACCTCACCGACGACACGGCTTTCACCGAACGGTTTGCACGCGAGGCGCGAACGATTGCATCGCTCAGTCATCTGCATATCCTGAAGGTGTTCGATTACGGGCAGCAGGACGGCATCGCGTATCTGGTGATGGAGCTGCTGGAAGGCGGCAGCCTGAGTTCGTGGATCGACAAAGATGCGCTGCCGCTCGCGACCGCAGCTCGCATCATCAAGCAAATTGCAGGGGCGCTGGACTATGCCCACGACAAGGGGATTGTCCACCGCGATTTGAAGGCGGAAAATGTGCTGCTGGATACGGCGGAGAATGCGTACCTGACCGACTTCGGCATCGCGCGGCTGCTGAACGACACCTCTAAGATGACACAGACCGGTACACTAATGGGTACGCCAGCGTATATGGCTCCTGAATTATGGACGGGCAAGGCGGCGGATAAACGGGCCGATATTTACGCGCTGGGCGTGATCCTGTATGAGATGATCGCGGGAGATACACCATTTCGGGGGGATACGCCGTTCGTTGTGATGTACCAACACCTGAATGAAGAACCGCCACTGGATAACCTGACCACCGATATACCCGACGCGGTACAGCAGATCATCCTTAAGGCGATGGCGAAAAAGCCGGAAGACCGCTACGAGTCGGCGGGGGAACTGGCGGCGGCGCTGGACGCGGCGAACGGCGGCGTGGCGGACACGAAACACGCTTTACTGATTGGCAAGCCAGCGGAGGCTGACCCGGACGCAGGGCCACCGACTGAACAAATCGTGCTGCCCGATGCGGCAAAGCAGCCGACCGAAGCGAGCCGACCTACCGAGGCAGTGAAAAAGACGACACTGGGTTTATCGACTCCGGTGGACGCACCAGCCAAACCGGCGAACCGCGCGTTGATCGGCGCGGGGGTGATTGTGGTGGTGCTGGTGGTGCTGGGGTTATTGGGTTATTCGCAAGTTCAAGAGCAGCAAGCCGTGGCCTCTGCAACCGCACTAGCGCTGGCAGCGACCCAGACGGAAGCAGCACGCCCCACAGCGACACTGACAGCGAGCGTCACACCGACGGCCAGCCCGACACCGGAACCGAGCAGTACGCCGGTGCCGACCTCGATTGCGGCGAGCCAAGTGCAGTTTGATACCTACAGCAACGAGAACTTGAACATCGTTTTCCGGTATCCGAAGGGCTGGGATACGAAGGTGGTGCAGGGGAACAATATCTTCGTCACCGAGGATTACGGTCTGCTGGACTTCAGCGACCCAACAAGGGGTATTGTGGGCGCACCGTATATTCAAATCGGGGTGGGCAGCGCGGAAGACCTCGGAGCGTTGGAGATGAAGCAAGCGAAAACGGCGGAAGAAGCGCTGATCGCGTTTATGGGACGTGACCGCGTGACGAACCTCGACCCAGTACCGGGGGCAAAACACCCAACCGCGACCAGCACCCGGCGACGACCTGAACTGGGTGTTATCCGGTACGTATACGCGACGGTGTTGGGGGAGAATCGCTTCGTGGTGGCGCTGGTACAAGCCGAGCCGGACGCGATTCAACTGTATAACCAGAATATTATGCTGCCGCTGGTGCGGTCGCTCGACAACTACCGCGCTATCGAAACACCCGAACCCTCACAGACACCTAACCCCGCGCCGACAGTATTCTTCGCGACACCCGCTCGTTATTCGACAGAAACCATTCAGGCGTTGGGGTTAGAAGTGGTTTACCCGACCGGTTGGGTGACGGTACTCACGCAGTCGGCGGGCGGGGTGATGCCGCTTGAGAGTTCGGAAACGTTCGGTGATTTTGCCACTGATGACTTCGGTCGCCCGATGAATATTTACCTGCGGTTCGACGATGAGGATTTCATCAGCGTCCGTAACCCGAACGACAGCATTGAGGCGATCTTCAACGACAATTACGGTGCGTTTACCTACGGGTTGACGACACTTTACGACGCGCCCTTCCCCACCGCCTATGCACGGGCGGGTGAGCAACCGGTGTACGGGGTCGCCATATCGGGATGGGTGGCGCTGGTGAAAGTGCGCGACGATTTGTACATCAGCATTTTCGCCCACGCTGGTGCAGGACGCGAAGAAGCCTTCCTGAACGGCGTACTGCTGCCGATGCTGTACGGGTTCAAGCTGGTGGATGCGAGCGCGACAACACTCACGCCGACGCTGACGATGCGGGCGGCCACGACAGCAACCCCTGCCGCCAGCGGCACGCCGGATTAACCTTCGAGATCGAGGATACCAGACTGCTCGGCCTCGTTCAGGGTGATGGTGCGCGTCTCACTGGTGAGGTGCGCGGGGACATGAGCAAGCTGGTCGGGGTCGAAGATGTCCTCGGCGAGTGATTCATCGACCGTGTTCAGGTCATCCAGCACAGCGAGATCCAGCGGCGGCTGCCAGCGGTTGAGGTCTTCGGCAAATCCACCGTGGTCGTCAATCGGGGTCAGGACGAGCGTGTTATAGTCTTCCATTTCTTCCTCCAAATCAAGAACCGGACGAAATTCGGCAGCGAGGTTATCGGGGTCGTAAGCGGGATAGGTTTGCCAGAAGGATTCGAGCGCCAACCACACACGATCACGCTCGGCGGGGCGACGCAGTGCGCGTTCCGCCATCGAGCGAATGAAGTGATATTTCTCGGCGGCGGCTTGTTCGCGCAGCGCTTCATGGGCTTCGCGCTCGTAGTCATCCAGCGGATACCAATCGGGGGCGAAACCGGACTCGCGGATACGACCCAGCCAATCAAGCGCCGCGCCCCATTGGGCATGATCGGCGGCATCCTGATAGTGCTGGATGGCGGTCATCACGTCGAACTGGACGGTTTGCACCATTGCCATGACCTTCCACGCATCGAGGCGTTCAAGCTGATGCTCGACGGCATTGAGTATCATTTCAATGTTGTCGAGAAAATGACGGCCGGAGTCGAGGTGGGCGCTGTTGTAGTCGAGCATCGGGCGCAGGTCGGTCGGCAGGTCACGGCTGTTGGGAATGGCAGCCTTCTTGATGCAAATTGGCGCAATCGGCTTCTTGAGTTCAAGGGCGAGGCGGATTTCCGTCCGCACATAATCCTCGTCGTCCTCGTGTTTAATGCGCTCTTTTAAGGTTTTGACCCAATCCGTTCCGATGACCGCAACGAACAGATCACACTCGCGCACTTTTTCGCGGATGAAGTCGGCAAACGGGGTGAAGGGCGGGATGGTGTCGAAGTCCATGAATACGCTGTCGCGCCCGTACTTCCACGCGAACCAGTCGCGGATGCGTTCTACGAAGTCGGGGTTATCCGCACGGCGGTAGCTGATAAAGATTTTGCGCTTGCGGGCGGCGGCGGTATCGACCATAGCTCCACTCTTACGATGACCATTCACACGCCCATTGTAATGCCGAATTGGGGAATATGCCGCTGGGAGAAAAGTCGCTCGTCAACAAAAATAGCCTATAAGAATTTTACCGTTATAATGAGGAGAGAAAAGAGCAGGAGAACATCAATGGTTAGCATTAACCTACCAGACAATGTGGCTGCACATTTGAACAAAATCGCAAGGGACGAAAACCGTGATATTGCCGATGTGCTTGAAACTATGATCGAGCAATACGAGCCGCCCAAAAAAGATAAGAACGTCGATTGGGATTTGATTTTAGGCGTTTCCGATGCGGATATAAGCGATATGTCCAGCCATTCTTAACGGATTAAAGAGCTATTGTCCGGTTGCGCCGCTGAGGGCTAAAGCCGCTCAGCTAATCACCAGACAAGTCCACTAAAGGGACTTCAAAGGCGTGTCTGACAATCAATTACCACGCTTTACAGATCCACATACTATTAATTTTGCATAATAAAATAAAGGGCGCTGGTGAGCGCCCTTTTGTTATTTAGTATATCGAGTCCTGCTAGCTGGATTTGGTGGTCTCCGCCCATTCAGGAATGGGACGGCAGCAGAGGACGAGCTGTTTGGCGGCGCGGACTTCATCCAACCGCGAGACGGGCGCGGTGTGGGGCGCACCCGTGAGCAGTTCGGGGTTCTCTTTGGCCTCCGCTGCGATCTTCTTCATCACGTCGATAAACTCATCAAGCGTGGCTTTGTCCTCGGTTTCGGTCGGCTCGATCATGAGCGCTTCGGGGACGAGCAGCGGGAAGTAGTTCGTCGGGGGGTGGAAGCCATAGTCGATGAGGCGCTTGGAAATATCGAGCGCGTGGACGCTATCGATCCCTTCAAAATGCCCTTCCAACACGAACTCGTGGGCGTTGATGCGGTCAAAGGGGACGTGGTAGGTGTCGCGCAGATTGACGCGGATGTAGTTGGCATTCAATACCGCGTGGCGGGTGATGTCCTTGATACCCTGATCGCCGTGAATGCGGATGTAGGTATAGGCGCGGACGTGCATACCAAAGTTGCCGTGGAAGGCTTTCATGCGCCCGATGGTTTTTTCCGGTGTGACCCAACCATACAGCGGCGAGTCATCCTCACCTTTGGCTTCTTCGACGATGCCCACGATGGGACCGGGGAGGAACGGCACGAGCTTTTCGCCCACGCCGACCGGACCGCTGCCGGGGCCGCCACCACCGTGCGGGGTGGAGAAGGTTTTGTGCAGGTTGTAGTGCATCACGTCGAAGCCGAGTTCGCCGGGTTTGACCGCACCGAGCAGCGCGTTCATGTTCGCGCCGTCCATGTACATCAAGCCGCCGCATTCATGAACGGTTTTGATGACATCCAGAATTTTGCTCTCGAACAAGCCGAGCGTGTTGGGGACGGTAATCATCATACCGGCGACGGTATCATCACAGGCAGCTTTGAGGGCTTCAAGGTCAACGTCACCGTTTTCGTCGGCGGGGAGTTCGACGGTGGTGTAACCGGCCATTGTGACGGTCGCGGGGTTCGTGCCGTGGGCGCTGTTGGGGATGAGGATCTTGGTGCGCTTGGTGTCGCCGCGATCCACATGATACTTGCGGATCATGAGGATGCCCGCGAGTTCGCCATGTGCGCCAGCGGCAGGCATCAAGCTCACGCCTTTGAAGCCGCTGATTTCCGCCAGCCAATTTTGCAGGCTGTACATCAGCGCCAACGCACCCTGAGAGCCTTCGCTATCCGAAAGCGGGTGGTGGGCAGCGAAACCGGAGAGACGTGCCATGTCTTCGTTGAGCTTGGGGTTGTACTTCATGGTACACGACCCCAGCGGATAGAAGCCTTTATCAATCGAGAAGTTCAAGTTGCTGAGGCGGGTGAAATGCCGCACGACCTGTAACTCGCTGACTTCGGGGAAATCCAGTTCGTCGCGCAGCAGTTCGGCAGGCAGCGGCGTTTCCGGCACATCACAATCCGGCAGGAGTACACCGCGCCGGCCCGCAGCGCCGAGGTCATAAATCAGAGGTTCAGTCATGCTACAGCTTCCTTTAAGCCTTCAACCAGCGCATCAATTTCGTCTTTGCTGTTCATCTCGGTCACGCAGATGAGCATATGATCTTTCAGGTGGGGGTAATCCAAGCCCAAATCGTAACCACCAACGATGCCCTTTTCGATCAGCTTATCGTTAATAGAGGCGACCGACATCGGACACTTGACCACAAACTCGTGGAAAAAGGGCTTACCCATATCGACCACGTAACCTTTGAGGTCATCAATCTGCTTGGCGGCGTAATGCGCCTTGTGGTAGCAGAGTTCCGCCACCTTCCGCATCCCGTATTTGCCCATGAGCGCCATGTAGATGCAAGCCGTGAGCGACATCAGTCCTTGATTGGTGCAGATGTTGCTGGTGGCTTTTTCGCGGCGGATGTCCTGCTCGCGCGGGCGAAGCGTCATCACGTAAGCGCGGCGGCCTTCTTTATCAACCGTTTCGCCGATGATGCGCCCGGCGATTTTACGGACGTATTCGTTGCGAACGGCGAAGAAACCGAGGTACGGGCCACCGAAGCCCAAGGGAATGCCCAACGGCTGCCCTTCACCGACGACAATATCCGCGCCGAGTTCACCGGGGGACTTGAGCAAACCGAGGGCGGTGGGGTTGACGACCATGACCAGCAGCGCACCGGCTTGATGCACCTTTTCGGCAAGTTGGGCGAAGTCATCAATTTGACCGAAGAAGTTTGGATAGGACACCGCGACCATCGCTGTGTTCTCGTCCAACATTTCGATGAGGTCGGCAATATCGGCGCGACCACTGTCGCCCATAATCTTGATATTCGAACCCTGATGATAGGTGCGGACAACCGCGCGATACTGGGGGTTAATGGCAGGGCTGAGGATGATCTTCTTACGTTTTTGCCGCCCGACTTCGAGCGATACCGTCACGGCTTCCGCCAAGCTGGTCGCGCCGTCGTAGTGGCTGGCGTTGGCGGCATCCATGCCTGTGAGGGTACACATCATACTCTGGTATTCGTAGATGGCTTGCAGCGTACCCTGACTGACTTCCGGCTGGTAGGGGGTATAGGCGGTCAAAAATTCGCCGCGCAGCACCAGATGCCCGATGGCTGACGGGATGAAGTGATGGTAAGCCCCAGCGCCACGGAACAGCGCGAAATCGCCCGCGTGTTCGTTGGCATCCGCGAGGGCAGACAGTTCAGCGGCGACTTCCATCTCGCTCATCGGTTTGGGGAGGTCGAGCTTGGGGAAGCGGTGGCTGGACGGAACGGCTTCGAAAAGGTCTTCGATGGTCGTCACGCCGATGGCAGACAACATTTGCTGCCGTTCGAGGTCGGTATGCGGTGTATAACTCATAGTCTTCCTGTAGGTCTATTCAGACTGAACAATAACCACGGTGTAAGTGTGCGGTTAGCGGCTGGCGCAGAATTCAATGTAGGCGGCAGAGTCCATCAGCGAGTCGGCTTCGGCGGCGTTATCCAGCTTAATTTTGATGAGCCAGCCCTTGCCGTAAGGATCGGTGTTGATGGTTTCGGGGGAATCTTCCAAGGACGAGTTGACTTCGGTCACGGTACCGGCAACCGGCATAAAAATGTCGGAGGCGGCCTTCACCGACTCAACCACACCGAAGGCAGCGCCCTGCTTGAGGGAAGCGCCGACATCGGGGAACTCGACGTAAACGATGTCGTTCAGCGCGTCTTGAGCAAAGTCGCTGATGCCAATGGTGGCGGTGTCGCCTTCAATTTTCAGCCATTCGTCGTTCTTAGTGTACTTCAATTCGGAGGGGGTCTTTAGTTCAGCCATTATTTTCGTCTCCACTATGATGAACAAAAAGAGCGCACAGCTATGATTGCTGTACGCTCTGTCAGTCTACTTCCAGAGAGATCAACCCGCGAATCCTTGAACCTGAGAGTTTCATCGTCCGGTTCGCATAAGCCGGAGACTTGCCCCTTCGGTGTTCCTTATCCTACAGGAACTCTCTTCACAGGCTGGTATTTAATTCTTCGGTGTCATTTTACCGAAGGCATGGCTGATATGCAACACAGGCATCTAAAGTAAACGGTAGCCATATCTAACCGTAACGACCGTTAAATAGTATCGGCGGCCCCGGCGGGCAGCCAAGCAAACAGGGCCTCACGCGCACCGCTGCTGAGTGCCAGATTTAAGGCAAGGTGGCCGGTCGCATCGCCGACGATGGTGGGGCGCAAGAGTAAGCTGCCATCGGGTTTGAGGCCGACGGAGAGATACGCCTGCCCCGTGCCGACTTGGCGCGTGGTTTGCAGCCCTTCGACCGGCTGCAAGCGGGCGAGTACCCGCGAGAGTTCTTGGAAGCGCGGACGGATGGCGATTTCAAACGGGCCGTAGCTGGCGGAGAAGGCGACATATCCACCCTCACGCTGGAAAGTGACCACCGGACGGGAGGCAGTAGGTTCTTCGGTCGTGAATTGAATCGACGCGCCACTATTTTCCAGCACGACGACATCTAGAAACTGAAAATTACGCATCGGCTTTGCTCCAATCTTCACAAGCGACGGCGCAGAGTATAACATGGAATCGAATTTTGAAAACCATGTTATTTCTCAGTATTTATTCATGAGACCACGATAGAATACCGTTGAAATCTCGTCGTTCCGTTTGAGAGGCTTTCGACCCGCAATGTCCGATAACTCCACACCACAATCAATACCCGCAAACAACCGCCTCGTCCTACTTGGTACGCTCCTTGTGGGCATCATTTCAACCTTCGTGGTTCTGTATGCCCTGACTAACCGACCGCGCAATTTTGGTACGCCGACGGTTGATCTTTCGCAGGAGTATACAGGGGTGCAGGCGCTGACCACACCGCGCACGGTCAAAGACTTCACTTTGGTGGATGAAACCAATACGCCCGTGAGCTTGAGTGATTTCCGCGGCAAGATGGTGCTGATGTTCTTCGGGTTTACCAACTGCGTGGACATCTGCCCGATTACGATGTTCCAGTTCAAGCAGGTGCGCGAAAAGTTGGGGGCGAAAGCGGATGAGGTGGCGATGCTGTTCATCAGCGTTGACCCGCAGCGCGACACGCCAAGCGTAATTGCTGATTACATGACGCGCTTTGATCCGGCGATCACGGGGTTAGTTGGGGATACCGAGGTATTTGACCACATTAAAGATGATTACGGTTTGGAGTATGTGCTGCTGCCCAAAGAAGGCAGTGAGACTGAAACCGAATACTCGATTTCGCACACGCCCAATCCCTTCCTCCTCGACCGTGAAGGACGGCTGGTCGCCAGCTACGCTTACGGAACGACAGTCGATGTGGTCAGTGAGGACATCAGCCAACGTTTGGGGGCGTAATAACCTAGTGACGCGGGCTGCGGGGTAAGATGGTCGTCACCACTTCATAGTTGATCGTGCCGAGATGTTGGGCAATCTCTTCCGCCGGGATCTGTTCACTGCCCTGCCGCCCCAACAGGACAACCTCATCACCGACACTAACACCTGTGATATTGGTGACATTAATCGCGGTTTTTTCCATGCTCACCCGCCCGACAACCGGCGCACGCTGCCCGTGTACCAGCACTTCGCGCCATGTGTTCGGGGCGCGGCGGAAGCCATCGGCATAGCCCACTGGCAAGATAGCGATGCGTTCTTCGCCACTGGTGTAGTACGTGCGTCCATAACCGACTGGATGGTTTGGCGGCAGTGTTTTGACCTGCGCGACGACCGTACGCCACGACAGTACCGGACGAAACTCTGAGGGCAGCAGAACGGTCGGTGAAGGGGTCAGGCCATAGATCGCCAAGCCGACCCGTACCATGTTGAAGTGACTTTCGGTGGTCGAGAGCGTCGCCGCCGAGTTCGCCGCATGGGTATAACGGAAACTGAAACCGGAAGCCCGCAGCGGCTTGAGCAAGTCTTTGAAGGTCTTAAGTTGCAGGGCGGTATACTGTGGTTCTTCATCAGCCGATGAGAAATGGGTATAGACCCCTTCCACCTCCAACGCCTTGAGGTTGAGGATGTGCCGGAACAGGTTCATGGCATCCTTAGGCATGACACCCAAACGCCCCATGCCGGTGTCGATCTTGACATGCACCAGCAGACGTTCACCAAGTTCACGGGCGGCACGGTCAAACGCACGCGCCATATCGAGGTCGTAAACGGTGATCGTCAAACGCTGACGAATAGCCTGACGAATGGCACTCAGAGGGGTGTAGTTCAGCACCAGAATGGGCGAATCTAAACCGGCCTCACGCAGTTCCAGCGCTTCATTGACCGAACTGACGGCAAGATATTCCGCGCCGTTCAACAAGGCGGTACGGGCAACCGCGACCGCGCCGTGACCATAAGCATCGGCCTTCACCACCGCCATCAACGTAACCGAATCCCCGACGACACGCTTCATGCCGCGCACATTGGTCGCTAAAGCATCAAGGTCGAGCGACACCCAATTTAACTGCGAGGGCTGCGCGAGGACGGCAGTTTCGTTGAGCGCGTCTTGGCGGGTCAGTAAGCCTTGATCGCTTTCGTTCTGTAAAAGGGCGCTGACCACCAATTCCATCCGCGCGGTTTTACCACCCGTGACCAGCACAATATCGTTCGAAGTAATGGCGTAGCGTTCACGAATGGCCTGAACCGCGTCCTGAATGCTGTAAGTCATGGTGACGTTGCGCGGATTCATACTGCTGTCGAGGGCGGCGCGACCGGCAAGTGCGGCTTCTGTGCCTTCGGTAATGAGAATATCCGCGACCTGCGCGGCTCGCTGCCCGATCATGCGATTGGAATGCCCGACTTGGCTGCCCAAGTGATCCATATCGCCCATCACGAAGATGACACGCTGGTTACCATCCGGCGAAAATTGGGGACTCGCGGCTTCGAGCCAATCGAGCGCGGCCATCATTGACTGGGGCGTGGCGGCGTGGGTGTCATCAACTAACAGGCTGTTCTCTAAACCGTTGAGGGGGTTCATACGCCCCGGCAGGTACGGCAGGTCGATGAGCGCACGGAGGCCATCATCGAGCGACACATCATAATGAAGGCCAACGCATAACCCCGCCAGCGCGACCCCGATTTGATGCCTACCCAGCCACGGTATCCAACGCCCCACATGGCGTTCCGTGCCGTAGCGCAAATCGAAGCCGGTTTTATCGACACCATTCAGGACGTTGTAGGCAATGACATCCGCACCGAAACTTTCAACGCCGAACGTCAGCAAACGGGCGCGGGTGGATTCACGCAGCCCATTAGCAGACTCATCATCCGCATTGAGAACTGCCAAGCTGGTTGGCGATAAGCGGTCAAGCAGCAGCCGATTTTCCGCTATAATCTCATCTAGACTCGCGAAGCTGTCGCCAACCGCTGTACCCAAATTGGGCAGCACAACGACATCCGGCTGGACGACCTGAACGATTTCACTCATCATACCCGGTCGGGTGACATCCAGTTCCAGCACGACAAATTGATGATCGGGGGTCAGGTGTGCGAGGGTTGCGGGTAAAACAAGGCGACCGGGTAAATCCATATCGACGCTGTGCAGGACTTTGTACTGGGTGGAAAGTACACGACTGATGGCTTCCACCGCCAGTGACTTGCCCGCCGTACCGGAAACGCAGATGACCTGCGCCCCCAGCTTATGCAGCATGTAGCGCGTCCAGTTCATGAGCGCGGCTTCGGTATCGCGCACCAGCACAACCGACAGTTCCTCGGTGTCGAAATCCGGTGGATGGGTACAGAGGATGCCAGTTACGCCGCGTTCAACCGCTTCGCGCATGAATTGATGGGTATCGCCACGTTCGGTTTTCAGGGCGACAAAGATTTGCGATTCGCCAGCGTGACGGGGATCAAAGCAAAAGTCTGTGAAAAGGTGGGCCGCCGGTTCACCAAACAACTGACCGTTTGAGGATTCAAGGATGTCGTAAAGACTTATCAAAATCAGTATCCTGACCGGGAAAGAATTTCACTTTAGGCTCATATGTTATAATAGCATGGTCTTTAAAGGAAACACACTTAAATGTCATTTGAGTTTGAAATCATTAAGACGCAAGGACGCGCCCGTGCTGGGATTCTGCATACTCCCCACGGCGATATTCCCACACCGGTCTTTGCGCCCGTTGGCACACAGGCAACCGTCAAAGCGGTTCCTCCCCGCGACCTACACGAACTCAAGGCTTCGCTGGTTTTAGCAAACACCTATCACCTGCATCTGCGACCGTCATCCGAGCTGGTGCGGGATATGGGCGGCCTGCATGAATTCATGCAGTGGCCGGGGCCGATGCTGACCGATTCGGGCGGCTTTCAGGTGTTCAGCCTTGCCGAGATCAACAAGATCGACGATGACGGCGTGACGTTTCGCAGCCACCTCGACGGCAGCAAACACCGCCTCACACCGGAACGCTCGATGGAGATCCAGCAGAACCTCGGCGCAGACATCATCATGTGCTTCGACCAATGCCCGACCCCGACCGACCGCAAGGTGGTTGAACGGGCGGTCGAGCGCACAACCGCGTGGGCGCGGCGCTGCCGAGAGGCACACCCCGACGACACGAAACAAGCTCTTTTCGGCATCGTGCAAGGTGGCATCTTTGAAGACCTGCGAATGAAATCCGCCGCTGACCTCAGCCAGATCAATTTCCCCGGTTACGCGATTGGCGGGCTGGCAGTGGGCGAAACCAAGCAAGAGATGTACACTTCACTCGACTTCACCGAACCGCTGCTGCCAGCCGATAAGCCGCGTTACCTGATGGGCGTGGGCGAACCGGATGACCTCGCGAACGGTGTGATGCGCGGCGTGGACATCTTCGACTGCGTAATTCCGACACGCCTCGCGCGGCATGGTGCGGCGTTCACACCCAATGGGCGTGTGAATATGCGAAACGCGGTTCACACAACCGACCGCGCACCGGTTGACCATGAATGTGATTGCTACTGCTGTCAAAATTTTACCCGTGCCTACATTCGTCACCTGCTGCGTGCAGACGAAATACTAGGCGCGTATTTACTGAGCATCCATAATATCCGCTTCCTCATTCGGCACATGGAAGCCATGCGTACAGCCATCATCAATGGCGACGATTTGAAGGCATATGCGGACGGATTTTTGGAGCGTTACCGGAACACAGTCAAGGTAAGATGACACCGTATGTGGCGGCCCAAGCACACTCTCGTCATGGTCACGTTCGCGCTGGTAAGCTGTAGTACGCCGGTCGCGCCTGCTTCCACGCCGACACATGGCGCGGTGACGCTGCGCCTATACGCCACGACCGCCAGCATCCCCCTACTGAACGACCTCACCAGCCATTACAGCGAAACACACCCGAACGTGAGCTTTGAAACCACGACCGGAAACTTCCAGACCATGATCGAGCAGCTTCAGCAAAACCGCGATGGTTATCTGCTTTCCAACCATCTACCCGACGATAATAATTTACTGGCGTGGCCTATCGGGCAAGACGGAATCGCGGTGATCGCGCACCCGCAAAACCCGATCACCGGCCTCACCAGTGAGGAGCTTCGCAGCATCTATCTAGGGCATATGGGGAATTGGAGTGAACTTGGTGGGCTGGATGTGCCGCTGACGATCATGAGCCGTGAGGATGGCAGCAGTACGCGCTCGGAGTTCGAAAAGCTGCTGCTCGGCGAACGGATGACGACCAAGTCGGCACAGATCGCGCCTTCCAGCGGGGCGATGCTCACCAGCGTCGCGGGGATGACGAACAGCATTGGTTACGTGTCGATGAGCTATTTGGATTCAAGTGTGCAAGCGCTGGCGATTGATGGGGTCAAGCCCTCTCCGGCGACGGTCTACGACAACACCTACCCACTTCGTTCCAACCTGTATATCGTCGGCATTGATGAACCCATGAACGCCTACCGCGACTTCATCGGGTGGATACAAACGCCGGAAGGTCAAGAGATCGTGGGGATGCACTACGCCCCGCTGCCTACCCCGCTGCGCTCATAAACGTGAACAGCATTGTATAAAGAAGCGTGACCACTAGCAGCCACATGCCGGTGAAGGCGAGGTCGCGGTACATGCGGATGCGACCCCGCCGTTTTTGCATTTGCATTTCGGGTGTACGGATGCGGTGGAGGGCGCTGGCCGCGTTGAAGTTAGCGGGGTTGACGCGCAGCACATTATCGAGGCAGATCGAACTTTGGTCGAGCGAATCGACCGCGACGCTCATCCATAACCACGCATCCTCAAAGTCGTTATCCTCACGAATGAGTTCACGCAAGAGATGGATAGCCTCACGGCGGCGGTCGGCTTTGACCAATTCTATCGCGTCCATAAGGCGGTCAATACGTGCTTCGGCTGCCGTGTCTGCCATACTTAGTCCGGCTTAACCCCTGTAAACAAGTCGTGTTCATCGATTCTATTATACGCGGGGGCGGGATGAACGCGGGTAAAACTTTGTTTGTGGACAAACGTCCGGCGGAACCACATCGGCAAACGCGGCATCCCACCGCCAAGCTGGCTGTCGTGGCAAGCGCTGGCTTCATCCCACGCTTCCAGATAATTCTTGACATCAATCTCCGTGTGAATGGGTTCGATATTTTCGAGGATCGCCAGCATGTCGAAGTCTTTGTTGCGTCCCAGCTTGCGCGGGTCTTCGCCACGCATCCGCACACGAAGCAAATTGACGCGGAACATCAGGGTTGAGAAGGCCGAGTAATACAACTTCTGCGGCTGGTAGGGTTCCTGTCCGGTTTCATAGGTCGGGTCACCCGCCAGCTTGAACGCATCGGTCGTGGCGCGTTGGATGGCGATATGGTCAGGATGCCCGTAGCCGCCGAACTTATTAAAGGTCACGATCACCTGCGGCTTTACCTTGCGGATAACCTCGACAACGCGCCGCGCGACAGCATCACGCGGGGCTTGCCACAGAGAGGCCGGGTCTTTTGTCGTGTCGGAGTACATCATGCCGCTGTCACGGTAGCCAAACTTAAAAACTTCCTTGAAGCCCAACTTCACCGAGGCGCAATCGAGTTCCGCGATCCGCAGCTCGGCAATCGAGTTATAGCCTTCCATTTTTTCGGGCGCGACCGTACCGACATCACCATTGGTCGCGCAGATATAAAACACATCCGCCCCTTCGGCAACATAGCGCGAGATCATCCCGCCGGAGCCAAAGCTCTCGTCGTCAGGGTGTGCGTAGGACAACAATATACGGCGGTTGGACATGAAAGCCTCCAAACTAAAGCAGTGTTCATTTAAGATGAGAATTAGACGACGATTAACCTACGCAATCATACATCAGCCATCTATATGACGAAATAGCCCTGTGCAGAGTGGACTCTGTTACGTATACTCCACCCCCGTGTTTTTAATCGGATGGCATAAAGAATGGATAACCTATGCGCCGAATACTCGGTTATTTTCTCTCGACGCTCGTCATTGGGCTGATGGTGATCGGTGTGCCGCAGGTGGCACTGGGCGGGGTCAACCTGCTGCAAGTGACACTCCCCGGAACCAATACACCGAAGCCAACCACCTTTGCTTTTGCGACCAATACGCCAGCGGGGCCGACCGCGACCCCCAGCGCGACCGCAACCGCAACCAACACCGCAACCCCTTCGGCAACCGCGACCTTCACCCCGACGGCGACCGATACCCCTACCGAAACGCCCACCCCAACGCCGACACCCAATGGGCCGTTTATCTACCCTGAAAATGTGAACCCTCTGACCGGCTTGGATTACCCCAGCCAAGAGGCGAAGGAACGGCGTAACCTGATCGTCAAGATTTCCAACTACCCGCCCATCGTGCGCCCGCAAACAGGTGTCAACCTCGCGGACATGGTGTGGGAATACGAAACCGAAGGCGGCGTAACGCGCTTCGCAGCGATTTACCGCAACAACGCGCCTGACCATGTAGGGTCCGTACGCAGCGCCCGTTTGATCGACCTTGAACTCGTGCCGATGTACAATGCCCTTCTCGCCTACTCCGGCACCAGCGAACCGATCCAGAAGCTGATTATGGCGGCAGACTTCGTTTATCAAACCTTCTCGCCGTTGAAGGGTGATAACTGCGAAGATGCCGGTTTCTGCCGCTTCCCGAATGGCGACCTCGCGTTCGAGCACACTCTTTTCCTCGATACCAACTTGGTATGGGCAAAGGCGACCCGCCGCGAAGTCAACACGGGCTACAAGGCGCGTGGTTTGGCGTTCAGCCCCACGCCGGACGCGGGTGGGCAGCCTGCCGCCGAAGCCTACATTGACTGGTACGGTCAGGCGGATGCACGCTGGCAGTATGACGAAGCGACCGGTCACTACCTGCGCTTCTCGGACGGCGTGGCACATATGGATGCGGGTGACGGGCAGCAGTTGTGGGCGGATAACATCATCATTATCGAAGTGCCGCACAACGATAACCCTGATATTTTCGACCCCGGTGTGAAGTACCTCTCGATCCAAATTGAACTGTGGGATCAAGGGCGTGCCTACCTGCTGCGCGACGGTATGGTGTATCAGGGTTTCTGGCGGCGTAAGGACAGCGAACCGGGTTCGGCCTTGCAGTTGGTGTGGGGTAACAACACGCCGATGATGGTCAAACCGGGGCGCAGTTGGGTTTCCGTCGTGCGCGGTTTCGGTGATGTGTTCATTAACACAACACAGGCTGATATGGTCGGCACGGCCACCGCCATCGCCAACCAAGCGACACCCACCGTTGACCCTGCCGCCGTTGACAGCAGCGACTCGGCAGGCTAATCAAATGCTTTGCAACACAAAGGCACTCGGCATGAGTGCCTTTTTATTTCGGGCTGTCAAAACTCGCGATGAATGTTTCCCAATCCACCGTCGAGCTTACGCCGGGGTTTAGAGCTTCGAGGTATGCGAGCGCTTGGTCGATGGTCTTATAAAAGACGGAACTGCCCTTCTCGGCATCCGCGAACTTAGAGAACACGCCGACGAACATGCTGGAAATAACATCCTCGCTGAAAGCCGAACCGCCGCCGTAGTTGGGGTGCCGCGTCAGGCTGCCCAAGCGATTCAAAACACCCACATCAACGATGCGCCCTTGCCGCAAGTCGGAGAGGAAATAAAGGGGACGGGGGGCGGTAATGACTCGCTTCCGCAGATCTTCAATATATTCATTTTCAGGGCGTGTATTCACATTAGCGGTTTTGTACCACTTGATAAAAATCAGTTCATCACTGAGCTGCCGCAGATCATAAAACGAGTCGTAGCGCATCGCTTCTTATGCCAATTCGGTAGGTCTCAAGGTTGCTCTATATTCTAACGAGTCGGTGGCAGAATAGCGAAAGGTGTCGTTAAGGTTTGACGTAAGACTCGAAATATCAATGCTACGGAATTTTTAATCGAACCTCAACGTAATATATACATCAGTGTTCTAGTCTAACCCTTGCAGCAGTGAACAGCACTCCTTATAATAGAACGTTTGTACTTTCCGCTTTCTGCCCGGCTCAACCACAGTTGATAGGTAAATACATGACGCAGGATAAGATTGTAGTGCGCGGTGCGCGTGAACATAACCTGAAGAATATTGATGTCGAAATTCCACGTAATAAGTTGGTCGTCATCACCGGGCTTTCCGGTTCGGGGAAGTCATCACTGGCATTCGACACGATCTTCGCCGAAGGTCAGCGGCGGTATGTCGAAAGCCTCAGCGCGTATGCCCGGCAGTTCCTCGGACAGATGGAAAAGCCGGATGTCGACCAGATCGAAGGCTTAAGCCCTGCGGTGTCGATTGACCAGAAGGGTGTGAGCCAGAACCCGCGCTCGACCGTCGGCACCGTCACCGAAATTTATGACTATCTCCGCTTGCTCTATGCCCGTATCGGTGTCCCCCACTGTCCAGTTTGCGGGGCAAAAGTCGAAGCACAAAGCGCCCAACAAATCGTGGACGAGGTGCTGAAGCTGGACGACGGGACTCGCATCCAAATACTCGCGCCGATCATCAAAGGCCGTAAGGGAACACACGAGAAAGTCTTTGAGGATGTCCGCAAAGGTGGTTTCGCCCGCGTCCGTGTCGATGGCGAACTGCGCGAACTCAGCGACGACATCACGATTGACCGTTACGTCATCCACAACATCGAAGTCGTGGTTGACCGTCTCATCATCCGTAAGTTTGAAGACTCGCAGTCCGAAGAAGCACGCGGCGCGGAAAGCCGTTTGACGGATGCCATCGAAACGGCGCTTGAAATCGGCGAAGGCGTGGTCATCATCAACAACCTCAGCAACAATCCGGCGACCGACACGCTCTACAGCGAACTGCTGGCCTGCGTGAATGGTCACGGCAGTATTCCCGAAATTGAACCGCGCAGTTTCAGCTTCAACACGCCGAAGGGTGCTTGCCCGGATTGTCAGGGGTTAGGCTTCCGGCTGGAATTCGACCCCGACCTCATCGTCCCCAACCATGACCTGAGCCTGTCGCAAGGCGCGGTCAACGGTAACGGCTGGAACTTTGAAGACCGAACCAGTTGGGGTACGGGCATCATGCGCGGCATCTCGGAAGTCTACGGCTTTAGTATGGATACCCCGTGGCGCAAACTTTCGGACGAAGCCAAGCACATCATTCTCTACGGCACCGGCGGCAAGAAGATTCGCATCCGCTACGCCAACCAACGCGGTGACTACCGTGAATACTCAACAGCCTTCGAGGGTGTGCTGAACAACATGGCACGGCGCTACCGCGAGACACAATCCGACGGAATGCGCGAGGCGTTTGAGCAGTTCATGGCGAAAGTCCCCTGCCAGACTTGCGGCGGCAAACGTCTGCGCCCCGAAGCGCTGGCGGTCACGGTCGTGGATACCTCCATCTTTGATGTCACCCTGCTGCCGGTTGGCGAGCTGCTGGATTGGGTGAATGGCCTACGCGGGTTGAATGGACAAGAAGCCAAGCTCAACGAGCGCGACCAGCAGATCGCCTATCAAATCCTTAAAGAAATCGAAGCCCGTGTCGGCTTCTTGAACAACGTCGGCTTGAACTACCTCAGCCTGTCCCGTTCCGCCGGTTCGCTCAGTGGTGGTGAAGCCCAGCGTATCCGCCTCGCCACGCAGATCGGCAGCCGCCTCACGGGTGTACTCTACGTACTCGATGAACCGTCGATTGGGCTGCACCAGCGTGACAATGCCAAGCTGATTAGTACGCTGGTTGAAATGCGCGATCTCGGCAATACGCTGCTCGTGGTTGAACACGATGAAGAAACGATGCGGATGGCTGATTGGCTCATCGACCTCGGCCCCGGCGCGGGTGAGTACGGTGGGCGCATTATGGCGGAAGGCACACCCAAGCAGGTGATGAAGGTCAAGGACAGCCTCACCGGCGCGTATCTCTCCGGTCGCCTCAAAATCGACGTACCCGAAGAACGCCGCCCCGGTAATGGCAAGTTCATCACCGTCAAAGGCGCGAAGGAAAACAACCTCAAGGACATCAGTGTCGAGATACCGTTGGGTAAGTTCGTGTGCTTAACCGGTGTCAGCGGCAGCGGCAAGAGTACGCTCATGACCGACATCATTTATAACCGCCTCGCCCAGTTCATCAACGGCAGCAAAGAACGCCCCGGCGCACACGACACCATCGAGGGTATGGAACACGTTGATAAGATCATCAACATCGACCAAAGCCCCATCGGGCGCACACCGCGCAGCAACCCCGGCACGTACACCAAGATGTTCGATGCCATCCGTACCCTGTTTACCGAACTGCCGGAAAGCAAGATTCGTGGTTATACTGCCGGTCGGTTCAGCTTCAACGTCAAGGGCGGTCGCTGCGAACACTGTGAAGGTCAGGGGCAGCTCAAGATCGAGATGCAGTTCTTACCGGATATTTATGTCGAGTGCGATGTTTGTCACGGCACACGCTTCAACCGCGAGACCTTGCAGGTGAAGTATAAGGGCAAGAGCATCGCCGATGTGTTGGACATGACCGTAACCGAGGGACTGGATTTCTTCGAAAACATTCCGGTCATTAAGTCGAAGTTGGAAACCTTAGGCGCGGTTGGCCTCGGCTACATCCGCATCGGTCAACCCGCGACCACCCTCAGCGGTGGCGAGGCGCAGCGCATCAAACTCAGCCGTGAACTCTCCAAACGCGCGACGGGCCAAACGCTCTACATCCTTGACGAACCCTCAACCGGCTTGCACGCTGCCGATGTCAAGCGCTTGATCGAAGTGTTGCAGCAGTTGGTCGATAATGGCAACACGGTGCTGGTCATCGAACATAACCTCGACATCATCAAGGTCGCCGATTGGCTCATCGACCTCGGGCCGGAAGGTGGGGATGCCGGGGGTCAAGTCATCGCCATCGGCACGCCGGAAGATGTGGCAACGGTTGAACGCAGCCACACTGGACAGTATCTCAAGCCATATCTGATCGCGCAGCCCGAACCTGCCTAAACGCACCCTGCCGCTGTTCAAAAGACGAGTTGTAAAGCTCGTCTTTTTGATTCCCACCACCTGAGCCAACCGCTCAGGATTGAGCCGGAGCAGGCTTATCGCGACATGAGCGCTTGATGAGCTTATGCAATATGTACGATGATTCATTGGTCTTTTTACACAATTTTAGGAAATTTTAAGTATAATACTCTAGCTTTTCAGTTATACTGAACAGTATGAGACGCTTTCTTTTAGATAGTTTTGTCAGAACCAGAAATTATCCTACTTAGGAGAGAACATGGTCGTGTCAATGAATCACAGCCAGATGCAGCACTCGCTTGAACTGGCTCCCAGTGCTTACGAAAACGCCCTTCATCAATATGACCGCGCGGTAAGCAAACTCAAAATAGATGAAAATGTTGTTGAATATATGCGCTGGCCGCAGCGGGAGTTTACGGTCAACTTCCCCGTTCGCCGCGAAAATGGTAAAATAGAAATGTTCACCGGTTATCGTGTGCATCACAGCACCGTCATGGGGCCGTGCAAGGGCGGCATCCGCTACAGCACCAACGTGACGCTGGATGAAGTCCGCGCCCTCGCCATGCTGATGACATGGAAGTGCTCGCTCGTAGGGCTGCCCTACGGTGGCGCGAAGGGCGGCGTACTCGTAGATCCGAAGGCGCTCACCTTGCGCGAACGTGAAGGCTTGACCCGCCGCTATGCTTCCGAACTCCTCCCGCTGATTAGCCCCCACTCCGACATCCCCGCCCCCGACATGGGAACTGGCCCGCAAGAAATGGCATGGATCATGGATACCTACAGCATGACTGTCGGTTATGCCGCCCGTGCTGTCGTCACCGGCAAGCCCATCAACATCGGTGGCAGTCAAGGCCGCAACGAAGCCACCGGACGCGGTGTCATCATTACGATGGTCGAAGCGCTTGACCGCATGGGCATGACCAATAACGGCAGCATCAGCCTCGTCATTCAGGGTTTCGGTAACGTGGGTTCACACGCCGCCGCTCACGCTCACGAGTTGGGCTTCAAGATCGTCGGTGTCAGCGATATTGATGGCGGCTTGTACAACGCCAACGGCTTAGACATTCCGGCGCTGCGGGCGTATGTTGATGAACACAAGACGATTGCCGGTTTCGTTGGTGGTGACACGGTTACGAACGCCGAACTGCTCACCCTCCCCTGCGATGTCCTGATCCCCGCCGCGATGGAAGGCCAGATCACCGAACACAACGCCTCGCACCTCCGCACCAAACTCATTATCGAAGCCGCCAACGGCCCGACGACCACCGAAGCCGACGACATTATCAACGAACGCGGTATCGTCCTCGTACCCGATATTCTGGCGAACGCCGGTGGTGTGATCGTTTCCTACTTCGAGTGGGTGCAGGGCTTGCAGGAGTTCTTCTGGGACAAGGAAGAAGTGTTCCGCCAATTGGAACGCATCCTCGTCCGCAGCTACGACGCGACCGCCACCACCGCCGAAAAGAACAACGTCGATATGCGTACCGCCGCGCAGATGCTTGCCATCCAGCGCGTAGGTGATGCGCTGCTGACACGCGGTTTCTACCCCTAACCAGCGAAACAAGTATCCTTCAAAGAGCGTACAGCATAGAGTACGCTCTTTTTATTTGGGCATAATGCCGTGTTCGAACCTATGATTTTCTAATCGTTCATGGCTACAATAGAAGCACGGTTACCAGAAACATAGGAAATACATGAATTTCTTCGATGAATTAAAACGTCGCGCAGCCGGTCAACCACCTGCCCGTTACCCCAACCGCCCCGAAACCACCTCCCTACGCGAAGCCCTTGAAGCAGCACAACGCCTCAAACGAGCCGAAAGTTATCAGGCTGCACTCGAAGCATTAGGGTCTGCCCGACAGTTAGCGAACAGTTCGGGCGATGCCAACTCGATGGCCGTGGTCGCGCTTAATCTAGCGGATGTGTACGGTAGACTTCAACGCTTTGATGACGCGAACACCATATTGAATGAAATCTTGCAAACCGCGCAGGAAACCCGCCAGCGTGGGCAAATCGCCTATATATTGATGGCGCAAGGCACGCTCGCCCAGCGGCAGGGCGATTGGAAAACCGCGCAAACACAGTATGAACGCGCCTTAGAAGTCGCCCGCAGCGCCCGCTCCGTCGGCGCAGAAGGCCGCGCGATGGGCTACTTGGCCGTGACCTATCTCCACGATGCAAACGCCAGCTACGCCATTCACCTCTTGCGGGAAGCCCTGCCCAAGCTGAACCAAGCGGGTGACCTCGAACTGAGCAGTTTATTTGTCGGCACGTTGGGCGAAGCGCTCATCAGCAGTGGGCAGGAAGTGGAAGGCCAGCAGTTACTCGAACGGGCGCTGCGCTTAGGGCGGCAAATTGGCTACCGGATGTACGAGCGCCAGTGGTCGGTCGTATTAGCGGAGCGGGCGCTGAATCTGGGGCAAAGTGAGGAGGCTTACCAGTACCTTGACGAAGCCCTCACCCTGTTCGATGCCAAGACGCAAGCCAATGACTATGTGAACGCCTTAATACTAATGACCAAAACCTGCCTCAACTTGCAGCGCCTGCAAGATGGTCTCGCCTTCGCCCAACAGGCCGCACGAGTCGCCGCGCTGGCCGCTTACGATGAGCATATCGCCATTCGTGCGGATGTCACGCTCGGTATTGTACTGGTCGCCTGTAAGGACTATGAGTCAGCTATTCCTTATTTGGAGTTGGTCTCGGAGCTGATCGCCAGCCAGCCGGTTGAACTTAAGCTCTTTTCCGAAACCGATATTGTCCGCAACTTGGCGGCAGCAAAAGCCGAAGTCGGCGATGAAGCCGGTGCTGCCGACACCTACCGCCACGCCGCCCAACGCGCCACGAAAACAGGCTCACGCCTCGAAGCCGCGCAAGCCGCCCGTGACTTGGGGTTGTTCTTCGCCAACCGCCAAAATATGACCGAAGCTATCAAAGAATGGTCGCAAGCGCTGACCCTATACGATGCCGAAAATCAAAAAGCGCAGGTCGCCCGTCTGTATTGTGACCTCGCCGCCGCCCGCAAGTTCATCGGGCAGGGCCAACGCGCCCAGAAAGACTGCGACTTGGCGCTCATGCTGCTGTCAAGTTTGCGGGAGGATTGGGAAACACGCGGCCTCGTCCTTGCCAACGCCGCCATCGCTTATGCCGATCAAGGTGATGTGGACTCCGCCGACTCCTTTTTCAACGAGTCAATCGCCATCGCCCGCCGCCTGAACAACGACTATGCGGATGCCACACGGCGCGGTAATTACGGCTGGTTCCTGATGGCAACCGGACGCTCGGAGCAAGCGCTGTCGATGCTGGAATACGCGCTGCGCCTCAGCAAGAACATTGACCTCAGCCTGCAAGCAGCTATTCAAACCGATAATCTGGGGCTGAGTTATGACCTGATGGGCAATTATGATAAGGGGTTGGGCTACCACCGCGAGGCCGCCAGCCTTGTCGCGGCGCTCAACAAGCCGCATTGGCAGCACAGCATCAATATGAATATGGCGAATGCGTTAGTCGGTTTAAATCAAGCTGACGAAGCCAAGCCGCTGTTCGAAGGGGCGCTCATGCAGGGTCGGGGTACCAATGATGTGGAACTGATTATTCGTGCGCTCACGGGGATTGCGCTGGTCAACATCCGCGAGGGACGCGCCAACGACAGTGTGCCGCTGCTTGAGGAAGCCGTTACTCTTGCCCGTAAAGCTGAGATGCGCCGTTTACATGCCGAAGCCTTAACGGTTTACAGCCAACAGCAGGCCGCACTCAATCAAGGGGAACAAGCTGGCAAGTTATGGCAGGAGGCGCAAAAACTGTTTACGATATTGCGTGCGCCCCAAGCCTCGACGCAGCCAGCTTGGTTAAAGGCATGAATTAGGCTTCGGTACGAAAAGGGCGCTCGATCACCGCACCTTCGGGTGACACAAGGCTCAGAACCTTGCTGCCGTGTGCGCGTTCCAAACGAACCCAGAGCTGCTCGATCAATCCTTGGCGTTGGTTTTCAGTCAAGCTGTCGTCATGGAAAGCGGTTTCGATCTGCTCAATCGCCGAAATTTCCATCGGGGTGGGGGTGAACCAAGCCATAATTTCATCCTCGCTATAATCTGTATAATCAACTCTGCCTTAATCTTATTTCGATTTTTCAGAGCCAAACGTTAAGATTAAACATTTATGTAAATCTTCACAAAATCTTGGGATTTGCTAAACTTTCGCACAACGTTCGGATGTGTCTTTGTCCCTCAAACAGCCACAATGGATTGATTTCAACATGGCAAACTTCTGGTTCATATCTGCGCCGCTTCATGGACATTTGGATTGGGGCGGATTCCTTAAGACAGCACAAACCCTTAGGCATCGTGGTCATAATGTATTGTGGTTGAGCGAACCGCCGATTGCGTCTACTGTCGCTGCGGCGGGTATTCACTTCCATACCCTTAAGAAAACAGGTTGGCTCTGGCCGCCGCCGCCTGCCCCCGACCTCACCAGCATCCCACCCGCGCAAGCCGTCATGCTGCGCTACCAGCGGGCGCTCGACACATGGATGAGTGAGGATTTAGTGGGCGAGGCGGTTCAATGCTTGTTGGATACAGCCGCCGAAATTGGCAAGCCGGATGTAATCGTTACCGACCCCTTCCTCACCGCCGCTGGCTTGGCTGCCGAGGCGCTCGGTGTGCCGCTGGCTGTGTGCGGCTGGCCTGCCCAGCGCGAACTCAATGATGACTTCCTGTTCCCGGTGCAGAAAACCTTAGGCAGCGCTAGTCGTGAACGTATCGCGCGTTTATCCGAACGCTTCGGCCTCAATGCTGCCAACTTCTCGACCGGCCCTACTCCGTCGATCATTAGTCCACATCTGCACATCTGCTACTTCAGCGAGTATTGGTATCAGGCCGACGCGGGGAATATCCTGCCGCAAACCTTGTTCGTCGGTGGTAGCCCTACGCCGCCTGTTGACGCGCCACCCGCGTGGCTCGCTGATATTCCCGCCGACCAGCCCATCGCCCTTGTGACGCTCGGCAGCGTCTTCACGGGTGACCTCGGCTTCTTCGCGTGGGCAGCACAAGCCGTCGCGCGAATGCGTTACGTGCCGGTCGTGGTCATCGGGCGCAACCCGATTGAGCCGGAGAAGAAAGCCGAACTCAAAGCCGCCCTACCGCCCAACACCCGCTTACTCAACTGGGTATCGTTCGACCATGTGCTGCCCCGCACCCGCTTGATGGTGCATCACGGCGGCATGGGGACGACCCACGCGGCTATCATTCACGGCATTCCGCAAATGGCCGTGCCGCACGCCGCCGACCAGCGTGGCAACGCTCGCCGCATCGCACAGGCCAAAGTTGGCTTCAATTTGACCGCGCATGAGGTTCGGCATGGTGCGCTGCTCGAAGGGGCCAAGGCCCTCACCAACGACGCGAACGTGCAAGCCAACGCCCGCCAGCTCGCCGCCGATTTCGCCGCATTAGGGGGTGCAGCCAAAGCCGCCGAAGCGTTGGAAAACTTAATCCCAGCTTAACCGGTTGTAGGCGTTTGCCGCTGGCAAGCCCCAGTCGCCTTCAACCTTTACGCCCGACCATTACCACATAATGGTGGTCGAAGGTCGCGTCCGGCGTTCCCGCCGCGTGGGGATTTAGCCACGCACGGGCGGCATCCGGCGCTTGTACCATCATCACTTGCAGCCGTTCAATCACCGCTTGGGTTTGACCCTGTGTGGTCGCCCACTCGATTAAATTCGCATCTCGTTTGTGCGCCAGTTCCAGCGTTTCAACCGTTAAACCGGCATCAAGGAACATCCCCTGCCACTCGTAACCGGCGTACATCCGGTGGTGGCTGGGGTCGCGCAGCCGCTCAAACGCATCCACGTAGCGCGCCGCCCGTTCATCATCCGGCACGGTGTTATCTTGCAGGATAAACTTCCCGCCCGGCTTCAACACCCGCGCCACCTCCTGCACAAACTGCCAGCAGTTAGGGAAGTGATGCGCCGCAATCCGGCAGGTCACAAGGTCGAAGGTGTTATCAGCGAAAGGAATTTGCTCGGCATCCCCCGCCGCGAACGCGACATTGGTTACGTCCTTACCGCGAATGAAGCGGCTCGCTGCGTCGAGCATCTTGGGCGTGAGGTCGAGCGCCATCACCTGCCCGACCAACGGCGCGAACTTCAGTGCCGTATGTCCGCCGCCGGTCGCCACATCCATCATCAACCAATCGGGCTGCGGTTGTGCCAGTTCGACCAAACGATTCAAGTCACCGCCGCTCGAATGGCCTTTGCTTTCGACATAACCCTGCGCGAACTGCCCGAACCGCTGCTGTGCATGTGCCTTAACGTCCTCGTTCGACATATCAGCTACCCCTTGCATCCATCATCCTTTGGCCTCATGATAACGCCAGATCGAGCATCAACCAATGTCCATCAGTTCGCGCTAGGGATTGTATGTTTTCAGCCACCGCGATCAAATCACACGCCCTCGAATGGGGCTTTAATCTGGTCGGCATCACCCGCGCCGTACCCTCCCCCTATCTTGCCGCCTACGAACGCTGGGTCGAAGCGGGAATGCATGGCACGATGGGTTATATGGCGCGTCCCGACCGGCTAGCCCGCCGCCGCGACCTGAACGTCATCCTGCCAGATGTACAGTCGCTTATTATCGTTGGGCTGGATTACGGCAGCGCTGGCGTACCGGATGACGTGTTGAATGATCCTTCGCGCGGGCGCATCGCCAGCTATGCGTGGGGGCTGGATTACCACGACATCTTAACCCCGCGTCTTGAGCAGTTCGCCGAATGGCTGCGACAGGCAAGCGGTCAGAGCATCAGCCACCGCGTCTATGTTGATACAGGCGCAGTCCTCGAACGCGGTCATGCCCACCAAGCGGGATTAGGCTTCACGGGCAAAAATACCATGCTCATTCACCCCCGCCGGGGCAGCACCTTTTTTCTCGGCGAAATCCTGACCGATCTCGAAGTCGATACCTACGACGCGCCGGGGCGCGAAACCTACTGCGGCTCCTGTACCCGCTGCCTCAACGCCTGTCCCACCAACGCCTTCCCGCGTCCGCATGTGCTGGATGCCCGCCGCTGCATCAGCTACCTGACCATCGAGCATAAGGGTACGATTGACGTATCCTTGCGCCCGCTGATGGGCAATTGGGTATATGGCTGCGATGTCTGTCAGGAAGTCTGCCCATTCCAGCGTTTCGCCCTGCCAACACGGGAAGCCGCCTTCCAACCGCCTGATCTGAATCATGTCGCGCCTCAAATTGTGGACTTACTGGCGCTAGACGAACAAGGCTTCCATCAGCGATACTATGGCAGTCCCATATACCGCATCAAACGCGAACGGCTGGTACGCAATGCCTGTGTCGCTGCCGGTAACTGGGGCAGTTCACAAGTCATCACTCCTCTGCAAACGCTGTTGAACGACCCCAGCCCCTTGATTCGCAGTCACGCTGCTTGGTCGCTCCACCATATCATGGCGGATGATTCGCGGTGGCTGTTGCAAGCGCGGTTGATGACAGAACACGATGCCGGTGTCCGCGAAGCCATCCAGTCCCTTCTCGACATTAGCCTATTAAAATAAACGACTGGCCTTTTTTATGACTTATGCGCCTTTTAAACCGCCTTCCGCCCTATCCACGCGCCCTGTGGCTGCTCATCGGCTGCTTCTTCTTTAACCGTATCGGCGCGTCCGTCATCTGGCCGTTCATCACCCTCTATATTCGTGAACAAACCAGCAAGCCGCTGGATGTGATGGGTTTGCTCGTCAATCAACCGCTGTTCGGGATGACCACCGGTGCAGCCGCGCTCAGTATCCCGCTTGCCCTCAGCACCATCACCAGCTTATTGTCCCTTCAAGCCTTATCCAGCGTCATCGGCACATCGCTCATCAGCACGTTGATGGATCAATTCGGGCGCAAACGCATCATGATTTTCGGCTTGGTCGCGTTTAGTGTCTTGCTGGCGTTTATGAGTCAGGCGGTCGCGTTCTGGCAGTGGGTCATCATTGTCCCTCTGTATGGCATCCTCCAGCCCATTTTCTACATCGGCATCTATGCCATGATCGCCGATACCGTCACGCCCGAAGAACGCACCGGCGCGTTCGCCCTCATCCGCACCGCATCGAACCTCGCCATCGCCATTGGCCCGGCTGTGTTCGGGGTTATTATCGCGCAGTCGCACACCATCGCCTACTTTATCAGCATTACCATCAATATCATCGTCCTTGTGCCGTTTATCGTCGTCATCCACGAAACGCTGCCGGAAAAAGCAGCCACCAAACAGGTTTCCAGCGGCTACCGTGACATCCTGCGTGACCGTCCCTTTGTCATCTTCATCGCCGTTTTCGCGCTGGTCGAAATCGCCACCGCCTTGACCTTCAATCTGCTGTCGGTCTACACCAAAGAGAACTTCAATATCGCCGAAAATCAATTCGGGCAAATCCTCGCCATTAACGCGCTGATGGTCGTGTTCTTGCAGTTCGGCGTAACCCGCATCTCGAACCGCTACCGTCCGCTGCTGGTCATGTCCTTCGGCAGTGTCATCTATGCCTCTGGCCTCATCGGTTACGCGGTTTCCAGTATGCTCGTGCAATTCATGATCTCGATGGTCATCATGACTATCGGCGAACTGATCGTCATGCCCACCAGTAACGCGATGGCCGCCAACATGGCACCGCCGGATAAACGCGCCCGTTACATGGGCATCTACTCGCTTACCTACACCTTTGGCACCGGTGTTGGCCCCATCGCCGGTGGCATCCTGAGTGACACCTTCGGCCCGCCCGCCATCTGGTACGGCGGCGCAAGCACGGCGCTCGTTGCGGCTTTCGGCTTCTGGTGGCTGCACCGTTCCCGTCTCCTCACCACCGAACAGCCCGCCGCCCAAACCACCTAACATGCTCAACAATCGTCGGGACGCAATATGCTGTGTCTCGCCATCAAATCCTTTGTAGGGAATGGATTAAATCCATTCCTCGCCTCCATACCTTACCCGCCTAAAAACCCGGACAAACCATTTTCCAACCGCGCAACAACCTTCCACGCGCCACTTCTCCCTCAAAATGGTTGGTGAACTCACCCCTTAAAAGCGACCAAATGTTCACCCTAAACCCTACCGAATATGCTATGCTCTTTCTATCTTTGTATTCTCTTGGCGTTCTTGGCGACTTGGCGGTTAAATTGAATTCTTCTCCGCTTT
>Ga0209460_1000607_pt1 | contig 30606 bp, 21 predicted proteins | sample EBPBio132013_DNA_FD_185868 | JGI IMG/M metagenome (GOLD analysis project Ga0209460, IMG submission 185868) | Wastewater treatment Type I Accumulibacter community from EBPR Bioreactor in Madison, WI, USA - Reactor 2_5/13/2013_ DNA (SPAdes)... | ecosystem: Engineered > Bioreactor > EBPR >... | reverse complement strand
GTCGAAGCCCACACCGTTATCGCTGATGTTAACCAGCACCACATCCTCTTGTTTATAGACGTTGACAGTAATCATGCTGGCTTTGGCATGTTTACGGGCGTTGCCGACCGCTTCTTCGATGATATAGAAGATCACACCCTGTTGGTGCGAGTCGAGCGCCCGTTCAGCGCTGTTGGCAACCCGTACGGTAACTGGCTGCTCGTAGGCTTCTTTCATTTTATCGGCAAGCTGACCAAGCGCCGCCGTCAACCCCTGATTTTCGAGTACCAGCGGGCGCAGTGTGAACAGCATATGCCGGATTTCTTTAGTCGTCTTCCGCGCGAGGTCTTCAATCTTTCGCAGTTCGTTCGGCACTTCATCAGGGTTACGTTCCAGCAGCTTCTGGATAATGCTCATACGCATCGCAATTGCCGCTACATCTTGGGTTGGGCCGTCGTGCAGATCACGCGCCAGTTTCTTGCGGGCTTCTTCTTCCGCGTCGATCAGCTTGTCGCGCTCATCCAGCAGGTTCTGGTAAAGGTGGGCGTTTTGGAGGGCTATCGTGGCCTGCGAGCCAATCGCGGTCAGCAGTTCGGTGTGTTCGCCGGTGAACGCATCGGGAAAGGGGCTGCCATAAACGGTGATACCGTAGTTGTCGAAGCCCGCCCGCAGCGGAATGCACATCACCGAACGCATCGTCTGGAAGGCCACGAAATTACCCAGTTCAGCGTCTTTGCGAGGGTTGTCACCGAAAACCGGAATGGTTTCTTTAAGCGCTTCACCAATAAAACCATCTAACCCCGGTGTCGCCCGTTGTTCGTCAAGGCGTGTCAAGCCGCGGCTGACGACTACATGCAGTTGGTTATCCGACGAACGGAACAACAAAACCATGCTCACCAGTTTTTCGGGAATTTCACGGTTTTTATCGCGCAAACCCAACCAGCCGACGTTCATCGCCGCTTGCAAGATTTTCTCGTAATTGAGAGTCGAGCTTAGGACGGCAGCCATATCGTAGATCGCTTTGGTGCGGTCTTGCATATCTACAATCTGACGTTCGCGGTTCTTCTTCTCAGCAAGCAGTTGCGCTTCTTGCCCCTTGATCTGCTGTTGCAGGGCATATGTCCAACCGTTCGCAACCACCCCGAACAGCGCAATCACGAATATCGGCACGCGGTCTGCCAGCGCGGCGGCTTGTGCTGGAACCAGCTTGGCAACTTCCGGTCGAATCAGGAACATCACGATGACGATGCCCATCGACTGAATGACCCCCCAACCCACGCGGAGGCGCATCACACTCGTCACGATCAATAAGCTGCCCGTCGCAACGCACACCAGCGTGTCCCCACGGCTGATGTAAATGATGAGCGCCATTAGCAGCCAATCGGAGACGACGAGGATTGGTGGGAGGATGAAGTGAAGTTTAGGGAATATAATCGGGATAATGAGCAGAATGGTACTCATGACACCAATTACGAGCGCGACCGTAACTTCACTTTGGACGTAAGGATTACCGTCTGTGGCACGCAGCGTCGGGAACTCGATGAAAGCCACGATCAGAAGAAAACTGCGTAAGGCGATTAACGCCCAATCTTGCCATACCGGTGTTTTAGTTTGAATTTCCATAGACGACGCTGTGTCTACCAATTCTGGTCTAATGCATAACCGTTACACGTTAAAGTACCATGCGGCTGTTGTTTGTTCAAGTGATGAACAATAGATAATTACATGGTTGCTTACACACATTAATATTCTACTCTTGCGCTGTACTAAAATTGTGTAAACGTTATTGGACAATTCGTGCCAATACCAGAATGAAGCTCCCTTGAGTGTTCGGATTGCCATCGGTGCCGCTGAAACGGCTCGCCCGGATGTAGTACGTGCCGCTTTCCTGTAGGACATATCGTGTGATACGCGCGTTTTGCCCGCCGCCGCTGTCATCATCCTGTGTAAGGATAACTTGCTGGCCGTTCAGCAGGGTTAGGGTCGGGTCAAGATCGCCGTCGCCCCGGTTGAGAGAGAGCGTGATCGCATCACCTTTCGTCCCAAAGAAGGCGAACGTCGTTTCAGGCGTGATTTCGTCAATCCGTCCCGTGATCGTCGTCCCGTAGCTGATGCGCTGCATCCCTTCCGGTACGCCGTCAAACGCATTACCGAGGTTTTGCAGGCCAAGTTTATAGCCGCCTTCGGTCGTCCCCGCCTGCCGATCAGCACGGGTGACGATGACATAATAACGTCCGGCTGCGGGAATGCGGAACTGGTCAATCTTCGCGTTCTGCCCCCCGCCACCATCGTCGTCGCTCACGAGTTCTTGCAAGTTGCTGTCGGCGATAATCACGAACGCATCTAACGAGCCGCTGGAACGGTTGGCCTGCACACTAATCAAGTCGTCCTGCTGGGCATCAAACGCGAAAAACTTCTGCCAATTCTGGTTGGTAATTTCGCTGTCTGCCGTTCCGTTCAGCGGGATCGTCAGCGCGGTCGCGGCTGCGTTGCCGAGGCCGCTGTTATCCGCTTCGGCAACCGTCAGGATATAACGTCCGGTCGATGTTCCCGCCGCCTCGCCGTAGCGGGTGGCGACAATCACATATGTTCCCGTTTCTTCGATCACAAGGCCGCTGATCCCCGCATCGAGCGAACCGCTGCCGTCAATATCATCGCTTTCGGCGATCACCCGTGCGCTGCTGTTCACCACCTGCAAATACGGGTCGAGGGTACCGGAGTTCTTCTGCATCAACACGTCGATAATATCGCCTTGCTGCGCTTGAAAGCTGTAATAGACCTGTGGCGACATATTCGTGATGTTATTGATGACGGAATCCCCATAACGAAGCGCACTGCCGGACTGCCCGCTGACACCAATACGCTCGATATTCAGTTCAAATGATCCGGTGGTTGTGCCTAACGCCATGCCGAACCGACCAACAACAATGTAATAGCGCAAACTCTGGGGAATGGTGAAGGCTGGAATACTGATGTTCCGGTCGCCCGCGCCATCGTCCCGCTGCATGACCACCTGACCGGTGCTGTCGATGAGCGTGAGGATAGGGTCGAGGTCGCCGCGTGTCGTTCGCAGGTTAATCGCCACGACTTCCCCGCGTGAACCATCAAAGTAGTAGACACTGCGCGGTTGGTTGCGGCTGATTTCACCCGTGATTTGTGCGCCGTAAATTAGGTTAGTTTGCTCGTCTTCGGTATCTTGGGCAAGCAGGGATGAACTACCGGCACTGGCTGCCAGCAGCATGATAACGAGGATTTTCCACAGCAAACGAGATCTCACACCGCACCTACATATGAATGACGGAAGCGCGATTATAGCCTACCACAGACTTTGGCTGACCGCACATTCCCCTACTATTACGGGGTTGGCGGAATTCTTACTTCTGTTTAAGCTATATATGATTGCTATAAATAGAAAGGTCATTATTATGCCTCTCGAACCTCTCCCTGAACGATCTCAAGGAATGCCGCCGCGCCCCAAACCCTTTCATATGACCGAACCGGCATTTCAAAATGGGCTGTGGGTCTTTTGGCTAACGGCGGATGATAATGTCATTCAATTTGTTAACGCGCTGAACTGCGTTTTGCCCTTCGCCAACTCGCCATTTTTCCGGCGTGCGGGTGCGCGGATTCTCGTCAGCATCAACCCGCGTTACGATCACCGCGAAGCATGGGCGTTCATTCAAGAGGTCTTGCAAGGCGAAACCGAACTGGTTGATTTAGGCGAGTCGTGGGAACAGGCCATCAACGGGGCGTGCCAACATGAGGACGAGCTATAACGATTGAAAAGAGGGATACAATTATCCCTCACTTGGAACCACATCTAATTTCGGCTTCATGGAATACTGAACGTCACCACTGATAATCTGCCGCAGCCGGAAGAGATCGGTGCGGGAGGTCAGATCGAGGCTGATCGGCGTGACCGATACCAGATGCTCATGCAAGACCACGTACACATCCGAATCCGGTTCTGCCTGTGATGGGTCAGCGTCAAAGTGATAACCCAACTTGCCAATGTCGGAAAGGGCAACCCGTTCCGGTCGAGTCGGCCAGAACACACGCCGTCTGGAAAGACGTGTGGTACGCCACTCCGTTTCTAATGTCGCGTTGGCAGGTACTTCGATTTTGAGAACATCCACATCGTCGGGACGGTGTTTATGTTCCAGTAAATACTGGCCGAATTTCCGCGCAAACCCTGCTGCCGGGCCGAAATCCACATCCTTCGAATACGAAAGATGTAAATCTTGTGGCATCTGTTGGGAGATGGCGATAGATGGAATACCTAAACTTGCTGCTTCAAGTGCCGCGCCAACCGTGCCGGAAATCGTCACACCGTTGCCCGTGTTTTCGCCATAATTAATGCCGCTGACCACCAGCGAGGGCAGGCGGTCGGAAAGTTCAAGTACACCGTGCTGCACCGCTTGCGCGGGCGTGCCGTCAACAGCATAGGCGGTATAGGGGAAATGCTTGCCATTCATCGGCAGCTCGTGCGGGTAGATGCGTCCTTCGCTGGTACCGGGCAAGCTGCGCCCCATGCCGGACTGCTGCTCACGCGGCGCGACAATCAACAAGTCGCCAATGTCGGCAAAGGCTCCGGCTGCTGCCCATAACCCCGGCGAGGCGATCCCATCGTCGTTGGTGAATAAGATAAGCGGTCGTTTACTCATACTACTAACTGCTTTCTGCATTTTCCTGAATTAGGAAATCAAATTGATAAACGCATGTTAATGTAAACACGGATTATTTAAGAGCATATCAAGACTTGATAGTGATTTTTACTTAAAATTTAGTTAAGACAAAGTGTAATACATACGAAATCCCACCGTTGAGCGAGAAATGCACGTACTTACTGCGCCAAACGGCTAATTTACTTCGTCCGGCAGTCGTACTGGCACTCGACCCCTAAAGTCTGCGCCATATGCAAACCAGCCATTTGCAGGTCAGTGTAGGCGTTGTAAAGTGTCAGAGGAACGACTTCTTCGACCAATGTTTCGGGAGCGGAAGGCAGTTCTTCCTCAACTTGGTGCGGCTGCTGAAGGATCGTCTTAAAGCTGCCATCCATGAGGCGTAGGTTTAGCTCGCCGTGGAAAACATTTTGTTTCTTACCCTTGATCTGCACGACTTCGCTGACGAAAATCGAGTCAATCTGCTCGGTTTGAATGAGCGTCCCCTGCCGGTTGCCACGCATCCACGCGACACCCTCATTGGTGACGACAATCCGGTTCGGCTTGTTGATGATCTCATATAGGGTGTAGAGCATCATGCCGAGCAGCAGCACACCCACCGCGATACCGAGGTAGGGCAGGAATTCCGGGTTGGGCAGGGCGATACCGCCTTGCAGCGTAACGATACTGAGGACAAAGTACGCGACGACCAGCAGCCCGTACCACATCAACCGTACCACCCGCTGCCGCATCCATTGGGACGAGCGAACAAGTTGCAGCGCTGAATTGCGTACCATACTCCATTGGTCAAATTCGAGGGGCAGTGATCGCAGCGGTGGGGGTGGTGCGAGAACCGGTTTGGAGGCTGTGCTTTTATCCGGCTCGATCAGGTTGAACGGTCGCACCAACGTCCGCCCCAGCGAACGACCTGCATCCGCCGCGATCTCACCGAAAACCGTAGTTTCCGCATCCGGCCACCGTGCCAGTTCTACCCAGCGGCTGCCGCGCTGTTCGGAAAGTTCCGGCTCAAGCAGTAAACCGAGATGCCAGCTTTCGTCCTCCGGCGACCAGCCGAGTACCACGCGCTGAATGTCATCAAGCGATAAATTGCCGCCTTTGGGCAGTCGCCGCTTGCTACCAAAAATCTCGATGTAGTGAACGGGCTGACCCTTTTCTGCTTCAATCAGGGTGCGTTCCTGACCATTGATGCTGGAAATCAGCCGCCAGTGGTCAATATCATGCTCGATTGTCAGGTTTCCCGCAGCAGAAATTCGATCCATCCGATTATTCACTTTGCTGATCGTGGTTAAGAGAATTCAGTTTACCGCGCCGCAACGTCACTGGCTAGTCTGATCTTCTCACCTTCTAATGTGTAAAAGAAAAGCCGGGGATGACCCGGCCTTTGCCTGTTAGTCTTACAACCGCCGCCCTGTAAAATAGCGCGTCAGCAAGTCCTTACGCACGAAAAAGAAGATCAGCAGCGCTGCCAAAAATCCGGTTAAGTGCGCCGCGTTATTGACCCCGCCGACATTTTGCGCTGCCCCCGGTTGGAGGAACGGCAGCAGAGAGGCGATAGACTCCCGTGCCACGAAGAACAGCAGCAGCAGGAAGCCCGGCAGCCGGATCGTCCAACGCCAAACCGGCGCTTCCTTCACCCACTTCACCCCGACCAGTTTCAAGACGGCGACCACTGGCACCCGTAGGATGATACCGATACCCCAGAAGGAGGTCACCATCGCGCCGGGGAACAGCACCAGATAAGCGCCCATCACCCCCGCAATCGCGCCGCTTGCGCCGATACTGGGTATATCTGTATGGGCGGTATTGAAGACTTCTGAACCAACGCCTGCCACCATCCCGGCGATCAAATAAAACGCCAGAAAACGCCACGAGCCGCAGGCATCTTCGACACGCCGCCCAAAGGTATACAGGTAAATCATGTTGCCGATGAGGTGCCACATATCGCCGTGCATAAACATGCTCGTAAAGGCTGAAAATGCGCCGATTCCCAGCCCGTCACGCATGAAGATTCCACGGTAGCCGAACGTCCACGTTTGCTCGATATAGGCATTCAGCCGCGCTGTGCCTTCAACCGGATCGACAAACAACATTTGTGACCCTTGATACAGGTTGGGCGCTTGGAGTGCCATAAAGATCATCGAGTTCGCGATAATCAGCAGAATCGTCATGACGGGTATCGTGCGGTAGCGCACGTTGCCGCTGTCACTCAGCGGTGTTGGCGTGACGAATGATTGGATGAACAGTGTCAGAATCAGATAAAGTAAAAAGTCAAGCAGCATTAACATAGCTGGTTTATCGCAGTCTCGCCGGTGGCGTGATTATGAGCCTAAGAAATCGTCAATGGTGTATTGTGGAAATTCGGGCGGTACGAAATTGCGGATGAGCGCCAGCGCCGTGCCGAACACCAGTACGAATGCCGCCACCAGCAAGACCGCGCCGACGATGCCCAGCACGATGCGAACACCTAAAGGTATAATCGGCAGTTGGCTGGGTTCTTCTTCCGGCTCTCCGGTCATTTTTTCGACCTCATTATCCTCTTTGTTGTCTTTCGCCTTCTCTTTCGGTGTAGGGACACTACCACCGAATAAGCGGGCAAGCGGCTTTTGCTGAGGTGATGAAGTCGCCGTGATTAGGAGATAACCACCGAGGATGCTCATGGCAATCCCGCCGATGCGTGTGCTGCCGAGCAGGGCGAAGTTTAACCCCGCGTCTTGGAAGGCCATCAACAGGTACAAAAATCCGATGCCGAGCGCTTCACGCACCGCTAAAAAGATGCTGCCACGTTCCTTGTCGCTCATGTGCGGCATGAACTCGGTCAATTTTTTATCCGCCAGTTGGCCTTCTTTGCTGCGGCTGCCGAGCTGCGCGGCTTGCTCGTAATACGTAGCGGCCTCTTTTCGCAGCCCTAAGTCTTCGGCGAGTTGTGCGCGGCGGAAAGCCATCTTCTGGTTCTTGGGATACAGCGGTATCGCACGGTCGAGCGCGATCAGTGCCTTGCTCGGCTCATGTTCAACAAAATGTTCGACCACGCTCATCACGGTCTTTTCGCCCGCTTCCGGCAACTGCACCAGCTTTAAGCGCAGTTCATCGGCTTCACCATCCGCCCCTTGATATTTGGCGATGTCGATGGCGGTCAGGTAAATCGAAGGATGCGCTGTTCCGGCTTTAAGCGCATTCCACACCAGTTCGCGGGCATCATCGATATACTTTAAGCGCGACAGATAACGTACGGCGTTTGAAAGCGCCGCTTCATTATCGACCTCGATTTCCAGCACCCGTACCCAGTGTTCAATCGCGTCCTCAATCTTATTCTTATTGAGCAGTGATTGGGCTTGCGCGAGGTGTTTCTTAATCGCTTCACTTTGTTTGGGTGAAATGACTTGCTGCGTGCCAACGGTTGCCAGTACAGCCGTTTCCAAATCCTCGCCTTCGTCAAGTTCCTCGCGCAAATCTTGTAGGCCACTTCCGTTACTGGATTTGTGTGTGATCGCCGTATTTTCACTGGTCGCGCGTTTGCCTTCGGCTTTGGTACCGCTCGTCGTGCTGGCAAGTACGGCTGATAAATCGGGGGTCAGCCCCATATCCTCCATATCAGGCGTTACATTGGGTGTCATGCTGTAGGAGGAAACGGCTTTCAGTTCTGCGGTAGAAAGCCGTTCAATTTTAGGTAAGGGTTTGGGAACGGGCGCTGCCGTACTTGGCGCTTGGGCGTTCAGCTTATCAATGAGTGCGCGGGTTTGCTCATTTGCAGGGTTGAGCTTCAACGCTCGTTCAAGACACTGCACTTTTTTCTGGGGTTCGTTCATCGTGCGCGACAGCCACAACCATGCCAACTCATTCTTTGGCTCCATCTTCAACGACTGCATGAGCAGTTCACGCCCTTTAGCCGTATCTTTCTGATCGCGAATGGCGACGACTCCCTCCTGAAATAGGGTTTTCGCATCCATCTAATTTCCCTTCCCCCTGCGTCATGAATACATTTAATACCGATTGTATTATAAAACGTTCATTTATATGGCGACCCTTCAGGATTATCGGGAAATGTGAATTTATCACGAATGTCATAATAGGTGTAACAATTCTGTGGCGAAATCGAAAAGACTCACTGCAAAAAATCGCAGCGAGCCTATTGTAAGAGGGCTACTTCCGTTCGCGGCGTTTTTTCAGCAGTTCGCCCGCCACATTACCGGGGTCTTTGTTCGCGGCGGGTCGCGGTGCTTCTTGCTGCGGCGTGCTTTCACCGGTCGATGGCGTTGGGCGGTAAGGTTGGTCGGCACGAATGGCGGGGGAGTCGCTCCCGCCAGTAACGCTAGTACGCGCCCGCTGCTTTGCGTCGAGCAGGGTAGACATACGTTCTGAGGTCGCCTCCACCTGCACACGCCCAAATAGCGCTTGCCGCAGTTTCATCAGGTCGGTACGGGTCACCACCAAACGCCGTACGGCCACATCGAACGGCAGCAGCAGCAGCGCGATTAGTAACAGCAGCGGCCAAATCGGTGTTCCAGCAACGTTCGCCCGTAAATTGTGGTTGAAGATCGCGCCGTTGTCCTCCTGCATCGAGCGCCCACCCGTCAAGTCGGCGAGGCTGCGTAAGAGCGCCGCACCGTCGCCGCGTTTGCTGCGGTCGTACTCCGCCGAGTAGCTCATGACCCATCCGGTCGTCTGGTTCAGACGTAATCCATCGACCGTTTCATCGTTCCCTTGTATCGAGAGGATATACGCGCCTTCGGTATCCGGCGCAAAGGTGGCCTCATACCGCCCCGGTGCGACCTGTTGCAATGTTTGGAGGGTCGGGTTGCCTTCGGGATCAACCAACGAGAATTGGAGGTCAAGCCCATTCAGGAACGCGCCGTTGTTATCCCGCGCATCCACCACCAACCGCGCCCGTTCGCCCTCCATAATCACTTGGCTTTCGAGGTTGTTGGTCGTGCCTTCAGTGATCGTCCAGCGCACGGTTTGATCCCAGAAGCGCACAAAATCGCCCCAACGTACCCAGTTCGCACCCCAACGCGCCGTTGCATCGCTGGTGAAGGCCACCGAGCGCCCCAACCCATACTGCCATGAAGCCAGCAGCGGGTCGGCAAACGGTTCCGGCCCGCGCAAGATGACTTCTGCTGTTTGCTTGGGGGTTGTCGCGATATAGCCCAGCAGGGAAGGGGCGGTCGTGATGCCGTTCATAATCGAGCTGGTTGAGGAAATCGTCGGGACAAACGCATCCTCAATGATGTAGGAGCGAGTCGCCAACACCGTTTCTTGTGTGAAGATGGTCGGGATTTGCAGCGCTGTAACAATACTGTGAAAGTTGCCGCCGCCCGCCTTTGCCATCGCCTCCAAGAAACTCGGCGCACTGCCGCCAATCGAAATGACGGATGTCGTGACATTATCTTCCTCGTTTAACCTCCGGCTGATCTCCACCAGTCCGGTCGGGTCAGCGCCACCGTCCGTTAGCAGGATGATGTGCTTGCGGGCCGATGGGTCGCTGCCAATTTCACTGGCGACAAGGTTCATACCCGCCAGAATATCCGTACCGCCGCTGGCACGGAGGCTCGCCACCAGCCGTTGCAGCGCCAAACGGTCACGCACATCTTGAATATGGGCAATCCAGTACCCCACCGAGTCAAACGAGATGACACCAGCGCGGTCGCTGGGTTGCAGCAAATCCACCGAGCGGATGATGGCTTCTTTCGCCAGTTCGATATTCGGTACACCGCTGGGGCTGGGCGAGTCCATACTGCCTGAACGGTCGATCACATATGCGATGGTCAATTGGGGGATGCGCTGTTGGTCTTTGATCTGGGAATCAACCGGCAGCGTTTCTTCTAACGGCGTTTTAAAGTAACCACCGGGGCCGTAGGTTTCCGGCCCACCGACCGCGACCAAACCACCGCCTAAATCCCGCACGTAGCTTTGCAGCACTTCCATGCGATCCGGTGTCAGGTGAGTTGCCGGGACATTCGCGAGTATAACACTTTGATACTGTGCTAACCCCACCAGCGTAAATGGCAGTTCTTCCGGTGTGGTGGTTTCGACGGTTAACCCCGCTTGTTCGAGCGCGGGCAGCAGATAGCGAATTTCCTCATCACTTTGCCTGACCAGCAGCACGCGCGGCGGGCCAATCACGCGGCTGAAGGCGGACAGTTGGTTGTTCTGGTAAAAGCTGTCGTTGGTTACAGGGTCAACCTGTACTTGAAAGTCCTTAAAGCCTGACCCCGTGCCTTGCAGCGACAAGCTGTAATTGTTGGTACCTTGCTCAAGTTCGACATTCTCTTGCTGGATAATTTGCCCCGCTTGCAGGATAGTGACGCGGGCAGGGGTATCCGCTTCGGAGTTGATCGTCAGGTTCAGGTCGAACCGCTGGCCTTCATTAATCGCGCTCGGCACATTGACGCTGGTGACTTGCACCTCCGGTTGATCGCTGGCGACAAAGGGCAGGTAGCTGATTTCTACGCTGGTTGCCGCCGCTAACTCTGCCGCCGACTGTGCGTTGCCAATCGTGGGCTGCCCATCACTGAGGATTACAATCCGTTTGGCGCTGTCAGCCGGGAACATGCCCAACGCCAAACGGATGGCCTGTTCCAAGTTGGTGTTACCACTTGGCGGCGCGGACTGAATACGCCCAATATCACGTGAGGTACTAACCGGCTGTTCGACCAACGCTCTACCACCGAACAATACCACGCCGGCTTGGTCATCCGGTTGCATGGTTGTCATGGCCTCGCGTATGGCTTCAAGGCCGTCATCCCGCGCTTGCTGTGGCATACTGTCCGAAACATCCAGCAGGAAGATCACCGTCAGCTTATCCGCCGCCTGTACAATCTGTGCGCCCGCCAAGGCCAGCACCAGCAGCAGCGTAATCACCGTTCGTAAAATGAGGCTGGCACTATCGCGCATCCGGCGGTAGGCATAGCGCGGCCACCCCAAATACAGGGTTATCGGGATGCAAATCAATAAAACCAATGCCAAAGGGGTTGTAAATGTCATGCTGTTATCCGCTCACTCGGATGCATTGGGTGTGTCGGCAGCTCATCGTGCCACCCCCTGCGCGGGCTGCCGGAATATCGGTTGAAATAAGGTGCGTGTGTGCATTCGCCGCTGGTAAACCAACCACTCAATCATCAAAATCGCCAGTGCTAGCGCCGCTACCCACGGCCAGAACTCTTGCTGCCCCACTTCATCACGGGTCGCTGCGGAAATCGTGCTGCCGTTCAGCGAAATGGTCGGCTGCGGCGTGATGTTGCTTTCGTTCGCGGCGAAGATGTTTACGGCAAATGGCGCGGACTGGATGGCCTCGCCAGCTTTCAGAATATCCACCGTATAAACCCCCGCCGCTTGAGTATCAGCGAACACAATCGTCTCGCGCTCAATTGGTAGGTCGCGGGTTATGCCATCGGGCAGGGTTACACGTACGTTGGTCGCGTCGAACGGTGGTCGTATCGGCAGCGAGTCGCCGACCTGTAATCCATTGGGTACTGAAATGATGCTGCTCGGCGTGAACCACTCCAGAAGGTTCGACATCAAAATCGGCCACGTAATTTGCAGCGGCAAGTCCGAGTCATGAATGTCGAACGTCAATATCGCGATCTGTCGTCCATCTTGCTCACCCGCTAGCAGCAGCGGTTCGCCGTTAAGTGTGACGAGCGGTTCTGCCCAATCCACACCGCTTAACGTGTTGAACTTCAAGATGTTGACATCCGCGAAGTCTACAAATGTCGTACGCGGGTCATTCGGTTGAACGTTAATTGCGCCGCTCGGTTCAACTTCGCTGCCAACCGTAAAGAATGCTGTGCTGCTCGGCGGGTCGATAATCAACAAGTCGCCATCCGGCAGCAGTCCGTCCGGTGGCAGCCACCCATCAAGGATATACAGGTCGTACGGGTCGGCTGGCAGCGGACGAGTCGTGTCACCTTTGAAGGCTTCAATCGTCGGTACACTTCGCAAAACTTGTTCGAGGAACCGGTTGTTCTCGGTCATTAGCAGTGCGCGGCGGTTACTGTTGCCGCTGGAAATCGTCCATGCCGTATTGTCCACTGCCAGATAGTCCGGTATCTGCGAGTCGCTGGGTGTCGTCAAACCCGCTTGCAGGACGGTAAAGCTGTCAGGGAGGGTAGCACTGACCACCGGTAAGCTGCTGCCCGCCGCCACCACATAACGTTCGGCTTTATACAGTTCGCCATCGACCCGCAAGTCAAAAATGACAGGCGTATCTTGCGACCCATAATTCGTCACCTGCGCGAACAACTGCGGCGGTTGGCCGGGCAGGGCGCGTGTCGCCAGCGCGGTAATCGCAAGGTTATCGTTCGACTGCCCGATAGGAATATACTCGACCGTCCCCGGCACACCCGGTAAACCGCTGGCATCACCCAAGCCGCCGTCACTAATCACAATCATGTTGAAGTCGCTGACGTTGATCGCATCCGCCGAGGCTAAGGTGATCGCACCTACCCAGTCGGCCTCCGCGTCGCTGGCGGTCGCGCCGTTGATTGCCGCCCGCAGCACAATCGGATCACTGGTTGAAGCCGCGATCACTTCCGGCACGTCCGCCACGCGGATGATCGTCATCGCGTCATTTTGCCCCATCGTATCCACAATGCCCAGTGCCTGCCGCTTGGCTGCCTCAAAACGGCTGGAACCGTCTGTCATGTCCGTCGCTTGCATACTGGCGGAGGCATCCAGCAGGAGTTCGATCTTGCCCGTGCTGACTGCTGGAACGGTGATAAATGGGCGAGCCAACGCCAGCACGATGAGAGCCAGAATAATCAGCTGCAGCAGCAGGAGCAGGTTGCGCCGCAGCCGCTGCCACGGGGTATTGGCTTCGTTATCCCGTACAATCTGCTGCCACAGGAATGTGCTGGAAACGACCACCTCTCGCCGTCGCAGCCGCAGCATGTACAGCAGGATAATCGGTATCGCCAGCAGCCCACCCAGTAGTGCAATCGGTGTCAATAACGACATAATTTAGAACCAAAATCTTTAACACAGAGGCACAAAGACTCAATGGCACAAAGGGGAATCATTTGGTTGATATTTCCTTTAATCAATTTATGACCCTATGAATACCATTCTTGACAAATCGGTCTCCAAAATTGATGACTAAAGCAAGTTTCAACCCTGTTAGACGTAGATAGGTGAGTGCTTGGGCTTCAAAAATCGAGTTATAGCTGGTTACTGCTTTGCATTCCACAATAACTCGTTGATCGATCAATAAATCTAAGCGTAAAGGTGTGGCTAAAGCAACACTCTTATATTGAATTTTGATTTCTTTTTGCCGTTCGACTTCGAGTCCTCGATTGCCAAGTTCCCATGCCAGAGCCTCTTCATACACACTTTCAAGCAGTCCGGGTCCACCTAATGTTCGATGAACCTCAATTGCTGCACCGACAATATGACTGCTTATGATGTTCTCAATCATATTCTCTGAGTCTTTGTGCCTTTGAGTCTCTGTGTTAAATGAATTCATCTTATTTCACCGCGCCGAGCCGCCGCAGGCTTTGCAGGATCACCCGTTCCCACGCCTCACTGGTTTCCACCGTCACAAAATGGACACCACGTTTAACACAGTCTGCTTGGATGCCATCGCGCCACTCGTTGAATCGCTTGAGGTATAAATCGCGCATCCCCCCATCCAAAGACACTTCTTGCGCCCGTCCCGTTTCCACATCCACCAGCCGCAAATCCCCGACTATTGGTGGGGTCACTTCATCCGGCGACAGCACTTGAATAAGGCCAACCTCGTAACCCTTGCCGAGTAGGGCATTCACACCTTCTTGAAATCCATTTGGACTCATCAGGTCGCTAATCACGAAGCACAACCCCGGTCGTCCGCCGCGCTGTGCATAACTCTTGAGCGCCACATTCAGGTCGGTTACGCCGTGTGCCTGTAACCCGTTGACGTAATTCAGCATCGCAAGGCTGTAACCCCGTCCGCGCACCGGGCCGTATTGCGCCGGTCTACCTTCGCCCAACGTTGACAGTATGAGGCGGTCATTCGTCGCCAGTGAAATATAGGCCAAACCCGCCAGCAAGCGTTGAGCAAACAAAAACTTGTTGAGCTGTGCATCGCCATCTTGAGGCCATGCCATACTCGCGGACGTGTCGATCAATAAGTGAACCGCGAGGTCTTCCTCATCCTCAAGGAGTTTGATGAATGGACGTTCAAGCCGGGCGTAAATATTCCAGTCCAGTCGCCGCAGGTCATCGCCGCGCGCGTAATCTCGGTAGTCGGCGAATTCGATGCTCGTCCCGCGTTTGGTTGAACGTCGTTCGCCTTTCATCGCCCCCGCGCGTACCCGTGTCGCCACCAGCATAAGCTGTTCGAGCTTGCGCCGTGTGCGTTCGTCAAAGAGTTTCGCGTCAGCCATCGCGCAGTCCCTACTTGTCCAACGCCATGCGGTAAACCATTTCGCCTTCTTCAATCTCGCCCGTGTCGTCAAAGCCTAAGCTGGCGTACAGCTTTTTGGCGGCTGTGTTTTCAGGTACGAAGCTAATCAGAATGGCTTGGTATCCCGGTTGAGCGCGTAGTTCGTCAATCAAGGTTTGCATCGCCGCTCGTCCATAACCTTTACCCTGATATGGGTGGCCGACCATCAGCCGTTCAATAAACCAGATTTTTGCCATCTGATAATCTTCGGGGTGATACATCAGGAAGCCGACCATTTGGTCATCGTTATAGATTGCCAGCGGCACCGATTCCGGTTCGAATTTGGCCTGCGCCAGTGAATAAACATTTGGAGCGACGAAGCCGTTCTGGCTCTCATCCACCTTCAGCCGGACGCACTCGTGCCAGTTCTCCGCCGTTACAGGTCTGAGTGATACACTCATCTTATTTCGCTACTGCTTTCAGTAAATCACTAATAATTTCATCGGTCGGAATGCCTTCCGCCAATCCTTCAAAGTTCAGCAGCAAACGGTGGCGCAGCGTTGCCGGGGCAACCGCCGCAATATCCTCGAACGACACGTTAAAGCGGCCTTCGAGCAGCGCATTGATTTTGCCGCCGAGAATGAGCGCTTGCGCCCCGCGTGGGCTTGCCCCGTAGCGCACAAATTGTTTGACCTTTTCCGGTGCGCTCGGGTCTTCAGGATGTGTTGCCACGATCAACCGTGCCACATACTCATTCACATGGCTGGCAACCGGCGTGTTCAGCGCCAGCCGACCCATGCTGATGATTTCCTTACCATCGGCGACTTTTTGAGCGCGGGGTGTTTCAACGCCCGTCGTCCGTTCCAACACCGTGACCAGATCATTTGTGGTTGGGTAACGAACGTTAACCTTGAACATGAAGCGGTCAAGCTGCGCTTCCGGCAGGGGATACGTCCCTTCCATCTCCAGCGGGTTTTGCGTCGCCAGTACGAAGAACGGCGGCTCAAGCTGGTAGGTTCGGTTCGCCACCGTCACCGATTGTTCCGCCATCGCTTCCAGCAGTGCCGATTGCGTTTTCGGCGTGGCGCGGTTGATTTCATCCGCGAGGAGTAAATTCGCGAAGACCGGCCCCGCTTGGAACTGCTTCACCTTCCGCCCGTTGTCATCTTCATCAAGGATGTCGGTTCCGGTGATGTCGGCGGGCATCAGGTCAGGCGTGAATTGGATACGCGCGAATTTGAGGTCGAGCGCATCCGCCAACGACCGGATCAGCATTGTTTTACCGAGTCCCGGCACCCCTTCGAGTAGTGCATGTCGCCCCGCGAGGATGCAGATGATGACCCCGCGCACCACATCCTTCTGCCCGACGATCACTCGCCCAACTTCGGCCTCAATTGCTTGTGCCAGCCTGCTAAACTGTTCGATGTTTATATCTGCTACCGGCGCGTCCGTCATATCAGCTCCTCAAATGTCATGATAGAACGACTGGCTTCATAGGCTGATCAGTCGTTAATAGAGATAAGTTAGGGTGCAGTTGTGCTGCCGGTCTGTCCTGTTGGCTCAATGGATGAGAAGTAGTCCCGTACTAAGTCGCGTAAGCCCAGCGGGATGTAATCATTCTCAAGTGCTTGGTTCGCGGCATTGCTGTAGTCGCTAAAGACCTGTGCATATGGTACGACTGCGTTGCCGTTCGGGTTATCGCTGAAGTTGCCTTCTTGGATTGGCTGGTCAGACGAGTTCGGGTCAAGCTGGATTTGCTCCGTGCCTTCGCCGCCGATGCGCTGCGGTGCATAGATAGGGTCGTACTGCCCCTCGCCTTGACCGTCAGGGTTATTATTCTGGTTGACCTGCCCACCGGGTTGTTCGCTGCTGCCGCCGTCGCTTCCTTGCGCGTCACCTGCGCCGCCGCCCTGCATCGACTGCCCCGGTTGGTTCGACCCTTGCCCTTCCTGTCCTGACTGTCCTTGCCCCTGTCCGGGTTGCTCACCGGGTTGGCTGCCCTGTTGTTGCCCGCTCTGTCCCTGCTGCCCGCTTTGGCCCTGTTCACCATTCTGGCTTTGCTGGCCTTGCCCCTGCTGCTGACCAGACTGTTGGCTCTGCTGCCCGTTTTGATTTTGTTGACCCTGCTGGTTCTGTTGTTGTCCATTCGGGTTCTGCTGCCCGTTTTGGTCTTGGGATTGCTGGCCTTGTTGGCTTTGCTGTCCGTTCTGATTTTGCTGACCCTGTTGGTTCTGCTGGTTTTGCTGACCGTTTTGGTCTTGAGCTTGCTGACCCTGTTGATTTTGCTGCTGTCCTTGCTGGCTCACTTGGTTCGCCGCTTGTTGGACGTTCTGCGCCGCTTGGCTCATTTGCTGTGCCGAGTTTTGTTGGTTCTGGGCGTTTTGTGTGGCTTGCTGTAGCTGCTGCATCGCTTGCTGCATGGCCTGTTGAGCCGCACTTTGATTACCCTGCTGAAGCTGCTGTGCCGCCTGTTGCAGCGCCTGTGCGAGTTGGGGGTTGGTTTGTTGGAGTTGGTTGGCGGCCTGCTGGAGCGCTTGTGCAGCCGCTTGTAGCTGTGTTGCGTCCATATTCTGTAAATTCTGTTGCAGGTCATCCAGTGCTTGCGTCAGTTCCTCGCCGCTGCCCGCTTGCGGTTGCGCGTTTGCCCCCGCTGGGTTCGCGGGGTTCAAGGTTTGCATCGCCGCGCTCATCGCTGCTTGCTCGGCTTGCTGCTGCTGGCTCAACTGGTCGGCTTGTGCTTGCAGCGCGGATTGTGCCATCGAGAGAGTCGCGAGGGCTTCTTCCGGTTGAATATCCGGTTCTTTGAGGGTATCCGCGCTCGCTTGCAGAGCTTCTAGGAGCTGCTCGCGCTGTTCCTGTGTCAGTGACGGATCAGCCGCCACATCCTCGGTGATCTTTTGGATTTCCTCACGTGCGCTTTCCAACGCCGCTTGTTGGGCAAAATTGGTGGTGATGGCTTGTGTTTGCGCGTTCGGCAGCAGCGTCAGCAGCAGTAACGCGACGGTGAGTACGATGACTGCGATCCACTCACGCCGGTTCCAAATCAGCGGTAAATGCTGGGCAGGGCGTACCGTCTGTGCCTGTTCCCACGCATCATCAATTTGGAGTCCGAGCAGTTCGTCGTTGGCCTGTATCCGACCTGCGATGAGTTCCAACGCCGTCGAAACCCGCTCGTTCAGCCCGAAGGTCACATCAAACCGCCTTGCCGCGTTGATCTGCGGTCGCGGCCACAACCATACCGCCAGCAGCATTCCAACTAACCCCGCCACCAGTAAAATGCCTGTAAGCATGAGAATGTGCTGCGGCAGCATGAACGGTCGTAACCGTGAGGTAATCGCGAGGACGATCCCTACCAACAGCGCGGGTATTAGGCAGCGCGGCAGCCACAAAAAGACGTGTTGCAGCCGCAGTCGCCGATCCCATGTGCGAACGAGTTGGCCTAACGCATAACCGCGTTCATGAATGAGGGTAGGTGTTGTCATGGATGCCTGCCTTTTGCTGCGGTGTCAGGTGATATACACCGTCGGGCAAAACTAGGTTCACGTTTACTGCTCAATCTTCCGTGTGCGCTGGATCGAAAGCACCACCAGCACGGTTGAAACCACCAGATAAATAATCGTAAACGTGATCCACGGGGAAACGCGCGGGATGGTTGTGCCGTCCCGCAGGGTGTCCGTCCAGAACCCGAAGCCGCGTTGTTGAATAAGAAGCTGCTGTGTCGCCAATGCCGTAGCAATCGGGTTCAGGCTCGTCAGGAAATCATTCAGGTAGATGAGGATCGCCTCGATGGTTGACGACATGCCGCGCAGCGTCACACTCAGCACGTTCACAATCACCGCCAGCACCAGCGGTACGCCAAAAGTCGTCACCAACGTCGTCGTATACGCCCGCACACTCGCCGCCAACGTGCGGGTAGCCGTCGCCGAGAAGTAGATGCCCACCGTGCCGAGTGCAATCGCTGTCACCGCGAGGATAACCAGTGACAGGATGAGTTCGAGTTCTGTCACGCCGCCGAACAGGAACGCGATACTTTGTAACGGGATGGCTGAAAGCAGCAGCAGCAGCACATAACCCAGCGCCGATTCCAACTTGCCGATGACGAACGATGGGCTGGCGAGCAGGGTAGTCTTGAGTAAATCGTAAGTCAGACGCTCGCGCTCGCCCGTGATCGCGCCCGCCGTAAATGCCGGAGCGATAAAAATAATCAACATCAATTCGATGCCTACGATACCCATGAACAGCACACGCCCGACTTCACCCGCCGCTGCCGAACCGCTGCGTTGGTTAATCGGCTCGTATATCAAGTACAGCAGGGCAAGGAACGCGCTCATTAAACCGAGGTACACACTCAGCACGACGAACGCCCGCACCCCGCGCATCCGTCCGCGCAGTTCTTTCAGCATCACCGGATTCACGCGGAACGCCTTCATATCGCGGCTGACGATGATCCCTGCCCACACCGCTGCCACCACCGTGACAATCGCGGGCGTAAAGCCCAAAAACACGATTGCGCCGATGTTGATGAGTGCCAGTACCCACACGCCCGCCAGCGCCCAGACCTCCCGCGCCAGCACACCGACAGCCATCACCAGCAAGAAGCTCACGTCTAGTTGCAACAGTAAGATAACCTGTGCGACCGCCGCGTCGTCGGCAACCCCAACTCGCCCCAACAAAAGGTTGTGTAGGGTAGGGAACAGGTTCGGGATCACACGCAGCCCGCCCAGCAGCGCCAGCACGAACACCACCACCGTCAGCCCCGTGTTGATGATCGCGCCCCAGCGCAGTACCGCGCCCCCATGTTCCAAACGCAGTTCGCGTGGGCTAAGGGCTTCTTCCGGTGATTCGACTAATCGTGTGGTCGCTATGTCTTCTGCCATTCCGCTTGTTCCTCAACCCGTCGGTTCAACGAGCAGCCATCCTATACGGTTATCGCTCAAAAACTGCAAAATGGTTTGCAGCTCATCAGGCGTACATCCGATACAAATCTTAATTTCACTGTCGCGCTTAACGGAATCCACAGCGATAATCACCCCTGTGACCTCACGTCCCCCGCTGCTGCCCAACCACACATCAATTCCCGCCCCATCGCTCGCTGTTGTTCCGGCTAGATAACCATAATTGAGCGGGTAAATCATATCGGCATAACGGGGATGAACGCTGCCTTTAGCGCGGTCAATCACCACTTCACTATGGACGACCAATTGGCGCAGTGAGTTCCAAAATGCCTCGGTCACTTAGGTGACGAGACCCTTTGTGACGCGCATAAACATCGCTTCAAGGTCTTTCGTTTCTTCGCTAAAGCCCAGAATCATGATGCCTTCCGCTGCGATTTTCTGGTTGATTGCCGCCACACCGTCGTCATCGCCGGTAAAGTCAATCCGCACCCGCGACCGTCCGCCTTTGGGTTCAAGTATTTCACTATTGACCACGCCTTGAATGCCGCTGTTCACCAGCGACTTAACCTTCTCCGCCGTCTCATTGTCCTTCACCGTCACCATAATTTCGCGGTGCGGCATCAGTTGCGCCCGCATCCCATTCATGCTGCCTTGCGCGACGATTTGTCCGCCTTCGATAATGCCGATGTGGGTGCAGATTTCGCTCACATCCGCCAGAATATGCGACGAGAAGAAAATCGTTTTCCCCATCCGTGCCAGTTCCACCAGCAGCTCGCGGATTTCCACACGGGCGCGGGGGTCAAGGCCGGAAGCAGGCTCGTCCAAAATCAGCACCGCCGGGTCGTGCGCCAGTGTCCGTGCTAAGGATAACCGCTGCTTCATACCCCGGCTCAGTTTATCGACCATATCGTCACGGCGGTGCGTCAGGTCAACCAGTTCAAGCAAATCCTCGATCAGCTTCTTACGGTTGCCCTCAGGGATGTCGTAGCACGCCGCGAAAAAATCGAGATACTCCCAAACGCGCATGTCGTCATACACGCCAAACTCATCCGGCATATACCCGATAGCACGCCGTACCGCGCGGGGTTCTTGCACCACCGAATGGCCTGCCACCCGCGCCTCGCCGGAAGTCGGGCGTGTGAGGGTCGTCAGCATCCGCATCGTCGTGGTTTTGCCCGCGCCGTTTGGCCCAACGAACCCGTAAATCGAGCCAGCAGGGACTTCTAACGAAACCCCATTCACTGCTTGAAATTTGCCGTAGCGCTTTATCAAGTCTTTCGTTTCAATAATGGTGTCCATTTGACATCACTTTCCCAAAACAATAATCGTTATTCGATGAGCCGTTGACGAACGACCGGTCAATAGATACCGCTTTGCTCAATACTCAGGTCACTCAATCGTGGATACCCACCGAAAGCGTCTGCCGCGATGCGTATCTGTACCGTGTTTTCCGGCCCGATGAATGCCGCCGGATCGCGAATGATAATCTGATTACTGCTGCTCGTTGTGTGTTCAACCCAATCGCCGCTTTCCCAGTCCCACAATTCAAGCCCCACGTTGCGGCTCGTGTTCTGGTTCCGGTCAATGTAAACCCGCAGTTCACTCACCTCGGTCAAAACAGCATCTGGCAGCGGCGTAAAACGCAGCACCGTTTCGTCGCCGGGGTTCATATTAATATCGAGCGGGCCAAAGTCGACCAGCGAGTTACGGTTCGGCGCGAACCATGTAAATTGATCTGCGGAAACCAACGTTTCGCCATTGGGGTAAGTCGTTTGCACATCAAGTTGGATGAGGAGCAGGGTGCTGTCGAGTGTTTTAATGTTCCCGCCGATGACGGTGGTATCGAGCGGTGCTTGGGTCGTCCACGCCGCCAGATAAGCATGGTTGCCGCGCCCCGTAAGCCGGTTGTACGGTTCGTCAATCAGTCCCGCGAGGAACAAACTCCGCCGCGAAAATTCTTCTTGCTCCGCTGTGCCATTCAAATTACGGTAGGTGTAGTAGTTGTTCAGGATGCTCAACTGCCCACCGAGAATATCCTCGACACTTTGCGACGCATCCCCATAGTAGCTGTACATCCGGCTGTTATACGAGCTGTACGTCCCTGCCGCGTAAGCCAGCGGTGCGGGCGAGGGCAGCCCTTCACCCGGCAGTGTGATCTCGAACGGGATAATATCCCCCGGCTCAATCGGCTGCTCAAGCGTAAAGACCTGCCCGCGTACCAGTATCGCCGCGTTGCTCAACGTCTGGTCGGTGTCATTCCGCACCGAGCCGCGCATCGTTTGCATCCCACCGCCGTCCGAAATCAACGTCACCTGCCCACCGACCGCTGGTTTAGCAATCGTGGTCTCGCTGTCAAATCCTGCGATGAAACTAGCATCGACTGGAAAGTCCACCGCTTTAAAGACATCGGTCTGTTCAATCGTCGTGCTTGAGACAATATTCCCACCGAGCAGCGATCCTTGAACGCCTGTGTTCGGCAGCGTTCGCAGGAAGCTGTCCACCGGAGTATTGAGGCTGTACTGCGTTCGTCGCGGTGAGAGTAACCCGATCACCTGCTGCACGGTCGCCCGTTCCGCATCCGACCACGCTTGCACGATGCTCAATCGGCTGAGGGTGACTTCACTCCCTCGCAGGTTAAACCCGAATGTCCATGCCAGCGCACTAAACAGCACAATGAAAATCGGGATTGTCACCCACGCATATTCACGTCGGTTAATTTTGTTCAAGATGAAATAATTTAAAGGTCCGATCAGCGCGATGTAGGCCGCTAAGAACGCGCATAGCGGCAGGATATCCGGCAGCAGGTTCACCCCCGGCAGGATATTGATCGCGCTCGAAATCATCTGCCAATCCGCCACGCCGTTCCCCCAACCCGGTATCGGGTTGACGCTCGTCGCCAGCGTCAGCCACAGTTCGCTCATCCCACCCCATCCGCGTAGGGGAGCGGCGTTTGGTGCGGCAGTGATGTAGTCCACGATGCCTGCGCCGAGTGGCTTTCGGGCGATCAGCGGCGTATCGTCCGCTGCCATCGTCAGGATACGGGCGTTCGCTTGCAGCGTTCCGGTTGCCACCACCGTCTGTGCATCCAGCGGGTCGCCGCCAAAACGCAGCCAGTCCGCCATCGGTGTGAGGTTATCGACCGTTGTACTGTTGTCGGGTTGTATCGGGAGTAAATTCACCAGTCCGGTGGACGTACTTTGCCAGTCCACGCCGCCCGTGACGATCAAATGGCCGCCTTGCGCCACCCAATCTGCAATCGCTTCCTGCTGCCGCTGGGTCAGCGTGCCGGTATCGACATCGCTAAAGACCATTGTATCGACTGCGCTGAGTGCGTTGGCGCGGTCAGGAATGTTTTCAGTACGCCAGTTGGTTTGGAAGGCGGTGTAACCACCGTCATGTACGCTGCTCAGGTCAATCGCGCCGTTGGCTGAGTCCGTAACCACCACATGAATTTGGTCACGCGGCTGCACCGAACGTACCCGTGCTGGCTCGACCGTGACGATAGCGCCATCGTTGGCGATAAACTCCACGCGGATTTCGCTCGCGAAGGATTCAGCTGTGATATACAGGAAAATAGACTTGATCGAGCCGGTGGGTAGGCTGATCGGGACGCTGTAGGTATCACGGACGCTTCCGGTTGAGGTTTCCGGTCGCACCACCAACCGGCCATCCACGCCCTCGCCGTCATTCGTTGCGCGGATGTAAACCGGCAGCCAGTGAAACTCCCTGAATGTGCCATCAAAGCCCGCTTCGATGCTCAGGTTGACCGATGCTGGTGTGCTTTGCGCTTGTACGAACCCTGTGACCAGAACCAAAGTGATGAGCAGAACCACAAACCGTTTGTACATGCTTCTATCCCAACATCGTTTGAACTTTTACAAGAATCCCCCACCGCCGTTGGCTCAGGCCGCAGATACCAATTGAACTTCAAATAGAAGTGCCGCATTCCGTAGCTTAACACACCGATGCGGCACTACACAAATGATCTTATCTTCGACTTAGCTCGTTTTTAGGTAGCACACACTAAACGGTGAAAATTCATTTTGTGTCTATTTCATCGCAAAATGAACCCTAAACATCCTTAAAGTCCCTCGCCCTGAGGGAGAGGGATTTAGGGTGAGGGCTTAAAACCGGCATCCACCAATTAAGGTAGCACTACCCGTTTTTAATCTTAAGATGGGCTGGAAATCGGTATATTCGCACAGTCACCAATTGCCGTCACCAAATCTTCTCTCACCCACGTCTCATCTTCAATCTGCCACCACTTTTTGCCTTCGGTGTCCTGACCTTGCCCGATGACGAGGTTATCCTCCCCCGGTGTCAGTTGACCCGCCACGTCAAAGGTGGTGCCGGGGCCGCGGCGTTTGTTTGCGGCACTTGTCGAACTCACAGCGCATTCCCCCGGTTGAATGTTCGGCACGGCATACGCCCAGATGTTGCGGCCTTCGCAGCGTGCGTTTGGCCCCGCGCCGATCAACCCGATCCCGTAAGTGCCGCTGCGTTCAGCTATCTTAAAATCCGCGATTTCCAGTTCGCCATCAACATAGATGTTCGCCGAATCGTCAATCAGTGTGAACAGGATGTGGTGGGTTATATCCAGATCCAGTTCAGTCGTTCCAACCTCAAAATTGGCATCCTGCGCCTCAGAAAACGCATCCAGAACATAGGCGAATCCGTCGTTGGCGATACCGATGTCAATGTACGTGGTCGCCGTTCCCGTATTATCCTGCTTGATGCGTGTCGTCAGCGTGCAGGACTCAAAATCGTTGGTGTTCCCAACCGTAAACGTCAGTTCTGCCCCCGCCACGATATTCTGGTGGGGTGCGCGGCTCGCCAATGGCGTGAACCAGCTTCCCTGTCCCGCGAAGTAAGCATAATCTTCGTTAAAAATGAGGCTTGAACCGGAGGGGATGACACCCAGTTGTTCCAGTTCGGTAATCGCGTCCTTCGGTTCGCCGTCGTAGCTGGTCAAACTGTCGACAACTTCCGGTTCCTTGACAATCGCTGCTTGTACGCTGCTGTTCGCCGCCGACCAGATTCGCAGATCGTCAAACGTAACTTCAACATCATCCAAACCGCCGAAAATCGCTGTCGTAAACCCCATCTGCCCATCTGTGAAGGTGTCGTCGTGTGTTTCCGCCACCAGCACCTCATTCACGTACAGCGCTAAATAAGTACCCGCACATACCGCCATAAGTTCATTTTCGTCGCCGACCGCACCAATCGCCCGTGATGCCTCCCAATTCACCAGCGCCGTTTCATCGCCATCTTCCACCAAGATGATGCGCGAGAAACCATCGCCGCTGATCTGGAAATAATAACCGTCCGCTGGCGAACCTGCCTGAGCGCGGCATATCACCCCGTAAGCGTTGTCCTCTGCCTCCGAAAGCTGCGTGACGTTCACCTGAATCACACTGTCGGCGGCATCGTCACCATCGAGTATCTGTGCCTCAGGGTCGCCATTCAAGACCATCCTATACACACCGTCGTCGATGGTCGCGCTTTGTCCGGCTTCCTCGTGCGTTTCCCAATCTTTCACGTTGTCAAACGCGACTTCTTGCACCAGTGTATCAACTTCAACGCTGTCCTCACCGTCCGTAAGTAAGCTGTTCAAGTCGTCTGCTGCATCACCTTGCGCGAAGGTCTGCGAAAAAACACTCAGCAAAAACAATATAACCAAAATCAGTTTGAAATAGTTGGACTTCAAGATGCCCCCTCAGTGAATAAACGAGTACTCGATCCACGAACCAACGAAGGAAAGAGGAACCGTTTGTAGTGGCACTCTTTCCCTATATCGTTTTATATCGGGTGACTTGCTAAACCCTTATTATATCATATATTATCAATTTTACGATGGACGGAATACGTAACCCACCCCCGGCTGCGTATGAATGTAACGCGGTGTATCCGGTGTCGGTTCGAGTTTCTTTCGCAAACGGCTCACGTTCACCCACAAGTATTGCGTTTCCGCTTGGTACTCCGGCCCCCATACCTTTTCCAGCAACTGTTTGTGCGTCAGCACTTGGCCTTGATGCACTGCCAGCGTATGCAGCAGGTCGTACTCAATCCGCGTCAGTTCCAGCGGCTTGTTGTTCAGAAACACCTCGCGCCGTGCGAAGTCCACATACAGGTTGCCCAAGTCCAGCGGCTCGCGGGTCCGGTCGGGAATACGGCGGCGTTTGAAGATCACGTTGATACGCGCCAGCAGTTCTTCGTCACTGATCGGGTTCGCGATGTAATCATCCGCGCCGATCATGAACGCCCGTACCTTCTCCGCCTCGGACGCTTCATCCGCCAGCATAATGATCGGCACTTCCGTCCGCTTACAAATACGTTCGCAGATGTCCAGCCCGTTCGCGTCAGTCAAATTCGTGTCGAGGAATATCAAATCGAGCCGCACCGTGTTCAGGTCGCGGATGGCATCTTCCGCCGAGTCATAGGGAATAATCTCGTACTCGTCCTCAAGCATTCCGTTCAGCCGGTCGGTGAGTTTTGACCGTCCCTCGATAATCATGATCGTTTGCATTGGCCGTTCGGAGACCCGTCGCCCCGTCGGCACACGGTCAACAGGCGGCGGTGTCACCACAGCCGGTCGTCGCAGCGCCGTTTCGTGGGCGGGCAGGGGTACGACCTTCACCGCCGTGTTCGCCACAATCGGGAACGCCATACTCACCACCGTTCCCTTCCCGACCTCGCTCTCGACCCGAATATCCCCACCGTGCCGCGTGACCACTTCCCGCGCGAGGTACAACCCCAGCCCCACGCCTTCTTCGTTCGTGTTGTTCGCCGCTTGGAAGAAAGGCTCAAACAGGCGGTTCATCTGTTCCGGTGGGATGCCAATCCCCTGATCTTGGATGCTGAACTGCACGCTGTCGCCGATGGTTTCCATCTTAATGCGGATCGGTGTGCCGCGCGGTGAGAAGTGAATCGCGTTGTGCAGCACATTCGTGATCGCTTGCTCCACCCGCAGTTCGTCGATCTCAATCAGCGGCAAGTTACCCGGTGCTTCCACTTGGATTTGTCGCCGGTATTCCGCGAATGAACGGTTGTCCAGTATCCGCTGTACCACCTCGTATAAATCGACCTGTTCGGGGTTTAGCGACACCCCCGACGCTTGCAGGTTGTAGGTTTCGAGGATGTTATCCCACAGGTGTCCCATCCGTTCCACGCTGTCCTCAAGCTGCTTCAGGAAGTGCGCCCGTTCGCGGTGTGTAAAGCGGCTGTGCTGTTCGTGTAGTGTATAAATGATGCCCCGCATCTGCGCGTAGGGAACGCGAATCCGTTCGGACATCATATCCAGCAGCAGGCTTTCACTGCTAAAGTTCTGCTTATACCGCGCATTGTCGCGGATCATCCCCGCCCAACTATTTGACTCGTTTTCGCTGTCGCCAATCCGCATGAACTCGACATCAATATCTCGCATCGGGTTCAGCAGGTTGATCTCGACAATCGGGTAATCCTCGTGTCCTTCGGGGTCACTGCTCAACAGTCGGCTGACGCTTTCCCGCAGTTGGGTGAGGGTCGCTTCGGGTTCCTCGCTCTGGTTAGCGATTCGCTCCAGCAGTGTGTCCGGTGCTTGCCCCAGCACTTCCGACGGATTAATACCGGTCAACTCCGTGAACTGCGGGTTACAGAAGGCGATCAGCCCATTGTCGTCAAGGAAGAAAATCGCCTGTGACGTGCCGCGCAGCAGCGCCTCAAGCCGCCCGTTCTTCTGCGTCGTCTCTTGTATCAGTGTCGAACGTTCCAGTGCCAGCCCCGCCACATGCGCGATACCCGCCGCCAGAAAAATACTGTCCTCACTCCGGTATTGGCTGGTGTTCGTCACGCTCGCGATGATACCGCCGATGAATCGCGCCGAGTCCATAATTGGCACGATCATCATTTGCGTCCCCACCAGCGCCTTATACAGCGGGGCGAAAGAGTCCTTTTGTCCCGTCCGCTCTTGGAAGATCGTCGGCTGCATTCCCTGTTGGTCAAGGCTCGCCAGTAGTTCCGCAAGCTGCCCGTTATTCTCGAACTGTCGGAAGACCGTCACCAGTTCTTCGTGCGAAGCCTTAACGATGCTTTCCATCGCGTTCGGGTCGTTGTTGTACATCCATACCAGTGACCGCGTAATGTTCGGCACATCCGCGATGAACTGCTGCAAACTATCCGCGATCTCATACTCGGTGTGTACCTTGCTGAAGCTCTGCCAGCCTTGCAGCAGGTGCTGGCTCGATTCCGCGCTGATCCGTTGGTTGTGGTAATGCTGGGCGTTGTTCAGTGCCACCGTAAATTGGGACGCGAACAATTCATAAATCAGCAGATCGTCATGGCTCAATGGGTTGCGGCTCGTCCCAAAAACCCCCAGCGCCCCAATCTTATAATCTTGGAAGGTGAGTGGCAGGATAATCGCCGACTCCGGTGATGGGAAGCTCGGTATCGGCACATAATTCGGGTCAGCCACGATGTTCTGGAGCACCTGCACGATCCCGCTTTGGATCACGCGCCGGAAGGGGTCATATGGTTCGAGTTGCAGCCGGTCTTCGTAATACCCGTTCTTGCCCATGCTGCCTTCACGCGCTGCGTACATCTGGTACGCCTCGCCGTCCGCCAGCACAATCGCCATGCCGTACAGTTTGAAGGTGCTGGATGCCCGGTCAAGCGTATCTTGGATCAGTTCCATCGGCTCAACTGCGCTGTGCATCCGCCGCGCTAGGATGTTGATCGACTGTAAATTCTGTGTCCGCTGCACCAGCGCCTGTGCTTGCCGCCGTTGCCGCAGTACCAACCGTAAGCGCCGTTGCAGCTCCGGTGCCGAAAGTTTTGCGGTCAGAATATCATCCGCGCCCGCTTCCATCAGGCTCGTCTCATAAGCCGTATCAATCGTTTTCGAAAAGACCAGTACCGGCACAAGTGGCACGCGGCGTTTAATCTCTTTAACTGCGCGTGTAATATCATTTCCGAACACTTCGTCTTCAATCAAAATAAGGTCAAATTGTGTATCCCGCAGCTTTTCCATCGCTTGCACGGGTTCGCTGGCTTCATGGACGTGGTAAGCATCTGTGTTCAGCCCTTTTACCAGACTGCTGCCACTGCCGCTCACGAATAATGTCTCAATAACTAGGGGTGCCATCACGTACTCGTTTCTAAATTTTAGTCCCACACACTTATTATAAACAGAACACGATAATACACATACTTGACGAATACAGCATTAAGATTTTAAAAAAACGAGGTATCTTTACATGAATTACGATCATTGTTAATGGACGATTTGTATCGAATTGATGTACTATAGGGGTGTTGGTGGGGTCTTATCGCAGGAGCAATTCATTATGTCCGGTGAAACACGCAAACTTGATCAAGATCATAGTCTCCAACTCGCTGCCGAACCCGAAATGACCGCGATTGATTTTGGGATGCCGCGCCCGTGGCGGATCGCGCTGCGCCTTGTCGATTTTCAAATGCAAATGGTGTTCGATCTTGCCGGAACCATTCTGGTCGGTCGTGCTAACGCCGAAAGTGGCTTCTATCCTGATATTGATCTCGGTGGCTTCAAAGGTAGTGAGATGGGTGTCTCCCGCGAACACCTCTATTTCAAGCTGGATGGCGACCGCGTGACCATCGTTGATAACGAAAGCGCCAATGGAACGCAGCTTAACGGCGAATGGATGAAGCCCAACGAACCCTATCCCATCCGTCATGGCGACGAAATCACCCTCGGCCTGATGAAGTTGCAGGTCGAACTGCTCACCAATCCCTACGCCTGATTAATTACCCTCATTTTTAGGCGTTCTCTCACCATTTCATTACCGCGCTGCAACATCCTTGCGTTATAATGAGTCTACTCGCATAACGGATGGATACACGTTTGGATGTTCGCCGACAAACACATCCCATCTTCTGCTTTCTAAACACTCGTCAAAACAATAATTCGGTTTTAAGGATGGCTGCTGTGGATTTCCTAAATCGTCGTAAGCAGGAACAAAAAGTTAAAGAAGAAGGTCGTTTGCCGCCGGGGCAGTCGCTCACTCAAAAATTCCCCGTGCTGACCTATGGCCCGAACCCGACCTTTGATCCCGCGACATGGGATTTGCGTGTTTTCGGTGAAGTCGAAAAAGAGATGCGTTGGTCATGGGCGGATTTCACCAGCCTCCCGACGACCCACGTCAAAACCGATATTCACTGCGTCACCCGCTGGAGCAAGTTCGATACCAATTGGGAAGGTGTCCTGTTCCGCGATTTTGTCAAACTCTTTGGCATCAAACCGACCGCCAAATTCGTCATCGCCCACTGCGACTACGGCTACACCACCAACACCCCGCTCGAAATCATGATGGACGACGACGTGCTGCTCGCCTACAAGTTCGAAGGCCAAATGCTCGAACCCGATCACGGTGGCCCGATGCGGACGTTCGTCCCCAAACTCTACTTCTGGAAAAGCGCCAAGTTTGTCCGCGCCATCGAGTTCAGCGAAGTCGATAAACCCGGCTTCTGGGAAGTCAACGGCTACTCGAACACCGCCGACCCGTGGAAAGAAGAACGCTACAGCCGCCGCGGTTGGTTCTAACCACATCACGATTACTGTAGGGCGCACAACCGTGCATAGGCATTAAGCTAAGCACCAAACTGGATCAGTAATTGCAAGGTCGAAGGCGATTTCCGACGGATTGTTTTGAGAGCAAACCGCTGGAAATCGTCATCGATT
>Ga0209460_1000605_pt1 | contig 30694 bp, 25 predicted proteins | sample EBPBio132013_DNA_FD_185868 | JGI IMG/M metagenome (GOLD analysis project Ga0209460, IMG submission 185868) | Wastewater treatment Type I Accumulibacter community from EBPR Bioreactor in Madison, WI, USA - Reactor 2_5/13/2013_ DNA (SPAdes)... | ecosystem: Engineered > Bioreactor > EBPR >... | reverse complement strand
ACCGGCTTTAAATTTATAAACACAGAGCCCGTTTTTGTCTAAGTGAGAAGTTAATTGAAGGTTCAAAGAAAGTTGTCATTCCCGCGAAGGCGGGAATCCAGTATTTGGTTTTTTATTTAACCCAAATGTCCTCATTTATCCAACGAAAGCAGTCATGATATCTGACGACGACATTGAAAGTATTCTGAACGGTACCCTCATCTGGTATTACACCATGTGCCCCAGAGAAGCCTGGCTGATGGCTCACCGGATTACCGGTGATCAGGATAATGAATTTATGGAACTGGGCAGGGTCATCAGTGAAAACAGTTACGCCAGAGATCACCACGAACCCGACTTTGACGGCATCAAACCGGACTTCATCCGTGAAAAAGAATCGGGAACAGTAATTGTTGAAGTGAAAAAATCAACCCGTTTTCTGGAAGCCACCCGGTTTCAACTTTTATTTTATTTATACCAGCTAAGTGGTGAATCAAAATTGCTTACCGGTGAAATCAGGGTTCCTGAGGAAAAATATGTGGAATCAGTCGAATTAACTGAGCTGAAAAAACTGGAATTGGAGGACTTAATCGGGATGCTGACAGAGCTGATCCGCCAACCAAAACCTCCGGTCCCGGAATTAAAGAAATTCTGTTCAAAGTGTGCTTACCAGATGTATTGCTGGAGTGTGGAATGAAAAAGACTGTATCCATTTTCTCCGATTTGAATCTGAGCCGGAAGGACAACACTCTGCACCTGAAAAAGGATGATGGAACGGTTACCTACCTCCCGGTTGAAACCATTGATACTCTTCAGGTTTTTGGCGAGGTTGGTTTTACAAAAGCACTGCTTGATTTCTTTTCACAGCAAGGAATACTCATTCATTTTTTTAATTATTATGGCTATTATTCTGGCACCTTTTACCCCAAGGAACACAATAATGCGGGTCTGGTTTTACTCGATCAGGTAAAAGGGTATCTTGATGAGTCAAAACGGTTAGCACTGGCAAGCAAATTTGTTGCCGGGTATGCCACCAATGCCCGGATTGTTCTGCAATATTATCAGCGACGGGGAACTGATCTTGAATCTGAAATAAAGGCATTGGAATCAGGGGTTCCGGCACTTGCTGAAGTACAATCAATTGAAGAACTGATGGGCAAAGAGGGGAATCTACATAAACTGTACTACCCAGCATTCAATAAAATTACTGAAAACGAATTTTTCAGGTACAGAAAACGATCCAGACGGCCACCTGAAGACCCGATCAATGCCCTGATCAGTTTTATGAATTCCTTGATTTACATGACCGTGTTAGGTGAAATATATAAGACCCATCTCGATCCCAGAATCGGTTTTTTGCATACTCCGAATTTCAGGAGTTTCAGTTTAAATCTTGACATTGCAGAACTTTTCAAACCGGCAATCGGGGATCGGCTACTGCTGGCCATGATCAATAAACGGCAGCTTTCAGAAAAGCATTTTTCTTTTGAAACAGGGAAGTGTTATCTGACGGAATCCGGCCGGAAAGTCGTCATCAAAGAACTGGAAGAACGGCTTGCCGAAACGATCCAGCATCCGGTTTTAAAACGGCCGGTCAGTTACCGGAGTCTGATCAGAATGGAAGTTTACAAAGTCGAAAAATACCTGGTAGAGGGAATTGACTATAAACCGTACCGGCAACTTTGTTAAGGAGGGTCGGATGTTTGTAATTTTAATGTATGATGTGGGTGAAGCCCGGGTAGGGAAGGCACTTAAAATATGCCGTAAATATTTGCAATGGGTTCAGAATTCCTGTTTCGAGGGTGAATTAACGGAAGGTCAATTGCGGGAATTAAAGATCAAACTGGTAGACAGGTTGAATCCGGAAGAAGATTCTCTTATTTTTTATACCCTGCCATCCAATAAAAAGGTGAACCGGATTGACTGGGGTGTGGGTTCACCATCTTCAGAAGAACAGTTTTACTGACATGTCGATGTCTGGTAGTGTAAAAACCCCGGGGGATCGACACAGAAAAGTCCGGTTTTAAACAGGTTTTAGTGCTAAGAAAGAGAGTGTTCAATAAAGTGTGTCAAAGTCCGAACTTCGTAAAAAGAAAGGACAACAACACATGGAAAAGCAACCGTTTGATTTTGAAGCATTTAAGAAGACAGCAGCAGCCCGTCTGAAGAAGGGAGACAGCCTTTTGGGAAAGGAAGGTGTGTTTACCCCCCTGTTAAAGGAGTTTTTAGAGGAGGCACTGTCCGGAGAACTGGATGTCCATATAGAAGACTCGGAAGAGCCGAACCGGAAGAACGGAAAAGGCCGGAAGCAGCTAAAAACCAGCCTGGGATCAGTAGAAATAGAGACCCCAAGAGACCGGGCGGGTACATTTGAGCCCGAGATTGTACCGAAACGGCAACGAACGCTTGGAGTCGATCTCGACAGACAGATATTAGCATTGTATGCCCGTGGGTCGAGTTTCGGGGATATATCTGGTCATCTCGAACAGATGTATGGTCTGGAAGTCAGTCCGGCGACTATCAGCAGGGTAACGGATAAGATCATGCCATTGATAACTGAGTGGCGGAGCCGGCCGTTGGAACCCGTGTATCCGTTTGTCTGGTTGGATGCCATTCACTACAAAGTCCGTCATGAAGGCCGGGTGGTAAACCGGGCGGTATATTGCATGATAGGGATTAACCAGGAAGGCTATAAAGACCTTCTGGGGATGTACCTGGGGGAAGCGGAGGGTTCAAAGTTCTGGATGCAGGTCATAAGTGACCTCCAGAACCGGGGCGTTGAGGACATTTTTATTGCTTCCATCGATAATCTTTCCGGCTTTGCCGAGGCCATTGAAAGTATATTCCCTAAAACGGAAGTTCAGCTTTGTGTGGTTCATCAGATCCGGAATAGTCAGAAATATTTGTCATACAAGGATGTCAAGCCGTTTATGCAGGATTTAAAGCTGGTTTATCAGGCCTCCACCCGGGAACTGGCTGAACGGAATCTGGAGCAACTGGGAACAAACTGGGGGACCAAATACCCGAAAGTTATTGACTCCTGGCGGAAGAACTGGTCCCGCTTGTCAAACTATTTCCAGTACCCGAAAGAAATCCGGAAGGTTATCTATACCACCAACATCATTGAGGGATTTCACCGGCAACTCCGGAGCGTCACCAAGACCAAAGGTGCCTTTACCTCTGAAGATGCCCTTATCAAACTTCTGTTTTTAGCTCAGGATAGTATTGTTGCTAAATGGAACAAACCTATTCACAACTGGAATCAGATTTTAGCTCAATTATCCATTATTTTTAGTGATCGGGTAAAACTCAATTTATGACTCTGACACAGTTATTGGAACATTCCCGGGAAGTCAGAACCCTGATTAACAACGAATCAAAGAGTGAAGGATTGCACCAAATTACCTTTGATGCCTCAATCTTGTCTAATGGAATTTATTTCTATCAAATTACTTCAGGAAGTTTCAAGTAACACAGGAAGCCGGATGGTATAATCTTGTTTGGTAAGCAAATGTTTCGGCAGGATTCTACTTTTATCGTTTTGAAGCGGTTAGTAAAAGTGATTCACGTGACCGGTTTATAAAAGTGAAGAAAATGCTACTTATCAAATGAAAAATAGATCAGCAGAATCTTCAAAACGATCTCCATTCATCATGATTGGGACTTTACGAAAAGCCCAAACCAATCCTGGCATCGTTTGGGGTGGCACTAAATCCTGCAATGCTTCTGCTCGGTGTAGGTGAAGAAGAGGAAATATAATCCTTAACATATATTTCCTCATCTTGGATATTTTTAAAATATTTCAAATCTAAAATCAAATGTCAAAATACCCTCTTTGTCCTTCAGAAAGGTAAGTCACCTTCCAACTATTTCCAGTATTGACTAATTTAACTTCAAATAATTTATTGAGATTAAACTCTCCACCAAAAGTCCCATTGCTTTTCCCTTTAATATTAATACCAACTTTAATTGTTGCTGATTTAAGGTCATTTTGGAAATCAAATATTTTGTATTTATTATATTTGTAATAGTAATTGCTATAACCTGGTTGACTTTTAATTTTCTTAACTTCATTTACCCCAATAGATTTGCATAAACTATCAATTATTGATTCTGATAGCTCTTTGTATAAAGCCGCAGAGTGAAAAACCTCTTTCCGATCTTCTGAGATTGACACTTTTTCTTCAACTGGAACAAATCCGCTTTTCGAATATTTAACAATTAAGTCACCAATTGGAACATCCTTTATTAAATACTTCCCTTCTGCAGTTGTTGAGTCGGATTTATCTAATCCTGAAATTGTAACCAATACACCTGAAATTGGTTCATTTGAAATACCGTTGGTTACCACTCCTTCAACTTTTGGTGATGAACATGAATAAAAGAATGACATCAATAATAAAAGAAAAAAACTAGTCCTCATTTTGCTAACCTTTCGTTGATTATTTTACTCGTACGCTTGATATTACTTAAGTACCTTAAGGCTTAGTAATAATAGCAAAAAAAGCCTAAAAGAACAAATTGATGATAATTAAGAAACCAGCCCTGACGTACAATCATCGTGTTCCCAATTATAACCGGATTAATGTGGCGTCTATTTCATCCCGAAGGTCTGGTGATACTTTAACTTCATCTGCAAAGGTTTTCCACTTTCCAACTGTATTGCAAATTTGATCTATCGTTTCCGCTGACTTTTTATTTTTGATTGATTTACCAATGACCAGCAGGTCGTCTCTTGTAATGTTGGACCGCAACCCATTAACGCTTAATGCGTGCTGACTTACCCATTTATGGTTGGGCTGATAGGCATGGCAAATATCATAGGCTGGTGCCAGTTCCCACTGTCCATTCTTTTTCAATCTGAACGCAAAGTTTTTGGTGTGATCATCACAATTACGTGCCACAACATTAAACACCATTCTGCGAAACAGTTGCTCTGCATCCGGATAAGGTAACTTCAGTTCTCTCATGGTTTGAAAAAGTTGTTCGTAGCTGTAACTGGTTACCTGATTAAAATCGAAATGCTTCATGGCGCAAAAAGTTTGAATATGGTGCTTGGTTGAACCGCCTTCCCGGTCAAATCGCTTCGTCATAAAATGTGCCCGTCCATTTTCTTCGAACAACCTGGATGGCATCATGTCTATACCACAAGCCACAGCCATATTGTAATAGGCCATTTCAACCCGACCATATCCTTTGCTGGTTCCTATCTGTACATCACTTACACCGTCCAGTTTGATCAGCCAGTGTTCGAAACCTTTTGGAGCGTTGGTTTGACCGGACTTTACTTCTCCTGTTTTTTCGTTGTATGCAATCACAGCTTTGGGTCTGGCTCCACCAGCTGAAGTACCGATCTTAAAAATCTCAACGAGCGATTTTTCTTCATCCGCATTCAAATTGGTAGAAAAAGCTTCTCTTTTGGAAAGCATCTTTCGGGCAATATCGACAAGGCTGTCAATTTCAAGCGAAAACGATTTTTTGTTTTCCCTTAAGGTAACCGGTTCAAATTCCAGAGCACCCATTCCTCTGGTACCGATAAAGCAAAGCATTTCAACCGGGTTCATACTGTTAGGCGGACGACCCTGTTGTGCCAGCCAAAGGTTGATGAGTTCATTTCCATAACGATCGGGAAGCATATCAGCCAATAACCCGGGTAATCCTTTGAATGTATCGAATGTTGGATCAGCTTTTTTCCGCAAGGCAGGAAACTCAAAACTGTTTTTATTTTCAAAGATTGACATTTGCAGAGGAGCCAAATCCCATCCTTTTCGTTTGAATGCTGCATCGTACTCAAAGGTTGCTATTCCGGTTGAATCATTCCAGGCTACCGCACCAACCAGTTCCCCCCAAATTTTTACATAGGCAGTATTCATTGTTTACCAGGTGGAAGTTTCTGTATCGTTGATTTTTGTGTTTCTGGCCCGCTTCCGCTGTTCTTTTTCTGCTTTTGCCAAAGCAAGCGGACTAATGCGGTTGCGGACTTCAAAAGCATCCATTACCTGTAACTGGTCCAATACCCGAAGGACCTGAATGAGGGTGGACAGTGTGACAGTTTCACCCCTTTCCAGCAAGCTTAGCGTAGAACGGCTGATTCCGGCATCTTCCGCAACTTTATCCTGTGTTTTGTTCTGCTCCAGCCTGTTGTGCTTTATAAAGACACCAATTTGTTTTGCCAAAGCATCATCACTCATTGATAGCCAGTTATTGTATGATTTATCAGGCATAAATAGTTTTATTTTCCATTATTGAATGAATACTCATGCAAATATAGGAAAAACTATTGAAAACTGTTATAAAAATCAAAATTTATTGATTACTGTGAATGACATATCATACAATAATGAACATATAGACAGATTACGAATGATATATCATACCCTTACCCCACACTCAAAATCCGTTTCAGGGTATCCTGCATGGCGATTTTAAACGTTTCATCTTTAGAAATGAGCCGGTATAAATCAAGTTCAGTTTTTCTTTGTCGGGCCATGACTTCATCAAATATTTTTTTGAAGGCAATATCCCGGTTTTGGGTATCCGGATTCTCGGCGTATTGCTCTTTGAAGTCGGGGTGTGAGCGCATATTCTGTGCAAGATTTACAAATTTAACCCGCTGTTCTTCGGGTGTTGCCTCCCAGCCCTGAAACCACCGCTCATTGAAGCTTTTTATAATCAGATCAAGCGGATCTTCAATCTTTTCTCCGCCGAAAGCGGTACGCGGGTTCGGATTTTGTGGCTCCAGTTCGGTCTCGGATGAATCCAGTCCGATGTTGACGTTCAGCTTTACTCGTTCGAGTCCGTAAGTAGAAAGATCAACGGAATTTAAAAGCTCATCCAGTGCATCTTTCGCCGGATCGAGAATAATCAGTTTTGGAATAAGGAATTTGAGGAACCAGAACAGTTTTTCCCATTTCAGAACTTCATATGGAAGAATGGAAGCCATCTGTCCGTAAACTTTTACAAACTGCTTGGCTTTGATTTTAAAATCTGCTTTTTCCTTGTCATTCAGATCCAATTCAGAGTTAAACCGTTCTGCAGCAAAATCTATTATTGGACTCAGTTCCTGTGCATCAACCCCAAGAAAATATTTTTCAACGAAATCCTCAACCTCGGCCCATTCATAAACCCCAACTTCATCGAGATGACCTTTCAGCTCATGAAGAATGTTCACATCCGTCGCCTTACTTAATGACGTTGCCGTGTAGAACGGGTCGAAAGCTTCTTTGATTTCTTCGGTTGAATTGAAGAAATCGAGCACGAATAAATCTTCAGTTTTCTTTCCAAGTTTATCTGCTGAACGATTCAGCCGTGACAGTGCCTGAACAGCCATCACGCCCTGTAATTTCTTATCAACATACATGGCCGTTAATTTGGGCTGATCGAAACCGGTGAGATATTTATTTGCCACAACCAAAATCCGGTATTCATCCTCATCAAATTTGTCCCGGGTGTCTTTTTCAGCAAAACCGTTGATACTGTCTTCAGTATACTCGAATCCATCCACTTTTTTAGAACCTGAAAAGGCAATCAGCACTTTAAACGGATTTCCCTTCCCCTTCACAATGGCCTGAATGGCAAAGAAATACCGGATGGTTGACTCGATGCTCTGTGTCGCAACAATGGCTTTTGCTTTTCCTTTCAGCTTTTTTGTGTTGACGACCTTGGAAATGAAATGCTCAAGCATGATTTCCGCTTTAACCGCAATGGTTTGCTGATGCCGTTCTACAAATGCCCGAAGCTTCTTCTGTGCCTTGATTGTATCAAAAAGCGGATTGTCTTCTATCGACTTTTCGATCTCGTAATAACTTTTGTAAGTGGTATAGTTGGCCAGAACATCCAGAATAAACCCTTCTTCAATGGCCTGTTTCATGGAATACAGGTGGAAAGGTTTAAATTTCCCATCTTCCTGGCGAACTCCGAACTTTTCAAGGGTGGTATGTTTAGGTGTGGCTGTGAAAGCCAGATACGAAGCATTTTCTTTCATTTTCCGGGATTGCATGACTTCGATAATGCGGTCCTGAATATCTGTTTCTTCATCATCGGATGTATCATTGCCCATGACCCGGTTCAGGTTGTCGGCGGCAGTTCCGCTTTGGCCGCTGTGGGCTTCATCTATGATCACGGCGAACCGTTTTTCACTCAGATCTGCAATGCCATCAACAATAAACGGAAATTTCTGAATGGTCGTGATGATAATCCGTTTACCGCTTTCGAGATTTTCTTTCAACTCTTTTGATGAATACGCCGGAGCCACAATATTTTTAACTTCAGAGAATTCTTTAATGTTGTCCCTGAGCTGTTTGTCGAGCAAACGACGGTCGGTAACCACAATTACTGAATCAAAAAGCGGATTCGATACGCCCCTGCTTCCCGGCACCAAATCGTGCTCAGGATAGGTTTCAATAAGCTGGTAAGCTGCCCAGGTGATGGAATTTGACTTTCCGGAGCCTGCCGAATGCTGAATCAGATATTTCTGACCTACGCCTTTTTTCCCTGCATCGGCAATCAGTCTTCTTACGACGTCAAGTTGATGATAACGGGGAAAGTACAGGGTCTTTTTTGAAAGCGGATCGGTGTCTTTTCCGTCAAACCGGACAAAATGCTGGATGATGGTGGCAATACTTTGTCTCGAAAGGACGTCTTCCCACAGATAGGAGGTTTTATGTCCGAATGGATTGGGCGGATTGCCCTTTCCGAAATTACAGCCCAGATTGAAGGGCAGAAAAAAGGTTGCTCCGCCTTCGAGCCGGGTTGTCATGTAGACTTCATCAGTATCCACTGCGAAGTGAACGATGCACCTGCCAAAATTCAGCAGCGGCTGCGTAACATCCCGTTTGAATTTGTACTGAGCTTGTCCGTGAACCCGGGCATTCTGCCCCGTCCAGTGATTTTTTAATTCCATGGTTGCAAACGGAATTCCGTTCACAAAGAGAACCATGTCAATTTCTTCTCCCGGATTGACGAGAGAATACCGCAACTGACGGGTCACGCTGAATTCATTGAGTTCGAAGTTCCGTTTTACGGTATCACTGCTGCTTGCCAGTGGTAACTGAAAAAACAGCGTGAAATGGGCATCATCAACTTCAAGTCCTTTTCTAAACAACTTGAGAATGCCGTATTTTTTAACCAGCCGGTCATACCGTTCCAGAATTTTGAGTTTCCAGTCGGGTTGTTTCTGAAGTTTGGCAAGTTCTTCTTTCTGTGTGGTTTCCAGAAAATGCCAGAATTTTTTAACGTCGAGGGCGAAAGCTGCATTGAAATCTGATGGAGAACCGCTGTCATATCCGATGCCGGTTTGGTATAAGGGCGGGCGTTCTGCTGCTGTTTGGTCATTTGCAGCTCTGGCTGCAAATTCTTCAGCGCTTGATCCCGTTAACCATTTCTGGATGGTTGCTTCCAGTGCCTGTTCGTTGGTTTGACTTGTCATTTATTTTCTGCCAGTCTTTCCTTTATGTCCAATCCCTTTTCAGTAAGCGGGTATCTTTGTTTCGGACTATTTGGCTTACCGGGAATAGTCATTTCAAGAATCCCTTCGTTTAAAGCTGGGATTAGATATTTTTCCCGAAAATAATCTTCATGCTTTAATTCCAATTTGGCCTGAATTTCTGTTCTTTTCATTTCACCTGAAACAACCCAGGCTATTCTTTCAACTTCCCCGGTATTTCGCCACGACTTCCCCGGTACTTCCCCAGTGAAAATTGGCAGCTTGGTCGGAAACCTGGTCACTAACCTGGTCGGTACTACCCCGCAACTTGTCCGGTACTTGTCCGGGTTTCAACAGTTCCCGTTCGCCGGCAAACTCTTTCTGTACACTTGAAATAAAAACAGTGAATTTAGGCATTCTGACTCACTTTTATTTTACCTGTGACCGCACTGTTGATCAAGGTGGCTTTGTATTCCTTCAGCTTTTCAATTTCCTGTTCTTTCAGGGTGATGGCATCAGCGATATTTTGGGAATTGGTTTCAATGTACTGTGAAATTTCAAGTTGTTCGGATTTTGGAGGAATAGGAATGAAAATATCCTTTAATTTCGAAGCATAAGTATGAACAATTATCTCCCCTTTGGAATGGCGGGCTTTTTCAAATTTTGCGCCATTTGAATTAAGAACATAACTTAAAAACAGAGTATCGTTTTCATTTTGTTCATAAATAATAACATCGCCACCAACATAAACTGGCTCTTCACCTAAATAGACAACACATTTTGCAATATCTTCTGCTGTTTCACCCGATCCCGTAAATAAGAGCGTGTTTTTTAACACTTCTTTTGCATTTAAAGCTGTTGTGGATGACACTTTGTGAATAACAGTTTTAACAGTAAAATCATATTTAGTGTAGATATCACCATATAATATCGCCGGCAACCCATCCTCTGTTAATTCTGATCTCGAAATTCCACCACCTTTTGAAAATTTACCAAAGGAAGCAAGTCTCTTCACTTCCCAATGTTCGGGGATCTCGCCAATCCATTCAATTCCACTGTCTTTCATTCCTGTCTGAATCACGGATTTTTCGGATGACACTGAAGACACGGATTTTGGGGAAGAAACAGTTTGCCCGGATTTAGTTGATGATCCGGATGGTGCCGGGTTTTTGGATTTTGAATCCGTGGAATCCTTTAATCCGTCAAATCCGTGATTCAGACCTTTGGTTACTGCGTTATGAATCAGAATCTGCCGGCGTTCTTTGAGCAATCTGATCTGTTCTTCCTTGATGCCGATGGCTTTGTCAATCAGCAGAGTTTTTCGGTCAAGAAAGTCCGCAATAGCCTTTTGTTCTTCGAGGGGGGGGATAAGAGTATCAACTTGGCCAAAATCATCAGTATACATTCTCCACCTTGATGGAACAACTCCCTTTGATTTTCTTGCAAATTCATCCAAATATTTATCTGTTCGATATAAATAATGAAGAAATTTTGTATTACACTTCAACCTCAACTCATAAACAGCATAAGCAGGACTAACTACACCTGAAAGTTCTGAAATTCCTAATCCCCCTAGCCAGGCAAGCATGATGTTAATTACTAAATCATTTTCCCTAACTTTTTTATAACCAATAAGTGACTCACTTCTTGATTCATTTTCCCTGTTGTTTACTCCTAAATATTGGGAAACCGAAAGAAGTAATTCATTCCCCGTTTCTGATAAATCAATTTTTTCCTTCCATAGATACTTTGCCTTTTTTAGTGTCCAATGGCTCGGAATTTCTCCCAGCCAATCCGTTCCACTGTCTTTGTAGGCGGGGTATCTGGCAATGGTTAGGTTTTTCACAAATGCTCCACCGTCTGAATCACGGATTTATCGGATGACACAGATGTCACGGATTTTTGGGAGAATTCGGATTTTGCTGGATTGCGGAATTTAGAATCCGCGTAATCCTGTAATCTGTCAAATCCGTGATTCAGACGTTGTGTTAATCCGCAATTCAAGAATTGTGTTCGTAAACTCATAAAACCAGTCGTTTGTAGGTGAGGCTTTTGCTGCCAAAATTTATCAGCAATCCAACCTCCAGTTTATAGGCTTTCAGGTAATTCAGCGCTTGGGCAAGATGTACATCATCAAGCTGGATAATGGCTTTAATTTCAACCAGAACTTTTTCTTCGACAACAAAATCAGCGCGCCGGGTTCCAATGGGTTCAGGAAGGTCTTTATAAAAAATGTCCTGTTCAATTTCCCGGGCAAAATTTAATCCCCGTTGTCTCATTTCAAACGTCAGCGCCCGCTGATAAATCACCTCCTGAAATCCGTTTCCAAGAAACTTGTGAACCTCAAACGAAGAACTCAGGATTTTTTCAGTGATGTCTTTATACTTTAATTCAATCATGTTTTTGCGTTTTCCGGGAGATAAATTTCTGAATCACGGAACACTGTCTGAATCACGGATTAAACGGATTGAAGGATTACACTGATTTTAAATACAATTATCCGTGAAATCTGTGTCATCCGATAAATCCGTGATTCAGACAGTGTGTTTGTCCGTGACCACTGAAATAGGTACAGATTCTGTTTTGTCGAACTCGCTTAGTTTGTCGACAAAACTTCTATATTCGCCATTAAATTTTGTTGTTAGAATACGGTTTTCTTTTTTATTTGAAATGTATCTCACTTCCAGTTTGGTTTCCTGATTGGGGTGTTGATCAGAAATGTATTCAAGAAGATACAAGTTAAACCATTCTTTAAAGTCCCTTTTTATTTCGTCGGGTAAAAAACTAATCAGAAAAGATTTACTCTCATTTTCCTTTTTGTAAATTTCTGAAAGTGCTTCAAATTTATTTTCAAGCAGATCGGGGCTTTTTTCAGGGAAATTCAATTCAGAGGGCAATTTATTTTTCAGGGGCTCCCTTTCAGTCCCGTTCTCTTTCGCTGAAAGTAACTCTCCGGAAATTCCATCAATCAGAAAGTCGGCATCCTCTTCTTCTTCAACTCTAAAGATACTGTTTTCCTTCAGGAAAAGTTCGCCCCGTTCTGTCAGTACCCATTTCCCGGATACAATGTTGATATATTCTTTTTCTCTGAGTGAGTACAATTCACGTAGAATAAATTCGTCTGTTCGACTCAGTCCTAAAAATTCGAATAAATCTTCTGTACTCTGAAAGCCAGCCTGAATGGACCTCATTAACACCGTATAAACTTTAACCAGAGAACCATCAGGTTGTTTATTTACGAGTAACGCCAGTCTTATTCTCCTGACGGGATAGGAGAACGGTATCAATTTGCCAAGCCGGTAACCAGTTGGTGATTTTTTTGCGTAATAATTAAAAGCCTCTTGATCTGTCATACAAAGAGTTCCTTCAGATTTTCTGCTTTAACAATCCATTCGGGATTTATTCCTACAAGGTATTTTTGCAGGGCTGCCTTTCCCTTATTCAGACGACTGGAGGTTTTTGCATTAACTATGCTGGTATAATCGCCAACGATAATCAGCAATTTCTTTTGACGGGAAAGGGCAACGTTTATTCTGTTTGGCACTTCGAGAAAACCCAAATGTAAACCAACGCCACTTTTCACTAAATCTAAGATGATAATGTCCCGTTCAAGTCCCTGAAAGCGGTCAATAACAGAAACTGTAAACTTTTCCTCTGAATTAGTCCTCCTCCTGATATTTTTTAGACCCTGTTTCTGTATCATTTTATTGATTTTTGAGTTTAATAGATGAAACTGCGCTGAATATCCGGTAATGACACCAATCGAATACTCCCTTACTTTTGGGTATTTATCAAGATAATTCAAAATATCAGGTATCAACTTTGCACTTTCTTCATTTTTAGAAGATCTGTTTTTAGTGCTGTCCAGTTCACTTTTGTAATGACTGCCAATATCTATGAAGAGGATTGAACTTTTTATTGAAAGAGGCAAATTATGTTCATTTTCGGGAGAGCGAGGCACATATTCAATGGGTTCATCACCTTCAGGTACATAAAAACAATCAGAGGTCAGCTTAACCTGATCTTCTGAAGAACGGCGGCATTCGGTAAGTTGTGTTTTGAAATTAGAATCAACACGGTTAATAATGGTTTCAAATAAGCTTGGCCGGTTGAAATAATCATCCCAGTTTTCAAGTTCATCTGCTTCCACTTTGAATTTATCTCTTAACCAGTTTTCAACCTCGTACTTTTTTGTCAGCATTGGTTTTAATTGTCTGTGATCGCCAACGAAAATCAGGTTTTTCCCGGTAATAATTGGGACGAGAGCTTCGGCGGTTGTCGCTTTACTTGATTCATCCATAATGACATAGTCAAATTCAAAATGGTAACGACTGTATTTCTTCGAGGCAATATGATTACAGGTGGCGCCTATCACCCTGATACTGTCAATCAGTTTCTGGTTCAGAGCCCCATTTTCTTCAAGTGAGGCAAGAGTTGCAATCCAATCACGATGAAGACTTTGAATTTTAATAAAGGCTGCGATTTCTGTTTTTAATTCAATGTCTATCTTTTCTACTGCCCTCTCTTCCTCTGTGGGCAGGGAGTGTAAATTCTTTAGTTCTTTGAAATTACTGAGTCGTGATTCAATTTTTGACTTTTTCTTCTTCCAGTCTATTCTTTCGAATAATATTTCTGCGACAAAAGTGGCTAAAACATGTTTGCTTTGAAGATCCTCCCAAAATTTGGTTTTAACCCTTTCAAAGTTCTTTTCTGCTTGTTGCCTGACCTGTACCTTCCAGCCTTCCAGTTTTCTGCCAAGGGTTTGTTTGCCGATTTCCGGGTTTTTGGGAGAAGTAATCCCGCTTAACCGCAAAACCGGGATCTTGTTTTTAAGCAGATTTTCAAGAACCTGGTCTACAGCATTATTTGTTTGAGAGGTAATGAGAATTTTTGCTTCAGGTTTTTTAAATAGAATCTGGAAAACAATTTCGGTAATCACTGTTGTTTTACCGGTTCCGGGTGGGCCCTGAATTACCGTGAAAGGGGTATTGTTAAGTGCCTTTTGAATTGCTTTTTGCTGGTTGTAGGAATAGGTCAAAGAACCGCCATTTTTATTTTTCTGGAAGACGAACTCCAATTCAGAAAAATCAGACTGAACGGCGGGTAATTGATCAGGATTGAATAAATAGTAAATTAAGTCCGGATTTAATACTTCGTTTTTCCCAACTTTTCTTATTGCCTCAAGCTGGCGGTTTTTTTCCTCTTCCATTTTATTGGTGTTTTCAAACAAATAGCCTGACTGCGGAATTTTGCGACTATCAAGTCCTTCGCAGTCTTTTATTTTCAGGAGTTGGTCTTGAAAGATGAAATCATAAGGTTTTCCGGTAAACCCAACGTTTTCCTTCGTTTGTTTTCTACTCGCATTTGCAGATATAAAGTATTCAATACCTTCAGAGCTTACATCGTTTCCTTCATCTATATGCCGCTGAATAAAACCTTCGCTGCTAAGTTTTTCATCTTGGACAATTGAAAAGGAAATTTCATTTTCTTCTAAACTGAAAGAAGAATACCGAAGTCTCAGTGCATTTTCAGCAATAACTTTCTTTTCATACTCCAGCAATTCACGGTAAAACCCTAATTCCTCATGGATTACCCTCCGTTTTTCACGATAGGTCTGTTGCTTTTCTTTCTGTTCAAACCATTGTTCAAAAATTGGGGAAAGATTGACAGTATCAGGCGTTTTTTCTGTTTTATAAAAATACTTCCCGGGTAGTTTTTTCCCTTCCTTTCTTTTTTGTTCCAGTTTCCAGAAAGGAAAATCCTTTGTTAGACTGATCGTATTAAATAAAAGCTTTTGTTCTTTCTTTAACCAGAGTACACCTTCGCAAATAAAATTACCTATAATGATGTCTACTAGATAATTTGACCCTGGTATTGGTGATATTATAAAGACCGGTTCTGTTGAGTTTAGTAATCCCAAAAATTCGGGGGAAAAGGATTTTTTCTGAAACCCAATTTGAATGGATTCCATGTCAAAAGAACTTGCCAGATTTTTAAGAAAATCAAGAATATATGGCCAAGAAGGTCTGTCTGAAGGTTTTTCTGAGAGTATTTTGCGAAAAGTAAGTGTCTGCTCCTCAGTAATTTCCAGCTGCTTTACATCGAGATACCATTCGATAACCTTTCCCAGGGAATAAATATCAGACTGATAGGGAAATCCTTTAGTTATCAGATTGTTCAGTTTTTCAGGTGCTGCAAATTTGCCGGCAAATATTTCTAATCCGGCCTCCTGACTTAACGTTCTTGTTATATCTGTAAGCCCAAAATCAATCAGGAAGAAATGTCCGTTTTTATTAACCATGATATTGCCGGGATTGATATCACCATGGTTAATTTTATATTTGGTGTGCAACTCCTGTAAGCAGGAAGTAATTTCTGTCAATCCGCCCAGAATGTTTTGAGTTTTAAAGTCGTCAAAACAGTTTTCAAAGGTTTTAACCTCCTCTAAAAACTCAAAAACAATGGCAAATGCTTTTTGTTCATCGTCAAAACCGTATTCAATAATTTTAGGAAGCGAATTATTACGGGCCTTTTGTAGATCACGTAGTTTGTCAGATAAAATTTTACCTTTTGTGTCGGCCTTATCAATACCCAAAATCCACTTAATCCAAAAATGATGACCCTCATCGTTTTTGGCATCGACACTATGTGAATATCCCCGCTTCACCATATTGTCGGGATCGTATTGATATTTGTTAAATAGCATGCTCAGTAAAGGGTTGATTACTTATTTTAATTTATTTTTCGTTCTTTAACAATGAAAAGGCAATTGTCTGAATCACGGAACACTGTCTGCATCACGGATTTTTCGGATGACACAGATTTCACGGATTTTTGTGTTTAAAATCAGTGTAATCCTTTAATCCGTTTAATCCGTGATTCAGACAGTGTTCATTCAGATCAGGTTCAGCAGTTCTTTTATCAATCCATCACTTTTTTGTTCAAGTTCCAGGATATCAGAAGTGACTTCTTCAATACTCCGTAAGGGTTTGTGCCGGTAAAAATATTTATTGAAACTGATTTCATATCCGATTTTTGTCGCCGGAAGATTGATCCAGGCCTCAGGTACGTGAGGTTTCACTTCCCTTTTGAAATAACCGTGAATCGTGTCATTGAGCGGAACGTTCTCAGTGTCCCGGAGTTCACTTTCGGTTTCGTATTCAATAAATTCATCTTTTTCACGAGTCGGAAAATATCCGAAATCAGCTAAATTTTCTACTCTGCATCCCAGTTCGCCAAGCAATTTTTTAAGTTTTTCGCCGGTTAACTTATGGATCTGCTTTACCACTTTTTCTGCTTCGGCATCATACCAGCTTACAGCATTCAGAATCGATTTTTTCTCGGATGGTGAAAGTTTCAGTTTACGGGTTTTCAGCGCTGATTCTATCTTCTCACGGAATACAGCGAAATCGGAGAATTCTTCTGTTCCGATTTCTGCCATCAGGGCATTGGCGACTTCCATCAATTCAAGCGGTTTGTTCCAGGTTGCCGGGCTGGTCAGTGCCATACTTTGTTTGGCATTCAGGTTTAATTCCTGTTTTTCACACCAGTCCAGAATTGCCTTTTCATGTTTTTCGAGATGGGTATAAACCTCATTTCCAAATTCTTCGTACGCCCATTCCATGGGTTCTTTCAGGGATTTTTCAAACCGTAATCCGGCAATCCGCTCTTCCGAAAATTGTGCTTTCAGGCGTTCGGGACGTTCAATCGTCACTTTATAATATCCAAAATCCTGATTTGAAAAAATCCGGGACGAAATTCCCTCTTCGCCGGTACGGTCAACTGCTTCCATGCCAGCATAAACCTTTACAATTTCCCTGATATGCTCGGGGGAAAATTCGCAGTTTTTGGCACCGAGATTTTTACGGAGTTTTCTGAACAGGAGTGAAGCATCTATTAATTGAACTTTTCCACGCCGTTCTCTGAGTTTGTTATTACTCAGAATCCAGATATACGTGGTAATGCCGGTATTATAAAACAGATTGTTAGGCAATTGGATGATGGCATCAAGCCAGTCATTTTCAATGATGTACCTGCGGATGTTGCTTTCGCCGCCACCGGCATCCCCTGTGAACAAACTGCTGCCGTTGTGAACTGAGGCAATCCGGCTTCCCTGCGGACTTTGATCCAGCGATTTCATTTTGGTAACCATTTCCATCAGGAACAAAAGCTGTCCGTCTGATGACCGTGGCGTTGCTTCGGCATCCTCTTCAATTCCCAGATAATTTTTAAGTTTTATCCGGAACCGGGGATCAATAATGTCGTTGCCGTCTCTGATATTTTTCAGTTCGCTGGCCCAGGACTTCCCGTAAGGCGGATTTGAAAGCATAAAGTTAAATTGCATGCCGGCAAATTCATCTGTGCTGAGCGTTGAACCGACTTTGATGTTTTCAGGATCATTTCCTTTAATCATCATATCCGACTTACAGATGGCGTAGGTTTCGTCGTTGATTTCCTTGCCGTATAAAATCACACTGCTTTTTGCCCTGATTTCTCCATCTTCATCTTTAATAAAGTTCTGGGATTCGGTAAGCATGCCGCCGGAACCGCAGGCCGGATCATAAATCGTAATTACCGGGGGAAGATTGTCTTTTACCGGTTCAAAAATGATATGGGTCATGAGGTCAATCACTTCACGTGGAGTAAAGTGTTCACCGGCTTCTTCATTATTCTCTTCGTTGAACTTCCTGATCAGTTCTTCAAAGACATAACCCATTCCGAGATTGCTGAGTGGGGGTAATCTGCGTCCATCCGGATCCAGTTTTTCTGCTGAAGTCAGGTTGATGTAAGGTGAGATAAACTTTTCAATGACATCAAGCAGAACATCTTTGCCTGCCATGTGCTTTATCTGACTTAGAAGTTTAAACTTCTCGATGATCTCTTTTACGTTATTGCTGAATCCGTTCAGGTATTCTTCAAAGTTGGCAACCAGAATCTGACGGCTGTTTGATGAAGTATCGTGAAGCCGTTGAAGTGTCCATGGGCTTGTGTTGTAAAAAACGTAACCCGAGGCTTCCCGTAAACCGGTATCATCAAATTCAGTTAGTCCGGCTTCTTCTCTCTGAAAAGCAAGCTCGGCCATAACGGCTTCTTTTGTTGGCTCCAGAAGCGCATCCAGCCGGCGAAGAACCACCATAGGAAGAATAACATCCCGATATTTTCCCCGAACGTAAACATCACGGAGGTTATCATCGGCAATGGACCAGATAAAAGAGACCAGTTTATTATGTACAGCAGTGTTCATGGGTTGGTAGTTTGCCTTTTTGGCGGGATAAATTGTTTTAGTGGAGAAAGGATCATGGGATTCTTAACATGGGCATTCAGGTTATTTTTCCCATATAACACTCAATAGATAATTAAATGAAGGAACAAATAAACAATATTCAAAAAATTCTTTGTCAATCTCCCTTTCCTTTAATTCAAACCAATCTGATTTCCAAATAGGTTGGATTGCTTCACTGGCATAATAAGAAAAACCTTTTTTAAAAACTTCATTTGCAACAGTTCCACTTGGCGGCGGAAGACCCTTTTGAAACCGTGAGAAATAAAGCCAGTCCTCCGTTTTTTTAAACCATTTCATTTTATTGTCTTGACAGCAAACAACAAATACCGGATGGTTGCCGTTGTCCTTTTTTAGAAATTTCAAAATTGCGGCTGTTTTACTTACCTGAAAAGTATTTGCCAAATGTTCGATAACGTTATGATCAAATTTTTTTCCTTTACATTCCGCATGGAATAAGTCAGTTGGCATGAGAAATTCTGCGGCAAAGTCATTTGCTTCCGCTTCTACAGGATTAAAATTCGGTTGTTGGGAGTGGTTAAGGGTTTCATCATTGTCGCTAAAAACAGGTTGAATAAGCCGATGTAATTCAAAATGTCCCAATTCATGAGCAAGGATAAATCGTTTTCGTGGCGGAAAGTCAATGGAAGCATTCAAAGTGATTACACCAGAATTTTTTGTCATTAAGATTCTTCCATCAGCTCCATCAATTCGTTCTTCCTTGATGATAATGTTTTTGCTTTCAATGATCACCTCTAGAGGAAGTTGAAGCGGGTTGGAAATACCGCAGTCAGAATATACCTTTTTAACTGCTGAAATCACCTTACTCATCTTTGATTTCCGGGTTAAATTCCCTTTCTATTTCATCCAGAATATCCAGAAATTGGGAATCCAGTAAAATGGCTTGTCGGTCCTGTTCTGAAATGTTATTTAAATTCCTATATAACGGATTGGCTACAAGTTGTGGTTTGGATGAAAGCTTATCTAAAATTTGCTGGATTACTTGATCGCCAGGATCAATTCCAGACTTCAGTTTTTCCAGAAATTCTTTAACCCGGGAATGTTTTGCCCGGTTCAATTCAGCCTTTGACTTTGTTTTCAACTGTTTGAACAGAAGAATGTTTTTCTTCACAACCTGATCAATTTCATTGAGTTCATCCTGTGTAAAGTCTTCATTATCTACCGGAGTTTTCTCATCAAAGTAAAGATTAAACAGGTTTTCAAGTAAAATATATCTTTCTTTGTTTTCAGGTGTTATCATAATTTTTAGTCTTTCAGGCAGTTAATTCTTGTTTGAATTTTTCCAACCGGCGGACAAGTTTTTTGCGAAGAACGTATACTTGTTCAATGGTAATGCCTAAGTCTTTTGCAATGGTTTCAAATTTAATGCCTTCAAAGTACCTAAGTGTAAAACAGGAAAGCTGCTCATCGTCTTTAGAGACTTCAGTTGCCAAATGGATCAATTTTGAAATTATAGTTTCCATATCTGAAGAATCATCTAACTCTGGGATGAATAGATCATAAATCTCTGATATATCCCGATTATCAAACTTTGGAAGATCATCCTTTTTAGATTTGTACTCAGCAACTTTATCAGAAATCAATTTATTGGCGATTCTTATGAGTTGTTGGGTAATGGTAAGGTTTTCAAACTTCCAGTCCCAACCATTGGGTTCATATAAACGTTTAATTGACTCACCGACGTAGTAGTCAACAGCTTTCATTCCCAGGTTTTTTTCGCAATGGGCACCGGACTTTGTTCGGTCTAATAATGAACCAAAGCGCAGCCTTGCTTTTACATGGCGGGTAAGCCTGTCTATGGCGGCTGAAACCTCTCTCTCACTGAGGCTATGAATCTTGTTTAAAACAATTTCCCGTCTGGTCATAGATTATCACATGAGAAATATAACCGAAAATATTTTTTTTTGGTCATGACCAAAAAAAATGAACCCCGGTTATTCTTATTGTAGAAACCAAAAATTGAAAGGCTCAAAGTATGATAGAAAAACATAAAACTCAAAACGAAGGACATGAAGAAAATGTTCTCAGGCTTACCATAAACGGTAAAAACTATAGTTGGACAAAGGAGTATATTACCGGAGAAGAAATTCGAAAATTAGGGGATATCCCTGAAGGTGATACTCTTTTTCTTTCTATTAAAAAACCGTGGGAAGATGAGTTAATCTCAAATGACACAAAGGTAAACCTTGCCAGACCGGAAATTGAACATTTTTATTCTGAAGATAAACCATTTGAAATAACTCTTATTGTAAATGGACGGAAAAAGTCGTGGAATAAAAAGAAGATTTCTTTTGAACAGGTAGTGATCCTGGCCTTTGGAAGTTATGATCCAAACCCTAATAAGGTTTATACTGTAACTTATGACAGAGGGCCAAAACAGAACCCTGAAGGAACAATGGTAAAAGATGATGTTGTACGTGTAAAAGATGGGATGATATTCAATGCTACAGCAACAGATAAATCTTAGTACTGATTTAAAACAGTTAAGGGATGAAGGGTATGAGATTGAGGTGAATGGTGGACATTTAATTGTCCACCATATCCCTTACGTTAACAGCAGCAAGGAAATAAAATTTGGCAAGCTGATTTCAACTTTATCCATGAATAATAATATAACCATAAAACCTGAGACCCATGTCATCGGTTTTATGGGTGAGTATCCCTGTAACAAGGATGGAACTATAATAACAGCCATTCAACACGCAAACCCGAACCAGCAAATTTGTGATGGAATTGTTTCGAATTTTTCCTTTTCAAACAAGCCTGTGAACGGGTATGACAATTACTACCAAAAAGTAACCCGTTACGCCCAAATTATTTCGGCACCGGCAAGATCATTGGATCCTTCAGTGACTCCACAGACGTTCAAAGTGATTGAAGATTTAAAAGAAGAATCAGTTTTTCACTACATTGATACCAATGCAAGTCGGGCAAACATTAGTATGCTGAACTTGAAATTTAAAGAACAGCGTATTGGAATCATTGGTTTAGGCGGAACAGGGTCCTATGTTCTGGATTTTGTTGCCAAAACACCTGTGGATGAAATATTGTTATTTGATTCAGACAACTTTCTTCAGCATAATGCGTTTCGGGCACCTGGTGCACCTTCATTGGAAGAGTTAAACAATAAACCATCGAAGGTGGACTATTTCGCTTCTATTTATTCAAGAATGCGAAGGGGAATCAAGGCAATTTCAGAAAAGGTAACCGAAGATAACATTGACATGTTGGCCGGTTTATCCTATGTTTTTATTTGTATTGACAGCAATAGTGCAAGAAGTATGATTATCTCAACACTCACAAAATATGGCGTTACCTTTATTGATGCGGGGCTTGGCGTAAATATTGCAGAAGAAAACCTTGTTGGCACTTTAAGGGTTACTGTTGGTTCAAAATCTAAAAATGATCATATTCCCTTGCGCATCGGGTCTGAGGCAATTGATGATAACGAATATTCTAATAATATCCAGATTGCGGATTTGAATGCAATGAATGCATTAATGGCCGTTATTAAATGGAAAAAGATGTGTGGCTTTTACCAGGACTTAAAAGAGGAACATCATTCAACATTCACAATAAATACTGCACAGTTGATCAATGAAGACTATACAGCATAAATTCGTTGAGTTTATTCCCGATTTTTTGGAGGAAGGGGTACTTTACGTTTCAATTGAATATTGCACAGCCATACATCGGTGTGTATGTGGTTGTGGAAATGAAGTTGTGACTCCCCTTTCACCAACTGATTGGAAGATTACCTTCAATGGAAAAACAATTTCATTAAGTCCGTCCATTGGAAACTGGAATTTTGACTGCAAATCCCATTATTGGATAGTCAATAACCGAATCAGATATGCCAGAAAATGGATTTTTGGGGAGAATGAAAGAAATGATAATTTAAAATCTAAGAGCTGATGGGATTAAAAGTCAGCCAATGATTGAGTTTTTTGTGACCATATATGTTTCAAACCGTTTTCTTTTAGTTAGGAAAAACTGCCTGGTATAATAGATCAAATTGCTCATCTTGATCTGTTTCAGTTGTGACAGATTTAAAAGTAATTTGTTGACTTCTAAAGATGAAACGTGGAAGAAAAACGTAAATTAAACGCAAACAAAACCTGAGAATGCGGCAAACTGTTAGCCAGTTTTGTTTAAGGAATTATTTTCCAGGAATAGTTAGGGGTTTGGCGGCATGTCTGATTCACTGGTTTCTTTTTTTAATATACCTTCCAGACTAAACAACTCAATAACAAGTTCATGAACGGTTGTACAGGGTTTTTGATCAGCAAAGTTTTTCCTTCCTTCATAGGTTTTTAAGAGCCGGGTGGCATTTTTAATTGCAAGCGTCTGACTTCCATATTGGGTCAGGAGATCAAACATGTCTGTTCTGTTTTTTGCGTATATAAAATCCGTTAATCCCTTTTTCCGGAAATTTTCCTGTATTCTTCCTTTATATGTGTCTCTGGTTATCCCGGTATCATAATACTCGAAATGGAGCAAATACCAAAGTTCAAAAGCTTCATTACTCCAGGCTGCCTTAGTTTTAGCTTTTCGTTCGCATTCGAGTACAGCATTATTAAAACTTTCAGCCAAGAAGCTGTCTTTGTCAAAAACAATCCAAAGTTTATCAACCTCCCGGCTTGATTCAGATTCCCATTCTTTTCTTATTTGTAAGGCTCTTTCAACAAGAGACGTTGTGTTGTAGCCTTCACCCAGAATTTTAAAATCAACAACGTCAAGAACACCTTTGGGTAATTTTGATTTGAGTGAAACAAAGTAGTTTGGTTCAGTCTTTTCACCTTCACAAACGATAAGGTAATGCTTCCGTGTTTGCTTATTCCCTTTTTGGCGCCTGGCTTCCTGTCTTTCAAATCGTCTTAGCTGCGCCGGTTCAAGTTTTATTTTTCTTGCCATTTACTCAACAATGAATTAAGGTTGCCGATATAGGGAATTGCACCGTAACGCCCCTGAATGTAATCCTTCTCAAAGGAACGGTCCTTTCTGATCGTTTTGCCAGATTCTTTATATTCGACGAGTGAATACAAATCGGTGGCTCCAAAATCATCTTTTTCAACAAAATACACCTGATCTCTTCTGAAGTTACCAAAGCCCAATAAATTGGTGTCATGAGTTGAAAAGATTAATTGGGCATTTTTTGGATTATGCTCTGATGAATTAAAAAGTTTTGTAACTGCAAGGGTTAACAGTGGGTGCAGACTGGCATCCAATTCATCAATTGCCAGCATCCCACCAACTGTTAATACATCGAAAACTGGACCAGAGATATTGATAAGCTTATTGGTGCCCGATGATTCCTGACTCCTCAAATCAAAAGAGATATTGGATTCAACTTTGTTATCTGCAGAGAACCTTTTGTGCATCGTTCTTAAATTAACAATCATTTTTCCTTCCAGATCAGTCACTAGTTGCCTTGCGACTGATTCAGGCAGGTTTTTAGGAAGTTCTGTAGGGTCAAAGGTTTTTTTGACTATTGAAATATCATCAAATCCCAAATCAAGATTTTTAAAAAATCCCTGAAGGATGGGTTTGGTTTGGTCATTTTCAAGCAGATTGAATGTTGAAACCTTATATTCTTCATGACTTAACCCTGAAATCGCTACAAATTTATTGAACCATCCCATAACCGTTTTTGCGGTGGCACCATTAAATTGGTCAACAACAGTAAGAAACAGAGCATTGCTTCTTGTTTTTTCTTCCAGATTCCGGCCTTCTTTATATGCCGGGAAAACCTGAATTCCGTCATTATCTCTGACAAACAACGGCTTTTCTGTATTCTTTTTGGCTTCAAATAGCCATTCAGCTTTAATAGAAAGGCTATTGGCTTCAAAACCGTATCTGTAACGCGTATCGTTAACAAAAAAAAGCACTTCGAAAAATGAGGGTTTAGTCTCATAACCGGATTGAAGCATGAAGGGAGTAAGGTCGAGATCCTGAGTTGATGTTTTTTCAAAAGATTTCAGCACTAGCATCCGCATTGTGCTCATTGCTTTTATTAAGTTGCTTTTGCCGCTTGCGTTTGCGCCATAAATAACCCCACTTTTTAATAACTGGTAGCGTCCAGCCTTGAATAGGTTAGTTTTTTCATGTTCAGTAACTGCAGCGGACATCATACTCAGCGTTTTTTTTTCTTTGAAAGAAAGAAAGTTGCCGACGGTGAATTCGATTAGCATATTGCGCTCTTTATGAGAAATATTCACAATATTGCACAAATTATATAAACAAACAATACAAAAGTGAGAATAATTCTCATGAATAACGCAAAATAGCGGAGCAATTTTAAGAAAGATTGTAAAATGTGTGCGAAACCGGCACACGTGCCGGTTCTAAAAGGGGGATGCAGTGTGGGTAATAACTGAAAAGCCTATCATTCATTTACTTTGTGAGAAGGTCATCAGTCGCAGAGGTTTGATTTCAACTGATTTTGAGTGAGTTCCTTTGGGTACCCAACGTAAATTAGTTCCTCCTCAAATTGCTCCATTTTGATGCTGGTTGGATCAATAATAACTTTACCAAAATCTGTTTCAAGAACCAGAATTGGAATGATATCATCAAGAATGTAAGTGGCGGATTGAATTACCATAGAATGAAATCGGTTGAACATTCTATCATCATCATGCTAAAACGACGGTATACAAGGTCATATCTATTTAAGTTCGTCAAACTTTGCCTTCATTGTCGGGTTACCGTGGGTCAATTTTTTTATAGTTAGTTCTTCCGCTTTGTTGTTAGCCAGGCGAAGGTTGTTTTCTGAGGACAATAAGGCATCTTTAGTTTTTTGAAGATGATCAATGGTTTTATCAATTTCTTCAATGGCCGTTTTGAATTTACGGCTGGCTAATTCATAATTTCTTGCAAATCCGTCCTTAAAGGCGTTAATATTTTCTTCAAAATGAGTAATATCAATGTTTTGATTTTTAACCAAAGCGAGTTCGGCTTTGTACTTCAATGAATTCATTGCAGCGTTTCGCAGTAGTGTGATGATTGGGATGAAAAATTGGGGGCGAACAACATACATTTTGGGATACTTATGAGACACATCAACGATGCCGGCATTGTAGAGTTCGTTTTCTGCTTCCAGTAAGGAGACAAGAACAGCGTATTCACATTTCTTTTCCGTTCGATCCTTGTCCAGTTCTTTTAAAAAGTCATCATTCCTCTTTTTGGTTGAAGTATCGTCTCCCTCATTTTTCATTTCAAACATGATCGAAATAATTTCATTTCCCGCGTCATCTGCTTCTCTGTAAATGTAATCCCCTTTACTTCCTGACTTGAAATCATTGTCCTTTTCAAAGTAGGCTTTTTGAAAACCCGTTGCACGAAGTTTATTGAACTCTGTCTCACAATGTTGCTCAAGTGTTTCTCCGACCATTTTAGTCGACAGCTTGAGTTTCATGTCTTTTCGCAGGGCAATTTCTTCATCCTTAAATTTGATAATATCATCTTTTGATCTAAGTTCTGACGAGAACCTTTCGATTAATGATTTCTCGAGTAACTGCTTTTCAGTATCCTTACTTTTCAAATTGTTGGACAGCTCGTCCCTTTCTTTTTCAATTTTCTGGACTGCTTCTGTAACTTTCAACCTTGTCTCAATTTCCGCCTTTTCAATTTTTGACTTCATTTCTGCGAGGTCGGCTTCTTTCTTGGCCAGTTGAGCTGAAAGTTCGCGTTCATTTCTTGCTCTCAGTTCGAAAATTTCCTTATCCTTTTTTGCCAGGTCTTCCTGAAAGGAATTTTTAAGATTTGCAGCCGTCAATTTAACCGCATTTTCCTTTTCTCTTTCAGCGAGGTTTAGTCTGTTTTGCAATTCTTCTTCAAACTGATGATCCCTGACCTGTTTAAGAATGTCGGCAAAGCCGGCTTCATCAACTTTAAAGACCTTCTTACAATGCGGGCAAATAATTTCGTTCATATATTTTCGGGTTGGTTAAAGTGTTGGATAATGTTTGGACGGTGCACATTGTTTGGCAAGTCTGCGGTAACCCGTCGGTATGGTCTGATATCTTTATAAAGGGCCACAATTGGTATTGGTTGCTCTGAGGTTCTTAATCTTCCATTTTGTTTGAGGAAAGAAATTCGAACTGGTGAGAAAAGAGTTAGGAATATTAGCTTCTTCATCACTCAACATCCCTGACAAGGCGAACAGAGAATCCCTCTTTCTTTTTGCCGTTGTAACTGGTCACGCTGTGACTTCTATAGTTCGTGTAGCGGTGTATAGACGTATTTGTACCGGTTGCAGTAGAACTCCACCAGGAACCGTAGTAACCATAGTTGTCGAAGCCTCCATTGTCGTTACGAAAGCCACCCGGAAGAGCGTTGAAACCAAATTCATCAGTTCCGTTGCCATTGTTAGCCCAACCAATTTTGGATTTCAGTTTTGTTGCTGCATTAGATTCTCCACCCACAAAATCCGTTAATTTCGTCCAGTCTGCATCAGTCGGAACTCGCCAGCCACCGGTTTTTGGTGTCAGTTTTCCTGTGTTTACCGCATACCAATTATACAAATATCCATACGTGGCCACATTGCTTTCAGCGTTATTATACGCACAATAGGCACCATTTGTCGTTTTTGCCCATGTTGATTGATCGGTAATTTTGGTTATTGGAGTTCCATCGTTGTATTTGGTCGTCCGTAAATTTTCAACGGTCCATTCCTGCCTGCCAATGATTACTGTTTTGTACACATTTCCATCTCCATCCGTGAGCAACTTATCAGCTTCCGGGTTAGCCAGATTTATTTTCCTTGAAAACGGTTTTCCTTCCTCAAGGGTTTCTTTGAACAAGTAATCTTTGAATCCATCGTGTTTAACCAGAAAGTCAACCTCGCCAACGGCAATTTGTTCTTCAAGCGGAGTGAAACCCAATGGTTCTTCTTCACCTTTTCTAATCACCGAAACCATTGCTCCGGCCGGATAAGTTTCGAGTTTTACCAGCACGGTAACCGCAGTAAAAACCGGCTCCCAGTTTAATACGTCTCCCTTTTTAATCGTAAATGAAAAGGTTACCGGCTGAACCCCGGGTCGTTTTACTTCTGCCCGGTAACTTCCTTCAAAAAACTCAAGCAGCTGGGTTCCCGGTTTTTTGGTCTTAGTTTCACCGTTAACGATTAAATCAAATCCGTCAGAATGGATGATCTTTAAAAAGCCAGCCTTTTTTATCAGTGGTAGATCCAGTATTTTGGTTTTGCCTGATTCGACAAAAACCGTTTCCCGGTACGGATCAAATCGGGAGTCGTTCACAGTTAACTCATAATTTCCATCACGGAGTTGCTGATTATTCAGTTCCGATCCAACATCTATGGTTTGGTCGCCAAGCTTTACTTTTACCGGCAGAGCAGTACGTAAGGAGAGAGTTCCATACATCGATCGTAATTCAAAAAGTCCGCTTTGTTTCATTCCGGGCCGGATTTCAATTAAAGTATCCAAAGGGTAATAGTCGGGTTTGGTTAAAAACAGCCGGTACTTTTTGGCCTCAAAGTCCTTCAGTTCAAACGGAGTCCATTGTTTAAAGGTCGGGATTCCCTCAATTTTCAGCATTGCCCCATCCGGTTGGGTTTGAACTTTGAAAAAACCGGTTTCGGTGGTGTAAGTGTTTTCCCGTTCATTAACCCGGTAAAACTTTGCCTGTTTGGCAGAAAGATTGTCAATAGCCAGTTTTTTCTCGATGAATCCCGGAGCTTTCAGGGTTAAAACCTGTCGTTCAGGTTTAAGAAAAACACTGACCTTTGAGGTCTCACTTTGAATATTTACGACGCCACCTGTGCTCGATTCAATTGTAAATCCATTAATTGCAGTATAAAAAATTACGGCAGCCTCATTGGCGTGATCTATGAAAACCGGAATTTGCTGTTCACTCATTTCATGAAGGTCAAACTCCCGGAGGGATTGGGAGAAGAGGAGAGTTGGAAGAAGAAGGAGTGACAGGAAGAGTAGTTTTTTCATATTTAAGAATTTTAGAATGGTTTTTTTATAAAACAGTACAGATTCAGATTTTTTCCAGTTTCGTCCGGCACTTTCCCGATTCTCGGGGCTTAAAAACAGAAATGTTTACATCTATTTTTTGTTTGCCCGTCTGTAATCCTGTTGATAATAATACTTAAAATACCATACCTATTGGGGTTGATTATCAACCTTCAAGTTTAAGTGGTTATTGACAGATTGGATGTTTCCCTGGTTTGTATGAAAAGAGATTGTAGTTCCCCCAATTACCTAAGTATTAAGAAACCCCATCCATGCACTAGAATGATCTTGCTTCGCAGGTTTCGAGAACTCCATTTCAAAGAGCTCAATGATCACAAAATAGTTGTATTAACCTTTCAACATTGTCAACGGGAACCTTATAAATCCCGAACCAAGCGAATCGAATATCCGGATCCCAAGTTGTAAAAGCTATTTCTCAACACCCTTGGATTATCGAAATACATCAATCGGTACCAAGCAGATTCTAAATCATTGGGAGTGGAACTCCACCATGAGCCGTAGTTACCAACGTAGGCAAAGACTCCGTTGGAATTGATGCGAAGACCGCTAGGAATTGCAGAAAACCTGAATTCATCAGTACCATTACCATTGGAATTCCAACCGGTTTTAGCCTTTAATTTGGATCCAGCTATTAATTCACCGCCAGCATAATCAATCAATTTGGTCCAGTCTGCATCGGTCGGTACCCGCCAGCCGGAAGGTGCAAGGTTACCGGTATTCACTGCATACCAATTGTAGAGAAACCCGTAAGTGGCCACATTGCTTTCGGTTGTATCATAAGCACAATAAGCGCCGTTTGTTGTGGATGACCAGGTCGTGTTATCATTTGTTTTGGTTATAGAAGTCCCGTCATTGTATTTTGTTGTTTGCAGATTCTCAACAGTCCATTCTTGACTACCGATTTTAACAGTTCTGTAATTGAATCCATTGTATTCAAGAAAGCCATATGTTTCAAAACTAAGCTGAGGTCCGTAACCAGTTCCAGCATTGTTTGTTGCGTAAGCCCGAACATAATATGTTGTATATGGGCTCAACCCAGTAATTGAACTAGTAAAGGTTCCGGTAACTGTTCCATCAGTCGTTTTTGTCAAAAGAGAAATATCTGGATTCTGACTTGTGCTCCAACAGACACCTCGAGAAGTCAATGGTTCTCCTTCATCAGAGATAACAATCCCCTCGCAAATTGCCGAATTTGATGTTATAGAGGTAATGCTTGTTGTAGAAACAACAGGAATAAGCTTTCCAGTTGTTGTAAAACTAAGCTGACTCCCGTACCCCGTCCCTGCGTTGCTTGTTGCATAAGCCCGTACATAATAAGTTGTATTTGGGTTCAGACCTGTTATTGAACTGGTAAAGGCTCCTGTTCCAGTCCCATCCGAGGTTTTTGTTGGAAGAGAAATATTAGGATCTTCATTGGTGCTCCAAACAATTCCTTTTTCAGTTACAGGAAGTCCACCGTCAGAACCGAACACTCCACCGGAACTCGCACTTGAGTTCTTTAAAGCTGTTATGGGAAGTGTATTAACTGTTGGTACAACTAGGGTTTTAAAACTGACATTCTCTCCATAACCCGTTTTTCCGCCTGAATTTGTGGCGTAGGCCCGAACATAGTAAGTTGTGTTTTGGTTTAACCCGGTTAAGGTGCTTATAAAACTACCAGTTCCAATTCCATCTATTGTTTTTGTTGCAAGAGAAATATCTGGGTTCTGACTTGTACTCCAGCAGACACCCCGGGAGGTTACACTTGCTCCCCCCTCAACGGTTATCGTTCCTCCGCTATTAGCAGAACTGATCTTAATTGAAGTCACAGTTAAGGTAGAAACAATGGGATTAGAAACTGCTTTTGTTGTAAAAGAAAGTTGGGATCCGTACCCTGTCGATATTTTGTTTGTTGCATAAGCCCGAACATAATAGGTAGTATTTGGACTCAACCCCGTCAAAGTGCTTGTAAAGGTTCCCGTTCCAGTTCCATCAACGGTTGTTGAAAGAGAA
>Ga0209460_1000604_pt1 | contig 30703 bp, 17 predicted proteins | sample EBPBio132013_DNA_FD_185868 | JGI IMG/M metagenome (GOLD analysis project Ga0209460, IMG submission 185868) | Wastewater treatment Type I Accumulibacter community from EBPR Bioreactor in Madison, WI, USA - Reactor 2_5/13/2013_ DNA (SPAdes)... | ecosystem: Engineered > Bioreactor > EBPR >... | reverse complement strand
CGATTGTCATCAACATTCCAACGCCGGGCGCTCATACCGTCCGGTTGCAAAACATCGGCGCGACCTACGGCAGTATCGACCAGATCAAGCTGTTGGGAGCGGTTCAACCGCTGACCACCACCCCCGGTGTGTATCAGGAAAACGACCTGAACTTGATCTATACGGGCAAGTGGACACAAGCCGCTCACGCTTCCGCCATAAGTGGACGCTGGGCATATACCAACGAATCGGGCGCAAGTGTCAGCTTCAAGATCGACAGTAGTGTTTCGCGCGTGGTCATTTACCGTACGACCTATCTGACAGGTTCGTACGGCACGATGAATGTTTATGTTGACGACGACCCAACACCCATCGCGATGGTCAATACTTCTGCATCCCTCCAATTCGGACAGACGTTCGTTCTGGATGTGACACCGGGTAACCATACCATCAAGATTCAAAATGTGGGAACGACCTATGGCAGCATCGACCAAATCCGGCTGCTGGGTTCATTGGCGGACTTGGGGCCGGGGACGTATCAGGACAATGACCTGAACCTGACCTATACGGGCAACTGGACTGCTGACGTGAATGCCTCAATGTTGGGCGGTACGCGGCGTTACACCAATCAGCCAACGGCCTCGTTCAAGTTCACGGTGAATAATTCGGTTGAACGGATTGTTTTCTACCGGACAACGGCGGTCGGTTGGGGTTCGATGCAGATCGAAGTCAACGGTGTGGCAGTACTGCCAAATATGATTAACGTCGGGACAGCGACCAGCTTTGGTCAACCGTTTATGGTGACCATTCCATTGCCTGCCAATGGTGTCGAAATCGAGGTCACGAATTTGGAAGCCAAGTTCAGTGATATTGACCAGATCGTGCTGCTCGGCGCGCCAGAACGCTTGAGTTCTTCGTCGGGTGTTATTCAAGACACGAGTACAGCATTTACCTACACAGGTAATTGGATTTCGCAAGCGAATACGCTGGCGTTAGGCGGCACACGGCGCTACACGAGCGAAAACAACGCTGAAGTCAGCTTCCTGATCAATAACACCGTCAGCCGCATCGTGATCTACCGCACGGTTTTCCAAGCGCCGAGCTTTGGGACGATGCAGGTTTACATTGATGGGAGTCTCCATCCCGATATTAATCAGCGAACTATACCGAATACAGGCAGTAGTTCAGTGGCGTATGGTCGTCCATTCGAAATCACTATTCCTTCGACGGGTAATCACAAGATTAGTATCCGAAACGTGGGAACGACCTTCGGTGACATTGACCAAATCTTGCTGCTGCCTGCGGCAACCCGCTTGACGGCAGGGGCAAATGGGACATCCTATCAGGATAACCATGAGGATATTACCTATACCGGAACATGGGTCTACGGCACACACGCGAGTATGTCGGGTAATAGCTGGCACTACACCACCCAGAATGGTGCGGAGTTCAGCTTCGACATCGACAGTTCGGTTGGGCGTATCGTGTTTTACCGTCCGCTGTACTTGGCTGGCGTGTATGGCACGATGCAGGTGTTCGTGGACGGCGTGTTGTCGACCACCATCGCCAATAACACCAGTACAACCCTGCTCTTTAAGCAGCCGTTTGTGATGCTGATCGGCACACCGGGCGATCATACGATCACGGTGCGTAATATCGGCACGACTTATGGGGTGATCGACCAGATTGACCTGCTGCCGCCAACAACAACGATGACGGATAGCCCCGGTGTGTATCAGGAAGACAATGTGAACCTGACGTACCGTGGTGTGTGGACGCAGTTCGCATCGGCGCAGATGTTAAGCGGCGCTTGGCGCTTTACCAGCGACCCGAACGGCAGCGTGACCTTCGACATTGACAGCAGCGTGTCCCGTATTGTGGTTTACCGTGCGACGGCTCCAACATACGGTTCAATGCAGGTGTTTCTTGACAACAGCGCAACGGCGCTTGTCACGATACCGAATAACACCAGCACCGCGTTGATGGTCGGGCAGCCGTTTGAGTTCAATATTCCGACTCCGGGGGCGCATACCGTCACCATTAAGAATGTGGGCGCGACGATCAGTGGTATTGACCAGATCTCGCTCCTAGGTGCGCCGGAGCGCTTGGGCCTAGACGACTACCAAGAAGATGATCCAGCGCTGGTGTACAGCAATAACTGGGTACAGGCCGCGAACGCCTCAGCCTTCGGTGGCAGTTGGCGCTATACCAATGTGGCAAATGCCACCGTCAAGTTTGACATTGACGCGACGGTCGGGCGTGTGGTCGTTTACCGTTCTACAAATGTGGCACCGACCTATGGTTCGATGCAGGTCTTCCTTGATGGCAACCTGACTACGCCAATCGCGACTATCTCCAGTGTGAGCGCGACGGCGCTTCACAAGCAGCCTTATGTCGTGACGATTGCCAATCCGGGTAATCACACAATTACAATTAGGAACGTTGCTGCAACGTACAGTGGCATTGACCAGATCACACTGCTTGAGCCTGCCGCCGAGTTGGTGGTGGGCGACTACCAAGAAAGCTCGCTCGACCTCGCGTACAATGGTACGTGGACGCAGGGCGCGAACGCCAATATGCTCGGCAGCGCGTGGGCTTACACCAACACGGCAGGGTCGAGTGTCAGCTTCAAGGTGGATGACAGCGTGGTCAAGCGGATGATTGTTTACCGCACGACCAGCACCACTGGTGTGTATGGCACCATGCAGGTGTTGTTGAACGGTGTGGTGGCTGTCACCATGAATAACGCAACACCGAGCCTGATGTACCGTCAGCCGTTCTTCGTGAACATCCCAACAGGGACAACAACCGTCGAACTGCGGAACGTCGGCGCACTCTACGGCTCGCTTGACCAGATTACGCTGCTCGGTGATCCTGATCCGAACGGTGTGAACGGGGTAGGCTTCTACGAGGAAAACAACCCGTTGTTCACCTACACCGGCGCATGGTCAGCCGTAACCGGAACCGAACCGTCCGGTAACGGGGCGTACTATACCTACGCACCGAATGCGACAGTGACCTTCAAAGTGACAGGAACGTCGTTCTCAATCTACCGTGTGCTGACTGCTGGCGCGGGTACGTTCACCGTCACCATCGACGGCGCACCAGCCGGTACTTATGCCAACACGGCGACGGGCGGTGTATTCTGGCAGCAGCCGATTGAGTTTGGCGGGCTGACGAACACCACGCATACGGTGGTCATCACCAAGACTTCACCGGCGACCGACTTCATCTACTTTGATGCGGTACGGGTGGTCAATCCGGCGGCAGCGCTCACGGTTGGTCAGTATCAGGAGAACTATCCGGGTCTGACGTATACCGGCGCGTGGACGCAGAACGCAACTAACAAGTCATCCACCACGGCTGGCAACACGATGACCTTCAGCTTCACCGGGACGGGCTTCGGTATCATCACCGCTACACCGCTGAACGGTGCTGAAGTGGACATTTGCTACACCCTGCAAGGTGGCAGCGCGGTCTGTGCCAACAACCTGCCCGCGACGCAGGCTAACGTCGGCTACAGCTTCTACAACTTGAAGCAGGGTACATACAACGTTACCGTCACGCACTCCGGCGCGGGAACAGGTTCAGCGCTGCTGGCAATCGACCGCGTGTTCGTCATGAATACACCGGCAGCCACGCTGCAACCGGGAACCTATGAGGAAAATGCGGCTGGCATCGTCTACAGCCCGCGCGACCTGTGGATTTCCGCCACGTCGCCGAGCTACTCCGGTGGCACGGTGCGCGTGACCTCGCAGAAGGGTGCGGTGGTGCAGATACGCTTCAACGGGAACTCGCTGTTCTTGTACCAACTCGCGTGGGCGGGTGCAGCCAGCAACCTCCAGTTGTGTGTGCTGCTCACGGATGCCGCCGGTAATCCGACCTCGCTTTGCTCGACCTACAGCCAGAACACACCGCCGACAACCTTTGTCGCACCGGTCGCATTCTACGGCTTCGGTTCGGGCGTGCATGAAGTGGTGATCGAAAATCGGTCACAGCAGCCTTTCAACATCGACCGTATCTTGGTGAACTAATCACCAGAACGGCTACGAGTATGAGCAGGGTAGATGGTATCATCTGCCCTGCTTTATATTATTGTCACAAAAGAGTCATCTATGAAAATGTCGCTGCGCCATCCTATTTCCGCTGTTTTACTGCTCGCTGGCCTCTTGGCGGGTTGTACCGGAAATCCAGACGAAAATGCCGTCCTGCCGACGCTGGCCGTGCTGCCCAGCTTGACCCCCGAAAATACGGTGACACTTGAGCCAACCTTCACCCAAGACCCTTCTGAATTGGCGACTAAAGCCCCTGAGGATACAAATGTAGACGCGCTTGAGACTCCGAATGCCATCGTCTTACCGTCGCCCTTAGAAGCGGTAGGCACCCCCACACCCGATGAGTCCTTTAGCTTTACCAGCTTTCCATCTACGCTCAGTGTAGGGGATGAATATACGTTGGAAGGGGTTTTCACGACCGACGACGTGGATAGCGAAAATGCGGCGCTGACGAATGACAGCGGGCAAACGGTTAATCTATTGGTCGATCCCTTTACCGCGATGATGGGCAATAACCAGCGGGTACAAATTACGGGTATTGTTGAGGCGCAGCCCGGTGGCGAGGAAAACGCGATTCGGGTCAGCGCGATCAATTTGTTGGACTCGCAGCCAGAGGCAACCGAGGCGAGTGATCTGCCGCCCGATATGCTGCCAGCCGTAACCGCCGAGACCCCATAAAGCGGTATTTCGGGTTGGTAGGCGGTCAACGACCAGCGTTTAGGTGGTCTTGTTAAGGGTTGCGGTTTCTATGGGCATACGGCAGAATACACCCATTAATGACGGCTAGTAAGCAACCTTGAATGCACGTTTGCCTGAGTTTCACCTCAACTTTAAGCTCAACTGCGCTTGTCTATCCACCTGTGTTAGAGGGTGCGATGCCACATTTTTCCTCCTTCAATAATGGGACTGCAACATGAACCGAATTCCCGTCGCCGAACCACTCTTAAACGGTAACGAACGCAAATATGTCGATGATTGTATTGATACCGGCTGGATTTCCGGCAGCGGTAAATACGTCAATGGCCTCGAAGAACAATTCGCGGCCTTCTGCGGCGCACGCTACGCGATTGCCGTATTTAACGGTACGGTGGCGCTGCATGTGGCGCTGCTGGCATTGAAGGTCGGGCCGGGGGATGAAGTGATCGTCCCGGATTTGACCTACATCGCTTCCGCCAATACCGTCGCTTACTGCGGCGCGACACCCGTTTTCGTGGATGTTGACCCGTATACATGGACGCTCGATATTGCGGATGTCGCTCGTAAGATTACCCCACGCACCAAAGCCATCATGCCCGTGCATGTCTACGGGCATCCGTCAGAGATGGGGCCGCTGGTTGAACTCGCCAAGCAGTACAATATCGCCATTGTTGAAGATGCTGCCGAAGCCCACGGTGCAGAATATAAAGGCCAGCGTGTCGGTGGTATCGGCGAACTGGCGACCTTCAGCTTCTTTGGCAATAAGATCATTACCTCCGGCGAAGGTGGCATCATCACCACCAACGATCAGGGCTTGATGGACGAAATACGCTTGCTCAAAGGGCAGGGTATGGACCCCAAGCGCCGCTACTGGTTCCCTGTGATTGGCTACAACTACCGCATGACCAACGTACAGGCGGCGATTGCGCTGGCGCAGTTGGAGCAGGTCGATTGGTTCATTCAGCGGCGCTTAGAAGTCGCCTCGTGGTATGAAGAAGAATTGAAGGGCAGCATGTTCACCCTTTCGCCTCAAGCGGAATGGGCGAAGAACGTGTATTGGCTGTACTGTGTTTTGGTACCGGAAGGTATCGACCGTGACCGCTTTATGGCGGATATGGACAAGGAAAACATCGAAACCCGTCCGTTCTTCTACCCGATGCACGTGCTACCGCCGTACTTGGATGAGCAGGGCGACACGAAGTTCCCCGTGACCACGCGGTTGGCGGCATCCGGCGTAAACCTGCCGTCGTCGGCAAAGATTACCCGCGCCGATGTCAAGCGCATCTGCGAGGCGATGTTCAAGTGCTTGGCCTTGCAGGATAGCTAACGACCATGAAGAACCTTGTCCTGCGCCCGCTAACGGTGGCGGATGCTTCCGCATTCAGCGCGATGTTGAGCGCACAGCCATCCGGCTATATCCAGTATTTCCGCCCGTTTGACTTTGATGTCGCGACGGTGACGAAGCTGCTGGAAGGGGCGCGGGATGATATATATATGGGCTTTTTTGTCTCAGATACCCTCGCTGGATTTTTTATGCTGCGCGGCTGGGACAGCGGCTACGCGATCCCTGCCTACGGGGTAACAGTTGCACAGGATTTCGCCGGAATGGGTTTGGCGACGCTCTCGTTGGATGCCAGCAAGAGCATCTGCCGTCTGCGGGGTGTCGAACGCCTGATGCTAAAAGTACATCCCGACAACGCGACGGCGAAACGCCTGTACGAAAAAGCGGGTTTTGTGCAAACGGGTGTTGATACCCGCAATGACAATCTGATTTACCACTATGACTTCAAATAGTCATCCTCTGCTGCTTTCCCTTCGCTGATGACCACCTGCCTTGTCAACCTCGCCTACCTTGATCCTGCCCATATCGGCGGTGTCGGGCGTATTGCCCAAGAGGTCAGCCGCTTACTCGCCGAATGCGCGGATACCCGCACGATGCGCGTGACCTTTGTCGTCGGTTGGCGTTTTGCGGGGGCGTTCGCGGAATGGATGGGCGCGTCGGCAGTCGTCGTGCCCTACTTAACCCGCTACGACTTCGCGCTGACGGTGCGTTTACTCAAGCCGGACGTGGTTGTCAGCTCTTTGTTCGGCCTCGAACCCTTCCAGCAGGTGCAAGCGCGGCATGTCGCCGGAATGCCGGACGCGCTGGTACTCGACCACCCCGAATTATTTAACGCGGCTGATCTCGCTTACCGCCAGCAGGTGTACGCCAACCTCTCGCGAGCATTCCGTGTGGTGACGCTTTCCGAACACGCGCGAGGCCGACTGCTTCACCATACAGCGCTCAAACCGGAGCAGGTGGTGGTTGCCGCGTTGGGTGCTGACCCGCGCACACAAACCACCTCCGCTGCATTGACGGATTTACCCTCCCGCTATCTCCTGTATCCGGCGAATTATTGGCCGCACAAACGGCACGATCTCCTGCTGCGGATTATGAATCGCGTGTGGGAACAGCAGCCGGACTTGCATCTGATCCTCACAGGTGGGCGCTCAGAAGCCGATCAACAAACACTGCGCGAACTGATTGCCCGGAACGGCTGCCCGCCCGAACGTATCCACGACCTCGGCTACGTCACTGATGCCCAACTGACGGCGCTATATCGTGAGGCGGAAGCTGTCCTTTTTACCTCACAATATGAAGGTTTCGGGATGCCGCTGCTCGAAGCGATGCGGCAGGGCTGCCCTGTCATTTGTGCGCCGGTCGCCTCGATGCCGGAAATTGTGGGCGAGGCGGGTATCTACGTGAGCGGCGAGGATATTGACGCATGGGCGAATGCTGTCCTCAAAACGCTGCCCGAACAGCGCGAACGATTAGTCGTTTTGGGTGTCCAGCAGGCGGCGAAATACACATGGGCGAATACCCGCGCCCGCTGGCATAGCATCCTCGCCGAAGCGGGTGTTGATTGCGCGGAAGGAACCCCAAACGCGCAGGTTGCCGCGATTGCCGCGCGAAACCAAACGCTGCTTGAACGCATGAGCAAGATCGCCTCAGGCATTGGGCGCAACCGCCTCCGCCAAATCCTGTGGATGCCGCTGCTCTTAGCGCTGCAAGCCCGGCTGCTGTGGCAGGCGCGAACGTATAGCCGAACCCGCTAGCTTTTGGTGACACGCTCAAAGACTTCGGCATACTGTGCGGCAACAGCCGACCACGTTTGGCGCGGGATGCCTCGCGTCGCTTCGGCAGCTTGTTTGTACTGCGGGTAATTGTCGAGCAGGGTGTTGAGGCTTTCGACGATGCGCTCCGGCGCATACGGGTCGAACCACAGCACTCCCGCGTCACGCCCGCTGAGTGACTCGCGCATCACGGGAATATCCGAACACAGTACCGGCACACCCAGCGCTAACGACTCCTCAACCGGATAGCTGCCACCCCCTTCAGAAAGCCCCGGCATGATGGTGGCGGCGGCCCGCTGCTGGATGGCGTTCAACTCCGCATCGTTTACGTAGCCGTATGCAAAAAGATCGCGCCCCGCTTGCAGCCCCAAACGGGTCACTAAGCCTTGCAGCACATCCTGCCGCCAATAACGGTTGGCTGCTAAGTTGTGGTCGCTGCTCATCACCTCGACCCCTTCGCCGACTAACACGAGCGGATATTCCGTGCGGCGGGCGAAGCGTGACCACGCCACGAGCAGGTTTTCATGGTTCTTGTGGGCGTTGATATTGGCAGCGTAGAGGATGAACTTGGACGGCAGGTTTGCGAACTGCGTTGACAATGCAGGGCTGCTTTCGGTCAGCTTGTCGTCGAGTAGGATGTTATGGCGGATAAGGTGTGTGGTTGGCGAGAGATCGCTAAAGTGAACCTGCAACCGCTGGCGCGTGTGTTCGGACGAGACAACAACCGCGCGGCTGTGGGTGAGCCAATCACGGGTGCGCTCGCGCTCTAAGGTTGTGCCGCGACCGCCGAGAATTTCGGGGAAGTCGAGCAGCGTGGCATCTTGGAAGGTGCAAACAACCGGCTTTTGAAACGGGTAGTAGGGTACGCCATGCGGCCAAAACACATATACCGCGTCCATATCCCTTTCAAGCGAGTGGAATAGGCCGGGGGCGGTCATCTGGTGACGCAGGTATCGAGCGCGGCTGCGGAGAATATGCAGCGGGTTCGAGTCGCTGCGCCAGCGTTCTTTCTCCAACCAGCCGCCCGCTTGCGCCGGTTTGAGGCTAATAACCTCCAGCTTGTCGTGTGTCATCCCAAGATCAGCCGAGCGCGGCACGACCAGCCGCAATTTCGTAATGGTCGGTTGTTGGGCAAGGGCAAGCGTCAGGCGGGTGAGCAATCGCTTACCCCCACCGAGGTTCACATGCGGACACCAGATCAATAAGCGCATGAATGAATTTGACCCATTAGACGTTAAACGGTGCGTAAATGGGGATTATAGAGAATAGGCGCAGGCTTGAGTAGGGTTGTGGCGGTTCACCGTGTCGTATGGAGTAAAGTCCCCTTTTCGTGTAATATTCTGCATCCGTTTTGCCATCTGCGAACATGGCACCGGTTATTCGCATATAGGAAATCAAGTACAGCCTTATGTCTAAAAACGTGATGATTTACGCCGCCTCGGTTGCCCCCGGCGGTGTGCATACTTTTACCACTCAGATGAGCCATGCTTTGGGGCGTGTTTTGCCTGCCGCCGCTTGGGAACTCGCGATTTTAGGCCGCGCCAAAGACAGCCTCAATCTGCCTATTGATTGGCCGTCTGATGTGTTTAAGCCGCTGGAACAGGTCGAAACGAAAACCGGAGAGACGACTTATTCCAACGCGAATGTGAGCGACTTCCAGCAGCTTGTGAACCCGAACAGCACCCCGTTCGATGTGCTGTATTTGCCGTCACCGTGGGGCAATATCCCCTTGGGGACGACGCTGCCCATCCCCGCGCCTGTCGTGATGAATATTCACGACTTCGAGTTTGACCAGATCGACTACGGCATCACGACCGACCAGTACCGCCGTGAAGTTCATAAGTTCGCTGGCTTGGGCAGCGCGTTTGTGTTCGCCAGCGAGTACATGCGTGAACAGGCAGTTACCCGTTACCCCTTCCCGCGTGAACGGACGCATGTCATTTACCCTGTGCCAACGGTAACAAGTGTGACGAACTCCACCGATGTACGTGCGAAGTACCATTTACCAGAGCGCTTTGCCTTCACGCTTGGTTGGCTCTCGCGCCGGAAGAATGGTGCCGCTTTGGTGGAAGCGTGGGGTATCCTGAATGCGCAGGGGCAGGCATCACTGCCGTTGGTCACGGCAGGCTACGAGTTTGACGATGTGCTGCCGGATAATGTGGCGCATCAGCGCTATCAGGCTTCCGTGAAGTCGCGTATCACCGAACTTGGTTTGCACGACAGCATCCTCAACCTCGGCGTGGTTGACCAAGCCGATATTCCGGCGTTGATCGCGGCGGCGGCGATGGTGATTGTGCCGTCGAAATCCGAAGCCGGGTTGAGCTACGTGATGCTGGATACGATGGCGCTGCGTACACCGCTGCTGCACGCGCGTATTCCAGTCGTGACCGAACGCCTCGGTACGGACGATACTTACGCGCTCAGTTTTGACCCTGAAAAGCCGGATGAACTCGCCAAGCAGGTCGTTGCACTGTTAAACGATGCGGCGGCGGCAAAGGCACGCGCGGAAAAAGCCTATGCACTGGTCACGCAGCGGACGCAGGATGATGTCGCGCGCGAGTATGTTGAACTGTTCAAAGCGGTCAGTACGCTGCCGTGGAAAACACGCCCCCGCCAGCGAGACAATGATATGCGAAGCCGCGAAGAACGGGTGGCGTGGCTCATCAACCACACCACGCTGCGGGATGCCGAACTGCCGGTCATCCGCGCGTTGGGCTTAGAGGTGTATACGAGTAAGGAAGTCTCGGCACAAACCGAGGTTCGTACCGAGTCGATTGATTATTCCGAAGATGAACACTCGACGCTGCCGAATTGGGTGCTTGACCGGCTCAATAACCACAATTTCTATGATGACGGTGTGCCGCCGGATATTGCCCAACTGCTGAATGGATTTTTCGGCACGGTCATTACCACGGCTTTTGGTCAGCCGATTGAAGACATCATCAAGGTCTTTAACGGGCGTATCCTAATCCGCGCCTTTGGCCGGGAACTTCCCTACACTTACAGCGAAGAATTTACCCGTATGGCAGAGGGCAACTTCTGGGAATATATCGGGAAGGCAAAGAACCGGTTCTGGTTAGCGCCATCCTACGACAACCTCGCCGAGGTCGAAGAACCGCCTATTCGTGAACGAGCGCCGTTTTTACCGCTGACCTTGCCGGATCGTTCGTGGCGTGCTGCTGGACAGTGGATTGGCAATGACCGCCGCATCTTGTTTGTTTGCCCGCGTATCATCTCGCGGCCACAGTATTACGGGAAGATTTATAACGAGTTTAAAGCCAATTTAGGGCATTTACCCTACTTGGTCGCCGGACATCAATCGGAACCGGTTGATGATCCGAATGTCATGGGTTACGCCAATGACGACCAGATGCAAACATGGTTCCGCGAACTGCGGGTCATGTTTTACCACAGCCGTGAACCGCGTCATCTACACTATCACCCATTGGAAGCCGTAGTTTATGGGATGCCGCTTATCTATATGAAGGGTGGGCTGGTCGAGTCGTTGATGGGACCGAATAAGCCTGGTGCCTGTGATACCTATGCGGAAGCCGAAACCAAACTTCGCTGGATTTTAGATGGGGATGAGGCGTTTATACGCAGCGTGATTGAAAGCCAGAATGTGCTGCTCGATACGTTCCGCCCGGAGTATGTGCTGCAAAAATGGCGCGAAAATTTTCTCAGTCGCGTGATGAATACTTCACCCATACCGGATGTGCTGCCGTTCGCGCAGTGGAAACCGGTGTCACCGGCATTTCAGCAGCCAGCGCCGCCCGTGCCTTCACCGGCTGGACGACACATTGGCATATTCGCCTTAGTATGGCCCTACGGCGGAATCTACAAATATATTACGGGTCTTGTGGATACCGCAGCGCGAATAGCTGGCGTGTGGAAGTTTGACATCATCTGGGGATTGCAGGTTTTCGGCGAGCATCACTTCCCTGCCGTGCGCTGGCCTTATCAATCATATCCGAATCTGCAAATCGAAATGCTGCCTGATCCGTCGCTGTGGCAGCAGCGATGGCAAACGGCTAAACGGCTCGCACGACCGAATAATTGGCGCAAGACCAAAATTTACCTGACGAACCGCCCTGTGCGGATCACCAGCGAGCTGCTGTACTTCCCGTTGAGCTATGTTCAAGAGGCCGTCCGGCAGCGCCGGCTTCGCCCACGAGGAACACCGCTGTTCAAAATACTGGATGACAGCCGGATTGGGCGCAAAATTTTGTCGAATCCGATTGTGCGGCGCTTGATGCCTAAGGATAGCTATACACCACCCACGCTGCCGCTGCCCAAACCGGCGCAGCGGGTCGCTTCGGTGAAGGTGCCAGCTCTGCTTGAGTCGCCTATTCCGCCGTTCCGTCCCTATTTGACGATGCGCCAACTCGGAAACATCGCCAGTAAATACGATGCGCTGCTGTTCGGCAATCCATTTCGGCTGCTTTCACCGAATATGAAGCTCAAAGATACGACCCCGCAGCCCGTGACCATTACGATGTATGACTTGGCGCATGAGTATACGGAAGTTTGGGGCGACGACAGCGCCTCGATCTCACGAGAAATGGTGCTGTGGGGGAAAATCGCCCGCATCATTATTTTTGGCTCGGAGTTCATCCGTAACGAAGCAGTCATGCGTTACGATATTCCAATCGAGAATACCCGCATTGTGCGCCCCTCGCCGCTGGTTATTCGGCGCGATGCCCCCGGCGAAGAAGAAATCAACCGCGTGAAAGCCAAACTCGGTTTGCCGGATCGCTACCTGTTTAACAGCGGGTATCAGGGTACGCACAAAAATAACATCATGATTATTCAAGCGCTCCAAATCCTCCACTGGCGCGGGTTTGATACGCCGCCTCTGGTACTTGGCGGGGCAGAGGCGAAGCGCTTGCTGCTGAATGCACCCTTAACCGGTTATCTAGGTGCTGTCCAGAAGCTGATTGCCGAAGGTTACTTTGAGGTGGGCAAGGACATCATCGTCGTCGACTACATCGAGGAGGATGACCTCCCTGCGGTTTATGGCGGCGCGACGATTGGCATCAGCATGTCGCGTTCCGAGTCCACCGTTCACGGCATGATTACCGAGTCGATGTTGTACGGCGCACCCGTGATCGCCACCACCATTCCACAAAATGTTGAGGAGTTGGGACTCGAAGATGAGTTCGCGCTACTTGTGCCGTTGGATGATCCGGTCGCGCTGGCGGATGCGATACAGTACACGCTGACTGATCCGGCAGCGACGGCAGAACGCATCAAACGCGCCAACGTGTATATCGGCGCGAAGACGTGGGAAAAGATGGCGGGTGAGTTCCTCGAAATCTTTGAGGAAATCGCTGCCTCGCGGAAATCCTAGTTGTGCATCGGCTTGGCTTAGATGTCTTCGATAGACTTCCGCAGCATTTTGACGTTGGGGGTATAGACCAAATCCCCCTGCGGCTCGAAGTAGTGATGCTCAACGTCACGTTTCGGGCCGACGATCAGGATGCGCTGCACAATATCGTTCCACGACCCCAACGGTTTCATCAATATGGGGTTCGATAGGCTAATGCGGACTCCCAACCCGCGCGGGCGGATTTTCATCGCGGGGAAGTAGCCTTCGAGGATGAGATCGCCTGTTTTATCGCCAATCGGGGCAAGCTGCTGGTTATCGCAGGCCGTGATGAAGGTTTGGGTCGCAATATCCGTCAGGCCAATCGTGACACGCATATCCGGTATCGGCTCGGAAAGGCGCAGATGGCAGCGGATGATGATGTCATCGCCAAACTCGAATTTGGTTTGCGGGTCACCGGCTTTGTTGTGCGTGGTCACATGCACAATATCCAAACGGGAGTCACGGATGACCTTGTTTGCCTCGGTGTTTAAGCTGTCGTCCGTAATCCTGACCGTGGTCGGTGTGCCACCCGCTTGGAGTTTTTGCTGCTGAACTTCGAGGTAATCGGCGACGATGTTACTGGCTGGTCCATCTGCCAGAACGTGACCGTGGTCAATCCACAACGCGCGTTCGCACAACCGCTTTACGGAATTGAGGTCGTGCGAGACGAACACCAGTGTGCCACGCCCGACAAATTCTTGAATGGCGTTGCTCGCCTTGACCGAGAAGTTGTAATCCCCAACCGCCAGAACTTCATCCAGCAAAATCACTTCCGGTTCCATGTGGATGGCGGCAGAAAACCCCAACCGCGCCAGCATACCGGATGAGTAACGCTTAATCGGCACCTTGATGTACTCGCCAATATCGGCAAAGTCGATGATTTGGTCAATGCGCTGCAGCGACTGCTGGCGGCTGAGACCCATCAGCGTGCAGTTCAGAAAGAGATTCTCGTAACCGCTGAGTTCTTGGTGGAAGCCCGCGCCCAACGCCAACAGCGGCGCGACCTTGCCCACGACCCTGACGCGGCCTTTTGTGGGCAGCGAAACCCCCGCCAGAATACGCAAGAGCGTCGTTTTGCCAGAACCGTTATGCCCGACTAAGCCTAACGATTTGCCTTCCTCAAGGCCAAAGCTGATGTCGTTCAGAACGTAATGTGCATCCGGGTCACTACTCTTTCTGACCGAGGATGTATTGCGTATGGCGCGAACGGCATCTTGCAAGATCGTTCGGATACGCAACGTACCGATGGTATCGTACTGCTTATAGACGTTCTGAACTTGAATGACTTCAGGCATAGAGGATAAGACTTTTCTCTACAGTGCAAACCGCTACAGCGTATCGGCAAAGCGCCATTCGGTGCGCTTGAAATACCAATAGCCGACGATCAAAACAACCAGCGCAATGACACCCACCCCCGCCAGTTGAGTCCCCATCGAGAATGTGCCAAACAGCAGCGTTTCTTGGTAGCCAGCAAAGATCGGCGCGAGTGGGTTGATGATGAACAGCGCCCGCAAATGTTCCGGCACGTTGGTGATCGGGTACAACACCGGGCTAAGGTACAGGAGCAGTTGCAATAAAATGGGCAGGATTTGGAACAGGTCGCGGATGTACGATGAAACACCCGCCAGAAAGAACGCCAAACCGAGCGCGAGGCAGGTGTGAATGATGAAGATCGGAATCGCCAGCAGCATATACGGTGTAAGCGGCTGCTGGTAGACGATAAACAGCACCACCACAATAACCCCACCAATGAGCAGGTCAACCATCGCTTCGGCGGCGACACCCAATGGCAAGAATTCCCGTGGGAAGCTGACGCGGGTTACGATGTCGAGGTTGGTGACAACCGACGAAGCCCCGCTGATGACGATGCGCGTCCAATAATTCCATAACACGAGACTGGTAATAACGAACAGCGGGTAAGGAACGGGGTTGGTAGTGACCCGCGCGATCAGCGAAAAGACAAGAATATAGACGAGGCTCGACAGTAAGGGTTGAAGGATAGCCCACAGCAAACCAACGGTTGTTTGGCTGTAACGGGTGACAATGCTGCGGCGTATCCAGTAAACGAAGAAAGCACGGTAATCATACGCAAAGCGCAGATGGTCTCTTAGATTGCGCTTAATGTGGTTGTCAGCAGCTTCATACGTGCGTTGCATAATGGGCGACGGAGCGCTAAATCCTCAAACAATTGGGTCGAGTCAGGCGGGTAATCATAGCATAGGGCGGTTCGCTTCGGCTAGGGCGGTATAACTGCCGCATCTTGCACCTGATTTGCCATAAAGTACCACCTCAGCGACAATAACTTGAGTATCAAATCTCATTCATTTTCGAGTAAGATACAAGAACCTTGAGTAATGAACTCACGCTTTGCAACCCAAAAAGACTCTTAAGGGGGCCGTTATGTCGGGTCGTTTTTCTCGCGTTCTGGGCGGGTTCATCTGTCTGCTGGTTTGCCTCACGTTTTCGCTGCGGGTGATGGCGCAGAATGACGTGCGAATGGTGGTCAACTATGCCGAAGTTGCCAGCGAGTCGAGCAGCAGCCAAACGGTCAATATCTATTTCACCCTGTTTAATGAGCAGGACAAAGCGATCCCTAACCCCGGTCAAACCGCAGCCCAACTGGTGCTGAACGGGCAGACGTTTACCGCTTCCAAAGTCGGCAAACCAACCACGCCGTTTTATATCGTTCTGGTACTGGATACGAGCAACAGTATGAAAGCCAACGCGCCCAAACTGCGCGAGGCAGCGCTGGCTGCCGTCGGGGCTGCGCCGGATGGGACGAACATCGGCATCCTGCGTTTCAGCCACCAAATCCAGCCGCCCTCCGGCTTCACCACCGACAAAAACTTGCTGAACAACACCATCGGCGGGCTGACGAACGAACAGTTTACCGGCGGCACCTGCTTGTATGACGCGACCTTCGCGGCGATTGACGCGCTCAAGATCGCACCGGCGGGGCGGCGTGCCGTTATCCTGTTTACCGACGGCGTGGACGAGGATCAATTTGGCAATCGCCCGTGCAGCCAAGCGACCGAAGATACCGTTATTAAGAACGCCCAAGAGAGCCAGAACACACCCATTTACACCATTGGTTTGACGGGCAACGCCAAGACCGACTTCACGACGCTCAACACGATGTCCGGTCGTACCGGTGGCCTCGCCAGCGCGGGTAATCCGAACGAGTTGGCGTTCGTCTTCCAAGAAGTGATTAACACGCTCGCCAGCCAGCAGCAGGCGACGTTTGACACCATCTGCTTGCCGAACGGCAGCTACTCCGGCGCACTCTCGGTAACGATCAGCCAACCGTCATCGAATGCTTCAGGCGTGGCCGGTAATATCAACTTGGGGACGGACTGCTTCCTGCCCACGGCGACACCCACCGCCACTGAAACACCCAACCCCACCGCGACCTCAACGCCGGTTCCACTGACCTTGAGCATCGTACTGAACCTTGATGCCGCCAAGAACGCGATGGTGTTCGAGGTCAACCGTGAAGGCGACGGTGACATCGGCTTCTACGAGGTGACGATCAAGGACAAGGCGACCGGTATCCTGCTGCCTCAGCCGTATGGACGGCGGCACTTCACACCGGAGCAAGCGGCGGAAACCATCGCCACCTCGTTGACGGATGTCTCGGCGGATACATGGATTGTGTGTATACGGGCGCTGGCAGCGGATGAACGCACACCGATTTCGCAGGAGTTCTGTCAGGAAACGCGCCCGCCGCGCACCCCGACACCAACCAATTCGCCAGCGCCAACCGAAACGGCGACCCCTACACCGCAGCCGACCGCAACCGATACCCCGACACTGACCCCGACGACCGCGCCGACCGCGACCGCGACTCTTTCGGCGGTCATACCGGAAATCCGGTTCAACCCCTCGACGCAGGAATTTGAAATTCAGCTGAATATCGCCAACTTTCGCTTAGAGGATATTTCGTCCTATACCGTGCGTATTGAGGACGCGAACAAGCTGGTGGTGCGGCGCGTCGAGCAAAGTGGGACGCTCGAAAATCCGTTGAAGGTGCGGGCGATTGATGACCGTACCGGACAGGAATTGGCAGAAGGCCAGTATAACATTGTCGTCGAACTGAACGTCAACGGGCAGCCGACCAGCTTCCAAGCCGTGAAGGAAATCAAAAAGCCCGCGCCGCCGACACCCACCCCCCCGCCGGGGATTATTGACCAGATCGGCGGTGCGATTAAAGAAAGCCCGATTGTAGCGGTGATCTTTGCCTTAGTCGTTATTGCGGTGTTCGCGCTGATCTTTTTCCTCATGCGCCGCAGTCGTGGCAGCCGCTTCAACTACGAGCCGGATTATGTGAAGCCGCAGAAACCGACACCCTCTCGCGGCGGTGGGGCAGCCGCGCCGGAAAGTGGCAAGCCTATCGCCGACATTGTGGACGGCGGTACACAAATCGAAATCCCGATGGAATCAACCACGCGCGATAAAGGTGGCAGCCTGAAGCTGACCCAATCCACCAGCGACCAACTGGGACGCACGTGGAACTTCACCAGCAGCGAAATGCCCTACCGCATCGGGCGCGGTGGTACGGGTGACTTCCCCGTAAAGGTTGACCTCAAAGACCCCGGTGTCAGCGCCGTTCATGCCACGCTGCAATTCTCCAACGGCCAGTATTGGATCGTGGACGAGGGCAGCACGAACGGCACGTTTATCAATGGCGACCGCCTGAAACCAGCGCAGCGCCGCTTGCTCGAACATGGGCAGACCATTCGCTTGGGCGCGAACATTGAGTTTGAGTTCACCGATAAGAACAAACTGTTCCAGATCATGTCCAGCTCGCAGAAGATCGTCCCGCCGCCGTCGTTGAGCAATATACCGCCGGTACAAGCGCCGCCTCCACCCGCAGCCCCGACTGCCGCGCCGGTACAAGCGCCCCCACCACCGCCGCCGGTCGCCCAGCCAACCAACCCGCCGATTGACTTCTCGGAGGAAAAGACCAACGTTTCGCGTATGGGCTTGCCGGGGGGTGTCAAAGCGACGCTGGATGTGTTGGCAGGAAACAACATTCAGGCCGTGACGTATCCGATTTTGGAAGCCGAATTTACGATTGGCCGCCGTAGAACCAATACGCTGCCGTTAGATCGCCTCGGCATTTCCCGCGAACACTGCCGCATCGCATGGCAAAACGAGGAACGCTGCTTCACGATTGAGGATTTGGGCAGCGGTAACGGCACCTTCGTCAACAACCAGCCCTTGCCGTCGAACGTCGCCCAGCATCTTGAAGCCGGTAAGGTGTATGAACTCCAACTGGCGAAGGACGAAAACGCGGTGATGATGCGTTTCCAATATGTGCTGCCGCCCGCGCCCGTTTCTTACGAGGACGAGCCGACACAAGTTTAAATCAGGAGGGGTTTGCCACCGGTAAACCCCTTTAACTGTGTCATTTGCTGCAACATCTACATTGCACTATAACTAAATTGGGTTTCTTCTTCGCGAAGTGAAAACTATGAACCAGAACATCACGCAGCAGATTCAGGTCGTGCAGCGCTCGGAAATTGGCCTCAAGCGAAATGTCAACCAAGACTCGATTGGTGTCCGCCTGCCGCAGCCGGGGCAGTCCAGCGCCCATGCGTTGTTTATCGTGGCGGATGGGGTCGGTGGGAACCTGCCTAAAGGCGAGGTTGCCAGCCGTACCGCCGTTGAGTCGATGCTGGCGCACTATTACGCCGAGTCGGACGAGGGGGACATGCTCATCCGCGTGGGCGACGCGCTGCAAGACACGAATCATTCCGTGCGGCAGAAGGCCACCAGCGAAGGGGTCGATAATATCGGCACGACCATCGTTGGCTTCTCACTCGCGCCGGATGGCGAGGCGATTGGTTTCAACGTCGGTGACAGCCGTTTGTACCGCATTCGTGGCGGTGAGATCGAGCGCATCTCCGAAGATCAGGTCAGTTTGCCGGAGCCGGGTGTCCTCAAAGACGAGTTCAAACCGCGCCGCGTGACCAAAATTTCGTCGTACGTCGGGCAGCCCAACATGCTCGAACCGAACTTCTACCGCCTCCGCACGCAGGTGGGTGACACTTATCTGCTGTGTTCAGATGGTGTGTGGTCGAAAATCCCCGATGAAGAACTGTTAGATGTCATCGACCGCCAGCCCTTAGAGCAAGCCTCCGAACGCCTCGTGAAGCTCGTCTATGAACGCAACGCGCCGGATAACCTGAGCCTGGTGTTGGTGCGCTTAGGCCCGCCCAAAGGCCCCGCAGCCGTTGGCGAACCGATTGGCGAGATGCCCACCGCAATTTTGACCCCCACCGACCGGGGTGAAAAAGGTGGCAGTAAGGTTGTTCCTATTCTCATCGGTGTCGGGGTTGTGGTGGCTGCGGCGATTGGTGGCATCGGCTTGCTGTCGCAGCAGAGTAATAGTTCAGCAACGCCTACCGCACTTGTTACTACTCAGGTCATCACGCAAATGGGATTAATCACCGCGACGGCTGAAGAAACCGAGTCGCCAACCTCAACCGTGACTGATGAGCCAGAGGAAACTGCCGCACCGGAAAGCACGGTTGTCGTCGCTGTGGTCGCAACCGGGACACCTGCAAAAACAGCGACACCGCGCCCCAGTGCCACGCCAACTGAAGCCCCAAGCAGCACACCCGTGCCGCCGACCAACACAGCCGAGGCGACCGCCACGCTGAAACCCAGCGCGACCGCGACCCGCACACCGACCGAAGCGCCGACTGACGAACCGACGAGTGAACCCACCGCAGCCGCGCTCGTTGTCCCGACGGAAACCGCCGCCCCAACGAAAGCACCAACCAAAGCGCCGAGTGCGACACCCTCGCCCACGGATAAGCCAACCGCCGAACCGACAGCGACCGCCAGCGTTACTCCGCTGCCAACGCGGACGCTGATGCCGACAACCACACTCAACCCGACGTTGATTACCTACACGCCGTCGCCGTCACCCACGCCCAGCGAGACCTTTACGCCGACGATGACCAACACCAAAACGGCGACCGCAACATTCACCCCTTCCGCGACATTAAGTAATCAGCAGGTGGAATCAACCGGTACCGCCTTCGCCCGGATTACCCCATCACCCACGCCGACGCTTTTTGCGCCGCAGGTGGATGAGGTCATCACCCTGTCACAAGCGGTGATGTTCTATCCGTCCAGAAATGGAGCCAGTTTCACCTTACCGGACAGCGGCGGAATTGAACTGCCGCCGGATACGACAGTCAGAGTTGTGAGCAATCTAGCGCAACCGATTGACAGCCTGATTTACTCGTATGTGATTGTCGAAGGTGAAACCGAGCAGCAGGGGTGGGCGGCGCTCGCCCCAGCGATGCAAGCTACGATGGTGGCACATTTGCCGGCGGGGGTCATCATCCGCCGTGGGCCGGGGCAAGGTTATGAACGTGTCGGAGTAGGATTAAAGGACGGCGAACGTGCGCTCATTCTAGGCAAAGTTACTTACAAAGGGCAGCTCTGGTATTACGTCGATCCTGAAAACCCACAGTCCCAAGCGGGATGGGTGTATTCCGGCGTGCGCGACCTTGAACTGCTGGGCAGCGTAGAGGCGGTTCCGATCCGCAATACGTTCCCCGTCGAGCCAACGCCGCTGCCCACGCCAACGGTGGATGTGATCGTCACTATCGAGACACCCACAGCCACCCCATAAAGGTGCTGTGAAAAGGGGTTGTTTGATACCGTTTGAAGCATGCTTCAAACGGTCTTTTGGGGTGTGTGAAAATAGGCAAAATAAGAGATTTTCTCCCGTATCCGACCTTTGTACTAGCTTTGTAAAGATCACGCTTGCCCTGCTTGACAAATACTTTTTTTCAATCTTAGAATGAAATGAAGTGTCACCTAGTACACAAAGGGAAATAACAATGAGCGATACCGTTTCGATTGATTATCAAGGTATGCAGAAAGTCTCGCAGTCCTTCAGCCACGAGGCTGCCCGTGTCAAGAAAGTCTTGAATGACATCAACGGTCAATTGGCTATTTTAAAGAAGGGTGGTTGGCTTGCGGATGCGGCGAACATCTTCTACCGCGAGATGGACAACGACATTTGCCCGCGTATCAGTCGGTTGCATCATGCGCTCGAAGTTTCTGCCCAAAAGAGTGGTGCCGATATTCCCCAAACCTTCAAGAACTCCACCGACGAAGCCTGTAACTGTTTACCCAATTCATGAGCTTATAACAAGGAGTCGTCATCGTGACAGCAAGAGTTCAGTTTAAAGAAAATGAAATGCGTGAGGCGATTGCCCACCTGCGCCGTTCCGCCAAAGAACTGCGCGAATGTGCGAAGCAAATGGGTGGGGTAGCCAATATGATTCAGCAGGGGGCGCTGGTGGGTGATGGTGGAACCCAGTTCCAGACCATCATCAAGAGTTCACTCAACTCGAAGATCGAGGATCTTGCCCAAAAGTTGGAAGAAAAAGCCCGTTTCGCCGAGGTCGAGCTTGAGCAGTTGCTCAAGGCTGCCAGCCAACTGCGTTAACGCCCGCGTGTGCATAAAGGAAAACCAAAATGGGATTATTAGACGGTATTCTTAAACTTGTCAAGAAAGTCGTGGACAGCGTACTTTCTGAAATTACCAAGCAAATCAACCGGGTACAGAATGAAGTCCTGCAAGAGATGACCAAGATGGTCACGGTCGGTTTCGACGACATCTGGCGTGGTGAAGACGCTGACCAATTCAAAGAGAAGGTTTTGAAAATGGCAGTACCGCAGGCCGAAAGCATCGTCGGCATTTGCAGCAGCACCTTTAGCGGCATTAACCAAGCGATGAATATCATCCAAAACGCTGACAAAAAGGTCAACAGTATCGTCAGCGATCTTGCCAGCGAATACGCCAAGATATAGTCATCCGCAAAGGAATTAAACCACAATGGCAAACCAACGTCATATGGAGCCTGCCAAAGTGCGGGCGATGGGCAACAGCTTCAAACAAGTATCGAGCGTTCTTAAAGCGGTGAGTACCGTCCTTGAAATTCAAATGAATATCCTCAAGACGACGGCGTTCATCGGTCTGTTCGGGGGTCTCGCGGTCGAGCGTTATTTGGCGATCATCAAGCCGCGCGTGGATCAACTCGCCAAGATGACAGCTCAACTGGCGGATGACGCGATTCTCTCAGCAGCAGACTGGGAAAAAGCCCAACGCGGCGGCTAACCAGCGCACACCCATACACGACCCGTAAAAATGCCCGCATCACGCGGGCGTTTTATTTTATGGGTTTGGATTTCGTTTGAAATCTGCCGAAATGTTTAGCGCGTCAGAGCGCTGATGAGGATGCTGACCACGAACAGCACCAATAGGCCAATCATAGTATAAATGGCGACCTTCTTCACGTCACGGAAGAACACGTCCATATCAAAACGCCGTTTGTTCATCACCTCGCCATACAGGTTCAGCAGTGCTTGGCGGAACTCGGCGACGTTGGTATAGCGTTTGGGGTGGTCGTGGCGCACGGCCCGCTGCACGATGTCCAGCAAACCATCTACCCCTTCGCTGCTGCTGCGTCCGCCTTTGCGCCCACGTCGCGGCGTAACGGGCAGATCCGCGCGGCGCAGCACCGGGCTAACCTGCTTGATTTCCTCGTAGATGTCCTCGGTGCGGCGCAGGGTATACGGATACGCTGGTTTACCCGCCAGCATCTCGTACAAGATCAAACCGAGCGAGTACACATCGGCGCTGGTTGAGAGCGTCCCGCCGTGGATCAGTTCACTGGGGGTATAGGCCGCCAACAGGTGTTGTTGCAGGGCTTGGGCCTCCGTCGCCGGGAGCTGCTTGCCATTCGGGAACAGCAGTCCCATATCCAGCAGGACAGGCTGCGGCACACCGGCGTTGTTGCGGCGTACCATGACGACATCCGGGTTGATATTCAGGTGCAGCCGTTCAGTGATCTTCTCGATTCGGATGATGGCCTCGGAGAGCGTGAGCATGAACCAGCCCACATCCTCGTGCCACGGCTGTGGGTTATCGAGCAGCGAGTCGGTCAGAAATTCACCGTCGACATAATCCATCAGGAAGAAGTAACGGGTTTGCTCGCCGTAGGTGGCGATGCCATAGGCATCCTGCCCATTGACCGCGCCGTGCGGCTGCCACTTGGGCAGCGCTGAATGCTCGTCACGGGTCGCCATCGTTACGGTGCGTAACGCCTCGGCTTCGTTGCGGAGGTAGGCTTCGTTCTCCGTACCGGGGTTGGCGACTTTCATAATCAGCACTTGGCGTTCATCAACCACACCGCGTTCGACCTTATAGATCGTCGCGCTGCGAAGGACACGCATGAGTTCCAGAATTTTAAGGTTGCCGAGATAATCCCCGTATTTGAACAACAGGGGCAGCGAACCGGCGGGGCAGTCGACTTCCTGACACCACAAATTGCCATCGGGTGAGGTCAATCGACAGTGGCTGCAAATATGACGCATAACTGATCCTCATACACCGAAAGGTCATTTGACACGCTTTTTTAATTATGCCACAATGAACTTTAACTAGGCAACTTGACCGAGCTAAACCCACTATAAAAGCATAGCCATCTCGTGTTGTTTTGAACTGTGGCTGAAGGGGAAACGCCATGCCAAATTCACCCCATTATGTAGACCGTCCCCCGCGCATCCAACCTGAACTTCCCCAAGGTGTCGTTGATATACCACCACCCCCTAAGGAAGACGATAACGCACAGCCGATCTGGCAGTCGCTGGTTCCGATCATCACCATCATCGGTTACTTATTAGTGAGTACCTCAGGGCAAGGCAGCAACTTGGCTTTTATGCTTCCGATGGCGCTCACGGTCGTTCTCTCAACCGGCATTCAGCTCTATACCGGCCTGACGACGATTGCCCGCCGTCGCGAAAAGCGCGAGTCCTACGCGCGGCGCTTGGTGGAGATGCGGCGCGAAATGGTCGCCAGCCATATCCGCCAGCGTACCTTCTACGAATATAACTACCCCGAACCGAATGTCGTCCTCAACATGAAGGGCGATAGTCAGGATAACCGGGGTGGTGCGCGTCTCTGGGAACGCCGCAGCGGTGAGACCGATTTCGCCGTCACCCGCTTGGGTAAAGGTGTGCGCCCCACGACCGTCGAGTATAAGATCGGGCAGCGCAGCGAGAACGACGAAAATCCGCAGCGTGCCGATGCCGAGCGTTTGGCTGCCGACTCGCACTTTGTTTCCGACGTGCCGATCACCATTCGCCTCTACCAACCGGCACGCGAACGTGAAGAAAAGAAGGGCAAGGAAGCGGTTAATGCCGAGAAGGGCGGTATTAAAGCACCGAAAGAAGTGGTGCGCCATACCCTCGGTATCGCTGGTGACCCCAAAGATACTTACGAATTTATTTATAGCCTTTTAAGTCATTACGCCGCTTTCCATTCGCCGTCTGACCTGCAAATGTCGGTCGTGGGGATGAAAGCCACCGCCAGCAATTGGGGTTGGATGTACAGCCTGCCGCACAGCCAGATTAATCCGGCGAAGGGGCAGTACCGCCTCTATTTTGAGGACTGCGAACGTATTATCGCGCCGGTGGACGGCACGATTACCGAGATTTTAGTGCCGATTGGTCGCACGTTTGATGCGGGAACGGTGGTTGCCCGTATGCGTGCCGACTCAGATGGGCGGACGGTGGATGTCGTCAGTCCGGTGGCGGGGCGCGTGCAGGAATTCGGGCGTGTATTGGTCGAATCCGGTGGCAACCCGCCGTTGATCGACATTAACCAGCACGTCGAACGCGGCACGATGCTCATGCGCCTAGAAGATTTTAGCCTGACCGCGCAGCAGGTTGACGAAGAAGTTGACCCGCGTAAAGACCTCCAGCGGACGTTCGGCAAGAACCGTAAGCGTGAGGTTGCGGGTGTGCCGCGCTTCTGGAAGGAAAAAGTGTGGGTCGAGCTTGACCGCCGCGCCCGCCGTTTGCGCGATAAGGACGAGAACGACCGCACCGAAATCACCCTGCCGTTCATGCTGACGATTGTGGATATGCTGGCGGCACGGCCTGAACTCAGTGACGACAAAAACCCGCTCAAGCAGTCGTGGTTGGACGACCTCGAAAGTGAAGCCGCGAACTCGCTGCTTATCGGGCAGGGGATGGACTTGGGCGGCGCGATTATTTTCCTCGTGCCGCAGCGCAGTAAAATCCCCAGCGGCTGCCAGAGCGTGATCGAACTCAAGCGTGACGCGGGTGGACAGTTGAAGTTCCTGTACGCCGAAGTCGGCGTGAACAGCACCCGCTACGTCGGCGACGCGGATACCGTCGTGGATATGGCGAAGCTCAAGCAGTTTACCAAGGCGCTGGCTGAGTGGGAAGTACGCCGCAGCTATGGGGCGGATATGCCGCGTGCCGTTGGTTTGCTGCCCCTGTACGACACCACCACCATCACTGGCCTGACGATCCCCGAACGCTGGCGCGAAAGCACCGACCCCAAACGCGCCGAGTGGCCGAAGATGCCGCTGGGTATGCTGGCGGGGCAGGAACCGCGTTACCTGCACTTCTTCGCGGATGCCGACGGTGTTCACGGCATGATCGCCGGTAGTACGGGTTCCGGTAAATCCGAACTCCTGATGACCATGATCTTGAGCCTCGCCATCAAGTACGACCCGACGATGGTCAACTTCGTGCTGGTCGACTTCAAGGGTGGTGCGGCCTTCGAGCCGTTCAAAGAACTGCCGCACGTGGTCGATTTTGTGACCAACCTGCGCGGGAACGCGGTGGCGCGTATGTTCGCGGCCATCATCGCCGAACTCAACCGCCGCCAGCAGGTCAATCAAGACACCGACATGAAGGACATCGTGCGTTACAAACGCGCCGGTTTGCACCTTCAGCGGCAGGATAATTACCCGCACCTGTTCATCATCATCGACGAGTTCGCGGAAATGATCTCCAACAACGCCGAGTATAAAGCGCAGTTGGACAGCATCACCCGCCTCGGTCGTGCGCTCGGTGTATCGCTCATTCTGGCGGCGCAGCGCCCCACAGGCGTAACGGATCAGATGCGCGCAAACATCAAGTTCCGCATCGCCCTGCGCGTTGAAACCCGCGACGAAAGCTCCGAACTCTTGCGCCTGCCGGACGCGGCCTATCTGCCCAGTATTCCGGGGCGTGGTTATCTACAGGTCGGCAGCGAAAGCCTCGAAAATATTCAGGTCGGCTATACGGGTGAAACCTACCTGCGTGACGACTACGACCCGCTGGAACGCTACGAGAACCGCGCTATCATCTGGGAAGCCGACCTCGGCAAAGAGGAAGACGAGCCGACCTACGATGTGATGGTGCGGCGTATGGCACGTTGGGCGACCGAACGCTACGGTGAAAACCCACCGTGGCGCAAGCCGTGGCCTGACCCGCTGCCCACCTATCTCTCGCTCGACCAACCCGCCGGTATCGAGGTCGATTACCTGCGTGACGAAGATCAGGATTATATCCGCGCCGAACTGCTGCCGGATCAACCCTTTGTCCTCACGCCGTCCATCCCGCAGTGGTTGAATGGCGACATCGAGAAGTGGAAGCCGGTCGATTGGGAAAACCGCGCCATGCGGGCTGTCGTCGGCTTGATCGACGATCCCAGCAACGCCAAGCTGCAATTGCTCAAGGTTGACCTGACCATCGGTCATTACACTATCATCGGCGCTTCGGGTTGGGGCAAGAGCATCTTCCTGCGGACGGTCATCACCAGCTTGGTAGCGAACCACGCGCCGGACGAACTGAACCTGTATATTCTCGACTTCGGCAGCCGTGCCTTGCAGGTGTTCGAGGATGTCATGCACACGGGTGCGTATATTGTCGCCCACGAAAAAGAGCGCGTCGAACGTCTCATCCGCCTGCTCGAAGACATCAACGAATCGCGCAAGGAAATCATCAGTCAGGCGAACGTCGCCAACCTGCTCGAATACAACCACAAAGGCCCGCCCAAAGGCCGCACCGACCTGCCCGCCAAGCTGCCAGCGGTGGTGGTGGTCATCGACAACTTCGCCGAGTTCCGCAACTCGTACGAAGCCCAGTTTGAAATCTTTACCTCGCTCGTGCGTGAAGGCTTGTCCAACGGCATCTACTTCATCGTGTCCGGTGAACAGAGCAACGCGCTCGGTAAGCTGTTCAACCTGATCCCCGAACGCATCAGCCTCAAACTCTCGGATGACGGCGAGTACAGCACCATCGTCGGGCGTGGGGCGCGTCCGGTGGATGAAATCCCCGGTCGTGGTTTGCGCCGGATTGACCGTTCCCCGCTGGAACTGCAAGTCGCGCTGCCGTTGGGCTTCATCGACGACGAAGCCGCTAAGTCGGAAGCTGACCGCCTCATCGACTTCCTCGCTGTGCTGAAGAAAGCCGCGCAGGAACAGGGCTACCAGCGCCCACCGCAGATCGAAATCCTCGAAAATTGGGCAGTCCTGCCGAACCTGCTCATCGAACACCGCGCCCACCAGAACGGCACACCCGTCAACGCCGCGCAGATCGTGTTGGGGCGTTCGGATAGTGACCTGTTCCCGGCGGTCGTGACGCTGGATGCCAAGCCGCACTTTATCGTCACCGGCCCACCGTCCTCCGGTAAGAGTACCGCCCTGCATACGTGGATACTCTCGCTCGCCGACCAATACTCACCGAAGGATGTGGCCTTCCTGCTGGTCGATTATCAAGGCGGCATTGGTGACTACGGCGGCTCGCACAAGCTGGACGAACTGCCACACGCCATCATGCCCATGATTACCGAGCCGGGGCCGTTCGCCGAGATGGTCAAGCAGTTGGAGAACGAGTTCGTCTTCACGCCCCCCGCTGATCGCCCATACCGCGAGGTGTTCGTCATCATCGATAACTACGATGACATCGACGAACTGGCCTCGCGTGCGGAAGGGGGCGACCCGCGCAAGCGCCTTGGTGATATGGCGCGGCGCGAGGGTAAACGCGGGTTGCACTATGTCGTCTGCGGGATGCGCGAAGGGCTGGCCTCCGGCGACGACCTGCTGCGCCCGATTGCGGCCAACCGCTACGGTCTCGCGATGGATGCCGAAACGGCGGAAAGCGCCCCCTTCTACGGCTCGGTGCCGCGCAGCTTTAGCCAGATGCAGCTCCCGCGTGGGCGTGGCTTCATCGTCACCCCCGGTAAAGTATCCCTGTTGCAGGTCGCCGTGCCGTACCCTGACCCGACGCGCAAGATCGAGGATATGGACGCATGGGTCGAGCGCATTGTTGACCGTGGGGAAGACCGCGCCCAATGGCTGCCGCTGGTCGAGCGACCGGATGATGCGACTGCTACCAACGGCACCAGCAGCGGCGCACATAAAGTCGTGTCGTTGAGCGATGCCCAGCGCACCACCTTATTACAAAAACTGGCCGAGAAGATGGGAACGGAAGCCGAAGTGCTGGCAAGCGCTTTCCCGGATGACGAATCCTTAATCAACACGGCGCAGTCTTACGAGATTACACTATAAGGGTGATGACCGATGGCGATGCAAGACCGTTACAACGTACTGCGTGAAAAGCTCGCGGCGACGCACCTGCCCCTGACGATTGAGGCACAGGGCGAACCGCACCGTGTCCTGCTTTCCAAGAACCTGACCATTCGCGAACTGCGCGAGGAAGTGGTCAACAAGTTCGTGCAGGAGTCCGGTAAAAAGAGTGACTTCATGCTGGTGGTCAACCAGAAGCCGCTGGCGCTGAGTAAACGCATCAGCACCCTCGGCGCGGATACGCTGGTGCGCCTGGAACGGGTCGATAAAACGCAAAAGGTTGAGGAGCAGGTGTTCCTGTCGTTTGACGAGAACACGCGCTTCCCGATTATCAAGCTGCCCGCCATCATCGGTCGCTCGAAGCAGGGCGATACCGCTTTGAGCATCAACGTCAACGACCTACCGGATGGGCTGACCGTTTCGCGACGGCACGCGGAACTCAGCCGGCAGGGGGAAACCTTCATCATCCGTAACATCGCCGACAACCCGCAGGACAAGCCGATCTTCGTGAACGAGGCGATTGTCGCGGCGGCGGATGTGCCGAAGGAAGTCGAGGACGGTACCGAAATTCGCTTGGGTAAAATAACGCTGACACTGCATATCACCAAAACGTAATAGGGCAACATGGCTGACTCACAATTGGATACGCGCCTGAAAGAACTCGCTGGTGTAACGCTGCCGAAGGGCAATTACACCCTGTTGGAATTGATCGCATCCAGCAATATGTCGGTGGTTTATCAGGCGCAGGATAACGCCTCCAAGCGAACAGTCGCCGTGAAAATCCTTGCTGATGATAAATACCTGTGGCGCTTCAAAGCCGAGGCCGAACTCGGCTACCTGCTGAACATCGCCAACGTCGCCAGCACCATCCGCGCCGAGATGGACGGCGAAGAACTGCCCAACGGCCTCAAGGTCAAGTATCTGGTGATGAAGTGGATTTCCGGCAAGTCGTTGGGCGATGTCATCCGCGACAACCGCATGTACCCGCTTTCCACGCCCAAGCTGCTGGACTTTACCGTCAGCCTCCTGCAAAAAGTTACCCCCGCGCTGGAACGCATCCATGCGGCGAATATCGTCCACCGCGACATCAAACCCAACAACATCCGCTTTAATAACGACGCGATTGACCACGAAGAACCCTACCTGCTGGACTTCGGCATCGCCAAGTGGGTGCAGCCGCAGAAGGACGACGCAGCCCCCACCAACGACGCGGAAAAGACCCGCGTTTGGGAAGCACCGGGGACGCACAAGTACATGCCGCCGGAACAGTGGGACGGCGAGGCCATCCCCCGCAGCGACGAGTACGCACTGGCGCTGATGGTCTATGAACTGCTCTCGGACGGTTACTCGCCGTTTGAAAATAGGATCGCGAATACCCCTTCGCCGACCGGCAGCTCGACCGGAACCGAAGGCCGCCGACGCTTCGATTGGGAGCGCGTCCACCGTGACAGCCAACCGACTCCCATTCAGGAGTATCGACCGGACGTTCCCCAAGCCGTGTGGCAGGTACTCCTGCGGGCGCTGAACAAGAACCATCTGATGCGCTACCCGACCGTGAGCAAGTTCACCGAAGCCTTCATCAAGGCCGTGAATGAACCGAACGCGCCGGTTGCAGCCGCGCCGGAAATGCAGCGCACGTTACGGCAAGACCTGCGCGAGCTAACACCGCCCGCTGCTCCCGCACCCAAACCGCCCGCGCCGCCCCCGGCTGCCCAACCTGCGGCTGAGGCGTTCGATATGCAGCCGACGGTGCGGATGACCATTCCGCCCAAAACGGTACAGCAGCCCACCGATGAAGTGCTGCGACAGGCGGCAGCCGCAGCCGGGGCCGCCAAGCAGCAGGATAACCGCACACCCATTCCACCGATGCAGCGGGCGGTCGTGCCGCCGGAACCCGCGCCGCGTGGGCGGTCGATGGGGACGTTTGCGGTCATCGGCGTGGTGGTTGTGGTGCTGATTATCGGGGCGGTGGTGGTGCTGCCGAGTATGAATGCACCCGCCGCGCCAACCGCTACCGCGACCGATATGTACGCCGCGCTGGCCGGGACGCTGACACCTTCCGCGCCGGTGGG
>Ga0209460_1000603_pt1 | contig 30800 bp, 29 predicted proteins | sample EBPBio132013_DNA_FD_185868 | JGI IMG/M metagenome (GOLD analysis project Ga0209460, IMG submission 185868) | Wastewater treatment Type I Accumulibacter community from EBPR Bioreactor in Madison, WI, USA - Reactor 2_5/13/2013_ DNA (SPAdes)... | ecosystem: Engineered > Bioreactor > EBPR >... | reverse complement strand
AACCCCGCCTGGCCGCCGACGGAATCGTTCTGGAGTCGGTGACCCTGGGCAAGGTAGACCTGCCGCGCGACTACCGGTCAGGCATGGAAACCCTGCTCGCCGAAGAAATCGCCAGCGAAAAAATGCGGTACACGCTGGAGCTCAAGGACAAGCTGGTAAAGCAGAGCGAACTCGAAGCGCTGGCCCAGAAGGTTCGCCGGGAAACCGCCGCCGAGGCCGCCGGCCAGGAGCGAATCATCGCCGCCAGGGCGCAGGCCGAAGCGATGCAACACGTCCTGCCGTTCAAACAGAAAGAGATCGAGCAACGCGGGCTCGAAGCAGAGGCCGAGAAGGTGACCCGTATCAAGCGCGCCGAAGCCACCGCCCAGTCGCGTCGCATCGAGGCGGCCGGCGAAGCCGATTCGCGCCGGCAGCTGGCCGATGCCGAAGCGTATCGGCAGGAGCGCATGGGAAAAGTCGCCAGCGAACAGCTGGCACGTGACGGCGCGTTGATCGACAAGCATCCGCTACTGATCCAGAAGACGATGGCCGACAAGCTCTCCGACAAGATCTCGGTGATCATTGCACCACCACCCCGCGATGGCGGCTTTATCGGTGCCGCCCTGCTCGGTAGCGGCAATGCGACGCGTGCGCCGTCAGGACGCTATGAGGGGCCGGACGGTCGAGCAGCAGAAGACAGTTCCGAGGGAGGGCAATGACCATGCTGGCCACCGCACTCACCATCATCGCCATCGTCACCCAGGATCAGGCCGGCCTGCGTGCCGCCCCGCGGGAAAGCGCCGCCCAGCATGCCGTCCTGTGGCAGGGTGACAGCCTGGAAATCCGTGGCACCAAGGGCGACTACCTGCAGGTCTACGACCATCGCCGGGAACGTGCCGGCTACGTCCGCGCGAGCCAGGTTCGGCCGCAGTCGCTGAAACCGGAAAACGCTCCCGAACTGCTTGCCGTGGTTCGTTTTCTGCGCGACACCCCCGGCGCGGAAGCCCTGGGCATCAGCTATGCCGCTGCCTATCTCAAGGCAGCGCCGGCGGAAGCCATCGATGGCGAAGTGTTCGATGCGCTCGGCACCTTCGCCGAACGTCTCGCCCGAAGCGCCAGCTCGCGCCGGGCAAAGAGACCCGACAGCGCCGTTGGCGAACATCTCGAAGTCGCCGCCGCTTACGGCGTGACCATGGTCAGCGTCGAGCGCGACGATCAAGTCCAGCTCTGCTACGACGGCGACGCCTTCCGCCGTGTCCTCGCCTTGCCGGCGAGCGATCTGCAGAAAGCCCTGGCGGCGCTGGCGCTCACTCGTCACGATTGCGTTTCACCGAGGCTGACGCCGGTCGAGCGGTTCGCTCTCGACAACTGGCGGGCCGAAGTGCTGGACCGGATCGACACGTCCCAGCTCCCGGAGGTCCTCAAGAACCGCCTGCACCTGCGCAAGGCCGGGGTGTGGGCAAGTCTCGCCTGGCAACGGGCGAGACGGTCCGAACTCGGCACCGCGGCCGTTGCCGAGGCAGGTAACCGCGCGGTGGACGAACTGGCGGCGATCAACCAACACGAGTTGGCGGAAAGCGATGCCGCGACCTACAGCGACGCCGCGATTCGTGTGGGCGCTTCGCGCTGGGCCGCCGAGCCCGGGCTCCCGCTCGAGCCGATCAAGGCGCCGGTCGGTCTCGGGATCGTCACCACTCCCGGTGAACCAGGCGAGACCTGCGTTCATCTGGTCGATGCGCGACACGACGTGAAGAACCCGCTTCTCAGGCGCTGTACCTACGGTATCGTCTGGTCGGCATCGGCCGTCACTCACCCCGAGGGGGGCGCCCTGACCCTGGCTGTGCAGCCGCTGGACACCTGGCGCGAGATGTGGGTCTTTCGCCAGGAACCAACGGGCTGGATTCTCGATGTCGTACCGCCGGCGACCGACACCCCCGACCTTGGCTACGTCGAATTCGCCGGATGGGTGCCGGGCCGCACGAAGATGCTCGCCGCCCGTGAGGCGAAGGTGGACGGCCGCTACAAGATCAGCTTCGAGTTGCTGAACCTGTCCAGCCTGGAGGTCGAACGCTGGGCCGACAAGCCTTCGTCGCTGTCTGTCTTCTACCGGGGGCAGTCTCCGGCGTGGAAGGCGGGCACAGTGAGCATTCGCTGACGTTTCCTGGAGGCGACTCGCATCGAAGCTGCGGGGAGTCTTCCTTGACATCCTCCTTCAGGCGATGGATCGCGAACGAACGGGTCGCGGTCCATCGCCTGCTGCCCGTCGGCAGGCTCGAGTCGTGTTCGTCACGCCAAACGGCGTTCGTTCTGTCGAGGGGCGATGACCCTTCCCTTGCCGGAAGCGGGAGGAGACACGCCGCCGATCGGCGAAAGGGCGCGGGTTGCGGATAATCTCGGGCCGGAAGGCCCGGGGCGTCTATTCCGGCTGGTCAAGAACCATGGCGCGTTGATACAGATCGACGGTCAAGGCGGCAAGGTGTTCCGGTGTCGCGCGATCGCCCTGGGCTTCGAGGACGGCCTTCAGAATGCCTTCGAGTACGACGGGGTCGAGTGTCGGTGTTTGGAGTCCTTCAGCATCGCCGGGGCTGCCAGAGGCCGTGGTGTCGGCCGAGTGGACTTGGGCAATAACGCGTCGGCCGCGTCCTGTCGCGAGCCAGTCAAGGGTGACGCCCCCAGCGGTGGCAATGGCCAGAGCCTTGTCCAGCGATGGCATTCGCCCGTCGCTGATGTACGTCCGGAGGACGGATTCCGCGAGGCCACATCGCTTGGCAAAAGATGCAACCGACCCCGGTCTGATGAGCACCTTCAAACGGGCTGCAAGCGCGCCCGATTCGACTGCAGGGATTGACAGTCGGTCGTTGCCCTGTTCAGACGCCGTTCCATCCGACGGTGGCTCTCCATCGATCGTGGTCTTGCTCATGTCGCTCCTTTCAAAACCGGTGCTTTTGAGGCCGGGAAGCCAGAGGGCCGGCCCGGGTACAGTCGAGGCGAGGGCCGCCGGTTGTTCGTGTCCTGCATTTCTTTTCACGAATTATGCACTCGCAAGCGCCCCGATCATCGCCGTCCGGAATGATCGGTCAAGGCCGGTGCTGGATTCTTGGCTCTATATTAGCGCTGCAGTAGTATCCGGCAGAAGCACGCGATCGTCTTCCTGGAACCCGTTGGGGGACCTTACTGCGCCCCTCCAACCCGCATCCGCTGTAATGTCAGCACGAAACTCACGCCATCTTCCACGTTGCGAACGGTGATTGTCCCGCCCATCTTGGCCATGTACGTCTTGGCGACGAAGAGACCTTGGCCGCGGTTACCGTTGGCGCCGGCTTCCGCATGCTCGGAAACGCCGTACTCGAAGATCTTGTCCAGGAAATCCTCAGCAATCGGCTGGCCGACATTGTGAATGATCACCGTCGCCGTGGTCTCCGTGCTCTCCAGGGTGAGTGTGATCGGCGTGCCCGGCTGACGGTACCGATCCGCGTTCTTGAGGATGTGCGAAAAGACGTCTTCAAGGGGAAACTCATCGGCGCGTACCCCCACCGGTTGGTTCGCCGCGGCGCAACGCACGTCGACAAAGCCGGAGTTGTCAGCGACGTTACGCAGGAACTTGGCGATGTCGATCGCCTGAACCTGTAACGCCGAGGACTGAAAAGCTTCGCTGGGGCTGGCGTTGCCGTAGAGCACACGCACCGCCTGCTGCATGCGATTGATGTAGCGGTAGCTGGGGTCGTCGGTGTGGCCATGCAGCACCAGGAGCGATTGTAGCGGCGACATGATTTCGTGACCAACGGCGTGCCACATGTCCCGTTCCTGCTCGGCGCGTATCCTTTCCCGCTCGGCGTCTTCCTTCACTCGCCGCAGCAGGTCGTTGAGGCAGTTGGCGAGGATCCCCAGCTCGTCGCTGCCGCGGAGATCCGCCAGATCGAAGCGTTGTAGGCCGTCTACGCCCTTCACGCTCCTGGAGAGCGCGCTGGAACGTCGCGTGAGACGGGATATGCGCCGGACGACGCCGGTCTCGATGACCAGCCACGCCAGCGCGATGGCCAGCAACATGGCACCGACAAACCAGGAAACGCGCGAGGCGACGGCGCTCAGGATCTTGTTCACACTGCGGGCATCCCCGTGGAACAGAATTCGATAGCTGCCCATGGGCGTCACCACCTCGTCGGCGAGTTGGACCGGGGCGTCGTAACGTTCCACCGGTAATTTGCGAATCAGGCGGGTGAGTAGTGGCGAAGGCTCCTCCAAGATCTCATCCTTGCCATGCAGTTGCACCAGATGGGTAGGCTCACCGCGGTCGGCCTTCTGAATCGTCAGGGTTTCGCCGGGCAGAAGAAGGCCTGTCAGGTCGTTGAGGGAAAAGGGCGGGACGGCACCGTCCTCGTTGCTGTCGAAAATCGCCGGACCGTCGCCGGGCGGCAGTACTTCGACCTGGACCTGAAACTGATCGAGGTCCGGCGGCGGCCACTGGGGTTTTTCCGGCTGGAAGAGCGCGTCGCGCAGCGCCTCGATCGGCAGGCGTAGCGAGAAGAACGATTTCTTCTCGCAGTCCTCATCGCTCTCCTTGGTGGCGTCGAGGCACCGGCCGCTCTGCCATACCCAGCCGCGGAATTCCTTCACCGGCATCTCGCCGGTGTAGTCCCGGTCGTCCAGTTCCACGTACCCCGTGAAACGACCCCGCATCCCCGACGCTCGCCGACGCTCGTCACGGCTCGGGACTTCGAAGGGCGCGACCCAGCGGTACGTTTCGCCGCGCAGGCTGACCACCACCCGCAGGCGGTGGGCCCCATCGAGGAACTCGTTGCCGATGCGGTGAGGCAGCAGCGTGGGGCTGACGAAAGTGCCCGCCGCATAGATGAAGCCGCCGGCCCAGGGGTTGTTGGCAATCGCCACGCACAGGCTGCCGTAGTTCTTGTACTGGACCAGGCAACCGGCCATTTCCACGGCATGGCGGACCTTGCCCTGATCGTCGAAGTCGATGGCCGAGAAGGGCAGCATCACCGGGCGTAGCGGTGTTACGGGACCCTCGCCGCGCGGTGGGTTGAGGAGGGCCAGCTGGCCAGCCGGGTGGCGCAGGCGGGCGACGATCTGTTCCTTGGTCTTGGCGAAGCTCGTTTGATAGTTGTCGTAACTGCGCTGCTTTTCCTCCTGCAGCACGGCGACCGCCATGGCCACGACGGCCAGCGCGAGCAGCAGGAAGGAAGTCCGAAAGAGGATGCGCAGCCGGAACGACGCCAGCCAGGCCAGCGGTTTCATTCCGGCAACCTCACCGAAGAGGCGTAGCGATGCGCCAGGTTGCGGCGGAAGAATCTCCTGCTGTCCATCACCCGCTTACCGGTCGTTTGCGCCGGTGGCGATCGGGTCGGACCATCGGAAGCCGCGCATGGGGATGTTCTCGATACGGTCGAACGCCTCGTCCAGTTCGCGGAAAGCCTCGCGGATGCTGCTGATGTGTTTACGGATGTTGTCCCGACTTCGGCCGCTCTTGACCACCTGAGACAGTTCTTCGTAAGAGACCACTTCGCCCCGTTTCTCGTAGAGCGCAGCGAGGATGCGCTGGGCGGTCAGTGGCAGGTTGATTCGTTGTCCTCGCCACAGGGGCGTACTTTGCCGCAGGGGGTCAATGGAGAGTTCGTCGCTGGCAGCCAAGGGCGGCTTGACGCTTTCACGCTGCCGGATCGCGCGCAGGATTTCCAGGAAGGTATCGATGAACTCGGCTTCCTCGAAGGTGGCCTTCTGCAAGTAATCCCAGGCATCCAGTGCCTTCATGATGCCGCGGTAAATGGTGGCGGGCATCGCCGAAACCACCAGCACTGGTGTACCGCTGGCGCGCTTGTTGATGGCGTTGATGATCGCAACACCCGCGTGACGATCCCGCCCCAGTTCGATATCCAGCACCACCAAGCCGTATTGCTCGCGAGCGAGGGCCGCTTCCGCATCGTCGCGGGTGAACCACTGCTCCACGGTGATGTCCGCGTGCGCGGAGAGAATCCATTCCCTGAGTTTATTACTGGTGGGAATGTCGTCTTCGATGACGGCCACTTTGAACATGGGGCGCTCCGATCCTGTTTTGCAGAAGTATCGCTATTTTTGACGGAGAAAGCACCGCCGTCGTGTGAAGGTTTCTTCACACGTGCGACGGTTTGTTCACGCATCGGAAGAAACGCGAATGTTGCGGAAGAAACGGGTTGGGCGGACGACCGAAGTCGCCCGGTGGCGGCATGGAATCCTCCACCGCATGTCCGGCACCATGGGGGCCATGAGCAAAACCACGGGAACCTAGATCATGCCGCCGCAAGAGGGTCAAGAACCCACGCCCCGGAAACGCATGACAGGGAAGGGAGCCACCATGTCGGATCGTCTGAGGAATCTCGTCTTTATCCCGCTTTGTCTCCCGGCAATGCTGGCCGTTGCCGAGTCTCTGACCGGCAGAGGGCACCTATCGTCGATCAGCGCGTTCGGGATGAGGCAGCAAAACCTGGCAGTGGTACCGCAGGAACCCTGCAGGGATACCACGGGGATTTTTAGCAGGGTTGCACACGATCTGTGCACCGCCAGAGCACCTGGCCGCATGCGAAGCGAGCGTATTCACTGTCAGGTTCGAAATGCGACCGGGAAGGACGCATCTCGGCTGCAAGGGGAGGCGGCTGGTGCCTACGATTGCACCCACCATGCCCTATTACATAAGGATTGGTTGGGCTGCAGCCTTATGGAAGAAAAAGCCCGCTCATTGGCCTGGAATTACCCCCTGGGGGACGTCCTGCGAGGCCTGGAAGCCGGCCAAATAGGCGAAATGGCCGTCCTTGGTAACCGGGAAGGGCGCTTGGCTTCGGTCACAACGAGGGTTTTGCGCTATCCGGGTGTCGGCGTTTTGGCCGATTTTTCATAAGGATTGGTGGGGTGACGAATCCTTATCTTTAAGAGGGGGCACGGACTACCGATGGAAGACCGGATGAGGGACGTAAGAGCACTCCTGCAAGCTCAGCTGAAGGACGTGTTCGAGCAGGCCAGAGACCTGGGTAATCGCTACCTGCAGGAAGTCATGGAGGCGAACACCGGCAAGGACTGGAGTGAGAAGAACACGTTGCAGTTCCGGGTTCGACAGCGGGGCAATGCGCTCTCCATCGAGTGGTACCTGGTCAATTGGTACGGCAGGAAGGCTCAAGGTCGCGAGGCCCGCCGAACGTACATTCCGAAGCGCAACAGCAGTCGGCGCCGGGATGCACAAGTATTCGGCTACCGCCTGGAGGACCTGCTTCGACACACCTCGGGGTGGGACGATGACCTGGTCACTGCCGTAGAGAGCGAGGCCAGCGAGTATCGTCGTCAAGCGCATTACCTTGCCGACCTGCTCGTGACCCTGGGGCGCCTGGAGCGGTTTGCGAAGGTGCCGACACAGTCGCAGGACGAGCGGAAGGAGTACGCGTCATGAACAAGCCCCCTCGCTATCTGGTGACCGATCAGTTCGATCTCGGGATGCTGGCCTCACTGCCCGCGGACATCACGCTGACGGAGATTTCCCTCGCCGACGTTTGCCAACGCATCGAGGATGCCGAGCGCGAGCAAGGGCAGGGGCTTCATGGCGGATGGGCGGCTGCCGTGAAAAACAGGGCGGCGGTCACGCTGGTGCCCAACGGGCCGATCTTGCTGGTCGCCCGGCGGGTGGAAAGCGATCATGGGCCGATCTTCAAATGGGTGCAGGTCGAAGTGATCAACTGACTGTTTGCGGTGGGTAGGGCGATGGTGAGCGACCGGTCCGTCGTCCAATGGTGTAATCGGCGCGACAGGGGAACTGCTAAGCCGGGCCAAGATTGTCGATGAAAAACCCCCAGGGTGTGATCCATCGAATTTCGTCTGGATCATTTTGTTGAACTGACCAGGGCCAATCGGCTCAGATAGGTCTTGATGGTATCGAATCAGCCCGCACTCGATTAAAATCCTATAAGTGGCGCCTTCTCGGCGTTTCACTTCAACCAGTAACACCTCTCAGGAGATTCCATGCCGAATTACCAGGAACTGATTGCACAACGCGACGAACTCAATCAACGGATCGACGAAGCCCGTAGAACTGAAGTGGCAGAAGCGATTCGTCGGGTGAAGGGCATTATCCAGGAATACGATTTGACTGCGGCCCAGTGTGGTTTTGGCGCAGGCGCTGCAGGTTCCAAGAAAGCTCGCACCCCCGTCAAACCCAAGTACATCACGCCAGACAAAACAGTAACCTGGAGCGGTCGCGGGAAGCTTCCGAATGTCTTCAAGGCGCTGATTGAAGCGGGTCACCGCATGGAGCACTTCCTGCTGAAGTAATTCGATGGGTTTATGTGATCGCTCCGTGGGCAGCATTTCGTCGTTTTCTGCAGATAATTCTCCATGGTGAGAATGACGAGTTGGTGACCGGTCCAAAGCGAAAAGGCTCGCAAGCTTCGGGGCCAGTCGCATAAGCGCTGGGAGCGCCTAATCCTGGCGATTTCCCCCATGGTTACCGCTGTTGCCGTGACTCTTGTCTTTCTTCGGTTTGCCACGATGGTCGTCCCCGCGGCCATCGCCTTGGTCACGGCGGTAATCGCGGCGATAGTCCTCGCGGTATTCCTCACGGCGGTGGCGCTGTTCCTGATAGTACGGAACGTATTCGCGGTTGTACCAGTTGTTCTGCACAAAATAAACCCGCTCCCCGCAGGCACGGTATTTGTGGCAATTCTTGCTCCAGTGCTTTGCGTGGCCCGGGGGAACGTTCAGGTAGATCGGCGCGCGCGCGACCGGTACCCGCTCGATGATGATCGGCTGCGGGTAGATCACCTGCGGCGGTGGATAGCCGCCAATGTCGATGCGACCATAGAAGCCGGGTTGGCCGATGCTCACCGAGACGCCAACGTCGGCGGGAAGCGCCGGCGAGCTGGCGACGATCAGTGCGGCGGCGAAGAGGAGACGTTTCATGCTGACCTTGTATTTGTGGGAATCCCCACGTAACGCAGCAACACTTTGTACCGATGACCGCGTCTCTGCCTGGCACGCTGTGTGACCCGGCGACAGAGTGCATGCGCGATAGTGCCGGTGAGGGGTTCGATGGCTGACACGGCCGAGCAGTTGTCCGTACCGCATGTTCGCGATCGTCGCCCTTGTGCCGCCAAAGCGACCTGAGCGATCGCTACGCAGTAACGCGGGCAATTCGCGGCGCGGGCTTTGTGCGAGGATGCTGAATGGAACGAAGCTTCGACCTCATTGTTTTCGGCGCCACCGGCTTTACAGGCCACCTGGTGGCCGAGTACCTGCAAGCGAGCTACGGCGCTGCAGGTGAGCTGCGTTGGGCCCTCGCCGGGCGAGATGCCGCCAAGCTCGCGAGGGTGCGCGATGCCATCGGGGCGCGCGCCACCTTGCCCCTGCTCACCGCGGATGCGTCGGATGTCGACGCGCTGGCCGCCCTGGCGGCGCGCACGCGTGTGATCCTGACCACCGTCGGTCCGTACCAACTCCATGGCGAAACGCTGGTGCTCGCTTGCGCGCGGGCTGGCACTGACTATGTCGACCTGTGCGGCGAGCCGGCCTGGATGGCGAAGATGATTCCCCGCCTGCAGCCGATGGCCGCGCAGAGCGGCGCCCGTATCGTCTTCTCCTGCGGCTTCGATTCGATCCCCTTCGACCTCGGCGTGGTATTCCTGCAGGACGAGGCACTGCGCCGCTTCGGCCGTCCCCTGTCGCGCGTGCGAGGACGCGTGCGGGTGCTCAAGGGCGGGCCGTCAGGTGGCACCATCGCTAGCCTGCTTGCCACCATCGAGCAGATGCGACGTGACCCTTCGGTGGCGCGCACGATGGCCGACCCTTTTGCGCTGACGCCCGGGTTCCGCGGCCCGGCGCAGCCGGAAGGCGAATCTGCGAGCTACGACGAGCGCGCGCAATCCTGGACCGGACCCTTCGTGATGGCGCCGATCAACACCAAGAACGTGCACCGCACGAACGCATTGCTCGGCCATCCCTGGGGGCGCGACTTCGTGTACGACGAACGCATGCTGACCGGCGATGGCGCCAAGGGCGAGGCGCGCGCACGCCGCCTGGTGCGCCTGTCGCGGGTGCAGAACCTGCTGCTCGCGATGGCGCCGACCCGCGCCCTGCTGCGCCGTTTCGCGCTGCCCAAGCCTGGCGAAGGGCCCGACGCGCAGGCACGTGAGAACGGTCGCTACGAGCTCGTATTCATCGGCGAGACGACGGACGGCGCCCAGCTGCGCGCCCACGTAGTCGGCGACCGCGACCCCGGCTATGGTTCGACCTCGAAAATGATCAGCGAGAGTGCACTCTGCCTTGTGCAGGATGTCGACGGGGCGATGACGGGCGGTGGCGTCTGGACGCCTGGCGCGGCCATGGGCATGGCCCTCGTACGCCGCCTGCAGGCGAGCGCCGGGCTCCAGTTTACGATCGAGGACTGAGGGCGCATAGCGCGCGATGGTTGCACTGGTCGCGCTTCAGCATGTGCATGCCGTGCCGGGCAGCCGAGGCTGCCGGGTAAGATGAACGCAATGCAGAAAACCTCGCGCAACGCGCGAAGACATCGAGGCCTGATCAGCGATCGAGCCTGGCGCAGGTCGGCTTACCTGGGGTAAGTCGCCGAATGTGATCGGCAACCGTCTCCCGTGGCCGACAAGCGGCCGTTCAGGGCAAGGTGGCGAGTTGCCACCTTACCTCGAAATGCCGACCTTCACGACGCCGAGGACCGATCGAGTCGTGCGGTCGGTGCCGGAAACGCTCGTCTCTCTGAACTCCCTCCGGCAATGACAGGCAACGCAACTCCAGACGGTAGAATGCCGACTATGACTCGCGCTGATCTGATCGCCGCCATCGCCTCCCGTTTTCCGACGCTGACGGTGAAGGATACCGACATCGCCGTAAAGGAAATCCTCGACGCCATCGGGCGCGCCCTGGCGCAAGGCGATCGTGTCGAAATCCGTGGTTTCGGAAGTTTTCGGCTGAACTACCATCCAGCGAGGGCGGGGCGCAATCCACGAACCGGAGTCGCGGTCCCAGTCCCCGAAAAGTACGTGCCCCATTTCACCGCTGGCGAGGAACTACGGGAACGCGTAGAGGCGTCAGTCAAGGACGCACCGCTTCAGCAGGCCGCCTGATGCACACCTTTGGCAGACTCGACGCAGCCGGCGCCAAGCCCGTTTGCAGTCGATTCGCGCGCCGCCTTGGGTAGCCTCACCGCACCCCACCATGCCTGACGCCGCCGAATTCGACCGCCTCGCCGGCCTCGTCGAACGCGTGACCTTCCACAACGAGCAGAACGGTTTCTGTGTGCTGCGCCTCAAGGTGAAGGGCGAGCGAGAACTGATCACCCTGATCGGCCACGCCCCCGTCGTTTCTCCCGGCGAATACGCCTCCGCTTCCGGCAGCTGGGTCACCGATCGCGAGCACGGCCGGCAGTTTCGCGCGGTGTTCGTCAAAATCTACCCGCCGACCACCTTGACCGGCATCGAGCGCTACCTCGGTTCCGGCATGGTCAAGGGCATCGGCCCTGTCTATGCCGGCAAGCTGGTGAAGGCCTTCGGTGCGGCGGTGTTTGACGTCATCGAGCAGTCCCCGGAACGCCTTCGCGAAATTCCCGGCATCGGCGAAGTCCGCGCCAGGAAGATCACCTCTGGCTGGGCCGACCAGAAGGTGATTCGAGGCATTTTCGCTCCTCGCAAACCCTTGCCACTGCTGGGTTTGAGACGGGCGAAGAAATCTTCTACCCCAGATTGGCGCCCGTTGTCGTGCCTTCAGCGGTTGTTTATGCATTGGCCATCAACTTTTACCCCACCACGAGATTTCTGGGGTAGAAGCGATAAAGTCGCGCAATAACAGTCACTTAGGTGTCCCTGTTTATGGTATGATCATACTTTCCATCTGCCCGAGAGCGCCGCCATGGCCCATGTCCCGCAAGCCCGACTCTTCTCCTGGGAGGACGTTGAAAGCTGCTCCGATCTCGACCGCTTGTCGTTGGCGCTCGATTACCTGCCGGACGATGCGCTGATGCAGGCCCTCGAAGCGCGGCGGGCGAAGGGCCGAGACGACTATCCGGTGCAGGCGATGTGGAATGCCGTGATCGCCGGGGTGGTTTTCCAACATCCGAGCATCGCCTCGCTGCGACGGGAACTTGGCCGCAACCCGGCGCTGATGGATCGCTGTGGGTTTGAAATGCTTCCCGTGGCGAAGAAACCAGCGGTCGGTACCCACGTGATCCCCCTTGACCCCTATCTCGGCGTTCCGCCCGACGCCGCGTTTTCCCGCTTTCTGGCAAACCTGATCAAACTGGAAGCGGCCGGTGACTACACGAAGCAGATGCTGGCCTCGCTGCGGCAGAGTCTCTCCGAGGTATTGCCCGATTTCGGCCGCCACCTGGGCTTCGACGGCAAGGCGATCGAAAGCCACAGCACTGGACAGAAAGACCGCGAGACGAGCAAGACCTCCGATCCAGACGCGGACTGGGGCCACCACAAGACCTCGGGGATCAATGCAAACGGCAAAGCCTGGAGCAAGGTCAAGAGCTGGTTTGGCTATGGCTTGCACGTGATCGCGGACACGCACTACGAGTTGCCGGTCGCCGTCGTGGTGACTTGTGCATCGGCATCTGAATCCACGACCCTGCGCCAAATGATCGGCGAACTGTTCACCGAACAGCCGGTACTGGCCCAACGGTGTGAGGATTTCAGTGCCGACCGCGGGCTCGATGCCGGTGAAACGAAAGCTCTTCTGTGGGACACCTACCGTATTCGGCCACTGATCGACACGCGCGAACTGTGGCGCGCAGAGAAGCAGGAGCCCGGCTTCGATCCGTCCAGCACGATTACCCGTCCGCTGTTTCCCGATCGCGCCGATACCATCGTCCATACCGAGATGGGCAATGTCCGCTGCTGTTGTCCGCAGACGGGTGAAGTGCGCGACCTGGTCTTTCAGGGCTTCGAAGCCGATCGGGACACGCTGAAGTACCGTTGCCCGGCGGCCTACGTCGGCAGTGTGCGCGCGGGCGCTGAGACCTGCCACGCTGCCGGCGACGTCAATCCCGGCGCCTTTGGCCGGGTCGTTCGCATCAAGATTACCGAGCAGGATCGCCGGATCTTCGTACCGACGCCCCATGGCAGCCCGAGCTGGCATCGGGGCTACAACCGGCGCACCGCACTGGAACGAATCAACAACCGTATCGACAACGGCTTCGGCTTTGAGCACCACTTCATCCGCGGCATAAACAAGATGAAACTGCGTGTCGGACTCGCCTTTGCGGTCATGCTCGCGATGGCGCTTGGGCACATCAAGCAGGGACGTGCTCACCAAATGCGCTCACTGGTCCAGACTCCACGACACGCCAGCGGTTAGCGCTACGACGCGACTCCCACCCACCCGGCACACCCTACCGCGATTCTCCAGCGGGGACGGCGGCCGCCCAAGGATCGCAAAAACCGGAAAAACCCGGGCGCCGCCAACGAAAAACCAGCGACGCCTCGCCCCTTCCGCTGCCGGCACGCTGATGTCGTCGCCAAAAATCCAAAAGACATATTTGATGCGCTGGAAAATCGACACAGCGAAAATGTCTCGATTCGCAGCATCATGGTCTTCCTGCACGCGCATGGCGTATCCACCTCCCGAGCCGTGCGCATCTTCAAGACCTATGGCCAGGGGGCCATCGAGATTGTTCAGGAAAACCGCTACCGCCTGGCCCAGGACATTCGCGGCATCGGCTTTCTGTCGGCCGACACGATTGCTCAGAAGATCGGTATCGCCAAGGATTCTCCCCTGCGAGCCCAGGCCGGTATTTCCTACGCGCTCACGGAAGCCTCGGGCCAGGGCCATTGCGGCTTGCCCTACGCCGAACTGGTGCCCCTGGCCGTGAAGCTGCTCGACATCGCGGAATCCATCATCGAAACGGCGATCGCTCAGGAAGTCGCCGACGAGGTATTGCTGCCCGACACCGTCGAAGGCCAAGCCTGCGTTTTCCTGGCGCCCCTGTACTACGCCGAGCAATCGATCGCCGCCCAGATACAGCGCCTTGACGCGGGCGGGACGACCCGGCCTGCCTTCGAGGCCGACAAAGCGATTCCCTGGGTCGAGCAGAAGCTCTCTATCCAGTTGGCCGGCAGCCAGAAAGAGGCCATCCGCCTCGCCCTGTCTTCCAAGCTGCTGGTGATCACCGGCGGACCCGGCGTCGGGAAGACCACCCTGGTGAATTCGATTCTGACCATCATGACCGTCAAGGGCGTCCAACCCCTGCTATGTGCGCCGACGGGAAGGGCGGCCAAGCGTCTGTCCGAATCGACCGGTCTGGAAGCCAAGACGATCCATCGCTTGCTGGAGATCAATCCGATCAATGGTCAGTTCAAGCGCAACGCGGACAATCCTCTCGAATGCGATCTTCTGGTGGCCGACGAATGTTCGATGATCGACGTGCCGTTGGCAAACCAGTTGCTCAAGGCCGTGGCGACCCGCACGGCGGTGATTCTTGTCGGTGACGTGGATCAACTGCCCTCGGTGGGCCCTGGCCAGTTCCTGACCGATCTCATTGACTCGGGTGTCGTCCCCGTCATCCGGCTGACCGAAGTGTTTCGCCAGGCGGCCACCTCACGAATCGTGCGCAGTGCCCACCAGATCAACCGAGGTGTCTTTCCCAGCCTGCCGGAGAAGGGAGAAGCATCGGACTTCTACCTCGTTGCTGCTGAGGAACCGGAAGTCATTGCGCAAACCGTGGTGGACTTGGTGCAGACCCGCCTGCCCAGGAAATTCGAGGTCGATTCGATCCGCGACATTCAGGTGCTGTGCCCGATGAATCGGGGGATCACCGGCGCTCGCGGTATCAACCAGGCTTTACAGGCGGTGCTCAATCCGCCCGGCGAGCACAGTGTCGACAAATTCGGCAACCGCTTCAGCGTCGGCGACAAGGTGATGCAGATTGAGAACAACTACGACCGGGATGTTTTCAACGGTGACATCGGCTTCGTGACCGGCGTCGACCAGGACGAAGAGGAGCTCGCCGTGGCCTTCGATGGCCGGGTGGTCAGTTATCCGTTTGGCGAACTCGATGAGCTGGTGCTCTGTTACGCGACGACGATCCACAAGTCGCAGGGTTCCGAGTACCCGGTAGTGGTCATTCCGATCTCGACCCAACACTACATGATGCTCAAGCGCAACCTCATCTACACGGGCATCACACGCGGCAAGAGGCTGGTGGTGCTGGTCGGCCAAAAAAGAGCACTGGCGATGGCGGTCAAGGGTAAGCCGGTCGAACGGCGCTGGTCGAAATTGAAAGAACGGCTGGTGGCCACGAAACGGTAGTCGCGTGGCCTCTTTAGCGTTACCAGGAAACACGCCTGCGGGCGTCGCTGCGGCGGTCAATGACTGCTCCCGGCCAGGGGAGCAGACGGTCGCGGCTTTTCTTGAAAGCCGCCGTTGGCTTGGAGCGATCAGCCGTAAGCGGTCATTCGGCTGCGCATCTCACTTTTTTGTCTGACCGGCCGCTACGTGGCGCAAAGCAGCCGGTGGGCGCAGGATGGCGTCGGTCGGCAGCCGGCCAAGAAGAGACAGTGAAAAAGTCAACCGAAAGGAGCCATTGAACCGATCTCGGCGTATGCTATCGAGCTGACTAGTGAGGTGCAGCTTCACGCGCTTTTTACTGTATAGAATCACACACGAGCGGCGGAAGGCATGCTGGAATGAAGCTTTCAGCGTGGTAGCCGACGACGAGTTTAGGCCCACCCCCAGAGGAATCAGGGAGAGGTTCGTCGGGCGTTAGTTAACGACCACAACCAGCGTATCGGCGATGTTGCTGTAACCTTGCCGCTAAGGCAGCCTTGCTCTGTATGGTCCTCAACGCTAGCCGACGTGTCAGCGTTCTTCGTACTGTAAACAATCAGCACGCATACACTGGAAACCAGTGTCGGAAAAAAGGCTTCCCTTGTGATAAGCGATGCCCGTGTCATGGGGTAATATGGACTACCAACTCACCGAAAATCAAATTTGGGTGGGGGCTCTACTTTTTATTGTCTATCAACCAATGGTAGCCAACAAGACGGGGAGATACCCTTTAGCCCAAATCATAAGCGGATTCCCAGAAAACGAGCGAGCTGAGGTAAAGCATGGGATTGACGCCCTCATAGAAATGAACGTCTTCGCGATGAGTGGAAAAGACATTTGCATCACCACGATGAGTGAATCTTTGTTCGAGGCGCTTAATCACATAAATGGTAAGCCCGCCGATGCTGTTGAGGATATGCTAAAAAAGCATCCTGCTTTTTCTTCACTTTTGGCTAGGATCAACGCCGATGATCGCTTAGCTCCACCGTCTGATGTTGGTGACACTGCTCCGCGCAGCGATGATCATATAAAAACTGCACTCCCCACCCCGGCCAAACCAGCTCGAATGAAAGATAAGGCATTTCCGGTAATTATATTCATACTTATTTTGGTTGGCTTGATGTTGCTAGGTGTAGCTCTTTACGAGCTTGGCTCTGTATAGCATCAGCAGACGTAGGGTGCAAAGGCTGCTGGAAGAAGGCCTTCAGTGTGGTAGCCGCTGCCGCATTAGGAAGCTGGCACCGGAGCTGTGGCGCAAAAATAGTTTGTTTCCACGGAAGTTTACACCATGCCTATGATCCCAGTTCATGTTGATAGTTACACGCTTGCTATTACCTCCGTAATTTCGGGAATTATCACATTCGGTTTCTGCACTGTGATGGCGTTGAAGCCGGTTGTTTCACTCGCAATCGCAGTCTGTGTGACTTTATAGCTTCGGCGTCGTCCCAATCGGGTTATTGGCCGTAGTCGGACTTGCTATGGTTGTCGCGGTTTTCAAGAAGCTTTTTGGTGGCGGTAGCTCGCAGGGGTAGATCGCTAATGTTCGACCAACAGATATTTGATGCCGAAGGCGATGGAAGCCAAGACGTTAACACCCTATTTTCTCTATCAGGGGAGTTCTTAGCGGCTGCCCAGGTGTTACTGGCAGCGCCACGCGGTCGCGTAGGTTACTCGTCAGCAACTTACTATCTGCTTGGTCACTCGGCAGAGCTTATGCTCAAGGCGTTCTTATGCAAGCACGGGCAAACAATCAACGACCTGAGAAAGTTGAACCACGACCTAAGGAAGCTGGCAGCTCGCGCAAGAGATGCGGGTTTGCCGGAAAGAGTGCCGCTAGACCAAATCCTTCGTCTTGCGGCTGCATACAAGGAAAAATCCTTCGAGTACCGAAGGAACAAAAACCAAACTTTTCCGAGTCTTGATCTCTTAACTGAAGAAGTCGATAGTTTGCAGGTCGCTGTTTTTGACCAATTGTTGCGGGAATGTGACCCCTAACGAATAAGGTTAGATCGTGCGCAGCCGCGATCTGAACCGTTTGTTCGACGCGGGCCACCTAGAAAATAGGTAGTTGAAAAACTCTCAGGTTCGCAGATTAAGCTTCGGAGGGCCGCTTTTCCGGGCTCCGTGCGTCGCCTTTTGGTCGTGAAGAGACCGCCTGATTCCATTTGTCATCAGTTAGCACTCGGCCAAGAGGAGACGGTGGCAAAATCTGTCGAAAGCAGTCATTGAGGCGGCCTGAGTGTATGCTATCGAGGTAGTCTTGGAGGTTAGCTAGCGGTCGCTCCAGGAACTTTCGGGGCGACAGATAGACGCTATTCGTTATCCACATAACTAGTTTAAAAGGAGGTATCACATGCTACAGTTACCAGATGATCATAGAGGCCATACCATTTTTGCACACGCATCTGGCCCCACAGTCGGCCCATGGGTTGCATCCTATTCCGCTTGGCAAATAGAACCCAATAACTCTTATCGCGCCGTTGTGCAAGGCACAGTGTCGGGAATCTTCCCATCTACCGAAGACGCTCGTGCAGCCGCTACTATTGAAGCAAAAAGCCGCCTTGACGCACTGCTTGACTCAAAGTGAACTGAAGTGTTTCGCACATGCCACTATTCTGGTCAGCCAAACCCGTCGCTAAAGCGGGAGACCGAAAAAACGCGGCGCCCTTTAGCTTTACGTTAGCCAAGGAGAACCTCCATGAGGCGCACCACACTAATTTTCCTCGCACTGACAGTTCCAGCGACTGCATCCGCAGGCTGTATTGGCCCGACAATCATGGGCGAATGCAAAGGGCAAATCGTTCAGTGGGATACACACCCGCAAGGACAATCCGATACACCACCAGCTGCTCCAGGTTTTTACTACGACAAGCGTGACACAAACGCAGAGCAACAAAACCCAGGATCGGTCAATCCGTTCACTGGCAGAGATGCTCACGATGCTGATATGAATGCTAGTGATCGTCAGCGATGTTTCGAGCGGCGTGACAAACTATTACAGCAGGGCATTTTCATTAACTGCCCATAGCCATAAACAAATGAGCGCATCTGATTCCTCACTTTTGATTGCCTTTGCTGGTGTCGCCGTCGGTTTTTTCCTCGGGGAAGGCAGTAGATACCTTCGCTACCGTGTCGAGATATGGAGAAACAAGCGCCTCGTCCGAACGGAGCTAAAATCTGTCTTGGCTCAACTGCCGCAGAAGCGCGACATCCTTAATCAAGCGATTAGTCACATGACGCAACAGCGCTTCCTACCGATGTTATCGGTCAGCACCGTTACCATAGGTTATTACTCCGTCCAAGAGTCACTGTATCCTCACCTCAAACCGATTGAACGTAACTGCCTGCACATCATCTTCGAGCGCCTGCGCGTAGCTGACGAGCAGATGGATGGAATGGAAGAAACCTTCCTTCGCACAGTGAAAGAAGAGGTGCAAGTGGATCCGTGGGGTACTTTCATTGGACGTTGCGAGGAACTACTAACTTCATACGATGTTGTTGCAGAGCTTGCGCAGTCATATTTAGCCGGAAAGCCAGTTGATGTATTTGCAAATAAAGCTGGCTAGCCCGTCAGTCGAGAGGGGCTGCGCAAAAGCGCGCAGCTCCTCACCTTTACGTTAGGCCTCACAGGAGACCCCATGCCGCCCCTCGGCCGGTACGTGCGAAACGAAGCAGCGTTCAAGTCCGATGCATACGCGGTGCTGAAGTTGCACTTTGAGAGCCGAAGAGAGTTCAACCGCTACTACGCGGCCATTTCAAAGTCAAAGCTAAACGACTTCCTTCGAGTCTGCGCGTCGTATCGATATCTTGCCAAGCACGGCGACTGGAAAATCAAGGTACGTGGCTACGACCCGGTTATCGATTACCTGACGAACTCCTACAAGTTGGTCGCTGTCTTCTCCCTCATCGAGTCACTTTCCAGTCTCGGCTACTTGGACTTCTATCAGTGGCTCACTGCTAAAATCCGAAAGCAGTCATTCCCGATAGAAGATCGCAGTTCGCTTGACAAACTCTACCGCGAGTACAAGGCAGACTATGGTGCAACCCGACGCTGCGCAACGTTCTTCTCGAATCTGCCGCTTGAAGAACAGCAACGACTGTGCGGTTCGATCTCAGTCAACAAGAAGCCCACCGCCGAGATCAAGAAACTCGCCGAGTTCCTCTACAACCTCCGGAGTAGTTTTGTGCACAAGGCTGAGTTTGCACACGAACTGAGCGGACTGATCTTCGTCAATACCAGGGCCGGGATGGTCAAAAGCAAGCTCACCGTCGCGGGTATCCTTCAAGCATTCGAACTCGGCGTCATCGAGCACTTCCGCGGTGAGGCCTAACTGGTTGGCGCTCAACTTCTCTCCCGTCGGCGTCGCTGGACGCTGCGCGATAGAGCCGCGCAGCGCCGTTTTAGCCCTACGTTGAATGTCCGCTGCCAGCCAAGACCAAGGTCCGCTCTGGGTCGATTGCTGCCAGTGGCCTGAAGAATCTGAACGACTGCTCTCCGTCAGATCCGACCTTTGGCGCTCGGCCTCAGCAGTAACTGGTCTGGCTGGCCGCTTGTGGTTTGGGAGCGGCCACTGAGCTTTCGTGGTTTGGTGACGGCAATCGACCCATAGCCGACCGTCAGCGCCCAGGAACAGCAGACGTTCAACACTGACACTGGGCCGCGACCCGAGGCTTGCCGAGCGGAGTCGGCTCAAGCGACTGGTTTAAGCCATCCGGCGGCGGGCACGCGCACTGACAGTAAGAACCGCGAGGCAGGCAGCCAACAAAAGGCTACCAGTCGATGGCGTGGGAATTTTTTCTCCTTCTAAGCGAACGGCAAAGCCGGAGGAAGCATAAGCTATTTCCCATTGATTCTGATTGAAGGAAAACCGCTCGCCGATCCATTGCTGAGCCGGCGGCAAATCGAGCGACGCGCTATACCATTGGACCTCACTACCAGGGTCCGGGACGGAGAGCACTACCCAATAATCCCATCCACTGTGCAGAACAGGCCGAAGTGCCGAAACGAGATGGATGACGCTTCCCCTGGAAGCTGAAGTCATCTGGCCTTCGACTCGAAATGCCTCGATCGTTATCTCGTCCGGTTCGCCAAACTGGTGCCCCGGCTGCTGTTGATTTCCCATCAGCCAGACATCCAGGCGATTCGCCCCAGCAGCCAGGCGCACTGCCAAATCAATCGACGTTAGTGCGAAATCCGGTGCCTCGTAAACATGCAAGGCTTGTGCTAGATCAGCGTCTGCAGCCGGATTGCCCCGCGGTGGGGTGGTGGCCGACCGACTCCCAAATGCGTAGTACGAATTGTTTGCACCGAAACCGGAGTAGATAACATCTGCAGACGCGAAGTCGCATCCAGCCGCAAGGAACATTGCAAGCGCCAGGTGCCAGTTTGAGCTAAGAAGCATGCGAACTTTCTTTAGGATGGCTAACCATTCAATCGAGCTGCTGCGCGCTTTTGCGCAGTCCCTCTCGAAGTCAGGATTAGCGAAATAATCGGGCCGGCGACCACAAATCGCCCTAAAGTCACTCCGCGTGGTATAAATAGAAACAAGCGCTTAGAAGGAGTGACTTAAGAGCCCTGCGCCTCTGCAATCGGAGTGAAACTAGCACGCACTTCAATATCGGTTACCAATGCATTTTGAGGGCGCTCTCCCTTTGCTGATTCAGTACTAAACAACGTGACGTTGTAACCGTCTGCGCTAAGTGCACTATCGTAGATTATTCCGTCGAATCCAGCGCCCTTAATTCTTTCCGCAATGTACTGGGTCGGAATATAGGCGGTGTCATCTCGTGGATCGAATGGAGCAGAGAACATCCACGTAATAAGTTCACGCCAAGTAAACTCAGGACCTTCGTAGTCATCGCCTTCCGGGATATTCACCATATATTTCTTCGAGAAATTTATGCATTTGCAATCCTTAGACAAAACGAATTCAGCGACGGTGATGTTACAACCAACCCAAGGGCGGACCTCGCTCACAGCAGTTAATATATGGGAAGCCAAATAGAGATATGGTATGCCTCTGGGATTAAGGCGACCATGGCCCGCAAGGTGAATCGGTGGTGCTCCCATATATTCAATAGCGATTGGTTCTTCTTTTTCGCTTCCATCATTAATCCGCGCTCGAAATAAGACTTCTCCACGAGGTAAGATTTTGGATTTGTGCTTTTTGGCGTATTCAATGAGCAATTCGATGAACTTCGCAGGCTCCTCCGAAAGTGAAAACCGATTCTCTTGCTTCAAGCCAACCACGAATTTCTGCCAAACCTGTATGTCCTTAAACGGTAAGGTTACTCGGATGGTCCTATTATTTGATCCGCCGGCCATAAAATTCCTGTAGGGCTAACTCGGGGTCGCTTGGAACGCTGGAAGTCTTACCGTAGCAGGCTTCGCGCCGTATGCATGGGGATTCTATACAGTATAAAAAAATCATGAAAAGCGGCACTTCCTAGGCTAAGTCGATAGCATACACCTAGATGGCTTCAATGGCTTCAATGGCTTCAATGGCTTCAATGGCTTCAATGGCTGCTTTTGGCAAACATCTTCACCGTCCGTTCCTGGCCGGCTGCCGACCGACGCCATCCTGCGCCCACCGGCTGCTTCGCGCCACGTAGCGGCCGGTCAGGCGCAAAAAATTGAGATGCGCAGCCGAATGACCGCTTACAGCTGATCGTTCCAAGTCAATGTCGGCTTTTAGGAAAAGTCGCGACCGTGTGCTCCTGACCGTAATCCGACCCATTTCGATCAGCTTTGAGGGTGCTACTGCTATTCTCTCCGCCCGAAATCCACACGGTGGCGCAACCCCGATGGCTGACAGCTCTCACGCGGTTGACGACAGCACCATCTTGATGCGTTTCAAGCCAACATCGACAGTTTCCGCTAACTTGGCCACGCTTGGATCGTCGAAGGGCTTTTCTACCGTCCATTCGCAGAAAGAAGCCATGAGCGCCGCCCGTTCGACGGAGAGCCGTGAGTCGGCCAGACCAGATTCGATAATGGGGATGAGCGCTGCGGCGGCCCTGAGGCGGTTGATTTCCGGGGTTGAGGGCGGTGGCTGTTTTGACATTCCAGCATTCTAGCGAGGAGCAACGCCCTCGGCTACGGTGTGCCCATCATCAACCATCACACTCGTCACCGTCATCGCCCCGCCGATCGAGGTTCTTGGGCTCCCCGGCTCAGAGCCCTTCGTCGGGGGCGCTCGGGTTGTGGCTGAGGCTACGCCTTCGCGTCAAGGCAAGGATTTCCAGGAGACATGCTTCAACCGCATCCCGATTTCTCGAAGCCCGACACTTCCGGCGTGCACGCTCTTCCAGCTGCCTGACGCGCTCCCTCGTGACGCCAAGTTCATCGCCAACTTCCTGCAACGTGGCCACGTCGCCGTCCAGCCCGAGGCGGCGGGACAGGACAAGGAAGTCGCGGCTCCCAGTCCGGAGGTTCTGAAAGCAGGTGCTCACCGCGTCGACCACCCCGTCGCACGCTTCAGGGACCGCGTGTTCTCGGAAGTGTCCGATCTCCTGTTCGTTCGCGCCGAGTCGTTCGAGCACGACGCTGAGTCGAGCGTCCTCACCATACACCGCGGCCAACAAACCGTTCACCGCGGTCACTCGCTGCCGTAGATTGGCCGCCATCGCCCTTGAGTCCTTGTCCCCTTGGTTGTGCAACGCATGGCGCTGATCCGCCGCACTGGAATCACCCCGTCTATCGGTTCGTTCTTGTGCTCGCCGCAGACCGCATCGAATGCCGGCGCGGAATTGGCGCTACGTATGACGATTGTAGTGGGCGACAAAGCGTCGTCAAGACGTGTTGCTCCGTGAGGCTGGAGCCCTGCCAGGTCCTCCCATCGCCAACCTTTCCGATTGGCTGGGCGACTGGAACGACTCGCAGCAGCGCGCGGCGAAGAAGGGTTTTTCGATCGAAAGGGTGCCGCATGATCAGGCCTACAGCGAAGACAACCGAGCCCCGCCGGTATGACGAATATGCAGGCGACTGGCCGCCACCAGGAGCCCTGTTTTCTCGGCTGTGACGTCGGCCTCCGGGTAGAACAGCAAGGTTTCCTCCAGCCGCTGGAGAAAGCGCTTCTTGAAGTCCAGCAAGCCGCGAGGTGTATCGCTGTAGTCGGCGCCGAATTGCCGCTTCAATCCCTGCCACGGGATGAGGGTGCTGGGGTGACGGGTGACGCGCAGGACAAAGATGCGGTAGACGAGCCAGGAGTAGATGTCCATCGCCAGCGGCGACTGGGAGAGCGCGTGCAGCACACGCATGTCGATCGGCACCGGCGACTCGGTGATGTTGCGAAAGAACGCCCCCGATAGCTTGAGGGTGCTCTTCCAGCGCCTCTGGTCGTCAGGCCGTTCCGGATCCCAGAAAAAAAAAGCCTCGTCGGCGATCGCCATGTTTTGCAGACAGAGTCGCCCCTGCCTTTGAAAGACGATCGACAGCACCGACGAAAACAGTTTCATGGACTGCTCGCGGAGCCGCTGCCCATCGCGGCCATCGGTTCGCATGCCGAGCTTGTGCAGGAACTCTTTCTGGCTTCTTCCGAGGTCCAGCCGCGGGCACTTCGTCTTCACGGCTTCGGTGCAAATCCAAGCAAGAACCAGTCGGGGAACCGTGCCGAAGGGAAGACCAATTTTCGGGTCGGCGATAATCGAAAGAGACACGGCACCGCTCGTCCGCTCGAAGGATGACACGCCGGGGTCGGTGTGCGGCAAGGTGGTCTGAACCAGCGCCTGGCCCATGAAAGCGAGCGATTCGGCATCGACCTCGAAATCGCTGATCTCGGAAGCGATGGACATCAGCTTGTCCGCGCGCGCGACCTTGGTCACGGGAATGCCGCATCCCGGGATGCCGGACGGAACGTGGGGCCGCCGGGATGGAATCGCGAGAAGGGGGGATTGGGGGCTGGTTCGCATGCCGTCACTGTTGCACCCTGCCGGCCCTCGGTGCAGGCGAAAAGCGTCCAGAAAGGTGACTTTTCGGACGCAAGGAGCGGGAAGACGGCAGATCGCGAAGGGCAGGGCGGCTCGCAGCGACGCTGCGCGGCAGCCTGAATCGCCGTGGAATCGGACGATTCGAAATCCACAGTCGAGATTCCGGGTGGTAACGGTGCGTTTGGTGGACGCTGAAGCTGATCGTTTGCCGCGCGTGGGCCATACGCGCAGCGAGACGTCTTGCGCGGTGGTGCCGTTACGGCCTCTCTGGCAGCACGCTGCACGGTGACCGTTCCAAAACCCTGCAAAACGCTGCCGCGGTGAGGTATCGATCTGGCTATTCCCGCCTGATCGCCACGACCGTGGTTTTTCTCTGGCAGGCCGCTTTTCGCTTTTTTTGCCCTTTTCGACCTCGATTCCGCTGCACGTCACTCGGCGCGCGGGTTCTTCTGCGGCTCGAACGGAGCGGCGGCAGGTAGTTATCCACAGGCGCGACCGCCCCTTACTTGTAAATTACTTGAATTTACTTGTTTACTACTTGTAGACCCCCCTCAAAGCCTTGCCACGCAAGGCCTGTAGCCGAGGTCGTGAGACAGGTTTCACGTCGTTATGAGACAGGTTTCACGTTAACTGAGACAGGTTTCACGTGGATAACTTTTCCCCTCCTCTGGAAGCCCCTTGTAGCCTGGGTTTGCGGCGAATGGTGTTTGAGACAGGTTTCACGTGGATAACTTCTCTGAAGGGCGATTTCTGTGGATAACTTTTTCCGAAAAGCGGCCCAAAAGGACGCTTTTCGGGGACTTGCATTTTTTCAGCCATCCGTAGAATCGTTCTGGATAGCGTCCCGATCGGCGCCGCTCGCGGTGGATCGGAAACGTGGCGGGGCGCTCATTACGGAGGAGGAGAACATGCGCAACGAACAACCTGAACAATCCGGACTGATCACATCACTGGCGTCGCATTGCTGGCGCCTCTTGAGTCTTCGTGGTGACTGGAAATCCATGCCGGACTCGGCAGCTTTCGTCTGGCTGGCCATGGGCGCGACACTTCTCGGCGGCCTGACGGAACAGCTCGTCAGGGGCCGGTCGCTGGACGTAGCCGTCCTCAGCGCCGTGGTCTGGCTGGGATTCATTCTCGCCGTGTCCAGACACGGCGGGATTTTCAATCGTCGGTTCGCCGGCGCTCTCGCCCTGCTGTCGATCGGAATCGAGGCGCTGCTGGTGCTCACGATCTGGATTCCGGCGGCCGAATGGCCGGTAGCGATCTGGGCTGGCGTTGCCGTCATGCACCTGCTTTTCCAGGCCAACGATGCGAGTGCGGCGGCAGGGCGCTGACGCCGGTTAGCATCGAGCGCCGTTTGCCTCCGATGAAAACGCCGGTCATCGACCTCAGTGCAATGATGCGCACAGGATCGGGCGGCCAGTTCCCTGAACCGCTGCTTCTCAGGGATGAGTGCGACGCCGATCGCTGGCCCGACTTGGATCAGTCCATCGCCTTCGCAGCGCCGACGACCCAGCCCGACCAGACGTTCAATCTGGCGAAGCGAGTCACGGCACACGCCCAAACGCGCCACAGAAGAAAGCGTGCCGGCCATCCGTCGGCGCCATCGTCGAGCCGCGCATGATGGCCGTCTCCTCTCCCTACGACTTCGAGGTTCCGTGGCGCCCCAACTTTGAAGCCAAAATGGCGCTGGTCTGGGCGCTCGCGTCGGCCCTGATCATCGCCTTCTCCTGGGCGGTTCCGTTGTTCTCCCAGTTCTCGGCGCTGCTCGCCGTCGGATGTGCTCTCGCGGCGGCATGCCGCGGCTACCAGGCCTACCAGCGGCTGCTCGATGCCTCGCGTCTGCGCTCGTTCGGCAAGGCGTTCATTGATCTCGGGGAACTCGAAAAGAAGGCCCTTCAGGCCGCTCAACGGCAGGCACTGTGGCTGGGAACCGGGTTTCCCTGGACCGACATCGAGGCGAGCAAGCTGCATACTCTGATTTCACTCGGCGTCGTCAGAACGCTCGGCAAAGCCGCCCAACAGACCGAAGGCGCGTACTGGGTCCATGGCCTCGCTCCCGAAAACGATCTCTATTCGGAACTCGCCCACCTGGTCGGGCACACCCTGATCGTCGGCACCACCCGTGTCGGCAAGACGCGCCTGTTCGATCTGCTCATCGCCCAGGCAATCTTCCGCGGCGAGACGGTGATCATCATCGACCCGAAGGGCGATCACGCGCTCGCCAGAAATGCCCGCGCCGCGTGTGAAGCCAGCGGGGCAGGGGAGCGCTTCGTGTATTTCCATCCGGCGCATCCCGACCGGTCGGCGTGCATCGATCCCTTGCGCAACTGGAACCGCAAGACCGAGTTGGCCAGTCGCGTGGCGGCGTTGATCCCCTCGGAAACCGGTGCCGACCCGTTCACCGCCTTTGGCTGGAAAGTCCTCAACGACATCACCAACGGCATGATCGCCACCGGCCATCGGCCGAATCTGGTGCAGTTGCGACGGTATGTCGAAGGCGGACCCGAGAGCCTCCTGCAGCGGGCCCTGAAGATTCACTTTTCTCGCCATGTGAAGGACTGGGAAAGCCGGGCCGCGTCCCATATCCGGCGCTACAAGGATCGGCTGCTGGAAGCCTACATCGCCTTCTATCGGGAGATCGCCATCCATGAAGCGCAGTCCGTGGATCTCGACGGCTTGATTTCGACCTACGAGCACAATCGCGAGCACTTCCAGAAGATGGTCGCCTCCTTGATCCCGATTCTCTCGATGCTCACCAGCGACCCCCTGCAGGCGCTCCTGTCGCCGGACTTCGAGCCCGGCCACGAGCGCCTGGTGACCGACATGTCGAAGATCATCCACGGCAACAAGGTGGTCTACATCGGTCTCGATTCGCTGGCCGACTCGACGGTGGGCAGCGCGATTGGCTCGATCCTGCTCGCCGATCTCGCCGCCGTCGCGGGCGACCGCTACAACTACGGCATCGACTCGCTGACGCCGGTCAATCTGTTCATCGACGAAGCCGCCGAGGTCCTCAACCAGCCGGCCATTCAACTCATGAACAAGGGCGGCGGCGCCGACTTCCGGGTGACCATCGCGACGCAGACCTTTGCCGACTTCGCCAGCCGACTCGGCGACGAAAACAAGGCCCGCCAGGTGCTCGCCAACACCAACAACAAGATCGCCCTGCGCGTTCTGGATTCCGAAACGCAAAAATACCTGGCCGAAGGCATGCCGCAGATCAAGGTGCGTTCGATGGCCCTGCGCTACGGGCACAACGTCGATAGCCACGTGCAGGACAACTACACCGCTTCCTACCAGGAACAGATCATGGAGGCGGAGGCGGAATTCTTTCCGGCGGCGATGCTGGGTGAACTGCCGCCGCTGCACTTCATCGCGCGCCTGTCCGGTGGCCGGACGCTCAAGGGACGGTTTCCCATCCTGCTGACGCAGCTATGAGGGCGGCGCGCACCGACAACGCCTGGAGTACCTTCGTCGCCGTCGCACTGTTTCTGGTTATGGCGGCCACCTGGGCTTTCATCCCGCCGGCGGTGATCCGCAACGCCTGGATCGCCGAACGGGCAGAGGTCTACGCGATTGCTGGCAAGGGTGAGAGCGCTGTCTACGGTCGTACCCTGGACGATATGGAAAAGTCGCTGGCGTCGGATTTTCGCAGCTTCATCATCGACGCTCAATCGACAGGGCAGGGAGCCTTTGGGAGTTCCGACCTCAGCGCTTGGGCGCAGGGCCGTATCGTCGCGACCTGGTTGTGGATCGGCCTGGTCGCCTACCGCCTGCAAGTGTTGATGGGATGGCTGGTGCCAGGCATTCCCTTGGTGATGGCGGCCTACAGCGACGGCCAGCTCGTGCGGGAAATCCGGAAGTATTCCTTCGTGGCCCAGAGCCCGATCCGACACAGCCTCGGGGTGCGCGTGCTATGGGCCGTTCTGGTGGGGCTTGCCGTCTGGATGATCGTGCCGTTGCCGATGCCCTCGCTGTTGCCACCCTTGTTGATCGTCGCGATTTCTTACGCCCTGTGGCTGTGGGTGAGCAATCTGCAGAAGCGGCTTTGAGGCGATTGCCTGAGGGACAGGTCAGTTTCGTCAGGGCGGTACGGCTAGCACAGGGGGCCGTGATCGACGGCTTCTGTCGTGGTCCAGCAAGATGTTTTGAGGCCGCGCCAAATGTCCTATGCTTCTCGATTGATGAGAAGAGAACAGCAACTACGCACCGGCGCCGCCGCCATTCGGCGCAAGCTCTACCAGGATGGCCTGCCGGGCTCAGCCATACGGTGGCCGGCCACACCTCTCGGTACATTCGGTTTCGCCCGAATACCTCCAGAAGATGTCGGTAGGCGTCTGCAAAATGAAACAGCGGAGATGCCCGTAGGTGGCTTGGGGCCTGCAGGCCAGGCCGGCGACTTCCCATCTCGCCGGTACCTGCCATGAACGGCGGCAACCTTCCCCCGTTCATGGGCTATCTGCCACCCGTGGTGGACGGCACGCTGCTGGAACTGATGAACATGTCTTACCCGGACTATCCGCCGCGCGCCGGCAGGACGGGAGCGCAGCTTTCAGAGTCCCGGCTACTGGCGCTCGATTCGCTACGCCTGTTCTTCAAGGAAAAACCGCATCAACGCGCGGCCGGGATCGTCGGGGAAGCCGTGCTCAGACAGACCCCGTTCTGTCTTTATCTGCGCAATTTTGGCCTCGGTCCACGCGTCTATGGCGCCCGCAACGACCCGTACGGACTGCCGCAGGTGGTGACCCTCGCCGGGCAGTTCGACAACCACATGCAGCGGCGCCTCCAGGCGGCCGTGGAACCCTCTCTGCCCGTGGTGGGTATCCAGAACCCGGCGGGACAGAGCGGGCCGCTGCCGGCATTCGTCCGGGCAGACGAGGACTGGGAATCGCTGGCCTCTTTACTGGTCCGCAACGCGGGCATGATCGTCATGCACTTCCTCGGCTTCACTTCGGGCGTGCTCAAGGAATTGCAACTGATCCGTGAGGCGGGTAAGCAGACGTCGACGCTGGTGGTCATCGAACAGGAGGACCCATTCGCCGCGTTGAAGGATGTGGCTTTGCTCACCGGCGCCAGGCGCCAGGAGCCCGTGTCGATAGCGGGATCGCTCGACGACTTTCCTCATCGTCTGCTTCGGCAAGGCGACGACGGCTGGGAGGCAGTACAGGCGAAGCTGGCCGCGATGGCGCGCGAACCGCATGCGCCGCCGGTAGATCGCGCCTTGTCGTTACCGCCCGAGTTTCTGCCTCCGGAGCCGTTGCGCAACTACTGCACCGATCGGTCGACCGAGGAATACGACAGGGCGCATCAACTGATGGACGAGAAGCTTTTCGACGAAGCCGAGGACGTCCTCTATCGCGCGGTCGCCTATGCGCACTGGGCACGCTACCCGCTGGGGCGGGTGATGACCTTGACGGCACTTGGCCAGTTGAGCCTCATCGGCTTCGGCGGCAAAGGGGATGCTGGATCGCTGTTCGAGATGGCTCTCGACACCTGCCAGGAGGTTCGGGCGACGAGTCCGACGGCTGCCAAGATGTATCCGGCAATCGAGCAGGCACTGGGAAGCTTGCGAGCAGAGGCGGAGGGCAAAGGGAAGCGCAAGATCGACGCCGCTGGGAAGTAGGGTAGGCAATCGGGCGGATGGGCACCGTGTCCGCCATCAACGGTCGTGGCGCTGTGCCTATCATCAACGACGCGAAGGTCAGCAGCACCACGGACAGCCGGCATTCAGGAGGGAGCGTGAGATTTCGGCTAATCGGCCAGAGCGGTCGTTTGGGCACGCTGCGCGAACGGCCGGTAGGGATGCTCGAACTGACACTTCCCTCGCCCCGCTGCGCCGAATAGCAACTCTGTTGCTGACACGGGTGATTCGGACGACAGAGCTGTTGAAACGGAAGCGACGTTCGCGCTTCCGTGGTCTGACCCCGGTTTCCCCCTCGATGTGTACATCACCGAATACGGCATCGGCGACGTGCGCGGCCAGTCCGACGCCGAAGTCATTAAACGCCTGCTCGCAATCTCGGATTCCTGGTTTCAGGACGAGCTGTTCGCGCGTGCCAAAGTCAACGGCAAGATCGACAAGGACTACCAGATCCCCGCCTCGCAACGCCTCGCCGAGTGCGCGCCAGAGGCGTCTTGCCCGACTTCCCTTTCGCCACCGATCTGGACGAAACCGCACTGGCGATCGCCAAGGGGCTGATGAAGCTCAAGGCACAAAAGAAGTCACCGCTCGCGCTGATCGGCTCGCTGATCCGGGGCTTTAGCGCCAAACCGCGGCTGGAGCTGCTCAAGCGGCTCGGCCTCGATCAGCCGAGGGATCTGAAAGAGAAGCTGATGCGGGCACTGGTGGCAGGGACCTCTAGGTTTGGCGCCATCCTGCATCGCGGCTTCGTAGCTTGGAATCAAGTGCAAGCCGGGACAAAGGGCATTCGCGCTGAGAGCCCGTCAAGACCTGGGTTCCATACTGTTGCATCCAAGCTACGCGCGAGGCGCGCAGCTCACTGGAACCAGGTGGCGGCGCTGATCTGCCGCTGCGCGGGCGGGCGGCCGCAGGCTTTGCGCAGGGCGTTGACGTGCTTCTCGAAGGC
>Ga0209460_1000602_pt1 | contig 30844 bp, 32 predicted proteins | sample EBPBio132013_DNA_FD_185868 | JGI IMG/M metagenome (GOLD analysis project Ga0209460, IMG submission 185868) | Wastewater treatment Type I Accumulibacter community from EBPR Bioreactor in Madison, WI, USA - Reactor 2_5/13/2013_ DNA (SPAdes)... | ecosystem: Engineered > Bioreactor > EBPR >... | reverse complement strand
CAATGTTCCATCCTTCAACAAGAACACCATCAATTTTATGTTTTGCTGCAAAATCGATATAGTATTTGGTCCGTTCTGTTGTGGCGCCATGACGACCGTTTGGTTTCAGCGATTTCCAGTCTGTATCAGCCAATTTTAAATTCCAGGTATCTGAATAATTCCAGGAGGATTTTCCGACATGCATTTCCCACCAGATTCCCACAAATTTCATCGGCTTGATCCAGCTTGTGTTTTCAATAACGGATGGTTCATTCAGATTCAGAATAAGTTTTGAATCCAGAATGGCTGTGGCCCTTTCGGAAACGATAATCGTTCTCCACGGAGTTTTGGCAGGAGTTTGCAGATAGGCTTTGGCCCCGGTTGCCGAGGGCACCAGATGAGCTGAAAGTGAAAAGGTTTTACGATCAACATTCAGATTCATGGCAGGATAGTCAACCAGTGCTGCTTCGTGAAGATTCAGATAAAGTCCATCACCAGACTTCATCATGAGCGGCGTCTGAACAACGGCTTCGCCGGCCTGCGATTTTTCACCTTTTTCCTTTGAAGCAAACACTTCAAAAGCATTGATTTCTGAAAGGGGTCCGGTAGTATAAAGATATTCGTTTGTGTCATAATCACCCGGCATCCACCAGGCTTTATGATTTCCGGTCAGGTTAAATTCGGTAATTTCACCAGTAACAGTGAAGTATCCAAGCTGGTTTTGGCGTGGAAATTCGTACCGGAAACCTAGTCCGTCATTGAACAAACGAAACCGGATCACTATCACTCTGTCTTTTCCTGATGGTTGGGAAAGTGTGACTGCCATTTCATTATAATTATTCCGGATAGTTTTTTGTTCACCCCAAACCGGCGTCCAGTTTTGGTCAAAAGTTGCGGTTTCCATTTTTGACTGAACAAATCCATCTGTAAAGCCTTTTCCCGATGAAGAAAGAATCCCAAGTTTACCAGTGTTCAGAACCGGTTTCCCCTGAAATGAAAGCGAATAAATGGGTTCACCTTTTTCGGTCAGAGAAAATGTGAGTTCAAGTTTTTTATCGGGGGAAAGGAGAGTTTCAGCCTGTGATTGTACAGGGAAAAGAAAAACCAAACCAATAATAAGGGGAAAAGCAATTTTCATTTGTCCTCCGGGTTAAATGATAACGACAACGTGTAGTAGGTAAAGTTACAACTTTAACTGCAAAAAAGGAATTCACTCCCTGGCGAGCTGAATCATTTGCCAGTAAGGTGGTAAATACCCGTTTTTCTTTCGGAACTGGTCAACTTTGGTTTCTGTACTTTGACGAAGTTTCTGAAAACGGCTAACAAATTCCTGATTTTTCAGGGCAATTGTAGAACTCATTCCTTCCGGAATTCTTTCAACATTTCCAAACTGATTCATCGTCCAGCAATAAGCTTTGAAAATTCTGATAAAGGGCAGCATAAATGGGTTATATGAAAGTTCTTCACCTGCATCTGCCTTTTCAATCAGAGCATCCATCACCGCACTGTAAACATGATCCTGTAATAACGTTTCAGGATCACGCCATTCAGCAACCACAGCCAATTGAGGATCATACTCCAGATCTGATGGCATTTGGGTGACAAAATTTTCAACACCGAATGCATTTAACCAGTTAACAATGCCTTGTGAAGAAATGGTCGAAACTGATTTCCAGATTTGAATTCCCATTTTCCGGTAGGCAAACGAGCCAACTTCAGAACAAAACAAGGCTGACGAGTCTTCATAATTCATTTTAAAATCGTAGGGAATATGACGGATTTTAGCTTCAGAAAGTGCGAACTCAGCCACCTGATGTGGCAGCATCGGGTTTTTTATTAACCCGGGTAAATCTGCCCTGGGCCTCAGAACCATGAACCGAAGTTTTTTATCCTGTTTATATTGCTCTGACGAGGCGATTGCAACCCCTTTTTCAATATGAGCCTCTATCAGGGAAGGTACCCCAGTTTGTTCATCAACATGTACGAGTGCAACATGACTGAAATTGCCGGGAAAATCATTCCCGCGGGAAATCAAAGCCGAAATTTCAAAGCCACCTCTCGAAACAAGTAAATCACCCGAGTGAACGACGATCCCAAAAAGTTCTGCAGAAGGTGTCTGACTTGGTGTTTCCTCTACAAAAAGTGCCGGGTTAAATTGAAGGGAATCTGATTGCAGTAAAACTTCTTCCGTTGCCGCACGCATGCCGTAAAGTAACCGGTAAAGTGTAATTCTGGAATCAGATTGTGTCATATCCCATTGCTGTGACTGGTGTTTAACTGCAATCCTGATTTCAGAATACAGATTCAGATATTTTTCTTTGAAATGTTGTCTGACTGCAACAGCCGGTGCCAACTGGAAAAAAGTGATTTCCAGTTTTTTAAAAATGGAATCTGAAGGAGCAAGGGAATTATTAGTAATCTGAGAAAGCAAACCTGAAATAACTTGCATTTCTTTTGTAAGAAAGGAATCCAATTTCGCCGGGTTTTCTGTCCGGTTGGCCAGATATTGAGTTTCCAGTCGCTGCCACTGTTCATTCTGATTCCAGATGAACGGTTTTTCTGAAGCCCTAATTGCTGGCGGATCAGGTTGATCTGGAATCAGAAGAATGACATAAAGCAGGATCAGTGAGAATACTGACCCCAAAAGAATTTTAATAGTTTTGTTCATGTCTCCAAGATAAGAATTGCCTGGAAAGAATTAAACTGGTATACGATTTCGATCCACCCAGGCTGCCCAAAGGATAAACAGCCATTGAAGGTGTGCCGTGTAAGCAATTACCCCTGCGTTAGGTGGTGGTGGTCCGACAAGATTCATTACTTGAATCACAAGAAAAAAAAGAGCAAGAATTGCCAGCGACCATTTTCCTGTATTGTTTTTTGCCCGTGTTGTTTTAGCATACAACCAAACACCAAGTGAAAACAGAGTTACTTCAATGACCTGAGAAAATAAAAGAGAATTCCAAAGTCCAAGGCCAACTTTTGGTGAATCGCCTGGAAACAGCGGAAGATCAGGGAGATGAACTAACAAATCCAGAACCCAGTGACTGAAAACCAACCCAGAAATGAGTAAAGCGCCCAGAGTATTTCGTTTAATCAACCAGTAAATTCCACCCACTACTCCAGACCAGAATATCACCATGACCATACTGTGGGAAAAGGGGTAATAAATGAAATTCAGTGGCGTTACAGGGGTTAACCCAGGCGAAATTTCAACCTGCTCCAGACCGAGCATGAGTAAAAACGGCCAGAGCAGATCAATAAACTGAGATGCAAAAAAAAGCGTGGCAAGAGAAAGCTCAGGGCGGATTTTTTTTCGCTGCAAATCCTAAACCAAAATGCCCGATAAACATAAATAACCTCCATGTATGTAAAATATGATTTAAAAAGGAAAAGCTGTGTTTTTGCCAATCCAGCCTAAATGAGTGTGCCCAAAATGATCAGAATATTTCAAACCATAACCCAGAATTCTGTCCATGCTGCTATGTGCAAGTAAAATGATGGATATTTCAACAATCAACGAAAGACCCAAGAAATGCCCTGTTATCCCGGTTATAATTGCTAGTCCCTGATGGTGACAACAATTATAGGCAATCAGTCCTGCTCTTTTTCCGAAAAAGTAACCGGTCAGACTGATATCCGGTAAAAATAAAAAGATCATAAAAATCCAAAAAGAAAGACCGGAATAAAACCAGAAAATGAGGGCAAGAATGAACTTGCCCAATTCCTCAAGACGAAGTAAAGTTGCCATCAGAACTGGAACCCAATGTGAATTGTTGGGAATACCGTCCAGATTTTCTGAGTAAACTTAATATTCCCAAATTCAACTTTATCGTAATGAAAGTTGTAATCAACACTTACCCAGGGCGCAAGGTAGAGCCCGGAAATTTTACCAGCCTGAACTGAAAACGGAAAGTACCGATAACCGATCATCGGACCGATTCCCAGTGAATTCCCGGTTTCTTGTTTATTTGATTTCCGATGAGTTGCTTCAGATTTAATCATCCCCGCGCCTATTCCAGTATAAAGACCGGGAAACTGATCAAATGAATATTGAACTTTTATCCCAAAACCAGTAAGCATGACATCAAAACCATCGTTTCCGTGATAGGTTTCGGGTGGTTGTGCACCAAATAGTCCGGCATCAAATGACCAATTATTAAAATATACAAGCCCATGAACTGAGTAACCTTTTAATCCATAAGCAATCGGATCTGCCTCAATGCCATATTTTACAGGTTGAGCATAAATTGAAGAAGCTGCGATTAAAAATAAAGTGACGAGCGGTTTCATATTTTTGTCCTTTTGTTTTGGTTTGACAAGAACAAAATTCTGTTGTTTGCTGATTTTAATCGCCGGAGTTTGGAAATCAGGACGTCCTGGTTTGTTAAACCGGACTTATTTAATAACTCTGAATTCGGAGGGAGTCGTACCGGTAAACTTTTTAAATGCGGCATTAAACGAAGATTTTGAGGTAAACCCACAATCAAGGGCTATTCCCAAAATGGAGTACGGGGAATAAACCGGGTCTGTCAGACGTTTTTTTATTTCATCAACCCGTAACCTGTTTATCAGATCAAAAAACGACTCTTTATATTTCCGGTTGATCAGCTCGGAAGTCTGATAGGGTTGGATACCAAGCTTTTCGCTTAACTGAACCAAGTTGAGGTTTTGATCAAGATATAATTGGTCATCATTTAAGAGCTTGTCAACTTTCAATGATAGCGAAACAAATTGTTCTTCACTTAGAGTATAGCGGATTCGGGACTTTAATGCAGAATCTCCTGATTTGAAATCCGATACATTCATTTTGGGATTCAGGATGTCAATTTCGGGAATCGGCTGGTGATTCCAATTTGCCCAAGCCAAGGAGTAAATGACCAAACCTATAAAAAGTGAACTTAAATTATTCAGGACAATAAAATTCAGAGGAATAAAAAAGCTCAGGAGAACCAGAAAGACCCCGGCAATTGAAAGAAAAACAAACAATCTGAGAATGAGCCGGGATTTGTCTAGACTTACCTTTTCAAGGTTTGAAAAATTTGCTTTCAAAGTAAGATCAAATTTTTTCAATAAGATCAGACAAATCAGGACGTATATCAGCAAATGAATTCGTCTGGTAATCTGAATCGATAAAGCAGTTAAGTTTATCGTTTCTGTTTGAAAATACGTGTTGGTAAAAGCAATTTTTTCTGTGCCGGAAAGCGCATAAAAAGGAATTAAATTACCAATGTATACCAGAAATGGAACGAAATGAACCCAATAATGAACAGGCAGTTTACTTTGGGTTAAGATATGGATATAGCCAAAAAGCAGCGGGCCAAATAGAAGAACAAGCGGGTCACCTACTCTGATCAGGTGAGGAAACTGGTTATAATAACCTGATAAACCAAGAACGGCACCAAGAATAGCAACTGACATTGCGGTAACCAAACCGGCAAGAAGTAAATGTTCGGGTGTATGGGATTTTCTGTTTATGAGCAGGTATGCAAGGAATAAACCCTGAATGGCAGCTGTGAAATTTAAAACAGAAAGAAAAGGAAACCATTCACTGAAATATGATCCCATTTTCCGCTTTTATTCCTTTACTTTGCGGTAAACATCGAAAGCGATGTTATTCTTTCCTGAATTCTTAACTGTATACATGAGCTGGTCAGTAAGGGTTATCATTTCATTCACAGAGTTGGGAACCGTTTCAAAGCTGATGGCACCAAAACTGGCAGAAACCGGCCATTTGTTTTTTTTCATGAGTTCATCAAGCTGTTGTTTTATTTTTCCGATTATTATTCTGGCTCCTTCAGCCTCTGTATTGGTTAGCAAAATGGCAAATTCATCGCCACCAAGCCGGGCAGGAATATCGACCTTTCTAAGGTTTTCGATCATAATATCGGCCACAGCACGAAGGAGTTCATCACCCTTCTGGTGACCGAAAGTATCGTTAACAGCTTTGAAATTATCGAGATCGAAATAAACCATCGTGAACAATTCACCTGACCGAACCATCCGTTCAATTTCAACATTGGTTCTTTCCCTGAAACCCCTGCCATTAGTCAACCCGGTTAACCCATCAACAAGAGAAAGTTCATGCTCCGTTTTAATTGCTTCCTGTAGTCTTGAAAAAAGGAAGGAAGCAAGAAGCAAAGAAAACAGTCGTATAACAGCATTCCAGATTAAAATTCCATCAACTTCGTAATTATTCCGAAGTGCAAAGTCTGTAATCAGCCAAACCACTTCAGAAAGTACGGCTGTTCTGAAGCCGGCTTTCCTGCCAAGAAACCAGGATGCAAACCCAACCGGAACAACATAAAAAACAGAAAGCAGAATTTCGGGTCCGGAGAGATAATCTAAAACTGAAATAATCAGAATAAACAGTAGCGTATAAATCCAGTTTAGCCTGATTGAGTTTGATTTGAAATGAAAATTGAGTAACCGGATCATAGACTTTTCAAGATAGTTATTGTTTAAAGATAACAACTCATGTCGATTTTATATTTCAATAAAGCTAAATTATTTTGGCGAATGAACCAAATAATAGTTTGTCTGAAGGGAAAAAGGGAAAGATTGGGGCGGTGGATTTCTGGATAAAACGGATACTGGATCCCGGGCACAAACCCACAATCCAGTATCAAAATAACAATAGTTACGGATTATTACTTCTGTAATTCGCCGGTTTTCTTGACCCGGTGGTGCCTTTGCCAAAAAATTGTTTGGTTTGGGTTGGCTGGGGATGACGGGAATCCGGTCTTGATGAATGAGACGTTTTAGGTTTGGGCTCAACCGTAAAAATTTTCATCGGGAAGGGATTGTCATCAGCCATGGGGATTTCTAATCCGGTCAGGCGTTTGATGTCACGCAAATTATCTCTTTCTTCGGCATCACAAAATGAAAATGCAATTCCTGAGGCTCCTGCACGACCCGTTCTTCCAATTCTGTGAACGTAGGTTTCAGGAACATCGGGGAGTTCATAATTGATCACGTGTGACAGATTATCCACATCTATTCCACGGGCTGCAATGTCAGTAGCAATCAGGACCCGGGTAATACCGTCTTTGAAATTATTCAGGGCACGTTGTCTCGCAGATTGTGACTTTCCGCCGTGAATAACTTCTGCATTTACACTCATCTTAACCAAATCTTTGCAAACCTTGTCTGCACCGTGTTTGGTCCGGGTAAAAACAAGCACTGATTCCAGATTTTCATCTCTGAGCAGATGGAGAAGCAGATTTTTTTTGTTGTCTTTATCAACCATGTACAGCCACTGAACCACTTTTTCAGCTGTGGTAATGTTGGGTGTGACTTCTACTTTTACTGGGTTCGATAAAATACTTCCGGCAAGTTTCTGAATTTCCATCGGCATCGTTGCAGAGAAAAATAAAGTTTGTCGCTTTGAAGGAAGCTTATTGATAATTCTTTTTACGTCATGGATGAAACCCATGTCGAGCATACGGTCTGCTTCATCAAGAACGAAGATCTGAATATGACTCAGGTTTACAAATCCCTGATTCATGAGATCGAGAAGACGGCCGGGTGTTGCGACGAGAATATCGGTTCCGCGGTAAAGTCCGTCAGTTTGAGGTTTTTGTCCGACTCCGCCAAAAATAACCAGAGTTCTGAGTCCGGTATGGCGGCCGTAAGCTTTGAAACTTTCTTCAATCTGAATGGCGAGTTCACGGGTTGGTGTTAAAATCAGGGTCCGGATTGTTTTTTTCCGGTGATCGTGATCCTGGTCTGCACGAAGCAGCTGAAGGATGGGAATAGCGAAGGCTGCGGTTTTACCTGTTCCGGTTTGTGCGCAACCCAAAAGGTCTTTTTGTTCCAGAATGTGGGGAATTGCCTGTTCCTGGATGGGGGTTGGTGTTGTGTAACCTTCTTCTTTTAAGGCAGTTAAAATGGAGGGGATCAGAGCTAGAGAATCAAAAGTCATCAAGGGTAAAATTGCTTTCGGAGAGTGAAAAATAATGAAAAAAGGCCGGAGGGTTTAGGTTCTGGCTGATCCGCGATTTCGTTATTTTTATCCGGATCCTGTACAAAGATACCGAAACGGACCAGAAATTCCGCATTGGATGACGAAAAGGGGAAAGTGGGTATTCTTGATTTAGCCAAAACAGACTCAATTAGAAACTGATTTGAATTGACGATTTTACTTTATTTCGGGTTAGGTTTTAGTGAAATAGCTTTCAGAAACTTCTATTTTTACAGATTAATCCTAAAATGAAAAAGTATGCCTCTTTCTGAATATTTCGTTACCGGCAATGTGACCCCAATTGGTCTTGATATGCTTCTTGAAGGTGGCTGGCGTCATTTCGGAGAATATTTTTTCAGATATGACAGTCAGGAAACCGGTGGCGAAAACCTGCATATCGTTCCCCTCCGGATTAACCTTGAACGGTTTAAACAATCAGAAAGTCAACGCAGGCTGGTACGGAAAAACAAAGATCTCACTGTTAAAATAGGGCCAACCTTCGTTGATAGTGAAATCAGGGAATTGTTCAACAAACACAAATCACGATTCAGTGATAATGTGCCCGAATCCCTTTCCGATTTTTTAAGTTTTCAGCCGGATAGTGTACCGGTTGAAAATAAAACAATTGTAGTTTTTTACGAGGGAAAGTTGATTGCGGCCAGTTTCCTTGATATTGGAAGTTGGTCAACATCGAGTATTTATGGCATTTTTGAGCCGGATTTTGCTGCCCGGGGTCTGGGGATTTTTACCATGCTAATGGAAATTCAGTTTTCGCTGAAAACCGGAAAGAAATTTTACTATCCGGGTTATGCGCACCTTGAACCTTCCTGCTACGATTACAAAAAACAATTTTTTGGTCTTGAACGGTACGACTGGGAATCTCAGCACTGGATTCCCGCCGAACGGTTCTTTTCAGGTTCGTTTTAAGTCATTTTTATCCGTTTGCAAGTTTTAACGGAACCCATCTCAAATGCTTAACACCATTTTCCATCAGATCAGGTAAATATTTCTGATTGATTTCAAGCAATTCGTCTTCGAGATCATCAAAATTCTCTGCTTCATCGAAATCAAGATCCGGGTATTTCTCTTCAAGATCCCGTGTAGACAGTTTGGTTGACAGATCAACAACAAACTTCACTTCAGAAAAATAATCCATAATTTCTTCGGCTTCATCCGCAACCAATCCATTTGGAACAAGAACGGCTTTATTTTCCTGATCGGCGATGACATCCCGGTTTCCCTTTAATGCCAGTTGGTGATAAATTTCCTGCTGAAGCATGAAAATATCAGGAATAATCTCTTCATCGGGACGGGCTGAATTGTAAACCCAATCTGCAATATATAAAGCCTTAATAAGTTGTCTGGCCTGTTTTTTATCTAGATTAATTGAAATGGACATATGTTTCTTTCTTGAAATATTGGGTGTAAAAATACAGATATACCCGGGTAAAAAGAAGTTAAAGGTAAGTTGACGTCAGATGGCAGGTAATTGAATTTAATTTTTTAGGGTGGGTATTCTGAGAATTACCCAAACACCTGTTAAGCCGAGAGTGATCACAACAATTCTGATTGTTGCAGACTCGTGAAACCAGACAGCCAGTGTAAGTGACAGGAAAATGGTGGTAAGTGAAATGATTTTCAGTTTTAGCGGGAGAGCTCCTTTTTCCTGATAATCCCGAATGAATGTACCTAATACCTTATGGTTTAACAGCCAGTTGTGCAGCCGGTCGGAACTCCTGGCAAAACACCAAAGTGCCAGAAGAAGAAAAGGTGTTGTTGGCAAACCCGGGATAAATATGCCAATGATTCCAGTTCCTGTAAAAAGGAGTCCGGCTATGGCATATACAAGTTTAAGTGGGTTCATTCGTCAATTGAGGGTACCGGGAGGTTCTTTAGTCCGTGATCCTGTCATGACGAAAAAGCGAGTCAGGTTTTTCGAGAAGGGATTTGATTTCAAATTTTAAAAGGTCTGATTGGGTTGATTTTTGTAAACCCTGAAGTTTTAACCTTGCTTCACTATCGGGAAGTTTTAACCTTAGAAGCCTGAATTCAGCATCTTCTGCCTCTGCACTTCGGTCAGCTTGCCGGTACATTTCTGTTGCCCTGAAATACCCGGCGATTGCTTCGGGGATTGCATTCAGTCTTTCGTTGGTTTGTGCGATACCAAAAACATCATCAGCAAGACCACGCAGATTTTCAAGTTCACGGTCAGTCCGGTAAGCCAGATTGTAAAAATGGAGTGCCTTTTTAAAATCAGAATTTGCATAGTAGGCCCATCCGGTCAGATAGGAACAGTAACTGTATGCGTACGGATCTTCAAGTTCATTATCGTCTTTCAGATCAGTCATATCTTCAACAGCAGATTCCAGTTCTTCAAGTTCATCGTCAAATTCCTGTCTGAGCCGGTCTTTTGAAAGAAGCCGATAAGCCCAGATTTGTCCTGAAATCTCAGGAGAAGCTTCAAATTTCATCTCTGTGAGTTTGATGACAGAATCAGATTGTCCAGAAATAAAGAGTTGCTCAACCTGAAGTAAAAGCAGTGATGATTTTAATTCGGGTTGATAAAGTGTAATCAGATTTTTTGCATTGTTCACCCAGGGTTCTGCCTGATCTGCTTTTTTTACCAGCAAATACTGACGGGCTACAGCCAGACAAGACCGGATTTTCCCCTTAATTTCATCTACCTGAGTGTAATACCCGTAGGCGGTCTGAAAATACTGAATAGCGAGTTCATGATTTTCCTGAAGGGAAGCCCTGATTCCCTTTTGCATTTGATCCCGGGCTGAACGAACCGATTCTGTCGGTTTTTTCTGATTTTCCGGAATTGAGGAACACGCTGCAGCAAGGCTAAGTAAAAGTATGAGCAGATATTTCATTTTGTATGTTTCGGACGAAGTTTTGAACCTTGAATTTCCTTTTCGGATTCGCTTTGGATTCCGCCTCTGATGAGCGGATTGTTGTTGATGCCTTCAAGGGTTTTTTGTGCGGTTGAAAGAGTTTGTTTGCCTTCACTGATTACACCAGATAGTTCAGGTTGCTGCTCATTCAGAAAAACAAGCATTTTTCCCATCTCTGTAAGTGAATAATTCAGATTTTTAAGGGTTTCATTTATCGGTTTGATGAAATTCTCACCTTTCGGGTCGGCTAATTTGACGACTAATCCGTTCGGATTTGCATAAGCAGACATCAGTGTGTCTGATTTGATCAGGCTTTTATTGATAAGGGCAGTTGTGGTCTGAAGCTGTTCGGTAAGATCGGCCATATTTTTCAAAGCTCTGAAAATTGCACCATCCTGCGGGTTGCCATCCCTGTTGAATTTGTCAAATGTAACGCTGATCTGATCCATGGTTTTATCGAGCTTTTCTGAAGCATCGGCAAGATTGACCAAAGCTCTGAAAAGAGCACCTGATTTTTCGTTGTTATCCCGGTTGAGATTTTCGAGTAAACGGTCAGTATTTACGAGCATTGAAGAAATAACATCACCGGTTTTGATGACCAGACCTTCATCTACCAGCCTTCGACCCTCAGGAATTTCAATGGATGGAATCAGCCCGCCTTCAGGCAAAATTTTCTGGGGATCAGGACCCTGAAGCAGTTCAATGGTACTTGCTCCGGAAATTGGATTTTTAGCCTTATTCAAGGCTGAGTTTTCAACAATTTTTGTTCTGTATTCTTCAACCACTGTAAAATCTGCATCAATGGTATTTTCTTCATTCAGCCTGAATTGGGTTATCCGTCCGATTTCGTACCCTTTAAACCGGATCGGGGTAGAGGTTGACAAGCCTTCTGCATCGAGAAAACGAGCTTTGAAAACGTATTTTTTAACAAATACTTTTTGTTGGATAGTAATCAGAATCAGACTTCCGATCAGCAATCCCAAAGCAACCAGCATGAAAACGCCGACGATCTTGTTTGTATATTTAAATTTGAATTTCATAGTTTAGTTTTTAAAAGACGAAATATGCCCGAACCCGATTAATTCTTGAAAATTATTACTCATACTTCGATACAATTTTTTCATAGAAAAAATTACTCAGTATGACAATCCTTGATTCACCTGTTTTTAATTCTTTGCCAGTATTTAACCCGTAACCAATTTAGTCACTTGTCCCCTGTCCCAGGTCACCGGCTGTTTCAGTCAATATGTAAAAGTTCTTTCGTTACCGGGTTTTCAGATTTTCTGACCTGTTCCGGTGAACCTTCTTCAAGTACTTTTCCATTTTGAAAAATCAGGACACGGTCACACCATTTTTCAAACCGGTCAAGACTTTGTGCCCCTACAATAATAGTGGTTTTTTGTGACTTCTGCTTTACCAGTTCCTGGATGATAAGTCTGGAAGACGTTGGGTCAACTGAAGCAAGCGGTTCATCAATCAAAAGTATTTCAGGACGGGTAAGTAAAGCTCTGATAAACCCCGACAGTTTTTTTTGTGCCTGAGACAATTCAGCAGGTCTTTTTTCCATGATATCAGCAAGGGAATACCGGTTAAGATATCCTGAAATAGCTTCCATTTTATCGGCTTTGGGTATTCCCGGGAAATGAAAATCCAGGGGCAGCATCAGGTTTTCACGAACCGTTAAATTTGAAAGTAAAGCTCCATCCTGAAATACAAACGACGTTTTCTGCCTGAGTTGTTTTTCTTCAGCTTCGCTCAGGTGTTCCGTATCAATTTCATCCAAAACAATTCGACCATTGTCAGGGAATAAAATTCCGCCAATTATTTTAAGTAAAATGGTTTTTCCTGATCCGCTTCCACCCAAAATGACTGAAAAACTGCCTTTCTCAAAGTTCAGGGTCAGGTCCTGAATCAGCGCTCTTCCATTATGGGAAAAGGTGATATTTTCGAGAAAAAGATGGGCGTTATCAGAGGACATAAAACACCATCGTGATTAAAATGTCGAGAATGATAACCCAGGTGAGTGATTGCACCACCGATTTGATTGTTCGCTGGGGGACTTCGGTGGTAGCAAAAGCAACTTTCATTCCCTGGTAACAGGCAATGGTTCCTACTGCAAAACCAAAGACAATGCTTTTGGTAAAACTTGAAAAAATATCAACAACGGCCAATTCATTCAGCAGACGGATGAAGAAATCTTCGATTCCGATCGGAAAGAAAAAGTAAGACACCGCCCATCCGCCAAGCAGACCGGCAACTGTAAAGTAAATAGTAAGCGTAAACATGGCGGCAACCACACCAAAAACACGGGGAACAACAAGATAGGAAATAGGTGAAATCCCGATGGATTGCAGAGCTTCGATTTCATGGTTCACAACCATGTTGCCGAGTTCAGTTGAAATAGCCGTTCCAGATCGTGCAATGATAATAAAAGCAACCAGTAAACTTGAAAGTTCTCTGACGACAACGGTTACCAAAATCACATAAAGTAACTGACCAGAACCAAAATCACCCAATATGAGGTGACCTTCAATAATGATAATTCCACCGATTGCAGCAGCAATAAGTGAAATCAGCGTCAGTGCTTCAAATCCGGTAAAAAGAATCTGGCGCATCAATACCAGTGAAGCAACCTGACTTTGACGGGAAAATAAAAACATTTGCCGGATGGCTTCGCCAAAAAATTGAAGAAATTCCTTAAATCCGGCTGCTTTTTCAAGCAGATTATCGCCAATACTTTCAGCAATTCTAGCCGGCATTTTGATTCCCTTATCTCAACTTACTATAAAAATAAGCAATCCGCTGTTATTTGAACACGTCCTGTCTTTATTTTTGTAGGTTATTTGTAAAAAATGCTTAAATAAGGAGTGGTTATGCGGTTGATTTCGTGGAATGTAAATGGAATTCGGGCGGTTCAGAAAAAAGGATTCATTGATTGGGTGACGAAAACCAATCCGGATATTCTGGGACTTCAGGAAACCAAAGCACATCCTGATCAGCTCGATGAAACATTATTGCAAATACCCGGTTACCAGGTTTATTTTGATTCCGCCGAAAAAAAAGGGTATTCCGGAACAGCAGTTTATACCAAGATTCAACCGGAGTCAGTTTCTTACGGACTCGGAAACCCGAAGTTTGATACAGAAGGCCGCACTGTTCGTTTAGACTTCAAGGATTTCACCTTTTTCAATATTTATTTTCCGAATGGTGGCCGTGGTGACGACCGGGTTCAGCACAAACTGGAATTTTATGATGAGTTTTTGCGGATCTGTGAAGATCTGAGAAAACAGGGACGGGCTGTTATCGCCTGCGGTGATTACAATACAGCACATAAAGAAATTGACCTTGCCCGCCCAAAAGAAAATGTAAAAACGTCTGGCTTTATGCCAATTGAAAGAGCCTGGCTGGATAAATACGTTTCACTGGGATACATCGATACGTTTCGTGAATTTGATCAGTCTCCCGGAAAATATTCCTGGTGGGATCAGCGTTTCAACAGCCGTGAACGAAACACGGGCTGGCGGATTGATTACTTTTTCATCACGCCGGATCTGCGTCAAAGGTTAAAAAATGCTTTTATATGGGATGATGTCATGGGGTCAGATCACTGTCCGGTAGGAATTGATATAGAGTAGAAAAGGGTGGTTGGTAGTAAGTGATAGGTGGTAAGCTTAAGTTTTCGAAAGTTGATAGTCGTTGGTTTTAAAGAGCTGATAAATAAAGAATTTCGATTCCCGGTGAAACGGTTTTCTTTTTGGACAGTGGAATAAAAAGCGACTATTTCTGGCTATCAAGTTATAAATAGTTTGCGAATTATTCAGTAATTTATTGTGCACCACCTGTCACTGGTTATTCTTTATCCAGTGCTCCAAAGTCGAGACTTTCGAGATCATCGCCCAGTGCTCCTGTTAAATCACCAAAGAAATCAAAACCCGAGTCGTCTTTAAAATTGGCCTTGGTTTCGGCAGGTTTTGCTTTCGAACTGCCCCGGTCTATATTCAGATCGAGAATATGTTTTTTCCATCGTGACGTCACAGAATCAAGTAATTCAATCTTTTCTAGAGTGAGTACTTCTTCTTCAAGAGCAATCATTCTGAGCGATTCAATAGCAAGAAGTGCATCTTCAACATCCTGATCATGTTTTCTGATCCACTGGAAAGTTCCGGCATCTGATTCAAGAACATCTGCAACCAATTCTGCGATTTCCTTCATCTGCCCCTGTTTTGAAACGTTCAGTGAACTTTCAGTCATACGGAAGGCACGGGCAGTTTCGATTCTGATCGGTTCATTGTCTTCTCTCTGAAGAGTAACCATGAAGCCTCTGACTGCTTTCACCACACCGGGGATCTCATCACGAAGGAACTGATCCATAAACTGGTTCCGGATGTCATCCATTGAAACATCAGTTTTATCAAGCTCTTCAAGTTGTGAAAACAGTTTGGTTTGTTCAGCAGACTGAATCAGCATATCGGTATTAAAATCAAGATCCTGATACATCTGATTCCAGACTTCCTGAGCCGCCATTAAGCCAGATTCACGCAAAGTCAGAATGGTATTGGTAAACCCTTCCTTCCAGATGGCATACAGAAAATCTTCAAAGTAAGATTGCTCCTCAGTTCTTTTAAGCGGATTTACCTTTCCGAATAACTGAAGGTAAGTTTTGAAAATCGGAAAATCGGGCAGAATAATTTTTGAATCATTGGCGATACTGATCAATTTCTGGGCAGTTTCGAGAATGGATCCCATTAAAATGATCTGTTCAAGTTCAAGAAGCTGACTTTGCGGAAGGGTTGCCAGATGCTCTTGCCACAGAGGAGGGAATTCAAGCAATTGCTGAATCTTGTTCCGGTTGGTATCGGTTTGTTCTTCAGGTTTGTTCAGTGAAGTTTGAATTCTGACCAGATCTTCAAATCTTGCGTAAGGCGGATTTTCGAGTGTTTCAGACCCAACTCCCCACCGGTGGCTTACATCTTCAAGAAACTGGGCTTTGGTTGCCAGAAGCTGGGCATGTCTGAGCTGAACGTAACTGATAACAGGTTTCAGTTCATTTAAAACAGATTTGCCTGCCAGGGTCTGAGGCGGTTCCGGGTAGGTTTTATACCGGGTCATCACTTTTGAAAGTTCACCAATAAAACCTTTGGCTTCACAATACACTGCAAAATCACGGCGGTCTTCGAGGGGTGAAGAAATTGTGGGAGCTGTGGCACCAAGATCAGATAAAACATTGAAAAAGAGAGATTTAACCCGGTTAAGGTCTTCCCAGATCATCTGCTGAAAACTAAGATGGTTGAGCAGTTCGGAAGTCATGAAATCCTGATTCAGGTTCATGATTTGAAGAAAACGGGTAGCAGAAACAGAAAAAGCATCAATCGAAATCTGGTGTACTGCCCGTTTTAAAGCAGTCAGCGCCGATTTTTCAAATTCTGCCTGAACTTCCTGAATTGTATTTCCAGCCATTCTGTCCCCCGCCTTACTCAGTCTGCTTAATCTGAAGTTTCAACAGATCAAGCCGGTTTTTCGTAGCTTTGATGACAGTGAATTGAAACTGTCCAAGTTCCAGTTTTTCACCTGTATGCGGAATTCTGCCTGAATTGTGGATGACGAAGCCGCCTACCGTTTCAAAGTCTCCCTGATCCATTCCAATGAGAAATTTTTCGTTAATATCATCAACCAATGTACGGCCCGAAACCAGGTACACATTTTCATCCAGTTTTTTCAGGATGTTTTCATCAGTATCGTACTCATCCTGAATATCACCAACAAGTTCTTCAATCAGATCTTCAAGAGTAACCAAACCGGCTGTGCCACCAAATTCATCAATCACAATGGCAACCGATGTTTTTTTATCCCTGAAGTCTTTCATCAGTTCACTTGATTTTTTAAACTCTGGCACAAACATAACCGGACGGATAATTTCCTGAAGACTCTGTGGCTTTTTGAACAGGTCATGGGCATGGATGATGCCGGTAATATTGTCGATTTCCTCTTCATAAACGGGAATTTTTGAAAATCCGGATTCTTTGAATATCCGGATGCAGTCTTCAATATTATCAGCAACATCGATGGCCACAATGTCAGTTCTGGGAATCATTGAAGCTCTGACTTTCTGATCTTTCAGTTCAAAGACGTTTTCAATCAGTTCAGATTCACCTGGGTCGATACTGCCGTTTATTTTCCCTTCCTCAAGAATCATTTCAACATCTTTATAATTGAAGAACGTGTCGAAAGAATCTGGTTTGATGCCGATAATTCTGATTAAAAGAAGGGAAGCCATTCTTGAAATAAATACAAACGGATATAAAGCAAAATAAAAAAAACGCAACGGATAACAGATAATGAAAACCAGCTTGTCAGCAAATTGCCGTGCCAGACTTTTAGGGATAATTTCACCCACAAAAAGCACCAAAGTTGTTGAAATTACGGTCTGAAGCAAAATATTTTTAATATCAAAAGCCAGAATCAGAAAAAGTGACATGACTGTTGAATAGGCAATATTGGCCAAATTATTACCAACCAATGTTGTAATCAGGAAATTTTCGGGTTTATTTACAAACCAGGAAGCCAAAATTGCACCGGGTCTGCCCTGACGGCTTTTGATTTCAATTTTTAGCCGGTTCGCAGTTACAAAAGAAATTTCTGCACCCGAAAAAAAACCACTCATGATGAGTGTTACTGCCAGTATGATCAGATAACCGGTTTCGGTTGACATATTTATTTTTGTTTAAATTTGGGATGACGTTTTTCAAGAAAGGCTGAAATCCCTTCACGGGCATCTTCCGTCGTTGCCGACAGGCCGAACAACGCAGCTTCTTTTGAAAGTCCTTCACATAAAATTGAATCAGAAGAATTGATTGCTTCAATTGAATATCTGACTGCAATCTGACCTTTACTGAGAATTTTATGCATCAATTGACGGGCTTCAGGCAGCAACTCAGGTGAGTTAACAACTTTATTAACCATACCAATTCTGAACGCTTCCCGGGCATCAATGAGGTCACCGGTGAGAATTAATTCCATTGCACGGCCTTTCCCAATCAGGCGAACAAGACGTTGGGTCCCGCCATATCCGGGAATCAAACCAAGATTGACCTCAGGTTGTCCAAATTTTGCACTTTCTGAAGCAATACGAAGTGTACAAGCCATTGCCAGTTCACAACCACCTCCAAGAGCAAAACCGTTAACTGCAGCAATAACAGGTTTACCCAGATTTTCAATCCGGTTGAAAACACTTTGTCCGCGGGTAGCAAAATCTTTTGCATTAGAAGTATTGAGCTGCTGAATTTCAGTAATATCAGCCCCTGCTACAAATGCTTTCGGTCCTGCACCCGTTATGATAACGCCACGTACATTTTCACTGTTTCCGATTTCATCAAGAACGGCAGAAAGATCTTTGAAAACCTGTTTGTTCAGGGCATTCATTTTGTCTGGCCGGTTGATTGTAATCGTAGCCACAGAGTCCTCTGTGGCGTACATGATCGTTTCAAATTTCATTGAATCCTCTTTACTTTTTCGTCAGGCTCAATTTTGCCATTCTGCAACGAAAACGTTAGTGCTTCGGGTGCCGCCATTATTCCGGTTCGAACTGAAAACAAGTTTTTTGCCATCTTTGGTAAACATCGGGAAACCATCAAAACCAGGGCTGGTAGTGATTTGTCTGGGTTCCGTTTTCCCTTCTGAATCAACCATGTAAAGGTCAAAATTTCTTTTTTTAACCGGATCGCCAATGTTTGATGAAAAAATGACGTGTTTATCATCAGGTGTAAAAAACGGAGCAAAACTCGCCATTCCGGCATGGGTCAGTTGTTTTTTGTTTGAACCGTCTGCATCCATAATCCAGATTTCAAAATTCATTGGCTTGATGATGTTCTCTCCCAGCAAAGCTTTGTATTCGGCCTGTTCTGTTTCACCTGCAGGATGATAGGCACGGTAAATGATTTTTTTTCCGTCATGGCTGAAAAATGGACCGCCATCATATCCGAGGGCAAAAGTAAGCTGTTTCAGATCAGAACCATCCACATTCATGGTGTAAATATCAAGATCGCCGTTTCTGGTGGAGGTAAAGACAATCTTTTTTCCGTCAAAGGAAAGAGTTGCCTCTGCATCATATCCGGCAGTTGTGGTAAGTTGAGTTACATTTTTACCGTCAGTATCTGCAGTAAACAGGTCAAAGGTATCGTAAATCGCCCAGACATATCCTTTTGAATAATCTGGCGGAGGTGGGCATGCTGAACCTGCACCCCGGGTTGAAGCATAAATAATCCGGTTTGTTCCGGGAATGAAGTAAGAGCAGGTTGTTTTTCCGCCACCAGAAGAAACTTTTGTAACATTCTTCCCGTCTAGAGTCATGGTAAAAATCTGATCACAGGGTGTGGTGTCATTGGCTGACTGAAAAATGAGCTGCTGATCATTTTCACTTAAATAGGCTTCTGCATTTTCACCTTTGAAAGTGAGTTGTTTCACTGATTTGAAATTTTTTTCCCCGGGAAAAATCAGGGTTGCATCGTCATTTTGTGCCAAAAGTGAGGTTGAAAAAAGCAAACCAGTTAAGGTAAGTACTGGTTTAAGGTTCATTTTTATCTCCTGATCCTGTCGTATAGATTAAGTGCTGAATTTATTGTAAGTTGCAAAGATTACTAATTAAAGGATTTCTGATGAACAAATCAAACCCGGCCGGGCAAGAAACAGCCGGGAAGTCGGGACCGGCAGATCGTTTCAGAGCAGAATGGGAGTCAGTTCTGACTCATTTGGATGAGGCACGGCTTTCTGCCCATCGTGATTCGGTTCACCAGTTAAGGGTGGGGATCCGGCAGATTATGGCTCATTTAAATCTGATTGGTTCTTCTGAGAGTTTTCGTTTACTTTCTGTGCTTAAAACCTGGATGAAAAAACCGGGTAAAATACGGGATATTCAGGTTCAGCGCCGGGTGATTCTTCAGTATGTTAATGAATTCCCTGTTTTACTTGATTTTGATGCCTTTCTTGAGGCTGAGGAAAAAAAACTTTGCGGAATTTCATGGTTACCATCCCGAAAAACTGTAAATCTGACAGACCAGGCAATGAAAATGGTCATTCCTGAAATTGAACAGAGCGAGATTTCCGGTGATTATTTAATCTGGAACCGGCAACTGATTTCTGTTTTGCAGGATATGACAAGGGGAATGCAGAAAATCAATTTCAACGATCCGGAATCTTTACATGATTTCAGGCTTGTGGTCAAGCGATCAAAATATGCCTGCTTTGTTTTAAATGAGAAATATCCTGTTGACCCCTGGGTTCTTGAAAAATTGACTGACTGGCAGAAAAAACTTGGAAAAATACAAGATTTGGATGTTCTTTTGAAAAATGTAGAACAGTTTGCCTCAGGCAACAAAGACCGGTTAAAAAATTTCAGACAGATTATCCGGTTTTTCAGATTACGCCAGGCTGAAGGTATTGAAAGCTTCAAAGAACAGGTAAGAAGATAAGACTTATGGCCTTGAATGCCGGCTGAAGAATTCCCAGATTAACTGTGAAGCATTCGGTTCCGGTTCAGGTTTATCACCTAAAATAAAACCTTTTTCTCCGCCGGGCCAGGCGTGACCTCCTTCAAAAACTGTCACCAAAGCCACCTCATAAAACCGGTTCTGAGAAAAATATGTGTCGATACGGTATGCTGGTTTTGTATCAACAACCGGAACAGGATTGCACTGATTTGCCTTTACCCAGGTCATGACCGATTCTTCAACCGGTCTCCAGTCCTGTTTCACAATTGATTCAGGTCCAATTCCACCTTCATACGGAACATGCAAATCTTTCATCCCATTGATGGCTAAAACGGATACAGGACCTTTGGGTGAAATCTGATTCATTGCCATTGTTGCACCAACCGGAGCAATTGCTGCTATAACATCCGGACGTTCATAGGCAAGTCTGTAAGCCATCATTCCGCCATTCGACATACCGGTAGCAAACACTTTTTTTTGATTTACCTGAAACCTGTGACCAAGTGTGTCAATCAGTGCCGAAAGAAATCCAACATCATCAATTTGGTTTTCCTGTGCATATCCGCAGCAATCGCCGGCATTCCAGGTTAAAAGGCGGTTATTGAGTTTTCCTGTCCCGTTCGGGTAAACAACAATGAATCCATTTTTATCCGCGACCTTGTTCATCCCGGTCATTTCTTTTGCATTCCCACCGTTTCCGCCACCACCATGTAAAACCAAAACAAGCGGATAGTTCCCTGATTCACGATATCCATCAGGGAGGTGGATGGTTGCCATCCGGGTTAACTCCTGATGTTCCATCACCAGAATAAAATCCTGCTGAAGTCCGGTATCAAAAATGTCGGCTTTTGGTTTTGAAGGAAATAAAAGGGAACACCCGGAAAGTAATAGACCGGTAAGTGCAGTTAAAAAAAGACCTGAATTCATCTTGAGAAAGTCCTGAACTGTTGAATTTTCAACAAGTTAGGAAAAAGGATGGAATTTTTCCGGATTTTGGGATGAAAATACGGTTTTGTTTGGGTTGTAAAACTTACCATTGGGTCAATTTCATTTTCATTTCATCGTTGCGTCTGAATTTTTAGTGCTGATAGGTTTGAAATAATTAAAAGCATTTGTTACTCTTATTTTTCACCACTTGCGAAAGATATTTGGGTTAAAGCTGACTCGTTTCCGATTTTCTAAAGTAGTATTATGAATACGATTACCTACTCAAAAGCTGAAAAGCATCTTGTTGCTGTTGATTGCATCATTTTCGGATATGACGAAGGTGATCTGCAGGTTTTATTATTTCCACGGGCAATTATGCCTGAGCAGGGTAAATGGTCGCTGATGGGCGGATTTGTAAATCTAGATGAGTCACTTGAATCAGCCGCAAAACGGGTTTTATTTAATATTACTGGTTTTCAGGACATCCGGTTGGACCAGGTTGGGGCATTTTCTGATCCGAACCGGGATTCGGGCGCACGGGTTATCAGTGTTGCTTTTTCTGCTCTTATCAGACCCAATCAGCATGATAAGGACCTCATCAGGGAGCATGGTGCGCAATGGTGGCCGATAAACAAATTGCCAAAACTGATTTTTGATCATGAAAAAATGGTTGATAAAGCATTGCTTCATCTTCAGGCACTTGCAGATTCAGAACTGATTGGCCGGGATCTTCTTCCGGAAAGGTTTACATTAATGCAGGTTCGCCGGCTTCACGAGGCGATTTTCAGAAAACCACTCGATCCGGGTAACTTTCGCAAAAAAGCGTTATCAATGGGTGTTCTTAATAAACTCAACATTAAAAACACCAGCGAGTCTAAAAAAGGTGCTTTCTATTACGAATTTTCAAAACCATGATAACAACCCCAACCCAACCCAATAATCCGCTGCACGGTGTGACCCTCGAAATGATCCTGACGTATCTGGTTCAGGCTTATGGATGGGAAAAACTCAACGATCAGATCAGGATCAACTGCTTTTTTGAAAACCCGAGTATCAAATCGAGTCTCAAGTTTTTAAGAAAAACCCCGTGGGCAAGAAAAAAAGTCGAAGATTTGTATTTGGTGACGGTGGATGAGGAGAAGAGGAAAGGGTAAATCAGACCGTAACCAGTTTTTAAGGTCATTTTTTGGTTTCTGAGAATTTATTGCCGTCTGCTTTAGCTGACGGAATGAAAAGGAAATAAAAGAAATTCGTCCGGCCACAAAATTTGTTGAAACTGGTGATTTTATTCCGGACGAAAAGGGTGAACAGTATTAAACCCCATACGGGGTTTGTGGATAAACCCGAAACTATCCACCGGGTTCCACCCGGGGCTATTCAGATTCAATCCTGCCGGGATTAGATAAAGTCTGGCACAATAGTGAATTGGTCTAAAAAATTTAACCTTTACCTTTTAGAATTTAACCTTACGCCTTTTCCCTAGTGCTTTAAACCTTATTTCCTATGCCTTGAATTGCATTACCCAACAGCCAAAAGCTAATAGCTAATAGCTAATAGCTTCCCTTCCCCCTATTTCCCTGTTAACCTGACAAGCAAAACATCATGCGACGGAACTTCAGTTTTTAAAACTTTTGCGGTTGTTCCCAGGTTTTTCTTCGTCCACAAATCCCGGATAGAATAAAGTTTTTCTTTCAGCACAAGTTTAGTCCCTGTTCCTTCATTTTCAATAGCAGTTGCCTGCCAGTCAAAAGAAATAACCTGTGATTTTTTACTCCGGTTCAGAAAAGCAACAGCCAAATCACCACCGGCGAGTGGTTTTGCAAAAACCTGAATACTGTCGCCAATCGTGGAAAACTGAAAACCCTGAATTCCAAGTGTGTCCTGATCAAGGGCAATGACATCCATATTGGTTAAAATATCATGGGTTTCTTTACTCATGGTTGCAAGGTCATTTCCGGCAATGAGCGGTGCTGCCAGCATACACCACATTGAAAAGTGGGCACGATCTTCGTTGACGGGCATTCCGTTTCCTACCTCAAGCATATCAGGGTCGTTCCAGTGACCGGGTCCGGCATATTTTTCAAGACCTTTCTGCATGTCCAGAATTTTCATGACTCCCCATGACGACCAGGTTCCGTGGTTCACTTCTCCGTCAAAAACATTGTAAATATCACCGGTTGTTCTCCAGAGATGCCCCACGTTTTTACCCCATTCCCACGGTTTACTGTTTCCCCATTCGCAGAGACTGAAAACAACGGGTCTTCCGGCCGAATAAAGTGCATCTCTCATGGTTGTGTAGGCTCCGATGGTGGTGAGTCCGTCAGTGTTGCACCAGTCATATTTCAGATAATCAACTCCCCATGAGGCATAAGTAATTGCATCCTGATATTCATGTCCACGGCTACCGGAATGTCCGGCACAGGTTTTATTTCCAGCACAGGAATATATTCCGAATTTCAATCCTTTCGAATGGATATAATCCGCAACGGCTTTCATTCCTGATGGAAAATGTTCAGGATTTGGGTGGATGAATCCAAGACTGTCCCGTTTCCCGTGCCAGCAGTCATCGATCACAATATATTCATAACCGGCAGCTCTCATTCCCGACGACGCCATTGCATCCGCCATATTTTTCAATAAATCTTCACTGACGTTGCAGGCGAATTTATTCCAGCTATTCCAGCCCATTGGGGGAGTTTTGGCAAGATTTTCAAATTTCTGTGCAGCGACTGTTAAACTGAAAACAGTGAGAAAAAGGGTAAGGAAGGTTTTCATGGGTATTCCATTTGATTTGCTGACGAATATCCGGTTTGCGGGGCCGGTTAAATGAAAGTACTAAATCAGCAGAAAAAAGAAAAGTACAAAATACTTTTTAATCTCAATTCGAAATCCAGTTCGCCAGGACGCAAAGCGGGGGAATCATTTATTGGAATTCAGAATTTTTAAGGGCGCCTGCAAAGGTGGAGGAAACACTTGATTTTAAAAATTCTCCGATGTCATCCCGGACTTGATCCGGGATCCACGCATTCAAATTTTAAAGGTGTTTCCTTTATAAATCTATCAGACGTCTGTGGTAATTAATCTGACCGAGGTGATAGCTCAGATGGGCGAGTAAATGAAGCAGCATGTGTTCGGTGGTGACGATTTTGCCGTGTTTTTCAAGCGGGAAGTTTTCAGTCAGGCTGCTTTCGGGGAGTTTGGAAAAAGTAGTTGCAACCACACCAGCTGTTTTTTCAAGATCAGCCAGCAACTGGTTCATTGGAATGTTTTTTTGTGAAAACTCCAGGTCGCGCTGGCGGATGTAACCAGAATGTCCGAGGGTTGCACCAATAAAATGATTCAGGTTTCCGATCAGGTGCAAAGCCAGATTACCCGCCGAATTGGAGATGGCTCCGTTAATAACCCACAGGTTTTCTTCAGTTTTGTATGAACTGATTTCTTCGGCAACTTTTTTAATGTCACGGTCAAAAAATTCAGCGAGGGTAGAGATCATTTTTTTAATTCTTAAGTAGTTAGTAGACAGTAGTTAGTAGATAGTAGGGAAATTCGTGTTTTCGAAAATTTAATCCGTAACCTCCCGCAGTAGCGGGACAGGTTGTAACTGGAATTTCAGTCACTTGTCCCCTGTCCCTTGTCACCGTTATTTAAAAATTTCCCGTCCATTTGCAGACGACCTGATGAAATTTGTGGAAGGAGGTGACAGGCGGAGCATACATCAGAATGCATTTTCCTGAAATGAGTTCGAGTCCGAGTTCTGTGGCGTAACCGGTGGATTCTTCTGATTCCGCTCCCTGCTGAAGCCAGACCAATTTGAATCCGGCATCGGCAGCTTCTTTTAAAACCGGTGGAACTGATTTTGGCGGGATGGAAATAAAGACAGCTTCTGCCTTCCCTGAAACTGATTTCAAATCAGGGTAACACTCAACTCCGTTTATTTCAGTTTCGTTTGGATGAATGGCAAACACTTCAAATCCACGCTTCTGAAGTTCGGAAAAGGCTGCGGTCCCGAATTTATTTTTATTCCGTGAAAAACCAACAACTGCAATCCGCTTTTTTGAAATGAAATTTTGTATGGATGGTTTCATTTTCTTGATTTCGTTTAAGTAAAATCTTACCACTTACCACTTACCACTTACCACTTACCACTTACCCCGTCACACCGTCACACCGTCAGCATTTCCGCTTCGATCGGAATCAGTTCCTTTTGAAAATGATCCTTTTTCCATTTTTCAAAAAGAGGCACGAAGTCAAGCTGATTAATTTTCGCAACGGATTCCAGCCAATCCCATTCTTTCGGATGAATGTCATGATCACAATGACTGATCGTAATGCCATCCCTGATAAATCTTACTGCAATTTCAGGTGTTGAAAAAACAGGCGGACTGTCAACAATATGTTCGTTGGTCAAAATATCCCGGATTGCAGTGTCACAGAATTCCGTTTCAAATCCAAGATATTGCCCGATTTGTTTCATCAGAATCATTTCCGGATCAGAGATTTGGGCATCTTTTCTGATCAGGAGTAAAAGTCCTTTGAAATACAGACTGCGGTCAATCAATGAAATTTTGAGCATGTAGTCTCCTCGTGATTTACAAAGCAACGGAAACAAAGAATCAAAATCAATAGAAATCGGATGATCTCTGTTCCCTATCTGAATTCAAGTTCATAAATAGATTTCAGGTTTTTCCCGTTGTCAAACTGCACTTTAGTCGTAAGAATCACCTTTTCGTTCTTAAGAAGTAAGAAACGGGATTTTGCCGGTTCAGTTCCTTTACTTTTTAACCACAACGTATCGCCTGATTGTTCAAAAGATCCCTGGTCAGAATACACTTTGTCTTCGGCAGATTTTATTGCACCGATTATAAATCCCGAACTGGTGTTAAATTTTAGATCATAGTCATTTGTGATAGTCGAAAGGGTAAGCATACCCGAACTGCCGATTGCCGTCCAGACTGTATCATAACCGGTACTGTCAGTGTAAATAGATTTGAAGGGAAGTGAATTGCCATTGGCGGCAGTCAAAGTGTAAATTTTCAAGGACTGATTTTCTTCTTCACGGGAATCGGTATTGCATGAGGCGAAGGAAAGCAGAATGCTGAACAGGATAAAAACAGTTTTCATAGACACCTTAACACCCGACCTGATGAAATCATTTCCCGGTTGAGTGATTTATTCAAATTAAAAAGCGGGTATTCGGGATATCAAGTGCGTTTGTTTCAGGCATGGACTGATTCTGTGACCGGGATCGCAGGAGGGAAAAAATCAAGTTACATCCCCCCGGCTTCGCCGTTCCCCTCCCGAATGCGTTCGAGGATCTTCGTCTTCAAAGGGGGACTTTCAAAACAAGACAAAAGGTTTTCCATTTACCATTAACAATTAACCATTGACCATTTTGGTAAGCAATTCCGCCAGTTTTTCCATGTCAGTCACCTGAATTCCGGCGTGGAAGCTTAACCGAAGACGTGATGTTCCTTCGGGAACGGTTGGCGGACGAACGGCTCTGACGTCAAACCCGGCATCACGGCAAAAAGAGGCAATTTTTACAGCTTCAGAATCTTCACCAATAATGACTGGGACAATCATGGTTTTGGAATTTCCGGTTGACCACTTTGTTTTCTCTGTCACCCGTTTTCTGAAATCTGCTGACAGTTTCATGAGATAGTCACGTTCAGCGGTCATGGGCTGAACAAGCCGGATGGCTTCAGCAATCAAACCGGCCTGCCACGGGGGAAGGGCGGTCGTGAAAATAAAATTGCGGCATTTATTAACCAGATAATCACGGACTGATTTCTGGCAGGAAACAAAAGCGCCAAAAGTACCCAGTGCTTTGCCACAGGTGTGGATCGTTGCCAGCGGATAATTCATCAATCCGTCCCGTTCCAGAACACCGGCGCCGGTTTGCCCGATAACGCCTGTTCCGTGGGCTTCATCCACAATCAGATGGGCGTTATACTTTTCGCACAACTGAACCAAAGACGGAAAGTCGGTAATATCCCCATCCATCGAATAAACCGATTCAACGATAATGAATTTTTCGGCTTTGGAGAATTCATGTTTTTTCAGACGCCGTTCGAGATCGGTAAAATCCTGATGATTAAACCGTTCGGTAACGGCACCGGTTCCTCTGATCCCGTCAATGATGCAGGCATGATTCAGTTTGTCCGAAAAAACGATATCTTCTTTCCGGATCAGGGTTTGAATAACGCCCATATTGGCATCGTAGCCTGAATTAAAAAGAAGTGCAGATTCTGACTTTTTCCAGGAAGAAACTAAAGATTCAAGTTCTTCATGCAGCGGATGGTTTCCGCCAAGCAATCTGCTCCCGGTAGATGCAAGATCGGCAGTTTTGGCCAGTTCGATTGCTTTTTTTCTTAAGGATGGATGATGGGAGAGATTGAGATAATCATTTCCGGAGAGAATAATCCCGGATCCTGTAAATAAAGAACGGAACCTGCTGACCTGTTTCAGATCATCAAGTTCCGTTTCAATGCGTGTGAAAAATGAGGATTTCAAAAGAACCACCCCGCCCCGATCCCGCAAGCGGGCCGGGACACCCCTCCTTGAGAAGGAGGGGAATTAATTGCGTACTATTCTGAAAATGAAATCGGGCACTTCCCCGAAGGTCCGGGGCACGGCGCCCCTCGATACAATCCTGTCCCGAAAACGTTCGGGATCAGGATCACTCGGGGTACCAAGCTTGAAGTCCGATATTAAATCACTTGTAACTTACCACTTGTAACTTATAACTGATTTTACGCTTTGCACAAATCCAGTTCGACGGCGTGAAGTGGCTGGCTTTTTAGTCCGAGCTTTTTGAGCAAACTCTGATCCTGATCAAAACCCGGATTTTCAGTTGTCAGCAGGGTTTCGCCGGTAAAAATGGAATTCGCACCAGCAAGGAAGCACATAGCCTGAGCTTCTTCTGTCAGGGTAAGACGACCGGCAGAAAGACGAACCATTGAGCCGGGCATAGTAATCCGGGCAACAGCAATCATTCTGATAAATTCAAAAGATTCAACCGGGGGCCGGTTCGAAAGGGGAGTTCCTTCAACGGCTACCAACGCATTGATCGGTACTGAATCGGGATGTTTGGCAAGTGTTGCCAACGTATGAATAAATCCGACGCGGTCTTCTGTGGATTCGCCCAATCCCATGATGCCGCCTGAACAAACACCAATTCCGGCTTTCTGAACATTTTCAATGGTTTTGATACGATCATCAAATTTCCGGGTGGAAATGATTTTTTCGTAAAATTCGGGAGAGGTGTCAATATTGTGGTTGTAATTCGTAAGTCCGGCTTCGGCAAGTTGTTTTGCTTGTTCTTCGTTTAACATTCCGAGAGTTACACAACTTTCCATTCCCATTGCATTGACCTGACGAACCATGTCAAGAACCTGATCCCAGTCTTTGCCGGGACGTGGGGAACGCCATGCTGCACCCATACAAAGACGGGTTGAACCGTTTGCTTTGGCAATCCGGGCAGCTTCAAGCACTTCTTCGACATTCATTAATGGGGTACGGTCAACCGGTGTATCATAATGGGCAGATTGACTGCAGTAACCACAATCTTCGGGGCAGCCACCTGTTTTTACAGAAACCAGAGTTGACCATTGAACTTCACTGGCATTATGATGCTGGCGGTGAACTGATGCAGCTTCAAAAACGAGGTCTAAAAGCGGGCGGTCGAACAGAACACGGATTTCTTCCCGGGTCCAGTCATGGCGAATCTCACTCATCTCACATCTCCTACGATCGGGGAATTCCATCACAAACGATCCGGAATTCATTGTTATTGAATTAAAGTGTTGCAAAATTACGGGGAATCCGCTTTCAGATCAAAGAAATGACATTAGACTTTGGTTGGAGGGTCGTGGGGAACGCAATAAACGGGGATAAACCCGTATCCGATTAGCCTGGATACGGGTTATAATTCAATTTTTCCTGCTATTCAATGGCGGGGTCGCTGTTCTCAATTACAGATTCAAGTTTTTCAACTTCCTTTTCAGCTTCCTTGATCCGGTCTTCTTTTTCTTTAAGTTCCTTTTCAGTCACTTTTCCTGATTTACGTTCTTTGGAAATTTTATCTTTTGCCTTTTTGATTTTTTCCTTAAGCTCAGAGGTTTTCTTTTTTGAGGAATCGTAAACTTCTTTTTTTACTTTTTGTTTTTTTGAAGATTTGGCTTCTTCTGACCGTTTTTCTCCAAATTCCTTACCACTCAATTCACCCTTGTCCTTCCCATAGGCATTTCCCTTTTGGCCTTTGTCATCTTCATCGTCCTCACGGGATTCTTTCTCTGATTTATTGCCTTTTGAAGATTTTTCTGGATGACTTTTTTCCTTTTTACCCTTTTCGCCCGCTATTTCAGGTTTGTGCTGTGCAATGGAACCCGTTGAAACCAGTAAAATGAAGGTCAGTAAAAATATAATCTGTAGTTTCATATTTAGATTCCCTTCAATAAATCGTTTACTTTTTCTTCAGTTTTTTTGGTTTGTTCATCAAGGGATGAAACTGAATCCGGTAAGGAAACAACTGAGTCAGGTTTGGAAACCGATAAACTATCGGATGTAATTTCAGGGGATTCAGTTTTGTTTGAAGAACAGGCAGATAGTAAAAGAAGTGCCAAGCCAAAGAATTTGTAAGACATAATAATCCTCAAAAAATAGATTCCGAAAGTTACTATTCAATCTGAAAAAATCAAACGTAAGGTTCTACTGCCTGTCACCCCAATCACAGACGTGGGATTGGAGCTGTATTAGTCTGAACTTACCACCCCGAAGTTAATTCGGGATCTTCGCTTCGCTCGACTTGTCACAGTTGACCGGGCACTTTCCCGAAAATCGGGACTCAGTGACCAGTCAATTATTTCCCCAGGGTTTTGATTCCGGCCAGTTTTCGGTTTTGGATAATGACCGAGATTTTGCCGGAACGGTATTCATCCCGGAAGGCAAGACTATTTAAATTGGTACCATCTGCAGGTTTTTCATTGAACTGGAGCATTCTGAATCCAAAGGTGAAAACGCCGTCTGTAACATCTGCCGGAATGTTGAACTGGGTGATGACTTTGTTTGTTTTCCAGAAATCCCAGGTGATCCATTTGGTTTCTTCCCAGCCTTTTACACCAAACTGAAGCGGATTTGTATATCCATCTTTGGGAGTGTACATGAAATCAGCTTGTCCCGGAAATTTTTTGGTGATCTTGTCAGGGGCTTGCTGAATGTTGAGTTGGGCAAACTGATCGTCATTTCTAACCGGCAGGTAAAAAACAACAACTGAATCGGTGGTTTTCGTCAATCCAATAGTTAAATATTGGGTTGACCCGGATGTTGAATCCGGATAAAATTGTGCATGAACACGGATTCCACCATTTTCAGTGATTTGCTCCTGAGAGACTAGCGAATTGGATGAGCTGCCGCAACCGGCAAAAAGAAAGAAAAAAGAAAGTGCGGTGAAAGAAACAGTTTTCATAAATCCCCCTTCGGGTAATTATTAATCCGGCAAGTAAATTCAATTCGTGAAAATCCGGAACTGTCAGCCTGAGTGATCCTGCTTGCAGGATTTTATCGAAGGCCGCAATTCCACTTTATCCGCCGAAGTAACA
>Ga0209460_1000601_pt1 | contig 30852 bp, 36 predicted proteins | sample EBPBio132013_DNA_FD_185868 | JGI IMG/M metagenome (GOLD analysis project Ga0209460, IMG submission 185868) | Wastewater treatment Type I Accumulibacter community from EBPR Bioreactor in Madison, WI, USA - Reactor 2_5/13/2013_ DNA (SPAdes)... | ecosystem: Engineered > Bioreactor > EBPR >... | reverse complement strand
GTGCCGCTCATAACGGTTAAAATAAGGGTTCGAGTCCTTTTAGGCGTAAAGGTTTATTTATTTTTTCCTTATTTTTTAAAAATAAAAAAATAAATAATTTAAAAATCATAAAAATGAAAATCTCTAAGAGGCTGGAAATTTTCAAGAAATATAAATTTAATATAAAAATATCCCACAACGGGGTGGGTTGTGCTGCGTTGAAGAAAATTGTATATAAACTAAAAAAATATGTATTTAATAAATTATTTTTCTGTACTAATAATACTTCTTTTGGTGTTCGCTATTTCTATAATAGTCTTTTTGTTGTCATTTGTTCTCTTCCCTCAATCAGTAAATGATGAAAAAAACTCAATTTACGAGTGCGGCTTTGTGCCGTTTGGGGACGCGCGTAACAAATTTGATGTAAAATTTTATTTAGTTTCAATTTTATTTATTGTTTTTGATTTAGAGATTGCTTTCTTAATGCCGTGTGTGGTTTCGGTGGTTAAGTTTAGCTTATTCGGATTTACAACCTTAGCGGCCTTTCTTCTCTTGATTGCCCTAGGTTTTATTTATGAGTGAAAGGTTGGTGCGTTGAACTGGTAAATGCTCATTGAGCTATATATATATATATTATACTGTTAAAAATTTTTTGTTCTGATTCTTCTATGCTTTCTACGATATCTCTTAATTTATACGAAAAGCGTACTACGTCGATTTATGTTCGTACGTTTCTTAACGCTAATAAACAATCTTTCGATAGTGCAAAACCGCTGTTACCCTTTTCAATTAGTTCAGCGGGCTTAGAACTTGGTTCTTATAGTGGCGTGGCTGCAGCTGGCGCCGCGCCGCTTTTTTTTGCAGCCCCTTACGCGCGTTATTCTCGTATTAATTCGTGCGTGACTTCTTATTTTCCTGGAATGGTGAATTTAATTCATATAAATTGTGGGGGTAACGTGACTTTAGGTGTTAAAGCTAAATTCATATTATTTATGTGTGAATTTTTTAAATATAACTGGTGGTTTAAAACTTCGTTACTAATTGATATTTGCGCGAGCGATTACATTTCTCGCCAAAAACGTTTTGAGGTGGTTTATTGCTTAATCTCGGTTACACGAAATGAGCGCTTGTACCTGCGTGTATTCACGGATGAATTAACTCCGCTACCGTCGGTTTCAAAGCTTTTTAAGTCGGCTGGGTGACTAGAGCGCGAGGCTTGAGATATGTACGGCATAACATTTGCTGGGCATTCTGATTTGCGTCGGATTTTAACGGATTATGGATTTTTGGGGTTTCCTTTACGGAAAGATTTCCCATTAACGGGATTTTTTGAGATTAGATACGACGACACTCAGCGTCAGATTGTTTCGGAGTCGGTTAACTTAATCCAAGAGTTGCGGTTATTTTTTTTTTCAACTGTTTGAGTTAAACTTTAGACATTTTTTTAAATTTTTGCTGAGTGAGGGAAGAGGGGGCTATTAATTTTGGGATTACTGAAATTTTGGAATATGCTTTTTTTATTATAAATCGAAAAATAAGCGGGGGGTTTTGACTTTTGAAACCCCACTTTTCGTCGGCCGCTTTAGCATATTTTTTATTAGAATAGGTGGGTTTAGGAGCCCGCACTACTTTTTTTTAATGGACTGTTTATCTTATTCTTATCTACGATTTCATGACTTTTTTGGTTGAAACTGGATTTTTAAAAAAAATTAAAAATTTAACACTCAATTTCGGGCCCCAACATCCGTCTGCGCACGGGGTTTTGCGCTTAGTTGTAGAGTTAGACGGCGAATTAGTTGTACGGGCAGATCCTCATATCGGTTTATTACACCGAGGTACGGAAAAATTAATTGAATTTAAAACTTATTTGCAGGCTCTTCCATATTTTGATCGATTAGACTACGTTTCGATGATGGCGCAGGAGCAAGCGTACTCGATTGCAGTTGAATCGCTGCTGGGGCTGCAAATTCCTATGCGGGCGAAATTAATTCGTGTCATATATGCCGAAATTACACGACTCTTAAATCATCTTTTAGCTATTACTACACATGCGTTAGATGTGGGAGCTTTAACGCCGTTTTTGTGGGGCTTTGAGGAGCGAGAAAAACTTATGGAATTTTACGAGCGCGCTTCTGGTGCTCGATTTCATGCGAGTTATATTCGTCCGGGTGGTGTGGCACAGGATGTATCAAGCGAATTGATATCGGACATTCGAGTTTTTATTGATCAATTTTCATATCGAATAAATGAGATGGAAGATATTTTATCGGGTAACCGAATTTGAAAACAACGTCTTGTGGACGTTGGGGTTGTTAGATTAAGCGACGCATTAGATTATGGGTTTAGTGGAGTTATGCTTCGAGGTTCTGGGTTAGCCTGGGATTTGCGAGTCATGTCGCCGTATGATGCGTACGGGTTAATGACGTTTTCTGTTCCCGTTGGTCGGTATGGTGATTGTTATGATAGATATCTAATTCGCATGGAAGAAATGCGTCAAAGCTTAAAAATATTGGATCAAGCGACTTCAATATTGTCTTCTTTCACATTTTTAGCAGGTACTGACGGATTTTATAAAATCAATGATAACAAGGTTACTTCGGCGTTCCGCTCTTTTATGAAGTTTTCGATGGAATCTGTTATTCATCATTTTAAATTTTATTCAGAGGGTTTTTCTGTTCCGTATAATAGTGTTTATACGGCAGTTGAGGCACCTAAAGGTGAATTCGGAGTGTATTTAGTAGGGGACGGATCGAACAGGGCGCATCGTTGTCGTATAAAAGCTCCCGGGTTTTTACATTTACAAGCAATTCATTTTATGACGAAGGGTCATATGCTGACGGATATTGTAACGGTATTGGGGACACAGGATATTGTGTTTGGGGAGGTTGATCGATAATTTGGGTAGTAGTTTCAAAGGAACATATCTCAAACTGCAGTTTGAGATAAGCCGGGTTATAGGCACTAAAATTTTTAGATAGGTTGCTATACGAGTTTGTGAAATAATTTAATGTTATTTACATTAATTAATAAAGTTAATTATTTTTCGGTATTTTTTTTGACGTGTTTTGCTAGATATATATTTATATGACATCTTTCGAACCTACAAAAACAGTTTTTTATATTACAATTGTTACTGCGGCAAAAGCAATTGGTGCAGGTTTGGCTACTATTGGACTAGTAGGAGCTGGAGCTGGAATCGGAGTTCTTTTCGCAGGTCTTGTTCACGGGTTAGCTCGTGCACCTTACCAAGCTGATGTTATGTTTCGTTACACAATTTTGGGTTTCGCGATGACAGAAGCTATGGGATTACTAGCTATTATGATGGCTTTTTTAATTCTATACACATAATTTTTTAAATTATGATATATAGTGTACGATAATTTAAGTTAGGGGGTTTTAAATTTTTTTTTGTTAAGAAAAAAAATGAAGTCTGTGTGAATCGATTTATGTGTGAGTAGGGGAGTACGCGAGTAATGTGGTTGGCCAGGTTGGATAAAACTGGTCGAGCAGCAGAGTGCGGGGGCTCGAATAAATTTGTTTATTTGTTCTAAGTTTTTTGTGTGGGCGGTAATTTTCCGCTTTATTTTTGGATTTAATAGGTTAGAAAAGCGTTAATGGGTGGGGTGTACGAGTTTCTGTTTGCGTGCGTTAACGTGGCACTTATTCGGTGTCGAGCGCCGATATAACTCAACCCCTATTACTGCTAAAAAATAAATTTAATATGGTTGAGTGGGTTATCCAAATAAAATAATATATGCGGGAACGTAATAGAGGTGGTTCGATTTTTACACGTGTCGCTGGGCACGATTTTTTGGTCTTTAATCGTTCTAAGCGCGGGGGGGCATCGCCTGCCGGAGAGTTAGCGCGTTTAAAGTGAACTAAAGAGTTAAAAACCTTTTCCTTGCTAGCTGGGGGTTGGTCCGGTTTTAACGTAAAGCGTTTGACGGGTTTATTTACACCTACGTCGGTTAATTTTTCGATTTTAAACGATCGCAAACCGTCGCGTAGTCAATTTTTTTTTAAAACGTTAACGTGGCAGTTTCTTCTAAAAAGGGCTATGTATTTTAGTGCGCCTGTTGCCTGGACTGGGCGTTACTATTTATTTAAATGAATTATTACTCTAGCGGTTTGCGGGTTGTTTACCAGTCTTGCTTGCTTTACTTTCTTTATTATTTTAGTTAGCGTTACGGGAGCATCTTTGTGTCAATTATGAATTGAAACGTTGATATTAGATGTAAACGTTGGGTTAGCAGGTTTATGAATTATAGAACAATATTCCTACTACTTGTTTTTACTTAGCTCTGGTGGCTATGATACTTTGGGTGGAATTGTTGACCCCGCTAGCGCTTGATTTCGCTGAACAAATGTGTCGTTTGTGTTTCAAGACTTTGAGTTGTTTTTTTCCTTTACGGATTTCTTTTCAAATGTTCTACGTTCATTAGTGTTTTTAGAAATAACTAGCGGAGTGCGGGGTTATGCGATGGTATTCTGTTGTGTTACGGCACTGACGCTTGTGATATTTTGTTGCCGAGTTCTTGTTGGCCGCGCTGATTTTTGAGTCTATTTCTTTAATATAACTTACTATTCGAATTGGTCGACTCGTATGGCGTCTTTTGATTATCTTTCGCAAATATTGGCTGGTGGGGTTATTGCGGATTCGAAGTTGCTAGATCGTGAATTATTAACATTTGCTATTGGTGGTGCATTTGGCGTACAGTCTCGGCCTTACACGCAGCAAATAATTGTTTATTACTTTTCGCAAACTGTTGGCGGTTACAGCGGGTTTATGGACTTATTTCCCTCTATTAATAGTTACGTAAACGAACAGCGGTTGGGGGTAAAAAGTTTAAAAACTTTTAAAAGGTTTACCTTGATAAAGAATTATTTGTATAAAAAAGTTAGCATAGCTTTTCCTTCTCTTTCGGAGATAAAATTTTTGAATTTTCGCTCTCGGATACCTGTTCGGACCAATTTGCTTGCTCATACACGCCCGGTTTCAAGTTATCTGGGTCGCTATTTTCCGGAATCTTATGTGAGCAAGTTTTGACTCTGTACTTTGGATTTTTTTGTGGGGATTTCGCGCGTCGGTGACTTGGCTGCAATGTTTATACGGTCACGCTGGTTTACTTCTACCGTCGTCCGGAATTACGGTTTTTGACTAATCTCGTTTTTGCCGAATTTAAAAAAAAATAGTTCAGTTGGGAGTGTGTTTCCTGAAGTTCCAAAAGTTTTGTGGTATCGCCGGGAAGTTAGTACGAACGAGGTCCGTAATCGGTTAGGTTCCCTTTTTCGAGGAAGCTCATTTCTACGATTTAAAGTTGGTTATCACTCGTTGCTAAACGATTTTTCGTTTTGACGTACGGATTTTAATCCCGAAGGTGAGCACGAGTATTTTTCATTTTGAGATGGGTTTTCTGAGGATAATTCCCACGCTTCGTCTGCTTTTAAATCACCTAAGTTTAGTATATTTGAACCAACTTCGGGGCTAATTTCTTCCGCGGGGGCGGATACTGCAATTAATGATGACGAGGATTCAAGCCATCCCGATTTTGTGGATTCGTATGCTGAAACTCATTTCGAAGATAATTTTTTGCAGAAAGACGTCTCTCTTGTTTTTTTTGATGATTTGCTAGCTGAAAAAGTTAGGCAATTGCGTGTTATGCCTGACGAAGACGGGTTAAGCTATTACCAATCTGAAGCGCTCGAGGATGTTGTTAGCAACGAGTATTTGATGTATGGGGCTGGGCAAGAGGGTGATTTGACGGCTACTACTACTTCGGCGGAATATTCTTCGTTGTACACGAAAGAGTACGGGGGTGATCTTCACTACAAAGAAAGCGTTGTGACGGGTATTTATGATGATTTGGCAGATTACTGAGGGTTACATTCCACCATGTTAGTGAGCCGGGTAACGAAAATCCCGGCTGCACGTTTACCTTTTTTTGGGGGGTTGTCTTTTAAGAAAGTGCGTTATAGTTGAGATTTTCGAAAACGAGCTGGGCGTGTTTTATATTTTTATTGAAATATATTTCATACTGCCATGCTAACTAATTATGTTGGCGCTTGGAGGTTGGAGGTTATTTATTTCTGCGGTTTTGCTGGAGTTATAAGCATTTTTATGGGGAATGCGCTTGGGCTTTTTTTAGGTAGTTGGGTTGGAATTTTTGCGGGCGTATTATTCTTAGGGTTTACGGCTGCGTTTTATTTGTCTATTTCATCGGGTTTGCTAGAAATCTATCGTGGGTCGCTTTTTGGCGCGTTTGTTGAAGTCTTTTTTTTATTTAAATGATTTAGGTTCCGGGGAACGAATTTCGAATCGCGGGTGACGCTTGAGAAATGGTTGGTTGGCTCTGAGGTAACTGGTTTCTCCCCAGGAACTGGACTGGGTAGCCTCGCGCATTCTCGAGATGGCACGGCTGTGTCAGCGTATTCTCGTTTTTTGACGAACGCGAATCCGTCTACTTCGTTTTTTTTTGTAGGCGTTTCGACACCTACTTTCGTTGCTCGTAAAATTTTTGAAAATGCTCACTTTACCGGCTCTTTAGCGTATATTTACAGAATTTTATGTGTCGGAACGGCCGACTTGTTTGGTTTGGGGGGTAATTTGCCCGCAAATAAGGGGTTTGGCGTTGTCGGTAATTTTTATGTCTCGTATGCTTTACATACTACTAAATTTTTGAGCGCTTTGTTTGTGCAGGAAAAATTTGAAGATCTGTCTGTATCCGGAGACCTTTCGTTAGGGCGCGTTACGTTGAATGGTTATGGCTTTGAGTTGGGGGGCTTAACTCGCGACTACTTGTTTGAGGACTATGCGCGTTTACAGTGAAGGGGGTCTCTTGTTTCTGATGTTAGTGGTACTCCAACTCCAGTCTCGGTTTTTGAAAAATACTATTTAAGAAGTTTTTCGTCTTTGGAGTTTTATCCGACGTTATCCTCTAAATCGGTCTATTGGTCACTATTGTGGGCAAAAATAACTTTTGCTAATACTGTTTGACCTCAGACAGTAGGTCGTGACTCGTTTGGTCCTCTGGCCTCTCTTACGCCTCTAGCTTTTAATGGGCCGAAAGCTAATTTGGGTGGTCAAAACTTAAATATGCACACGCGTAATAAACAAAAATTCTTCAATTTTTTTCAGCATTATGGGGTGTATGGTACAGGGGGGTCTGCGTTTGCGGCGAATTTTTTGCGAGCTTTTACGTTTAAATGAGCGCTGGCCCGTATATTTACTTTAAGTTATCGTCGTGCGTTAACCGCTACTGCGGGGGGGATTTATTATCGCACTCATGTACGATATATGCCCTATAAAACGTCATTATCTCGCTTTGTTGGGGATTAGTGAATAAAATTATCTTGTAAAAAATTTTTGCTTCATTTAACTGAAAATTAAAAAATTATTTAAAATATTATGAAATACATTGCAACTTCGCTTTTAAGAAATTTTTGACACACAGAACACTCTGTTACAAAGAGTGAATTTAGTACGCTAAATACTTCATTTGGTTCACAGCCCGATAATTTACTTAAATTTTCGATGTCGGGCAGATTTTTTTCAAACCAGTTTGGTGAAGAAGTTTGGGCATCTACGTTAGACCGCCTTAATTTGAAATTTAATCTACGCAATATGTTCGAGACGGCGGGACTTCTGAAGAGGTTAACTTTTGGTTTGGAGCCCTGCGCTACTAACGATGAGTTAAATTTTGTTTGACTTAGTCGTTTATTTTTATCTCAGCAACAAATTAACTGGGGCGTTTCGGGGCAGGGTGGTCGCGGTACATTACCTTATAACTGGAACTTTTTGTCTATTCAAATTCTTCGTCGAGCTTTATTAACTGGTGAGCGTAACAAACTTAGTTCACGGTCGCTTTATTTCGGGGGGTACGTGTTTGCGTCTAGCTCAGAGGCTTATCTGTCTACACCTACTTTTAAATCAAAGTTATCGACGTGTTGTGCGAGTGTACCGGGCCGTTTTTTTTTATTATGAGAGCTGGCGCACTGAGCCCCTAGCCACCCCGTTAGCAGTTTATCTCACAGTATGGGGTGTTTAGATTCAGAACTTCATTTTGCTTTAACGGGGCGTTCATATTTTTTACGGTCATTAACTTTAATTAATCGGGAATATGGAAGTTTTAGGCACTCACTATTGCCTAGTATTTCGCTGGTGACCTTATCGCCAATTTTTTTTTGTTGACTGCCCTTCCACACTTTGTTAGCTGCTTGAGCGAAGCAAATTGCGTCTATTTTGTTTATGAGAGGTTTTTTATGCCCCCCTGTGGTCCGAATTTTTTTTAATAGTTGGTCGTGATCTGATCGGTTAATCGTTTCGCCGGCATTTAGGAAATATGGTGTGGTGCGTTGTACGAATTTGTTGGGTGACCTAAATTTGTTTAGGTTAACTTTTTTGGGGGTAATCGAAAAATATATACGCAAGTCATCGAGGTTTGATTCTAGAAGTTCACTCTCTCTTTATACACGCAGATTTGCTAGACTTTTTGATTGATTTTCTTCATTGTTGGGGGGCTTTAATTCCTTTATTAATAAGGAGAATAAGTTCGTGAGCGTCAGGTTAAATTTATCCAGAGTGCGGAAACATAGTTTTAAAAATACTTTGACGTTGGATCGCTTTTCTGGGGTTGCTAGCTCGACTGTACCTCGATATAGCTTGGTGCTCTCTTTGTTTGCGAGCCTTGGTCCCTGTTTTTTATGAATGACGCGTGCAAGCTGAGTGTCAGCGAATGACTTAAGTTTTGGTTTTAATTATAAGTGGTTTTTTTACTTGCGTCGAATTTTGGGGGCTATAAGTTTGTATAATCGTGAGGTGTTGGCTGAATACGCGCGCTTAAACGGGAGTAACGCACGTGGAATTAGGACTTTTGTCGCCTTGAGCTATTGTGACACACTCTCCCCCACTGTTTCAGATAGTCGTTCTTCGGCAACAGCTTGGTTGGCGGCTCAACACACAGCGTGGGTTTTAAATGCTCCTAAGGTGGGGTTGTGCTCTAGGGCTGGGTTTGATAGCGTGGGGCACGAAGATAGAATGGTTGCTTTTTCGAATATTGGTTGAGGGGGTGTTCATGCTGATTTTTTTTTTTTTACTTCATTTGAGAACTTATTGACTATGCGTACGTTTCTTGGTGAAACGATGTTAGCTCTAGGTACTTTTAAAGTGGACAATCTTTTTGATCATAGAAGGTCTCAATTTCTGACGTTAGACGTGTTCGGTAGTGCCTCTACGCGTATGCTAAAGTCGATGCTTTATCGTGGTTCAGATAATTTTCGGTCTGCCGCCCTTTCTCGATTGGCTTACCGAGCTAACGTGCCTGTGTCTTTTCTCCACTTTCCCTGAAATAATCGGCGTTTTTTTTTTAACTCTTTAGATTCAGATAGGGTTGGTTTAGGCGGCAGTGTTCAAGGTATGACACCCCCAGTTTTTTTGTTTGGAGAGGTTTCGGCTGTATTAAACTATCGGACATCAGCGTCTAAACTTTGGGGCATCGTTAATACGCGGAGGTATATTAGTCTGCGTAGACTTCTCTTTAAAAGGAAACGCTTGCATACGAGTGCTCGCTTATACTGATGTTATAGGTTTGAGCGCGTGTTTTTTTCATTTTAAACACAATTAGTTGTTTATTGTTGTGTTTTTGGCATTATCGGTTTTATGAATTTTAAGTTTGCTTTAATTTTAGTAAGTTGTTAGAGACTAGATTTGTTGCGGTATGTTACTGGTTCCATTTCGTGGTTTAAAAAGTATGATTGTTTATAGGCCTAGGAAAATTTTATAAGTTGAAATTTTACTGGGTCCTAGTATTTAGTTGTTATTGGTTTTATGGATTTTTTTTATTTTTACAAATCTATGTTTTTTGCAAATGATATTTTATTTTTTTTACCTGAAATTTATTTAACGTGTTTAGTAATTATATCGTTGCTTGTTGGAACTTTTATTACGGCCATGTTTGCTAATATTGCGATTATTTCTTTTGGGTGGTTTACTTTATACTTATTATGTTTGTTGCTATACGTTGGTGCACAGTTGCCTGTACATGATTATTTTCTGTTAGGTTATCAGTATTTAAGTGATCCGCTTAATTACACCTTTAAGGGCGTACTTCTTTTATTTCTAATTATAATTTTATATACGTCGATGGGGTATTTCTTTCACGAACGTATATTTTTTTTAGAATATTTTTTTTTTATTGGATTTTTCATATTGTCGGCGTTTTTCTTATTGTCGGCGAATGATTTTTCGTTGTTTTATGTTGTAATTGAGTTACAAGCTTTGATACTTTATACACTTGCAACGCTCAAGCGCTATAATATTTTTTCGGCAGAAAGTGGATTAAAGTACTTTGTTTTGGGGGCTTTTTCTTCTGGACTGCTGCTGTTCGGTATTTCGTTATTTTACGGATTTGCTGGGCTGCTAAACTTTTACGAAATGCGTTTTTTAAATATTGTGTCGTGTGAGGGTTTAACTTATTATGGGTTTTCTTTTGCTTTAGTTTTTATTTTGGTGGCTTTTTTGTTTAAAATGGCGGGAGCGCCGTTTCATATTTGGGTGCCAGACGTGTACGAGGGTTCACCGACACCAGTAGTACTTTTTTTCGCAGTTTTACCGAAGCTTGCTATAATAATTTTTTTAATTCGATTTTATGTTTTATTTTTATCCGAAATGCCGGCAATCTGGCATATTTCGTTTTTTACGTCTGGAATCTTATCTGTGCTGTGGGGTACCTTTGCTGGATTAAACCAGTTTAATATAAAGCGTTTATACGCATATAGCGCGATCGTTAATGTTGGCTATCTCTTGTTAGTTTTGTCGTATGGTACAATCGAAAATTTGGCGTCAGTGATAAACTATTTACTACCTTATTTGCTGGCGACTTGTTCCGTGTTTTTTGTTATTTTATTGTTTCGTAAATTAGACGGACGCAAGATTCGTTCCTTGGTGGATTACCGCTTTTTTTTTTCCTATAACACATTATTTGCCGGATTGTTTAGTTTAGTTTTTTTTTCTTTAGCGGGAATTCCGCCTTTAGTGGGTTTTTTTACAAAATTTTTTTTGTTTAAAAGTCTTTTTACGTTAGATTTAATGGCGACTAGCTTAGTGTTTGTTGTTTTAATTATTAGTACCGTATCGGCGTTTTACTATATTCGGGTGGTTCGGTTTACGTTTTTTACTACTCTAAGATTTCCTATTTTTTTTTTAGAATTAGATATGGTTGCGAGCTTTTTATTCGTTGCTATTGTATTTTTCTTAATTCTCTTCGTGCTTATACAGCCGTTAGTTTTGGTTTCAAGTTATAATTTAGTCTGTTTGGTTAGTTTATAGCTGAAAGTGTAAATATTTTTGCGTCTTGAGTTAAATACCTTTTTCTAAATACGTGGTTCGCACTAAAATTAAACAAAATTTCAAGTTTAATCAGAAAATAATTGATTCTGCGGTATACCGTGTTGTACTGTCGGATAAACGCATCTCTAGCGCGGTTTCGGACTGGTCAATTTTAAATTTGTGGGCTTTTGGCGGTTCTGCTAATCAGAAATTGCGGTTTGACGCTATCACTTATAGTTCTACTGGATCGAAAGACAGATATTTAAGATCTTTTAGTGATACGTCTTCTCGGGGGTCTTTCTTGTGAAACTCTTTCGTTTGCGCTAATTACCTATCTCAACCGCGAACTATTTTTTACGGGCGGTGTATTGCGAGACAGAGTCGTAAATCTAAGTTGCTGGTTACGCATAACGAGCTGTCTAAAACTGTATTTGCCTGATTAGTCAGTACTACTTCGGTGGAAATATCGGGGCGTGGTTTAGGAACTCGTGTGCTTTTACCACCTATTCCGATGTACTTTCGTTTATGGGAATTTTGGCGTTCGGTTAACGGCCGCTGAGGGGAAGAACTTTCAACAGTTCCGTCTTTTTTATCGAGGGGGTGGGGCGCGGCGTTCCTACCCTTTTTTGGCTTCTCGTTAAAAAATGCGTTTAGTTTGAGTGGTAATTTTGCGACTTTTTATCCATTTTTTTCTTTTTCTCGCGGGGTTGGTGGTTTGGCTTATAGGTTTATTAAAATTTTTGCCGCAAGTAATGTGGTTGGGCTTGTGCTAAATTATACAGATCAGTTGCCTTACGAGAGTCGCACAGAATTTTTTTTTCGCACTAATTCAGCGTATGTTAGGGGTTTCGAGCATAATAATTCTTTGCGGCAGCGATCTTTTACAACTTTTACGTTTAAGTTGAGTGTGGAATTAACAGAGCCGTCACTCGGGGATCGTGTAAATCCGCTTATACCATATTACTTTTATTTTAATGAATTTGATTTCTTCAAGTTATTTGTAAAAGTAACTAATTTTCGCGGAAATGTTGACTCGCTTTTAGCTAATGAGTTTTTACGTTTAATATCGCCCTGGTCGCGTATAAACGTTCGAGCTTATATTTTTAATTTGTGAAAGCTATTGGTTAATCCGTATTTAATTAAAAATGGGGTAACTCTTAGGTATATTTTAGTTACTTGTAAAGCTATGTATCGAGATCACGTTAATCGTTGAATCGTTTTTTTTTACCAGCGTGGTCGCCTTTGACGGCGTTTTTTTGAAAACTTTTGCAAAAATTCCAACCGGAATTTTTGGAATAAAAACTATAGTTATAATAATCTGACACGCCCATTTTTTTTATTCCTTTATCTGCTACACTTGGGCGGTATTCAAGTACATACTTGATTTTCGCGCGGTTTTTTCCGCACAGAAATTTTCTTAATCAATCGCGGGTATTTATTTTCTATTAAAGGTTTATTTGCTCCGATTTTTCGTTATAGAAGTGCAGAAAAGTACATAATTTATGTTGGCTTTTTTGGGGAATTTTGACGTTATATAAAGCTTTTCTTAAAAACTTTAGTTTATTTTTGGGGTATTGCTTTTCAAAAATTTTGGGTACGGAGCCGGTTGGGGTCGAGGTCAGTTCTGTTTATTTTATTAATTTTTCTTTTATTTAATTGATCAAAGGTTGGGTTTTTCGTTACTGCTAGTTTGCTTATTTTTTTATTAGGCTTAGTTTTTCGGCGATTTATTACTTGAACTGCTGTCATGCATAAGACCACCGGTCTGCCGCGAGTTAACTTATTTTTTCATCTGACTCGGACTCTGCTGGTTAATTTTCGATTTGTCTGTGAACTATTTGGGCGGCTGTTTTTGGAATTCTGGTTATCTTACAGGGGATTGTATGTTCTTTGTGCAGTTGCGTCGCGCTTTATTGGGTTTTGGTTAAGATTTTACCTCGCGCTGCTGTCAAATTTTAAGCGAATTTGCGCGTTAGACTCTTTAGGCGCGCGAGTGTTACTTAGTTTTTTGGACTCAGCTTTCTTTGATAAAAACCGCTGACGGCTGGATTACAGTGTGTTCTATTTTACTCCGATTGTAAGTTTTTGGCATATATTTAACGTGAACCGAGTGGTAAACGGGGGTTACGGTTGATGAATTACTTCGGCTCATGCGGGGCTGCAATCCTATGTAATGCAGTATTATTTAAATCGGTTAACTACTCTCTCATACGAATCGGCTCAGCTGGTAGCTGCTAAGCTAGGCTCGAATTCCGTTTATGGTGGAGTTAACGTTAAAGATTTATCTTTCTTAGCGTGCGGTTCTTGATGTGTATCTACTTTTAGAGCACTTCCCTTTTGGGGGACTATTTACAGTACGTATAGCTTCCCATCTTTCGCTGGTGGTAGCTTGCTGCGTGCGAATTTACCTGCTACCGAATTAGCCAATAAAGAGCTTTTTTTAAAGTTTACTGCAGCAACGTCGGCAGATTATTCACGCATAACCCGGACATCTAGCGTTTCCAGGTTTTTGTGGCTTTTTGTTATTACTGTGGGGTGGGGTGTACGATTTTTTTTGAATGCTATTGTTACTACCAGTCGCGTTATATATAATTTTTCACTATTTACTGCTAAATTCATACTTGTAGGTGCTGCACTGCAACTGGCGTTCTTCCTGGTGCATTTTCTAATTTTTTTTTGTACTCTAAAAGTATATTTAATTTGGTATGTCTTGGTGAAATGTTTTGTTATTTTTCTTTTACTACGTAAGTAAGTAAAAAACAATCGCGTGCGGTTGTCGTCGTGGGAAACTTTTTTGTGCTGTAAAATATGACTTTAGTCAGGAGATGGAGTTCCATAAATAAAATATTATTTAAAACAAACTAATAAAAAATTATGTTGTTTGGATTTATTGATGCTGCGAGTGATCATGCCCACGCATTAGCCTATTTTCATAGTTATGCGCTTTTTTTTTTGATTTTGGTGATTGTTTTTGTTGTTTGATTATTAAAAATGATATTAAAGTTTATTGTTTTTGAGCGTAATTTGAACGAGCATGTTGTTTATTCGGTTACTGAATTAACTCGTAATTTGGTTGCGGTACCAGCCGCTTCCTACTTTGTAGATTTGGTGATAATCTCGACTTCTAGTGTTCGGGAGGCCGGCTCGTTAATCTACGATTTATACTACGCGTTGTTGCTAACATTTAGCTCAAAAAAGTTTTTTTACGCGCACGGATTACAAAAAACTTTATACCCTGATCAAGGCTTGACGGTAAACGTATTTCCAACATTTCCAAAATTGGTTAGCGTAAGTCCTTCGTTTAAACGCTACTTAACTGCGGGTTCGCTGATCTCACTCTATAAAGCTTCGGCTGAGGAGGAGTTGGCTGTTGTGCGTACATTACATGAAGCTTGACATAATGTACCATTTTTATTTCCTTATGAGCGGGTTGAAATTCCTTCGTATACTCCGTATACGTCTGTAGAAGATTATATTACATCTCAATTATACGTTTCATCTTTTACTTTGAAAGTAAAGTACGCTAGTTGGTCGCGGTTGTTTCCTAAAAGAGGATTAGTGGGGGCGGTTACGCTACACTCAATTAATACTCGGTTGCTAACGGGATTTAGCGCTGAAAAATCGTCGTTTTTTTATAAAACCTACTCTCATTTTTCATTACCATCAAACGTATTAGCTAATTTTTATGGCTCGGAGGTTCGTATGTTTTTTTATCTGTTCTTTCAAAACGTTCGTCATAGAAAGATTTTAGAATGAGTTTGAACTTGTGTACCTGCGTTTATTTTGTTGTTATTACTTTATCCTTCGTTAATTTTATTATATTGTTATGACCGCCCGTATATTACGAAACCTTACTTAACATTTAAAGCTATCGGTCACCAATGATACTGGTCGTACGAATACTCAGATTACGTAACATCCGTTAACGGGGATACGGGCGCGCACGTTAAATTTGATAGTTATATGTTACACCAAGACGATTTAACGTTTGGGGCATATCGTTTATTAGAGGTTGATCGCCGCGTTGTATTACCTATGGGTGTTTGTATACGTTTGGTAACAACTTCTTCTGATGTATTACATAGTTGGGCAGTTCCAGCTTTAGGGGTTAAAATTGACGCGGTGCCGGGGCGTTTAAATCAATTTTGAATTGTGACAGATCGTCCGGGAACATTTTATGGTCAGTGTAGCGAGCTTTGTGGGGTAAATCACGGATTTATGCCGATTGCGATCGAAACTACTGATTTAGTTACTTATTTTAAAGCATTAAGCGTTGATCTTACAGCCTAAAAATTCTATTAACGTAGATTACTTTGATTACTCAATTAATAGATAGAATAACGTGAAATTAACGAAAAGTTGTCTATGGTTACTACCAGTAATTAGATTCGGCTTTGTTGGTGGGTCTGAAAATTTCTTATAAAATTCTTTTTTGGGGTTCGTTTTTATTGACGAGCTCGCAGGGAGAGTTTAGCATTTTAAAACTAGTTATATTTTAAAAAATTATGATGTGTACAGTTATTTCTAATCAAAAAGTTTCTCAAGGTGCTACTTTATTTACTAATAATTTTTCTGGGGGTTTGCCAAAACGGGAAAAAACAACATTTAGTTTAGTTTTAGAAGCAGCACTTATCTCAGGATCGGTTGATTTTGTTGCAGGTTTTAGCGGAGTTAGTGAATCAGCTAGTACTTCATACTCAAACGATACTGGAGTTGTTATTGCGTTTAAAGATTCGGTCGTAACAATTTCAGGTTTAGAGGGGGTTCAAGCAAACGAGCTAATTTATTTTGAAAGTGGTGCTTCAGGTATTGCGTTGAATTTAGAGTACAACCTTGTGAAAGCGCTGGTCTTCGGTGGGGCTAACAGTGTTAGAACACTAGAAACGGTTAAACGATCTAAGGTTGTTATGCGAGTTGGAGTGGGGCACAATATTTTAGGGCGTGTGGTTAATCCGTTAGGGGTTGCAATTGATGGTCTAGGGGATGTAAAATTTGAGCAATTTCTACCTATTGAGCGAAAGGCGCCCGGGGTTATTACTCGTAAAAAAATTAATCAGTCAGTGGAGACTGGGCTGAAAGTTGTTGATTCGTTGGTTCCTATTGGCCGCGGGCAACGAGAGCTTATTCTTGGGGATCGTAAAACAGGTAAAACAACAATTGCGGTTGACGCGATTCTTAACCAAGTAAACGCGAAGTCTAAATTTCGTGATACAATTTCGTGTATTTATGTTGCGGTGGGTAAACGAATGGCTGAAATCATTAGAATTACTCGCTTGTTAAAACAGCGAGGGGTGATGGGTTATACTGCTATTATTGTTGCTCGTGCTTCAGATCCAGCTTCTTTGCAATTTATTGCACCGTATTCGGCTTGTACTATGGCTGAATATTTTACATACCGCGGCGATCATGCATTAATTATATACGATGATTTGACGAGACACGCAGATGCTTATCGTCAGCTCTCGTTGTTGTTGCGTCGACCTGTGGGTCGAGAGGCTTATCCTGGGGATATTTTTTATCTTCATTCTCGATTATTAGAGCGCGCAGTTAAATTAAGTGCTTCTTACGGTGGTGGGTCACTAACTGCTCTTCCTGTAGTTGAGACAGTTCAAGGTGATGTTTCGGCGTATATTCCGACAAACGTAATTTCAATTACAGACGGGCAAATTTACTTAGATTTAAATCGACATCAAGAGGGAGTTCGTCCTGCGGTTGATCCGGGTCTATCCGTTAGTCGTGTTGGTTCTTCGGCACAAGCTCGATTAATGAAAAAATTAGCTGGTTCATTAAAACTAGAATTGGCTCAATTTCGAGAAGTTGAGCAGTTTTCTAAATTTGGATCAGAGTTGGATCCTACAACTCGAAAACTATTAGTACGCGGTCGTTTAATGGTGGATCTACTAAAACAACCACGAAATAAACCTGTGTCATCTTATATCCAAATTTTTATTTTGTTCATTGCTTCTTCAAAATTTTTTGAAGAAAACGTTTTATCGGCTGTTGGGGTTGACGCGGATGCTTATTTTAAGCATTTGATTACGCATATTGATTATTTAACGTTTTTTATGCCGTTAAAGGTTGCGTTTGAAGAAACTTCGTCGATTTTAGACGCGGCGATTTTAGAGCTTTTACTGTTGGCGCATTTCCGTGCTTTTTTTTTAGAACAAGCGTTGGATTTGAGCGTTGAGGCTGGGGCTAATGAGTATTACGCGTGACATTCTGCATTATACGGGGATTCAATTGATTCTGCCGTTCGCGGAGCAGTCGCAGCGGATTTAAAGCTTACTAAGTAAGACGTTGTTGTTTTTCTTAGCTTAACTCTAAAATTTATTTAAATTTTCTATAGCATTATCTGACTGTATTTATAATTTTTTTTTAAAGTAATTTTTAGGTTGTGAGTGGATACCTAGGTAAATATGTTCGCGGGACGTATAATAAATAACGAAAGGCCGTAAGTAGCTATAGTGAGACTTATTTGCGGATATCCTTGAGGGAAACTTCTATTACCTTGCCCTGGCTATGCTTTGTAAATGCAAGGGATTATTGCTGGGGAAAAAACGGAGTGAACTGAAACATCTTAGTAACTTTGTAGAGAAATCAACCGAGATTCCGTTTGTAGTGGTGAGCGACTGCGGAATAGGCCTATAGAGCGCGTTTAAACTAAAAAGAAAAAAACGGTAGATCGTTGTGCAATATAGGGTAAAAGCCCCGTATTTTTAGTTTAAATTGTTTGAATAGCTTAAATTGAGTAGGGCGGGTTAGGTTTTATCTTGTCTGAATAAAGCAGAACCACCTGCTAAGCCTAAAAACCATATTTTACCGATAGTGAACTAGTACCGTGAGGGAAAGGTGAAAAAGAAACCTTTTGGGTTTGTTGCAAAGATATTGAAACTCACAACTTACTTAGCTGTTGGAGCCACCATTTTTTTTGGTGGTGACAGCGTACCTTTTGCATAATGGGTCAGCGAGTTAGTCTGTTTAGCAAGCTTAAATTTTATTTAAAATGTAGGCGTAGTGAGAGCGAGCCGTAACTGGCGATTAGTTAAACGGACTAGACCCGAAACCAAGTGATCTAATTATGGGCAGGCTGAAGGTAATTTAAACGTTACCGGAGGGCCGCACTCGTATTTGTTGAAAAAAATTGAGATGACCTGTAATTAGGGGTGAAAGGCTAATCAAACTTGGAGATAGCTGGTTTTCCGCGAAATCTATTGAAGTAGAGCGTTGTGTTAATAAATTTTGGGGGTAGAGTACGAGATTAGCTAGGGGGTCGTCGTTGACTTACTGAATTTATCGCAACTCCGAATACCAAATTATTTTTTTAATCAGCAGTCAGACTTTGGGTGCGAAGATTCAAGGTCGAGAGGGAAACAGCCCAGATTTTAAGCTAAGGTCCTTAAATTTTAATTAAGTGTGAATTGAGAGCGCGCATTTATCGAATTTAGATTAGGAGGTTGACTTAGAGGCAGTCATCCTTTAAAGAAAGCGTGATAGCTCACTAATTTTATTGGTTGTATTTTTACGAAAAAAGGGGTAACTTTTTTTGTTTGGTGTAATCGGGTTGTGCGCGCTCGCAAATGAATAGGGACTTTCAATTAAATACCGAAGCTAAAATTTAATAACTATCTTGTTGTTAAAGGTAGCGGAATGCTCTACAGACTTGTGAAGGTATTTTGGAAAAAATGCTGGAGGTGGTAGAGGTAAGAATGCTGACATGAGTAGCGACAAATAACGTGATTTTATACTGTCTTAATGGCAGGTGAAATTTAGTGTAACGTTATCGCCGAAAAACTAAGGGTTTCTTCGTTAGGTTAGTCCGCGGAGAGTTAGTCGGTCCCTAAGAGAAGAGTGTAAACTCTGGTCGATGGGTAAATAATAGTTAAGAGTCTTTTACTAAAAAAATTAACTAATTGCGGAGACGTTAAGCGTCTTTGAATCTTCCGTAGTGACGGGTCACTAGATGTTTGGCTGTTTATATGATTATAGCTAAGTATTCCGGTGATTCTTTAAAATAGCTACGTGTTGAATTTTTTTTAACCGTACTGCAAACTGACACAAGTAGTTGGGTAGAGGATACTAAGGCGCTTGAGAGAACAATGTTGAAGGAACTCGGCAAATTAACTCTGTAACTTCGGGAGAAAGAGTGCCTTGGGGGGGGTTTCAGCGTCAACACTACCCGAATATTCGGGTAGTGTTGATGTTGTATTATTGTAGAGTTTTACATAACTTTATTATTTAGAAAACTTCTTTAGGGTGGCACAGAAGTGAGGATAGCGACTGTTTACTAAAAACACAGGACTCTGCTAAGTCGTAAGACGATGTATAGGGTCTGACACCTGCCCGGTGCTGTTAGATGAAAAGAATAGGTATAAGGCCTTGAATTTAAGTCCCAGTAAACGGCGGCCGTAACTATGACGGTCCTAAGGTAGCGAAATTCCTTGCCATTTAATTGATGGCCCGCACGAATGGTGTAACGACTTTCCTACTGTCTCCAACATTGACTTAGCGAAATTGAAGTTTCCGTGAAGATGCGGAGTACTCATGGCTAGACGGAAAGACCCCGTGCACCTTTACAATAGCTTTGCATTGTTATTGAAAGCATAATGTGTAGGATAGGTGGGATGCCTATAACCCCTTTACGCCAGTAAATCGGGTAGGCGAAAGTGAAATACCACTCTTTATGCGATTTTTAACTAATTTTTTGAAAAAACATTGCATGGTGGGTAGTTTGACTGGGGCGGTCGCCTCCTAAAGAGTAACGGAGGTGTGCAAAGGTAAGCTCAAGCTTGTAAAATAACGCAAGCTGTGGAGCGCAATGGTATAAGCTTGCCTGACTGTAAGATTGACAAATCGAGCAGGGACGAAAGTCGGCCATAGAGATCCGGTGATGCTGCGTGGAAGGATCATCGCTCAACGGATAAAAGGTACGCCGGGGATAACAGGCTAATGATTCACTAGAGACCTTATCGCCGGAATCGTTTGGCACCTCGATGTCGGCTCATCACATCCTGGAGCTGTAGGCGGTTCCAAGGGTTGGACTGTTCGTCCATTAAAGTGGTACGCGAGCTGGGTTTAAAACGTCGTGAGACAGTTTGGTCCCTATCTACCGTGAGGTTTGAGAATTGCGAGTGATTCCCTACTTAGTACGAGAGGACTGGTGTTTGTGACTATAAAACGTAGTCTTTTGCGGTGCAGTTATCAAAAACGGTTAAGGGGTATACCTATGGTGGTCCGGTTGTTAGGCAAATAGCAGCGCCGGTTAGCTACGTATAAGAATTAATAATTGCTGAATACATCAATGCAAGAAGTAATCCTCAATATACATTCTCAAAAAACTGTAAAACGTTATTACGTATATAGGTAAAATGTGTTAGCTTTGAAAGAAGTAGAGCTGTTTTATACTAAAAGTTTTTTTTAAAAAGAAATTGGTTGGCTTTTAAAAGTTTTAATGTTTACTCACTCTTAAAAATAAATTTTCTTGTGCACTGTTTTTGCGTATTGAACCACACTATCTCGTTCGATTTAGTCTATGTGAAAAGTACGTTAAATGGAAGTACTGGCGAAGAGCTGGGAGATAACATAAAGTGTAACATTTTTTTATAAAAAATTGGGGGGGGTGCTAGTTGGTCATACTTAATTGACTGGGTATTGTGCGCCCATAGCGCAATTGGATAGAGCAGTGGTTTTCGAAACCAAAGGTTCTAGGTTCGAGTCCTAGTGGGCGTAAATATCGTTGTGTTGCGTAGGTGGAGTGGAGAAGGGGTTATCTCGTCAGGCTCATAATTTGAAGGTCGTTGGTTCGAATCCAACCTCCACCAAACTTTATATTCGGTGATGTTGCGGGGGTTGTAGTTTAATGGTAAAATGCTGGCTTGTCGCGCCACGTGATACGGGTTCAACTCCCGTCATCCCCGATTAGTTAGTTTTAATAAATATAACTGACAAACTGTTTATAACTATGATGGGAGGATGGCTGAGTGGTTGAAGGTGTCGGTCTTGAAAATCGAAGGGTATTAATTACCTCGCAGGTTCGAATCCTGTTCCTCTCTTGGCGACTGTAGCTCAATTGGGTAGAGCGTCCGCTTTGCAAGCGGGGGGTTACGGGTTCAACTCCCGTCGGTTGCAGTACGTGATCGCATTGCAGTACGTGACGGAATGGCTAACGTGTCCGTTTTGGGAACGGGAAATTGAAGGTTCGAATCCTTCCGTACTGAAGTTTTTTGTAAAATAGGTGTGCGTGTGCCCTTAGCTTAATGGATAGAGTGGTGGTTTTCTAAGCCTTCAGATATAGGTTCGAGTCCTATAGGGCACGGGGGGCAGTAGTAAAAGTGCGCGGGCGCATAGCTCAATTTGGTAGAGCGGTGGCCTTTTAAGCCAAGGGTTCTAGGTTCGAGTCCTAGTGCGCCTATTTTATGTGTGAATAGGCATTATTATTATTTTTTGCCGACTGGTTGTGAGAAGGTGGCTGAGTGGTTTAAGGCGGCAGACTGTAAATCTGTTAGGTAATTCCTATCGCAGGTTCGAATCCTGTTCTTCTCAAGAATTACGAGGTACGCGCCCAGCGGGGCGGCGAATTTGCAGCACCCTTCATCTAGTTGGTTAGGATGTTGCTCTTTCACAGCAAAAACAAGGGTTCGAATCCCTTAGGGTGTAGGGTATTTTTATGTAAGATAGAAATTTGCTCGCTTGGCGGAATGGTAGACGCGGTAGACTCAAAATCTATTTCTTTTTAAGAGTGTCGGTTCAAGTCCGATAGCGGGTATACTGTTAGATTTTTAGGGGAGGATGGCTGAGTGGTTTAAGGCGATACTTTGCTAAGGTGTTTGCCCGACGGGCAGCGTGGGTTCGAATCCCACTCCTTCTAATTGTGTATTGAGAGCGCTCGCGCTCGCTTGGCGGAATGGTAGACGCGGTAGACTCAAAATCTATTTCTTTTTAAGAGTGTCGGTTCAAGTCCGATAGCGGGTATACTGTTAGATTTTTAGGGGGGGTAGTTTAATGGTAGAACGGGAGTCTCCAAAATTTTTGGTGTGGGTTCGATTCCCACCCTCTCTGTTTTTGGGGGATTTGGTTGGTGGTGATTGCGTAGTGTTAAGTCTCGGTAGCTCAATGGTAGAGCGAGCGACTGTTAATCGCGAGGTTGTTGGTTCGAGTCCAATTCGGGACGTTTTTTTTTTTGCTGGTGGGGGTGAATAGCTCAATGGTAGAGCAGTAGTTTTGTAAACTAGAGGTTCGAAGTTCGACTCTTCGTTCACCCTATGGCGTTTGTAGCTCAATGGTAGAGCGGTGCTTTGTGGCAGCATAGGTTGTGGGTTCGAGTCCCATTAGACGCCCATTATTTGGCATTTTTCGTGTTTGTAGCTTAATTGGATGAAGCGTCGAATTGCGAATTCGGAGACTAAAGGTTCGAGTCCTTTCAAGCACGAGAAGTTTTTTTGACTGTTTTTGGTTTTGTCTGGGTAGCTCAGCGGTAGAGCGGAGGCCTGAAAAGCCTTAGGTCAGTAGTTCGATTCTACTTCCAGACAATTTGTTTTCTCTTTTTTTTTTGTAGGATTTATTTTTTTTGGGTGTCTAGCATAGTGGTTATGCGGTGGATTGCAAATCCATGTTAGAGTGGTTCGATTCCACTGTCACTCTGCTATCGGATGTTTAAGATTTATAAGCGCGCGTGATGGAATGGTAGACATGTCGGATTTAGATCCCGGTGACACTAGTCGTGTGGGTTCAAGTCCCACCGCACGTATAGGAAATAGCTTTTTATGGAGTTTATATTGGGTAGGTGGTTTTAATATTTTTATCTAACTACATACAAGTAAGATCTTGATCCTGGCTCTGAGTGAATGCTAGCGATATGCTTAACACATGCAAGTTTTAACCCTTTTTTGTTTGGAAAGAGTGGCGTACTGGTGAGTAACACATGACCATCTTTAAGCTGTTTGAAGCGAATTTCAATTAATACTGAGCTAGTTTAAGCTCAGTAAAAAGTACTATTACGCAGCTAAATGGGGTCGTGCGGGATTATGGTAGTTGGTAGAGGTTACGGCCTACCAAGCCTGTTATCTCTAGTTGGTCTGAGAGGACGACCAACCACAATGGGACTGAAAACGGCCCGAACTGAACAGGCTGCAGTGAGGAATTTTGGACAATGGGTTTTGCCTGATCCAGCAATGTCGCGTGTGTGATTAAGGTGAAGACTGTAAAACTCTTTCGTTAGTGATGATTATGACAGTAACTAAAGTAAGAAGCCCCGGCAAACTTCGTGCCAGCAGCCGCGGTAAAACGGGGGGGGCAGGTGTTATTCATCCTGACTGGGCGTAAAGGGCACGTAGGCGATTTACTGTATTTTTAGTAAAAGTCTCCGGCTTAACCGGAGAACGACTTTTTAGATTAGTAGATTTGAGTTTGTTTGAATAGGATGGTACGTTTAGTGTAGAAGTGAAATTTGCAGAAATTCGACGGACCACCGTCTGGCGAAGGCGATCCTATAATAGTTAACTGACGCTAAGGTGCAAAAGCATAGGGAGCCAACGAGATTAGAAACCTCAGTAGTCTATGCCCTGACCGATGAGTGTTGAATGCTTAGCTTGTGGCTAGTATTTAAGTAAATGCTTAAGCACTCCGCCTAGGAATTACAACCGCAAGGTTCAAACCTAAAGGAATTGGCGGAGGGTTTTATCAGCGGTGGAGCATGTGGTTTAATTTGATATTCCGCGTAGAACCTTACCAATTTTAGATAATGTATTCTGTATGTTAATTAGCGTTAACTGAGGTGTGTATCTTTTTGAATTATGACCTTTTGTAGAGTACAAACAGGTGCTGCATGGCCGTCGTCAGCTCGTGTTTTGAGATGTTCGATTAACTTCTGTAACGGGCGCAACCCTTATTCTAATTTTATTCGACTAGTTAGCAGTAATTGCTAGTAAAAACGGTTTCAGTTGTATAGGCTGATAAGTTACTAGATTTTGCAGAACGCTGTTTGCGGGCATCTTCTGGATGCGTCGTGGCCTTGGTAACGTTATGCGTTACGCGTGGCTAGGCCTACTGGGTCTAGTGTTTACCGAATGGACTTATTCGGTAACTGTGAAATATGAGTATTAGAAAACTGAACGCGAGATGCGAGATGAAGGTTGGGAGTATGTCTGGTCGTCATGGCCTATATAGATTGGGCTACATACGTGCTACAATGGTAAATACAATAAGATGCGAGATCGTGAGATTTAGCAAATCTTTAAAATTTATCGTAGTTCGGATTGTTTTCTGCAATACGAAAACATGAAGTAGGAATCGCTAGTAATCGTATATCAGCATGGTACGGTGAATACTACCCAACCCTAGTACACACCGCCCGTCACGCGGTGGAAATTGGTGTTAGCAGACATAAGCGGGGGCTTTTTAGACAGAAAGGTTCTTAATTGTTAGTTTACCATTTGTGTTCTTTAATTTACTGCTTATAACCCTAAAGTTAAGGACCGCTGCGAAGTCGTAACACGGTAGTTGTAGGGGAACCTGTGTCTGGAGGGTAAAAATTGTTTTATGAGGGGGATTTTGGTTGGCCCAATAGCTTAGGGGTAGAGCGCGCACCTGATAAGTGCGAGGTCGTTGGTTCGAATCCAACTTGGGCCAAAATTTTCTTTACTCTTGGCATAAATTGCTTTGAGTAATTTTTTTTGTATTTTTTTTTGTCGTTTTTAGTTTGGGGTGTCACTGTGCGTCGTTTTACTATTATTGTATTGTGTTTTAAAGTTAATATGAAGTTTTTTGTCCGTAAATTTGTAAGAAATCGGGTTTTGTCAAACTTTATTTATGAGTTTGCGATTTTGTACCCTACGCCCTCGAATCTTAGTTATTTTTTTAACTTTGGCTTTTTAGCACTAGTTTGTCTTGTGTTTCAAATTATAACGGGGGTTATTTTAGCTATGCATTACACGCCGCACGTGGATTTAGCTTTTTTAAGCTTAGAGCACGTTATGCGTGATGTTAATTACGGGTATTTTTTACGTTATGCTCACGCTAATGGGGCATCTGCATTTTTTTTTATCGTTTATTTACATATGCTAAAGGGGCTGTATTACGGCTCTTATGCTTACCCGCGTCAAATTTTGTGATCAAGTGGGGTGGTTATTTTACTAGTTATGATTATGACTGCGTTTATGGGGTACGTATTGCCTTGAGGTCAAATGAGTTTTTGGGCGGCGACAGTTATTACAAATTTATTTTCGGCGATTCCTTACATTGGTTTAGATTTAGTGTATTGGCTTTGAGGAGGTTTTTCTATCGATAACCCAACTCTTAATAGATTTTTTAGTCTTCACTATTTACTGCCTTTTGTTATACTGGGAATCGTTGTTTTTCATCTAATTTGTCTTCATAATTGAGGTTCAAATAATCCTTTGGGATTAAATACGAAAATTGATACGTTTTCGTTTACTCCGTTTTTTTTCTTAAAAGATTTTTCTTATTTAAACGTGTTTCTTTTTGGGGTTTCGATTTTTGTATTTTTTTTTCCGAATTATTTGGGGCACCCAGATAACTACATTTTGGCGAATCCTTTGGTAACGCCAAACCATATTGTTCCTGAGTGGTATTTTTTGCCGTTTTACGCGATTTTGCGTGCATTGCCTGATAAACTTTTAGGTACAGTTTTTTTAGCGCTTTCAATTATTGTTCTTTTGGTTTTACCTTTTTTTTCGACGTTAGCTATTCGAAGTGCTTATTTTAAGCCTACTTTTCAAATTTTTTTTTGAATATTTGTGATTGTTGCTCTAACATTAGGGTGAGTGGGTGGGAAACCTATTGAGCCTACGTATTATTTCGTCGGTCAATTCGCGACATTTAGTTATTTTTTTTATTTTTTAGTTTTGATTCCTTTATCAACTAAAATTGATTTATTTTTTTTAGAAAATAGCATGCACTCGAATGCGTATTTTGCGCGTGCACGTATAGAGGATATTTGATACGTACCGTTTTTTTAAATTTTTTTTTTATGATGTTCTCGCCAATAGAAAAATTTGACGTAGTAAATTTTGTATTTTTTAATATTGCAGATATTTTTGATTTTTCGATCACTAATATGTCGCTTTATTTATTATTTGTTTTAATTTCAATTTTGTTCTGATTAGTTTTCTTTAGTGTGAACTCGACTTTTATTCCGAGTTTTACACAATTGTGTGTTGAGTTGACTGTAGGTTTCGTATTTGAGGTTCTGGATAAGCAAATTGGTAAAAAAGGGTATATTTATTTTCCGTTTATACTTTCTTTGTTTTTTTTTATTTTGTTCGCGAATTTGTTCGGAATAATGCCGTTTAGTTTTGCACCAACTTCTCACGTTCTAGTAACATTTTTTTTTTCGATTATGGTTTGGTTTATGGCAATTTTTATTGGAATTGCTGAAAACGGTGTGGGATTCTATAAATTATTTGTTCCAAATGTGCCGATTTACATGTTACCTTTTTTGATTGTTATAGAGATCATCTCTTATATTATTCGTGTTTTTAGTCTGGCGATTCGTTTAGCTGCTAATATTACATCGGGGCACGTTTTATTATTTACGATTGCGGGTTTCGCGGTAAAATTATTTAAGTTGAACTGAGTCGCAGCTTTGTCTGCTGGGGTTATATTATGTCTTGTGTTTGCGTTGGAACTTGGGGTCGCGTTCTTACAGGCATACGTGTTTATTACTCTTGTTTGTATCTATTTTAATGATTCGCTAAACTTAGCGCACTAATCTAAGACGGATTTTTTGTGTTTTATGGTCGATTTTTTGTCAAATATTTACTTATCGGTTAGAGGATCAGCAGAGTCAAAGTTTGCAATTAGACGTTCGGGATTTTTTCTATTGACGCCTAGCCCATGACCGATATATTCGTCATTTGCTGCTTTTACTATGTTAACGGGTTTTGCTGCTTATATGAATTATTATTCGGGGGGTTTATATTATTTTTTGTTTGGTGTGCTGTTAGTAGTTTTTGCGTTTTTATTTTGATGCCGCGATTTAATTAGAGAGATGACTTTTTTAGATCGTTCTTCTATGTTAATTGAAAGTAATATACGTTGAGCGTTTTGGTTTTTCATTGTGTCCGAGGCACTGTTGTTTGTAAGCTTTTTTTGAGCGTTTTTTCATTCTGCGCTGGAGCCTGTGATCCAAATTGCGACAATTTGGCCACCAATTAGTTCTATTCAAATGAATAGCCTAGACATTCCGATAGCTAACACGATTTTTTTGTTAGCATCTGGTGCCGCGTTAACTTGAGCACAGTATGGGTTAATCGGGGGGCAGTCAAAAGAGGTTTTTGGTGGGTTTGCGGTTTTATTTGCGTATGCTATATATTTTATGATGTCACAGTGACATGAATACGTGGTTGCTTTTCATCAGGTGAACGATTCTGTGTTTGGGTCTACTATGTACATTTTAACAATGTTTCACGGGGCTCACGTCCTTATTGGTAGCTTATTTTTATTTATTTGTTTAGTGCGTTTTGCGCTAGGGCATTTTCGTCCGACGAATTATTTGGCGTTGACACTAGCAGCGTGATATTGACATTTTGTTGATGTAGTGTGGGTTCTTGTGTTTTTGTGAATTTACTTGTGGGGTACTTGAGTTCCGCAAGATTTTAACGAGATCTTTATTGAAAATTTGATTACGGCACGTTAACTTTAGTTTTTTGAGTTATGTTAAGTTTTAAGGAGAATTTTTTTTTTATTCGTTTTGCTGTTTTATTTTTTATACTAGTTATTTTTGGTTATTGGGGTATCGACTTGAACTCGGAAGAGGTATATATTGCCTTTACGTTTCTTTTTTTAGTCGTTGCTAGTTTTGTTATGGTGCGTCGTGGAATTTTATTTTTTTTTGTGAAAGCGGTAAACGGTAAGTACGCGCGTTTGGTTGGTGATTTATTGTTGATTACGGGCGCTTTGAGTACCCAAACTAGAATTTTAAATATGCTTTCCTTATATTTACCAACACTTTCTCGCCAACTTAATATGTATACGAGTTATGTCGTAAGTTTTTTGCGCAATGACTTGTTTATTTTTACGACCATTTACCGCGCAAAGGTAAATTATTTGCTTGCGCTAAGTAGCAGTAGTTTTTATGTGTTGACGGCTCGTTTAGTACGTTCAAAGACGTCTTCAGCGTTTTTTGGTAAGTTTTTTGATATTAATTTGTAGTATAAGGCGTTGAAATTCGACTAAGCTTTAAAATCGTATATATATAGGCTATGGCTCACGGGGACGCATTAATTTTTTTAACTAATATCACTTGGATTTTTGTTCTTTTTCTTTTTGTTTATTTGTTTTTTGTTGTGTATTTTTTACCTCTATTCTACAAAAAATTTCGTATTCGTGCGTTAGTCGGGAATGTATTTAAGTTACGTAGCGCGTTTTTTTTACGTAATGTATTTGTGTCTTTAACGCTTTGTGTGGATTTTTTTCGTGGATTATTCGCGCAGCTTATCGCCTACTTTAGGTCACAATTGTTTTTTTTTGTAACGTTAGCGCATAATAAGTTGGTGATTTTTTCTAATTTTGATGTTTTAAGTGGCGCTGGGCTTTCAGTAAATACTAGAAATAGCGTTTTTATTGAGGCTCGTGATAGACCGTCAGCTGTTTTTTTAAAATTTAAGCGGTAATATTCTATAAAATACGTCTTGTAATTAAATTTATGACTAGTTTTTATAAATGATTTTGTTCTACCAATCATAAAGATATCGGTACTTTATATATTTGTTTTGCTTTTTTAGCTGGAGTTACTGGTACTGTGTTTTCTTTATTAATTCGAATGGAGCTGGCTCATCCTGGGGATGGGGTTTTACTCGGTAACTATCAATTTTATAACGTAGTAATCACAGCTCACGCTTTTTTAATGATTTTTTTCTTCGTTATGCCTGCTATGATCGGTGGGTTCGGTAACTGGATGTTTCCTATTTTTTTGGGTGCACCTGATATGGCGTTTCCGCGTTTAAACAATATTAGTTTTTGACTTTTGGTGCCGTCTATCCTTTTATTAGTCTTTTCCGCATTTGTTGAGTTCGGCGCTGGAACTGGATGAACAGTTTATCCTCCACTAAGTTCTTCTTTGTTTCATTCTGGGGGTTCAGTGGACTTGGCTATTTTTAGTTTACATTTGTCTGGGACTTCGTCTTTACTCGGTGCTATAAACTTTATAGTAACATCTTTAAACATGCGTACTCCTGGTATGAGTTTGCAGAATATGCCGTTATTCGTGTGAGCGGTGTTAGTTACGGCAATTTTACTGTTGTTGTCTTTACCTGTGTTGGCTGGGGCTATTACTATGTTACTTACAGATCGTAATTTCAATACGTCTTTTTTTAATTCGCTTGGTGGGGGGGATCCTTTATTGTATCAACACTTATTCTGATTTTTCGGTCATCCGGAAGTTTATATTATTATTCTACCTGGATTTGGTATTATTAGTCATGTTGTTTCAGATTCCTCAAAGCGCCCGGTCTTTGGCCGTTTTGGTATGGTTTATGCTATTTTATCAATTGGGCTGCTTGGATTTATTGTGTGAGCTCATCATATGTTTACCGTGGGTTTAGATGTTGATACTCGTGCGTATTTTACGTCTGCGACTATGATTATCGCAGTTCCAACTGGAATAAAAATTTTTAGTTGAATAGCTACTATTACAGGTGGGGTAGTTGATTTACGTACTCCAATGTATTTTGCTATTGGATTTTTATTTTTATTTACTATGGGGGGTCTAACTGGAATTATTTTGGCCAACGGTGGGTTAGATATTGCAATGCACGATACATACTACGTTGTTGCACATTTTCATTATGTGTTATCTATGGGGGCTGTGTTTGCGTTATTCGCTGGGTTCTATTACTGATTTTTGTTTTTAACAGGTAAATCTTATTCAGAGTACTTGGGGCAGCTGCATTTTTGAACTACGTTTATTGGGGTTAACGTAACGTTTTTTCCGATGCATTTTTTAGGACTAGCTGGTATGCCACGCCGTATACCAGATTATCCTGATGTATATTATCTGTGAAACTCTGTAGCAACATTCGGATCTTACGTGACGACATTTAGTATGGTGGTGTTTTTTTTAATTCTTTACCGCGCATTTATTGGTTTTTCGTGAAGTGTAACATTTGTTGAATTATTTGCGTTGAAGCGCCAATTAGGTTTGGTGACTGATTATAAAGTATTAGTGGGGAATACAACTACGGGTGATATGAATTCGACTCGTGTTAATTCTCGTCTGCTTGTTTCTCGTCCGCTAAATATGCGCTCTAGTTCAGAACATGAAGTGGGGCCCCTTTTGGCGCGATTTGTTAGACGGGACTTGGCGTTTGATCGGCGTGTCTATGGTCCGATACGTCACCGTTGATTTCGCTGACGCTTTTAAGTTCAATACACCTAAATTTTTTAGGCGCGCAAGATTATAAAATTGTATTTTGATTACTCAATTAATAGATAGAATAACGTGAAATTAACGAAAAGTTGTCTATGGTTACTACCAGTAATTAGATTCGGCTTTGTTGGTGGGTCTGAAAATTTCTTATAAAATTCTTTTTTGGGGT
>Ga0209460_1000600_pt1 | contig 30909 bp, 20 predicted proteins | sample EBPBio132013_DNA_FD_185868 | JGI IMG/M metagenome (GOLD analysis project Ga0209460, IMG submission 185868) | Wastewater treatment Type I Accumulibacter community from EBPR Bioreactor in Madison, WI, USA - Reactor 2_5/13/2013_ DNA (SPAdes)... | ecosystem: Engineered > Bioreactor > EBPR >... | reverse complement strand
TGGAAGGGCGCTGAAGCCGTAATCATCTGTGCCATTTCCACTACTATTCCACCCACTCCTTGCCTTTAGTTTGGTTCCAGCGGTGGTAACCCCACCCAAATAATCGGTTAGTTTTGTCCAGTCTGCATCTGTCGGTACCCTCCATCCTGGAGGTGCAAGTTTCCCTGTGTTTACTGCAAACCAATTATACAAATAACCATATGTGACCACATTAATTTCATTGTTGCCATGTGCACAAAAGGCACCGCTCGACGCGGTAGCCCAGTTCGCGCTATCAGGTATTTTGGTTATTGCAGACCCGTCATTGTATTTCGTAGTTTGCAGATTTTCAACAGTCCAGACCTGAGTGCCAATCACAACCGTTTTGTATAAATGACCATCAAATGTGAAATCATAACCAGAAATAGTTTTAAACTGCCAGACTGCCCCGGTTGTACTTCCACCTCTGCTGTCTTTGGCAACAATTTTCCAATAGTATATGGTGTTGGTAGTCAAAATGGATGGCTTAAAGGTTTTGGTTGTCTGGTTTGCAGAAACAATAGTAGTTGGACTTGAGTTGGTTCCAAAGTAAACATCATAGGTTACAGCATCTCCATCAGGATCGCTGCATGACCAGCTCAAAGAAACAGTTGTTGGCATCAGGGTTGTGAGATTTGAAGCAGGTGACGGATTTGAGGGTGCCATGGGAGGGTTGTTAACTTGCGTTCCTATAGTCCGAACAAACCGGACAGAGAACCCGTTCCTGGAAGATTTGTCATATCTGTACACACTTCGATCGAGACCCATCTGACGGATCCATGCGCCATTTGCAACGGTGGGCGATGAACTCCACCAGTAGCCGTAGTATCCAACATTGTCGAAACTTCCAGTGGCGGAACGGTATCCTCCCGGAAGGGCGCTGAAACCATAGTTATCATCACCCAGAGCCCCAGCAATCCAACCTGTTTTGGCTTTTAGCGTTTTACCAGCAGTGGATTCACCACCAACATAATCGGTTAATCTGGTCCAATCATTATCATTCGGAACCCTCCAGCCTGCAGGTGCTAATTTCCCAGTATTAACTGCATTCCAGTTATATAAATAACCATAAATTGAAGAATTATTCTGGTCATTATTAAAGGCACAAATTGCACCATTATTGCTGCCGGCCCAAGCCGTATTATCTGTAATATTTACAATTGAAGTACCATCATTATAAGTTGTCGTCCTAAGATTTTCAGCAAGCCATTCCTGATCACCTATTACTACCGTTTTATAGGTGTACCCATTATAGGTTAGAGTACCGTTTTTACTGGAATTGCTTTCCTCACCAAATAAGGTTTCAATTTTATCATTTTCGGGAGAACAAGATAAAATCGTAAAGTATAAACCAACAAAAAGTGAATATTTGAGGAGGTTTTTTGTGCTGCACAAACTCAAGTTCAGTTTAAATTCAAGCATACATTTCTCTTTTGTTTGCGAGTATAAAGGGACTATCAAAACTTTGGCTTGAGAAAATGGGAACCACATAAATTATTTGTCCCTGACCAGACGAACGGAGAAGCCGCTTTTGTAACTATCGTAGCTCCTGAACACGTCAAAAAGAGTGTAATACATGGATCGGTACCATGCGTCGTTGGAACCGGAAGACGCAGAACTCCACCATCTGCCGTCATTACCACTGGAGTAAAATATACCAAGACCGACGCCACGGTAACCACCAGGAAGGGCGCTGAAACCATAATTATCCGTACCGTTTCCACTACCATTCCAACCCGTTTTTGCCTTTAATTTGGTTCCGGCCGTTAAACTTCCACCAACATAATTAGTCAGTTTATCCCAGTCTGCATCGGTCGGGACCCGCCACCCTCCGGTTGTAGGAGCCAGTTTTCCTGTGTTTACCGCATAAAAATTATATAAATACCCGTATGTGGAAACCCTGCTTTCGGTATTATTATAAGCACAAAAGGCGCCACTTGTTAAATTTACCCAGTCCGTATTATCGGTGATTTTGTCTATTGAAGTTCCATCGTTGTATTTCGTGGTTTGCAGATTTTCCACAGTCCAGACCTGAGTGCCAATCACAACTGTTTTGTAAAGGTGACCATCAAAAGTGAAATCATAATTGAGAACTGTTTTAAACTGCCAAACTGCACCGGTTGTCGTTCCACCTTTGCCATCTTTTGCAACTACCTTCCAATAGTATGTAGTGTTGAGTGACAATTCTGAAGTAGAATAATTCTTTGAACTTTGATTGGTTGAAACAATAACATTTGGACTTGAGCTTGTCCCAATATAAACATCGTAAGTCAGGGCATCTCCATCCTGATCACTGCATGACCAGCTCAAAGAAACAGTTGTTGGCTGCATGGTTGTGAGATTTGAAGCAGGTGATGGATTTGATGGTGCCACCGGTGGGTGATTTGGTGGTAATTCAGTTTTAAAATTCCAGACGGGTCCTGTGGTTGCTCCGCCTTTACTGTCTTTGGCAACAATTTTCCAATAATAAACGGTGTTATTTGTCAAACCGGTAGGCGTAAAGGTTTTGGTTGTCTGGTTTGCGGAAACGATTGTCGTTGGTGTTGAGCTTGTTCCGAAGTAAACATCATAAGTCAGGGCATCTCCATCGGGATCACTGCATGACCAGCTCAAAGAAACCGTTGTGGGCTGAAGCAACATGAGGTATGAAGGAGGCGACGGATTAGATGGTGTCACCGGAGGATTATTTGGCGGTAATTCAGTTTTAAACTGCCAAACGGGTCCGGTTGTACTTCCACCTCTGCTGTCTTTAGCAACGATTTTCCAATAGTAAATTGTGTTATTTGTCAAACCGGAAGGCGTAAAGGTTTTTGCGGTTTGATTTGCAGAAACAATAGTAGTCGGACTTGAGCTTGTCCCAAAATAAACATCATAGGTTACGGCATCTCCATCGGGATCGCTACATGACCAGCTCAAAGAAACAGTTATGGGCTGAAGCGTTGTGAGGTTTGAAGCCGGCGACGGATTTGACGGTGAGACCGGAGGATTATTTGGCGGTAATTCAGTTTTAAAATTCCAGACGGGCCCGGTTGTCGTTGCACCTTTACTGTCATTGGCAACAATTTTCCAATAGTATATTGTGTTGGTTGTCAAACCGGCTGGTAAAAAGTTTTTTGCGGTTTGATTTGCTGAAACAATAGTAGTAGGACTTGAGTTTGTTCCAAAATAAACATCGTAAGTCAGGGCATCTCCATCAGGATCACTGCATGACCAGCTTAAAGAAACTGTTGTGGGCTGAAGTGATATCAGATTTGAAGCCGGAGACGGATTTGACGGTGCTACCGGAGGATTATTTGGCGGTAATTCAGTTTTAAACTGCCAAACGGGTCCGGTTGTACTTCCACCCCTGCTGTCTTTTGCAACAATTTTCCAATAGTAAATTGTGTTGGTTGTTAACCCGGCTGGTAAAAAGTTTTTTGCGGTTTGATTTGCTGAAACAATAGTAGTCGGACTTGAGTTTGTTCCAAAATAAACATTATAGGTTACGGCATCTCCATCGGGATCGCTACATGACCAGCTCAAAGAAACAGTTATGGGCTGAAGAGTTGTGAGATTAGATGCCGGTGATGGATTGGAGGGTGTCACCGGAGGATTATTTGGCGATAATTCAGTTTTAAAATTCCAAACTACTCCGGTTGTACTTTCACCTCTGCTGTCTTTGGCAACGATTTTCCAATAATAAATGGTGTTATTTGTCAAGCCAGTTGGAGTAAAGTTTTTTGCGGTTTGATTTGCTGAAACAATAGTAGTCGGACTTGAGTTTGTTCCAAAATAAACATCGTAAGTCAGGGCATCTCCATCAGGATCGCTACATGACCAGATCAAAGAAACCGTTGTGGGCTGAAGTGTTGTCAGATTTGAAGCCGGCGACGGATTACTGGGCATCGCAGGTGGGTTGTTGCCTGGTTCAGTCTTAAAATTCCAAACGGATCCTGCTGTTGTTCCACCTCTGGTATCTTTGGCAACAATTTTCCAGTAGTATATGGTGTTGGTTGTCAAACCGGAAGGTGAATAGTTTTTTGCGGTTTGATTTGCTGAAACAATAGTAGTTGGACTTGAGTTTGTTCCAAAATAAATATCGTAAGTCAGGGCATCTCCATCAGGATCACTGCATGACCAGCTCAAAGAAACCGTTGTGGGCTGAAGTGTTGTCAGATCTGAAGGAGGCGACGGATTTGATGGTATTGACGGTGGGTTATTAGCTAATTCGGTTTTAAAATTCCATACTGGTCCGGTTGTCGTTCCACCTCTGCTGTCCTTAGCTACGATTTTCCAATAATAGGTGGTGTTGGTTGTTAACCCGGCAGGGGAAAAGTTTTTTGCGGTTTGATTTGCAGAAACAAGAGTAGTCGGACTTGAGTTTGTTCCGAGGTAAACATCATAGGTTAGAGAATCTCCATCGGGGTCACTGCATGACCAGCCTAGCGAAAGTGAGATCGATTGGCTGATAGACTCATTTACAGGTAAAGGAAGTGATGGTTCAGTCGGAGGATTATTAACTTGCGCTCCCCTATTCATGACAAGGCGAACACTGTAACCATATCGAAATCGATTTGCACTTCTTAACACCGTTTTCTGGTCATAATTAAGAAAATAACTCCACGCATCGCCATCCGGTGTATTTGCTGAAGTTGATGACCAAAAAGAGGCTAAGTTTCCTGTATATAAAAACCATCCAGAATCCCAGCCCCGAAGTCCACCTGGAAGCGATGAAAAGTTGACTTCATTTGTTGCTCCAACATTTGGACTCCCCCAATGGGTAGTGCCAACTTCCTTTAATTTGCCACCCGATTCATTTAAACCACCAAGATGATCAAATAACAAAACCCAATCATTATCAGTCGGAACCCTCCAGCCTGCAGGTGCTAATTTCCCAGTATTAACTGCATGCCAGTTATATAAATAACCATAAATTGAAACATTATTCTGGTCATTATTAAAGGCACACATTGCACCATTATTGGTGCCGGCCCAAGCCGTATTATCTGTAATATTGGCAATTGAAGTACCATCATTATAAGATGTCGTCCGAAGATTCTCAGCCAGCCATTCCTGATCGCCAATTACAACCGTTTTATAGGTGTACCCATTATAGGTAAGAGTACCGTTTTTAATTTCCTCTTTTTGTGAATTACCTTCCTCACCAAATAAGGTTTCAATTTTGTCATTTTCGGGGGAGCAGGATAGGAAAATCAATCCCAAAAAAAGATAAATTAAATTTACCGGTTTTCCTTTTGAGTTGGTTTCCACGATTAAAACGCCCAACCGATTGAAGACTGAATCTGTGTAAAGAGTCTGCTTTTACTTGCCAAAAAGGCATGGCGGTATTCAAGAGTAAGGCAAACCTGTCCGAACGTAAAGTCAACACCTGCACCAGCAAACACCTGGTGTGTTGTTAAGGTCTCTCGTTTTTTTAACCCAAATAAACTCTCACCCAAATTGGTCAAACTATACCCAACAAGTCCTGTCAACCGGTTTTGTCCAGCGGAGAGTGCATACCCGCTGGCAAGTGACAACCCCCCAATATATAATTGATCAACCGGCGCCTTAAATTTAGTTTTCACTGATTGCAGCATATACGCCTGGGCATCCACGACAAAATTGCCATCCGATCCAAACCATTTTCTGAAGCCAAGGCCAACTCCAACCGGAGAACGGGTAATTGAATCGCTTTTCTCAAGAGATGAAAAATCCTTTTGAGTGAACGCTGTATTTACCCAGCCCGCATAAAAGGAGTTTCGTGCTTTTTCACTTTTTAATTGATTTGGTTTTTGAATTTCCACCGGTGGTGGTTGTAAGGAAAGAGTTTTATTGTACGGTACATCCTCTTCAAGAACAGCTATAAATTTATTGTCAGGAACACCTTCTTTTCTGATTAAAAACTCGCCTGTGCCAACAGGTAACTGTCCTTGAAGGGGTGTAAACCCTAAAGTTATTGGCTTTCCATTCTGAGGAGAGAAGATGACAGAAGCACCAGCAGGAACAGTTATCAGACTATAGCTAACCATTTTTCTTTTAAATGTGGGGGTCCAGTTTATGACTTCCCCTTTTGTGATGGTAAACGAATAAGTTATCAGCTCAAAACCTGGTTTTTTTAGTTGTATGGTATACTCACCCGGTTTTAATTCGAATATTTGAGATCCGGGATTTTTTTGGTAGGATACTTGATCTATTTTGAAATCAAACCCTTCAGGATGGTCAATTTCGATATATCCAATCTTTCTTACCAGAGGTAAGTCAATCACTTTTTTTTCACCCGGATTTAATTTTACAGTCATTTCAAAGTCATCAAACCGGGGATCCGTAACTTTTAGTACATAGGTCCCATCCGGAAGTTTTTTGCTTTTGAATTCAGGGCCTATTGTATCAATCTTGTCATTCACTCTTATATAAACCGCCAATGGTGCTTTGAGAGATAAGGTTCCAAATTTGGGAACAGGCTTAAACAAACCACTCAGGCTTTTCCCTTCATGAATTTCAATGGTTGTATCCAAATCATAAAAATCGGGTTTGGTCAGTTTTATCCTATATTTTTTTGCTTCATAACCGTTAAGTTCAAATGGAGTAAACACCTTAAAATCAGGATTACCGTCAATAGTGAAAAAACACCCGGCGGGATCTGTCGTGACAAGAAAATTCCCTTTTCCCGGAGCATAGGATGACTGTGAGGGGTTTAACCTGTAAAATTTAGCCTGTTTGGCAGAGAGATTTTCTATCACCAGTTTTTTCTCAATGAACCCAGGTGCTTTTAGTGTTAGAATCTGATATTCAGGTCGGATAAATGCGGTGAATTTTGAACCTTCGCTTTGGGTATTGACTACTCCACCTTTATTCGATTCAACGGTAAATCCATTAATAGCCGTATAAAAAACAATAGCAGCTTCATTAGGATGATCAACAAATATAGGAATCTGTTGTTCACTCATTTCCTGCAGATCGAATTCCCGGAGAGTCTGGGAAAGGAGGAGGGTTGGGAGGAAAAGCAGTACGGTGCTTATGAATTTTTTCATTATTGAATATCCCTTACAAGACGGACTGAAAAGCCATCCCTATTATTGCCAGTGCCTCTAGACACCTCGGAGTCATCGAAGTTAATGCCGCGGTTCCAAGAGTAATAAGTATCGTCAGGTTTCGAACTCCACCAGTTGCCGTAATAGCCAACATTACTGAAGCCTCCATTGTAGCCCCGGCCACCACCCGGGAGGGCGCTGAAACCATAGTCATCTGTGCCATTTCCGCCCCTATTCCACCCTGTTTTAGATTTAAGCTTTGTTCCCTCAGCTGAACTTCCGCCAACAGCTGTCATCAATTTATCCCAGTCGTCATCTGTGGGTACACGCCAGCCACCGGTTTCTGGTGCCAGTTTACCGGTATTCACAACGTACCAGTTATACAAATAACCGTATTTGGTTACGTTATTTTCATTGTTGTCATAGGCACAATATGCTTCAGTTGTTCGGTTCGCCCAGGTTGATTGATCAGTAATTTTAGCAATTGGAGTTCCATCATTGTATTTCGTGGTCCGTAAATTTTCAACTGTCCATTCCTGTGTGCCAATTTTAACGGTATGATATACATTCCCATCACTATCGATTACGGTTTCAACACCTTTTGGGCTGATTCCTGGTTGGTTTTTTGCTGAAAGATCAGATAAATTTATTTTTCGGGTTAGTGGTTTTCCTTCCACCACTGTTTCTTTAAACTTATAATCAGTAAATCCGTCACTTGAAAATAAAAATTCAACTTCACCGGCTGAAATCTGTTCTTCTATTGGGGTGAAACCCAGAACCTTTTTTTCACCATTTCTGATTAAAACAACAGACGCACCTTCAGGTTCGCTTGTCAGCTTTACCTGTACCAGGATGGGTTTAAACACAGGAGTCCAGGATACTATCTTTCCTTTTTGAATGACGAAAGAAAACTCAACTGATGCAAATCCTGTCCGTTTAATTTTCGCCTGATAACTTCCCTCGAAGAATTCAAGCAACTGAATACCCGCTTTTTTAGTGTATACTGTTCCATTTACTGAAACCTCAAAAGCATCGGAATGATCTATCTGAAGAACTCCAACCCGTTTTACCAAAGGCAATTCCAGTAATCTTGTTTCGCCTGAACCAACGGTAACCGTTTCATGATACGGGTCAAACCGGGAATCATTGACAACAAGGGTATAGACACCATCTTTCAACTTCTGGTTCACATAATCCGGACCAACCTCTACACTCTGGTTATTGATTTTAACACTGACATTCAGAGGTGCTTTCAGGGACAATAACCCAAACTGAGATCTGATTTTGTAAAAACTGCTCTGGCGTATTCCGGTTCTTATTTCTATCAAGGTGTCCAGCGTGTAAAACCCAGGTTTGGCAAGTGTAATTTTGTATTTTCTTGCTTCATAATCCTTCAACTCAAAAGGGGTAAATTCTTTAAACCCAGGATATCCTTCAATAGTCAACAGGACTCCGGATGGGTCACTGTTAATCTGGTAACTGCCTTTTTCAGAACTATATTTTTCCTCTTTCGGATTCACCCGGTAAAACTTTGCCTGTTTGGCAGAAAGGTTGTCTATTGAAAGTTTCTTCTCCATAAAACCGGGGGCCTTCAAGGTTAAAATCTGGCGTTCGGGTTTGAGAAACGCACTGTATTTGGAACCGTCGCTTTGTGTGCTAACTACTCCCGCGGTGCTGGATTCAATAGTGAAACCAGAAATCGCAGTATAAAAAACAATCGCCCCTTCATTTGGATGGTCAATAAAAACCGGAATTTGCTGTTCACTCATTTCCAGCAGGTCAAATTCCCTTAGGGTTTGGGAGAGGAGAAGAGTTGGGAGGAAGAGGAGTGATAGAAAGAGCAGGGTTTTCATATCAGGATTTAAGATTTGATGTTTAAAGTAAAAAAATAGAATCTGTTGTAGAGTTTTTCCTGTTTCGTCCGGAATTAAGATTGTGATTTTCCTTAATTAATTGCCCGGACGATTTTTGCAATCAAGCATTTCAGATCCGTCAGCTAAAGCAGACGGCAATTATTATGATATAAATCCCTTTTTTTGCCGTCTACTTTAGCTGACGGAAGATAGAATTTAAAAGGCTTGGGTTTTAACCCAAAAGAATTTTGCTATTTCGTCCTGCATTCCGGAACATCCCCCGTTCGTCCGAAAACAGGGACGAACGCCCCCTTCAAAGGGGGACTATCGAAATCTTAAATCAAAACCAAATTTCTTTAGGTTCATTTTCCAGTTTCGTGTTCTTTGTGGTAAAAAATGTACCCCCACCCCTACTGCAGAATAAACTGATCGAGGGAGAGTACTTCTTCTTTCTTTGTAAACTCGGTGGGTTGCCAGGATCTCACCCAAACCAAAGGTTCTTTTTCATTCCGGAAGTCGATCAGCAGAAATAGATACCCGCTGTCTGAGTATCCCGAAGACGTCCAGCGCTGGAGCAGGTTAACTCCATAAAAATCGGATTTGCTTTTATGCTGGTAAATCTGAATATCATCAAACCCAATTTTGATAAAGGCATTCTTTGTGAAAACCTTTGTCAGTCCGTCAAGATATTGCCTTTTGTTCAGCCGCAGAAGTTCAACCTTCTGGGATGTGAGGCTTTTATTCATGAATTCAGCATCGGTTTTGGTTTCTTTGACCACGTGACCCACAATAATCAGGGCATTATCACTAAAGACCTTTTCCAGAAACTGAATATCCTTCCGGTTGTAAGATGTTCTGAAGTTTTCAACAAAATCCAGAATAATCTGGCGCCGTCTCAGATCCTGGATATCCAGCCCGGCCATAACCTGTTTATATTGATGCTCTGGTAACCCAAGATAAAAGTTCTGAAGACTTCCATCCGAAGAAAAGACCAGCAATCCTTCCTCAAACGATTTATCCGGATCATCCGCTTTGCCAAACAGAAGCGGAATTCCTCTCACTTCAAATTCACCATTCATCCGCCTGACTGCAGAAAGAAACAACTGGGGTTCCGGACAAATAAACGGTTTGTTATCCCAAATCGCCTGAATATTATTTCTTGCTGTGTCCGGAATAGACGGATCTGAAAAATTGGGTGCACGCTTTGTTGCGTAAGCCTCATTGATTTCATTCAGAAGGCGGTTGGACACTTCTTCTGCTTTTACCCGGGCTGAAGTGTTACTGAAATGTTTAATTTTCAGCGCAACTTTATTTTGTGCAAAACTTAAAGAAGCCAGACTCAGAATGAAACCAGCCAGAATTGAATTTTTTAAAAAACCTGTACCCATATAACAATTTGTCCTTTAAACTGGTCTGAGACCGATCTGATTTCCTGATTATTTTTTTGGTTCACCCAACCTGTACCCTGCTTTTCAAGAACAGCGAGCACCTGCCTGGTTTTACTGTCAACAGCAGCAATCAGGCAATCATCGGGTCTGATAAATTGAGATTCTTTGCCGAAAGTGAGCCGGCCTGTATTTTTTGCTGAATTCAGATAGTCGAACAGGAGATCCCCATCCGACAATGCAGCAAGATCCTTTTTAACTTTCTGGAAAGTATTTCCTTTTGCCATGCCAGAAGAGGGTGTAGGTGAAGGGAAAAGTTCAATGGGCTTGTCAGGGTGCGGGGTTTTTCTGGGTTCCAATGTTCGCTTTGAAGAAAAAACCTTTCCGGTCTGATCAATTTCCTTGATGACTTTGTACTCACCATTTACAGTCAGGGTAACTTTGTAAGTGGCATTTTTTTCAAATTTATGTGAAGGTCTGGGTTCAATGGCCTGATAACCATCTCCGAAATCCCATTCCAGTTTGCTGATGCTGAAATTCCGGATCTGTGGAGTAAAATCAAGATACCCGTCAGATTTTCCATCTATTCTGAAATCCATGGCAATGATGGGCAGATAGTCAATATCAATTTTTCTGGACGCAAGAAGTGAATTGGTTGCTTCAATTCTTGCCGCCGCCTGATCATTTTCAGGTAAAGGCGGAAGTAAAATCAATTCAATGGTTTCGGTGGGTGAACCGGGTATTCTGTGAATATGCAGTTTACCTGAACCATCAATAATTGGTTTAGCATCAATTGACGGATCCCTTGAGGCGATTCTCAGATTCCTAACAAGCTTCCCGCTGTACCAACCCCTGACCTGGGCCGTATAATGAGCTTCCATTTCTTCAGCTATTCCGGCATTTTCAATTTTGATGCCATTGAGAAAGTCGGTTAGTTTTTTCCGGATATAGGTTTTGGCAATAACCGTATCAGGTGAATCTGCAGGTTTATACCGGATCAGATCAGGAACAGAAAAAGTTTTTAACCAGGCGTCATAATAAAGCAATGAAGCATCTGCCAGTCCATTTGTTTTTTCTGTTTGATCTGCCGTTTTTAAAATAGAAACAGTTTCATCTGCTGATTTCTTTACTGATGCCTGATAATCTTCAACAGAAATGAAGGCTTTCATGACGGGTTTGTCTTCTTTGTTCTTGTAGGATAAAAACCGGATTCCACCCAGATTAATGCTCGAAAACGATTCCAGATTGATATTCAGTTTGTCAGAAATGGAATTATTATTTTCATTGATTTCATAAACCTGATTCATGACAACTGTTTGGAAGATGGATTGAACAAGATCTTTCTTGGCCATCTCTTTGGCGGATGCTTCATTTCCGTCAACGATGAAAGCCTCTCCAGTCAGGTAATCACCGGTACGGATTTCAAGTTCAGTCTGAGCCATCAGGGAGGCAGAAAAAAACAATCCCAGACTCGTTGTAATTAAAACAATTTTTACTACGGGCATCATTTTTTCAATTACTCCTTAAAACCAACTTAATACCAAAAACCAATTTTACCTTAAATACTGTTTAAAATCAACCGGTTGAGCTTCTTTTCCCTAATCCAGAAAAACAAAGTCAGGCCGTAGTATGGTTTAAACTGTGCCTTTTAGAAAGATTCCGAATTTATAACCGGAAATTAATAAACCTTGGTTTCTTCAGTAAAATAATTTTCATTATATTGACATGACCAAAGTAATAAGTTCAATAACCAGAAAGGTAGCTCAATGAAACTTCGTCTGTCAGCACTTGCAGTCCTTGTCTTGTCTTTTGGTCTGTTTTATTCCTGCGGCAGCTCGGGACCTGCCCAACCCAGCAATGAAATCAGCAAAGTGATGGATGATCCATTTGGTGATTTACAGGAAATGGTCAATAATTATACTGAAGACGGGGTTGTTGCCTCGTTAGGTGAAGGGGTTAGCAGCCGTCAGGATCTGGCAAAAGAAAAAGCCATCATGGATGCCAATGGTAAATTGGCCCAGGCCCTTGAACTAAAGGTTTCTGACTTACGCAAAAAGTTTTCTGAGGAAATTTCGAGCAATGAAAAGGCAGAAATCAATGAAGCTTATTCACAGGCAACCAAACAAATTGCCGTTCAGGTTATGAAAGGTGTGATTACCAAAAAGACAAAATATCTTGAAATGGATGACAAAAAGGTAAGAGCCGGTGTTATTCAGATTATCTCCCCAAAAGCATTGGTTCAATCACTTAATGATGAAATGAAAAACCAACCTCTTCTTTATGAACGTTTCCGGGCTTCAAAAGCTTACGAAGAATTGAATAATGAAGTTAAAGAATACGAAGCAGGCAAAGCCAAACCTTGATTCTGCTTCTTGCTCTCTTTCAGATTTTAACTTCCAGCGGGGATACCGGAAAATATCCCCGTTGGTTTTTCTTCCCACCCGACTCCCTTCCCTGCATCACCGGTTATTCTTACCAGACAACTACTCCCAACTATGATGCCTCGGTGAGATGGAGTGTTTTCACTTCTGCAGGATTAACAGGCAATGTTGAGTACTGGAATCATCAATCTAAAAATCCGGATGACAGGCGGAATTCTGATTACCAGTTTGAGTTTTCATCCCCACTGGCAGATTCCATTCAACCCAAATTGGTAAGTATTGACCGGTTTGGCACCAATCAGTTTCAAAATGAATATATTGAATTATATTCTTTTTCACCGGATACTGCCGGAATTTTTGACTGGCAAAAACTGACAACCTACCCAAAACAATCCTGGACGGACTCTACTGCCTGGCATGATGAGGACTTTTTTTACGGAGTTGGAAGTTTTACCATCAAATACAATGAAAATGATGCCTGGCGGGTAGCTGAAGACCGGGCCATTCTGGCAGCCGTTCAACATTATCAGCTTGAATTAGCTGAAGTAAAGATTTTAAACCGGTCTGAGATGAAAGATGATCTTGAAGGCGTTACCCGGCTCCGGTTTAATCACCGTTTAACAGGAATCACCGTTCTGGGTCGGTGGGTAAATACCCAGTACAAAACAGCATTGGTCTGGGTGAGAGTGAAGAAAATTGAGAATTTGAAATAAAAAGAAGAGATTAAGTAACCGCTGAGGTGGTTGCTGAGCTGGTGGTAATTGAGCTTGCCGAACTGTCGAAGCACACTCGAAGCCACCGCAACGGGTTAGTCACATATCCCTGACCAGAAGAACAGAAAACCCGAATCTATTATTGTCGTAATTTCTGAGCACGTCGGTGCTATTGTAGTTCATGCCGCGGGTCCAGACGTCATCTGTATCGTAGGCAGAGGAACTCCACCAGTTGCCGCTGCCGCCAAAGCTGTTGAAGTATCCATAGTAGTTACGGTAACCACCCGGAAGGGCGCTGAAGCCGAAGTTATCTGTTCCTGTGTTTCTCGACCAACCTGTCTTTGCTCTCAATTCCCTTCCGGCATTGCTTCCAACATAATCAGTTAATTTCGTCCAGTCTGCATCCGTTGGTACCCGCCAGCCACCGGCTTTTGGAGCCAGTTTTCCTGTATTCACTGCATGCCAGTTGTACAAATATCCATAAGAGGCAACCTTACTTTCATCGTTGTCATACGCACAATAGGCGCCTTTTCTATCGTTTGCCCAGTCATTGGTACCGGTTATTTTGGGAATTGAAGTCCCGTCGTTGTATCGGGTTGTCCGCAAATTCTCAATAGTCCATTCCTGATTGCCAATGACTACAGTTTTATATGTGAACCCATTGTATTCCAGAGATCCGTATTTGATTCCGCTTATAGCTTTGTAATTACCGAGTGTTGGGTTTACAAGGTTAATTGTTCTTTGGAAAGGTTTTCCTTCCTCAAGTGTGGCCTTGAACTGGTAATCCTTATATCCGTCCCGTTTAACAAGAAATTCTACATCCCCAACAGCAATTTGTTCTTCAAGTGGAGTAAATCCCAAAGGTTCTTCTTCCCCATTTCGAATCAACGAAACCATTGCTCCGGCCGGATCAGTTTCCAGTTTTACTTTAACTGTAACTGCTGTAAATACAGGTTCCCAGTTTATTACATCGCCCTTTTTAATCGTAAATGAAAAGGTCACTGGCTGAAACCCGGGTCGTTTTATTTCTGCACGGTAACTACCTTCAAAAAACTCAAGAAGCTGGGTTCCCGGTTTTTTGATACGGGTTTCCCCGTTAACTGCTACGTCAAATCCCTCTGCATGCATGATCTGCAAGAACCCAGCTCGCTTTACCAAAGGCAGATCCAGAATTTTGGTTTTGCCCGATTCGACAAAAACCGTTTCCCGGTACGGATCAAAACGGGGATCGTTCACTGAGAGATCATAAGACCCATCCCTGAGCCGAAGATTAGTGAGATCCGTACTGGCATCAATGGTTTGGTTACCAACTTTTACTTTTACTGGTAAACTGGCCATGATTGACAAGGTGCCGTACATACTTTTTAATATAAAAAGTCCGTTTTGCTTCATCCCCGGCCTGATTTCAATCAAAGTATCAAGCGGGTAATAATCAGGTTTGGTCAGGTTAATCCGGTATTTTCCCGCTTTAAAGTCCTTTAGTTCACACGGAGTCCATTGTTTGAAGGTTGGGAATCCTTCAATTTTCATCAATGCTCCTTCAGGCTGGGTTTGAACTTTGAAGAAACCGGTTTCAGTGGTGTAGGTATTTTCCTGTTCATTCACCCGGTAAAATTTTGCCTGTTTGGCAGACATATTCTCTAACGCCATTTTCTTCTCAATAAAGCCGGGAGCTTTAAGAGTTAAAATCTGGCGTTCGGGTTTAAGAAATGCGGTAAACTTTGAACCTTCACTTTGGGTACTTACGACGCCTCCAGTGTTGGATTCAACAGTGAACCCATTTATGGCGGTGTAAAAAATGAGTGCTGCTTCGTTGGGATGTTCAACAAAAACCGGAATCTGTTGCTCGCTCATTTCCTGCAGGTCGAATTCTTTAAGTGTCTGGGAAAAGAGGAGAGTTGGGAGAAAAAGGAGTGATAGGAAAAGTAGTTTTTTCATTATTGAACATCTCTTACAAGGCGAACAGAAAAACCACTTTTTTTATCGTCGACGTTCCTGCTCACATTGGAGTAATCGTAGTTTATGTAGCGACTCCAAGCGTTACTCTCATTGGAAACAGTCGAACTCCACCAGTTTCCATAGTTACCTAGGCCGAGAAATGCTCCATTGAAGTCGCTACAGTAGCCTCCTGGTAGGGCACAGAATCCGTAGTCATCCGCACAATTTCTATTATTAAACCACCCGGATTTTGCTTTTAATTTATTTCCAGCAACTAAACTTCCACCAACTGATGTCATCAGTAAATCCCAGTCATCATTCGATGGTACTCGCCAACCATCAGGAGCTAATTTTCTAGTATTTACCGCATACCAATTATATAAGTATCCGTAATTCTCCACATTGTTTTCTTTATCGTCATAAGCACAATAGGCACCAGAGGTTGTTTTTGTCCACTCTGGGCTTTTTGTTAAATTTTTAATCTGTGTTCCGTCATTGTATTTAGTTGTTCTTAGGTTTTCAACCGTCCACTCCTGTTTGCCAATTAAAACAGTTGTGTAGGTGAAGCCATTGTAAGTTAATGTACCAGGTTTGTCGATGGGTTTTTTGTTCAGATTTTTAACATTAAATTCATCGGGATTCGCCAGATTTATTTTCCTTGAAAATGGTTTTCCTTCCTCAAATGTTGCTTTGAATTGGTAATCTTTATATCCATCACGTTTAAAAAGAAATTCAACTTCACCAACAGCCATTTGTTCTTCAAGCGGAGTAAACCCCAGAAGCTTGGTCTCACCATTCCGGGTATATTGAACGGTTGCACCTTCAGGATCCGATTGAAGTTTTACGAGTACAGAAACATCCTGAAATGCCGGTTCCCAATTAATCACTTCGCCTTTTTTTATGGTAAAAGGAAAAAAAACCGGCTGAAATCCAGGTCGTTTTACTTCTGCCAAATAACTGCCTTCAAAAAATTCAATGAGCTGGGTACCTGGTTTCTTGGATTTGGTTTCCCTGCCAACAGTCAGGGTAAACCCATCCGCATGAAGAATTTGAAGGTAACCCACCCGTTTTACCAGGGGTAAGTCAAGGGTTTTGGTTTCCCCTGAACCAATAGCTACTTTTTCAGTCCAGGAATCAACTCTCGGGTCGTTTACTGATAGAGTATAATCTCCGATTTTGAGGGAAAATGTTTTGGGTTCCGATCCAATGTCCTCTGATCGGTCATTGATTTTCACTTTAACCGGTATAGCGGATTTTAAAATCAGGGTTCCAAAAACAGATTTTAAAGGGATTTCTTTGATGGCTGTTTGACCAGATAAAATGGTTATGTTTTCTGTATATGGGAAAAACCGGGGATCATTTACCGTAAGCGTATATACACCATCCCTTAATCGTTGGTTATTCAGTTCGGGACCAACATCCAAAGTCTGGTCATTTAGATTAGCCTTAACAGCAACCGGCGTTTTGATTGAAAGCGTACCATACATCGACCGGAGTTTAAAAACACCACTTTGCTTTATTCCCTGTCTGATTTCAATGAGTGTATCTAACGGGTAGTAATCGGGCTTTGTCAGATTAAGTCTATATTTTTTTGCTTCAAACTCCTTCAGATCAAAGGGCGTTAATTCACGGAAGGAAGGAATGCCATCAATTTTTAGCATGACGCCATCAGGAACCGTGTTGATCTGATAACTTCCTTTATCGGAACTGTAGCTTTCTTCTTTCCCATTTACCCTGTAAAACTTTGTTTGCTTTGCAGAAAGAGTTTCAACCGGCAGTTTTTTCTCAATAAATCCGGGAGCTTTAAGCGTTAGAATCTGGCGTTCGGGTTTTAGAAATACCGTTACTTTGGTAGCTTCACTTTCGATTTTAACAATCCCACCCGTGTTAGACTGAACCGTGAACCCGTTGATTGCTGTGTAAAAAATGAGTGCTGCTTCGTTGGGATGTTCAACAAAGACGGGAATTTGCTGCTCACTCATCTCCTGAAGGTCGAATTCTTTAAGTGTCTGGGCTGAACTCAGGCCGGAAATCAGAAGGGATAAGGCGATAAGGTAGAATTTCATTTTGTGACCTGAGCAAAATTCAAAGAGAATAAAAAATATCCAATTGACGGAAAATAATCAAACGATTCCCCATCCTACCCCACACTCAAAATCGGTTTCAGGTTATACTGGGCAATTCAAAACGCTTCATCTTTTGAAATGAGCCGGTATTGTTGTCCCGGGCTTTTTTTCATAAACGGATTTGTTATCTCAGTTACTTTTCAGCCATAGCTGGATATAAGCAGGTTTTGTGGAGGGTTTTTCTGTACTTTTATTCAAAGGTAAAAGTATTTCGGAACTCTTCATTTCGCCGGCTCCGTGCCCTTAATTATGCCCCTCCTCCTACATCCTCTCAACGAGTTACGGTTTGGTCAAATAGGCTAAAGATCCCTGACAAACCGGACAGAGTAACCATCTCTTTTGTCATTTCCATTAATCTGAGACTCATTTTGGTGCTTAAATAAAATCAAGTTATAAGATCCGTTCATTGCATACTTTGTTGAACTCCACCAGTAACCATATAGTCCCTGATTACTGAACGCGCCGGTCATAGAATACCGATATCCGCCTCCAAACGCTTTGAAGCCGTAGACATCATTGCCATTTCCACCATTTGCCCAACTGAAAGTTGCTTTAAGTTTTAAACCTGCATCTGCAGATCCCCCGATATAATCGACAAGGGTAGCCCAGTCTGCTGAAGTCGGAACTCTCCAGCCACCATTCACCGGAGCCAATTTTCCGGAACTTGTACAAAAACCATTATACAGATAGCCATAGGTCTCAACGTTACCTTCGTTGTTTTGGTAGGCACACATTGCCCCGGTAGTCTGCTGTGTCCATACAGCACCATCAGTTACCTTCGGAATTGGTGTTCCATCATTGAAATGGGTTGCTCTGAGGTTCTCAACTGTCCATTCCTGATTACCAATAATCACAGTATGGTACAAATTACCATCAATGTCATTTACTGAATTAGCCAATTGGAAAAAGGTGATGTTGTTGATCTGCCCAACAGACACGGTATCCTTTCCTCCATTTTTTTTATCAATAACCATCCAGTTAGTCTGGGAAAAGGAAGTTGAAAAAAGGAGAAGAAATATTGAAAGTGTGAGTAGGTTTTTCATAATAGATTATTTTTAAAGGTCCCTGACAAGACGAATAGAAAGTCCAAGTTTTTTACTACCATTTCCTCTGGTTAATACTGAGTCCTCAAAGCTGGTAAATCGGTCCCAGGCAGTTTCTGTATCCATTGAAGTTGAGCTCCACCAATTTGCATATTGACTTAAATAGGCGAAAGAACCGTTAGTATGAATTCTTGCACCTGCTGGTAAGGCAAAAAATCCAAAATCATCTGTACCATTCCCGCCAGCCGACCAACCCATTTTTGATTTAAGTGGTGCTCCTGCAATAGATGCCCCACCCAAAAAAGTGGCCAGTGTTGACCAATCGGCATCTGTTGGAACCCTCCACCCACCCGTTACCGGAGCCAGCTTGCCAGTGTTTACTGAGTACCAATTATAAAGACACCCATACATTGGTGCCGTTGATACATTGTTTTCATAATAGCAAAAGGCCTCAGTTGTGGTTGTTGTCCAAGTTGAATTGCTTGTTACATTTGAAATATATGTTCCATCATTATACCGGGTTGTTCTTAAATTTTCGACGGTCCATTCTTGGGTACCAATTTTAACAGTGTGGTAAATGTTACCATCAATGTCAGTGACCGTATTTGATACCGCGCTTTCGCCAGTTCGAAAAACAATATTCTGTATATCAGAAACCTTGATAGAATCAGCTGCCCCTGATTTTTTGTTTGTAACCATCCATTTGGTCTGGGAAAAGGAGATGGAACCAGAAAGAATCAGAATTGAGAGGATTGTTAGTTTTTTCATTTGACTTCCCATCTAATAATTAAAATTTCTCACTTCGCCAAAACCATTTTCTTGACCAGAACTTTATCCTGATACTTGATGGTTAGAAAATAGACTCCCGAAGAAACCATACTTCCGTCAGAAGATTTTCCATTCCAGACCTTTACCTGTTTGCCGGGTTCTTCGACTCCGTTAAAAATTTGGGTGATTTCCCTTCCGTTCAGATCAAAAACGGTCAGGGTTACATTTCCCTTTTGGGGCAATTGATAGGAAATTGTTGTTGAAGGGTTGAACGGATTCGGGTAGTTTTGCTGCACGGAAAAAGTGACGGGATTTAACTCCACCGAGAGAATTGAAGAATAGGTAAAGGAACCATCTGTATCGAGTTGTTTGAGCCTGAACTGAAGGCTGGATTCCGTTGTCGGATAATCGAATTGGTAGTCAATCCGCTCCTTCGATGTACCTTTGCCGGACTTAAATCCAATTTTAGCCCATGAACCTGCTGTCCGCTTTTCAATTTCAAAACCATAGTTATTGGTTTCAGTGACGGTTGCCCAGGATAAAATGACTTTACCATCAGCAAATCTTCCCGAGAAAGTTGTCAGTTCAACCGGCACGGTATATCCCGGGGGTTTTGCGAAGGAGAGTTGGGCAATATCAGAAAGCAGATAGCCTGTTTTTTGCAGTCCGGTATCGGTGAGAAACAGACTGTCTGATCCGGCTGAAAAGGTTATTTCTGAAATCGTGGAAAGTTCAACCGCTTCATCCATTGAATTTTGCAGGTCAAAATAAAGGGTATCCGATTGAGCAATCGCCGTCCCGGTGGAAAAAAGAAGTATGAAAATCCCTAGTTTTGAAATCATGTTGGCTCCTGCTTCTGAAAGAAAGTTAAGGTAGCATACTTTTACAATAAATAAAACTAAAGGGAGATTAGAAAACACAAAACTGGCACTCGTGCAATGGTGTCGCGATGTCAGCTTTCATTCGATTTTTTCGAAATGAGATGTTCGGTTTCGGGGGTTTCTTTATTTATTAAGCGGGAAAGAGTAAATTAATGGTATGAAACCAATAATAAAGGGCTTCTCCCTTCGCTACAAATTTCAGTCTTTTGTTCAGGAAATTATAGTCTGGATTGGTAATCAGATAATCAGTTAGTTGCAATTCTTCACTGAATCTCCTGAGCTCCCCTTTATAGTCCATCAGGATAACGGCAGATAGGTACGCAGCTTTTGAACCTGCAACCTGTGCTTCTAAAACATTAAATTTTCCCATAAATACAAAATTGCGGAATTGGTTAATACCTTTTATGATTTCATTAACTTTTGTCTTCTCGTCCATTGTCATGTGGACGTCCTTTTTTGCGATCAATAAAGCAGTTTCAATGATATCGTTCAGAACCTGATTAACAGATTCAATTTTTCTTTCAGGTCTGTATTCGATTTCTCCTTTCGCAGATGCCAGAAATGATGCTTTGAAGACTCCAAGATCTGTAACCAGGTGAAATAAGCAACTCACATCAAAAAGTTGCTTCAAAATTTCCTTTTCTTTTCCTTTTCCATAAGGAACACCTGTCGTGTTGGGAGCAAATGCGGTAAGCTTATCACCCAAAATTGAATTAATGTCGGGTGTTTTGATGGTTACAGGGTTACCAACCTGCAGGAGCCAATCCGTTTCCAATGGAATGTCAATTAGTGTTGGATAGTGGTTTTCAGCAAAAAGAATATCGAGTAATATTTCTCTTTCCGGATTAGAAATTATCTTCCCCTCCTGATTCCGGTTTGGAAAATTTGAATTGTAGATGAACCTGTAGTGAGCCTTCGGGATTTTTCCCTGATAGCTCCGTCTTTCATCCAATTCCATTCTTATAAATGCACTTGATGCACTTATTTTTGATAAATAGGTTTCTAAGTTAGTTCTGTTGATTTCTGGGTTGACAATTATGTCGATGTCCACTGAAAATCGTTTTGGTTCTTTCATCAACAGAATTAAACTCGTTCCGCCTTTAAAAACAAATGCTAATTCTGTTAGTGCCAACTGTTCCAGCAAATACAAAGCAAAAATCATGCTTTCCATCAGACTGGGATCTTTGCTGTACAGTATTCTTTTCCCGGTTATCCACTCAGTTGAAAGCGAGGTTATGTCAATCATTTAAAATATTCTTTGGGATGTCTGTCTTATCTGATAAAAATTGCAACAGGTCAATTTCTTTATTTCTTCTCTTTGCATAGTGAAAAAGTTTTGTAAAGTCGATTGAATAGCGGTTAAAGGCAGTATTGATAAGGTACGCCAACTCGTTGCCCTGAAAGGAGGCAAATAAGAGTTTGTCAGAGTACAAATCGACTATCAGCTTTTCAAGTGTGGTTGTTGTCACCCTGTTTACTTTCTGAATCGGGGATTTTGAAACCAAAGGGTTAAGAATGATTGCTGATTCACTTTCGAAAATATATCGCTCAATTTCCTTCTCTTCAGGTTGAATGAAAAGATTCCCGAAATTTTGTTCCTTAAGAAAGTCATAAACAGGTTCTAACGCTTCCTTCTCAACCATTAAAATGATAATGGGCCTGGCAGGAATGTGAAGCATTAACTCATTGACGATTTTGGTTGACCAAACGCAGAATTTAAGAGTTGGAAACCGGTTTTCTATTTTTGAAAAGAGGTTCCTTTCAATTTCACCACTATCGGGTTTGAATACCGGCTTAAATATAAGTGTAAAAAGTCTTTTTGAAATGGATGTAATTACTTTCCGGTTCTTTAAATCGTATATTCTCCACCTGAAAGTTGTTTCTTTCAGATCAGGTTCAAACTTCCTGAAAAAGGAGAAAAGCTCCTCTCTGGAAAAGGATTCCCTTTCCCTGAACTCCTTTTTAACCTGTTCAGTCATCCAATTTTTTGCCAACTTTTGTCCTGTTTTTAATTTCAAAGATAATAAGAAAAGCAAACAAATGACAATAAATTGAGAAAGTGGCAAATGTTGGGTACAGCTTCTTGCTGGAATCATGGCCTGTAAAGAAAAGAATTTTCCAGATAATTTGTGCTTGCTTGATTGCTGGTCCAACCAAAACCGGCACCGGTGCCGGTTTTGTGGCTCAGATTCACACCAAAAGTTTACACCTGTTCGAGTCTCAGTCGGTATCAATCAGGATAAGAAATCCAGAGTAAAACGGGTAATTTTGGTGTGAAATCCGCAAAATTGCATGAAAATGTTTTGGTGTCAGATGTGAACACCCGGTGAATGGGCAAATTTGGAGCTCACTTGCCACCTGGCGGGCAAAACGGGTCACAGAACTACTATACGTTTATTCAGTAGTCTGGATTGCCACAGATGCCCCTTTTAACACAATAGCCATTTGGAAAAATTTGTGTCGCTTTGCTCAAAAGCAGAAGGGCCTCCCTAAAAACCTTTTTTTACCTCATAATGGATGAGCTACGCTGAACTACGTTAACCCACTCCCAAGCTGAAGCACGGGTTCAACAAGTTTCCAGGGTTCACCGGATCCGTGGTTTGTAAACGAACCCTGGAGAGGATGACATTTGCTGAGGTTTTTAGAGGTGCCCAGAAACTACAAAAAAATGAACCTCTTTCATTTTCATTCAATTATGCTAAGCAATCAGGTTTTGAGCGTGCGGCCTTTTAATTTCCTTATTTCCAATGCGGGAATTCCGGGCTTTTCTCCATGCCGGAATCGGATCCCTTGCTTTGGTTCCGGTACTCCTCCCTCTGGGTTTGTGGAATTCGCTCACGCGCGCGAATATAGTATAGTTATTAGTATAGGATATTAATACGTAATCGTATCTCTTCTAATTCATTAATCCAAGAGTACTTGTCTTATTGAATTAAAAGACAACTGATTAGTTGGTGATTTAATGCAGTGTATTACAACTTTTTTTGGTGATATGTGCTTCAGAATCAATTCTGGGGGGTATTTTGGAAAATTGACACAGAAAGATGCTCCATTTTGGGCGGTATTTTGGGGAAAAAGAGCAAATTCTGCAAAGAATAATGCCCCGACACCTTCCACTCTTGCCGGTTCCAATCAGCCCATAACCAGAGAGATCACTCAAGACCAATCGGATTGCCGAATAATGGGAAAAAGAAAGGCAACCGGCACGCGTGCCGGTATGGACACTTCCTTTGAACGAGTCCAACACTTGTTACTTCAAAAAAAAGTTGAACTTTTCTCCGGATGGTTTAAATCTGCTGCCCGATCATGAAGCTCCAACCTCGCCGCTGGCAGGTCGAAACTAAAAAGAATACGTGGCCACCCAGGAAAGATAATTAAACCATGGCCAGTCTATTGGTCACGGACATTTCTACAACTCAAGCTGCCATGGCGTTTGGTTAAACGAAAGATCCATGGGAATCCAAATTGGCAACTCATTACAGTATGGAACCCAAAAAGGTACTGAATTCAGGGATTTTGGGGTCAAAAACTATAGAATTGCTGTAATTATGTTCAGTTGTTTATGGCTAACCCTTGGTGAATAGCCAAATTTCGAACAGAATGGCCAACTGAAGGGCAAAATATGATGGACACCACTATACGTTTATTCAGTATTTAGGATTGGCGCAGAGGGCAGTTTACAGAGCAAGCGCGTTGTCGTTGACTGGAAAAGGAAGGTTCCAAAATCAGAAATTGGTCACTTCCCATTGAATTTACTGGATTTTATTGAACATCAGAATCAGAGTGCCTCCTCCTGCGCTGTATTGTTTTACAGTAGCTGAACCGGGATATGCTTCAATCCCCTCTCTCACTTCCAGTCGTATTTCTTGGGTATTCTCAGTGCAATATTGGACTTCCCTTACCTCTCCGCTTCCAATATGCTCCTGTTCGTAAAGGATAATATAGACTAGTTATAGTTTAGGATATTTTCAATTCAAATTACCAATACAAATACCAATACTAAGATAAGAGAGAAAAAATGTTGCCGAATTTACGCCTGTCGCAATTATTTCTAGCCGTTTTCTGCGTTAGAAGCCATTCTGAGAGGTATTTTTACTTTTATACCGTTTAATCTGCATGTAATAGTGCATCATTTTGGGTGGAAAGTTGAATGAAAAATGGAAAAGGAAGGCAATCCTACCAAAGCATAAGCTCAATGATGGCCATTTTTAATCCATTAGCCCATGCAGGGAAACAACCAGTACATGAAAGACAATACTGGATCAATCCAAATTGGAAACTTCAACAAGGTATTAAATGACGGGTCATTGGCTGGGATAGGTTGGTAGGTAAAACATGGTGAAATGGTTGGTTCCTGCAAAGATTCCTTGCAAATGGCCAGAAACAATACCAATGCAATTCAATTGCAAAGACAAAAAGGCAACCGGCACAAGTGCCGGTGGAGAAAGCCCATTTCACTGCAAAACCAGACTGGTCTCAAAAGCTATTACTCTGAGCACTTCTCCTATTGGATCTGGTTCATTCCAAGTAAACCTATCACCACCCACATAAATGGACGGTTAAAAGTGATAAAAAGAATGGGTGCCGCCATCAGATGATTTTTAAACTGGCTCATTTTCACACCAAAAGGATACACCTGAAATGGAAAACCCTTCTGTTAGTGGGAATAAATCCTGGTAAAGAATTTCACCATGGTGTCCGTTTGGTGATTTTTAACAAAACCGGCACGGGTGCCGGTTTTTCTACCGGGTTTTCATAACAATTGGTTTATGGGTTCCGTACTTTTTCTCATCTTTTCTCATTGTCACCTACCAGCCTTTACCTCAGGAATTTGATGGAATTAATGCGCAATTGAGGAGGAATTTGAAACTCATCTGATCCGGATATTTTTGCATGATTTTCTCTCCCCTTTCAGCTCACTGACTTTTTAACTTTCTGTCTGCAGAAAACTGCAATCTTAATAATTCAAGCCACTTTTTGACGAGACACACTTTTTACAAAACCGCATTTAGATACACCCTGACTGCGATTTACCCCCTGATAAAAAATATTTTCATATTTTTCCATGATTAAAATCGCCCTTTTTGAGCTTTTTCAGTTCTTCAAAAATCAAAACAGAGCAACTGACAGCGTTTTTTTGTGTGTCTCTACCCAAAATCGTAACTATTCGATGTCAATTGCTCGCTTACTGTTACCTTGACTGAGACAATTTTTACAAACTCAATTCTGCGAATTTATTACTTCATCCATGCAAACTGAGATCTGAAAAAGGCCTCTGAAATGTTCGTTTTATTTCATTTCAAAACACTTTTTTTCACTTCATTCACCGATACGTTTTAATGCCTGTATGGGTAACTTTCAGACCGGGGATTGACTGTAACTTTGGATACGCCTGTTGTAATAACCAGGTTAGTTCTTTTCTTGCCAATCCGGAAAAAATGAACCGGCACTCGTGCCGGTTTTGGTTTAACTTCAAAAAGATGGGATTCAATTAAACCTGAATCTCAGTTTTTATAAATCGGACTTTCCTACTCTTCCCTCATATCCCAAACAAAACAAATTGGGTAAAACCACTGCAATTACAGTGAAGTTCTTCTGGTCCATGGTTGGTATCCCCAATCAGAATGCCTTCATTACCAATGATGTAGTTCAGAACTGTTTGGGAGCAGGAATGTCTGATTACACCGGGTTTGCCTGGGCTTATGATAATCACCTTGGAACCGTAATAGCGCCTCCTACCTTCCGTCAAACTGATCACGGGATTCCCTTTTTGTCTTTAGTTTACTGGGTCAACTGGTTAACTCGAAAACGGCTGAAGAAGAAAAAGGGATTATTCACTATCCGGTTCAGATTGATAATTCAGCCAGTGGTGTTTGCTTTGTTTCCGTACAGACTGAAAAAGAAACTATCGTAAGAAAAAATTTGATGATCAAATAATCCTTATCAAACGGAATATTTAGAAGTATTTATTGAAATATCCTGATCAGAGGAAATATGAACCCATTTGAAATTGCTTCAAAATCAATCAAACCGGAAACTAAAAATAAGAATGGAGATTCACATTTCATCTGATATGATGAAGATGAAAAGGCTTTGTTTCTGGTTTTGTCGGATGGAATTGGAAGTAGTCCGTGCGATTAGAAGGTTTCACCGGAATTCCTTTGATCTAACTCTACATGAAACAAAAACAGACACTCCTTCCCTTCCGGGTTACCTTTATCAGTCAGGGTTATTAAAGGAGATGAAAAACGAAATTGTGATTAGGAATAATTCCGGAATTTACGAGCTGATTAAAAAGTGTGCTGATTTTTCAATCGAACTTGCAGCTGCTGACTACCTGGGTCTGATGGATCTTTTGGTCAGCGAACAGTACAAATTATATAACTGGGCGAAGAAAAAGTATCAGCAATTGGTGGTGTAAACTTTAGGGGTTACACCAACCCACGTTTGGGGTTCATATAGAAGCCTCTTGGGAGAGTGGTAGTATTTTAATATTCCGAAGTGATGTGAACAGATGTAACCCATAATGTTCCCATTGGGAATAACTTTTGTCTTTTTCAGAAACAATATGTTGTGGGCACAAGTTTAAATTTCTTCCGCCCCTTCAAGTTACACAACGAGCTGTATTGACCACCCGGTGTTTGATTTTAAATACTGAAATTATTTTTTTTGATCATATAATTAACATACGACAATATTTGTAATCATATTGCTGTTATGTGTCGCTTTTCTTAATGTTTAGCTTGTTTATTTTTGATTTTATGTTTCTCCAAGAAACAGAGAATAATTTGAACCTTGCTCATAAACTGGGTAGAGGAATACAAAAACGAAAGATTCTATTCATAAAAATAGGAGGTTTTAGCTAGGAAGACGCTTGGAAAAATTCTTTGGCACTTCCGCTTTTTTGGGTTTTAAAGTGCAATTCTGGTTTATTATTAGCAATTACCTTTGTAGCGCCCCTGTTGGTCTCGGCCTTATGGACTACGGTAAGTTTTTGCTTTGGCTATTTGGCAAAGCAATGGTAAGTGTGGCAGATCGTAATGTTGACCAAAATAAAGCATGGAAAATTTATTCAACCATCGCAATTGTCATTTACTTGCCGTTTGGGTTGCTTTTTGCAATTGGTGCAGTGTTTCAGGTTTCACTTCTTTTTAACAATTTAATTGGAATTCCTGTCGCATTGGTTGTTGCAAAATCTTTAGGAACCTATTTGAATCCAGTTAATAAAAAGTGTGTGCATGAAGCAGTTTAACATGAGCAGGATAGAGGAAAAGTAGCAAATGAAGTTAATAAACACTTGGGATAAGGGGGTGGTAATTTTATTTTTAATTTATACGATTAAGCCAAAAAATGGTATCTTAATTACCTCACCATAATTTCCAATTGCGACTTTCTATTGTAGTGGACCACCTCAGATAGAGGTTAATCATGGATAATGAATATTTAAATCAGTTTTGTTGAGGCATTAAAAATATAATCAACTATTAGAAAAGAGGATCAAAAATGAACAGTAAAAAGATATTAAGAATTGGTATTATTGTGTCTGGTCTTTCAGTAATATTATATATTTCAGGATATATCTATTTTAAAATGAATCCAAATGCAATGTTTTCGAGTGCATTTGGATATGGTGGCATGATGCCAATAATTGCAAATTGGGCTGTAGTTTTAAGTGTGCCACTGTTCTTGGTTGGCTTGGTTTTATTAATAATGGGGGGTATTTCACTACGTCGTGATGGAAAATCTTCAAATGACTCTGATATAAAATCACAACAACCAGAACAAATAAATGAAGAAAAGGAAATTTAATATAAGTGATTCCTTGGAATTTCGGTGTAACGTTCAGAGCACCTCTTAAACCTCAACAATGTCATCCTCGAATTAGCCTGCCCCGAATACTTTCGGGGATTGGGCTAACGTAGTTCTGCGAAGTTCATCCATTTTAAGGAAAATAATAAGTTTTTTGAGGTGCACATTGGTATTAAAAATGCGGAAATAAAAGACTCACAATATAACTTTATTCTGTGATAGCAGTGTTTATTCCAAAATGTTACTGGCAAAAAAAGAAAAAATAATTTCATAGAAACTGGGAGTTAAAGCTGTGAAAACGCTTGGTAATATTCTTTGGCACGTTCCTTTTTTAGGATTTATTAATGCAATCCTGGTATTTTTGCTTGGTTTGCTATTAACAATTACCGTCGTAGCAGCCCCTATTGGTCTCGGGCTAATGGAATACGGTAAATTTTTGTTTTGGCCATTTGGCAAAGCAATGGTAAGTAAGTCAGATCTCAATGTCGAACAAAATAAAGCTTGGAAAGTTTATTCAACCATCGTAATGGTCATTTACTTGCCGTTTGGGTTGCTTTTTGCAATTGGTGCAGTGTTTCAGGTTGCACTTCTTTTTATCTCAATAATTGGAATTCCTGCTGCATTGGTTGTTGCAAAATCCTTAGGAACCTATTTGAATCCAGTTAATAAAAAGTGTGTACACGAAGCAGTTCAACATGAGCTGTATAGAAGAAAAGCAGCAGATGAAGTTAATAAAGATTTGGGTTAGGATGTGTAGAACTTTATAAAATGTGTTGTCTCCATAACAATTTTTGCGACTTTGGAAATTCTTATCTTATGTCCAAACCGAAAGCCCACTTTTTTGTGATTTTTGGAACTCAGAATAACAATAAAGGCCACTTCTATGGAAAAATACTTTTCGGAGTTGACTCAATCTTTTAACAATTATTTAAAAGGAAAATGTTGTAGTGGAAAATGTTTTAAAGGTTATATTTATATCAGAAATAATTTTTGGTTTAATTTATTTTATCATTGGATTCATTATTTCACAAAATGTAAAACCCCCTTTAAAAGCACCAAAGCCTTTTTCTATGGTTTTGCTTGAGACAGTAAATTTTGGTGCACCTGAATCCGAAAGTGCTCCATGTGAAGTTGTGTTTGTTCCTGCACCAAAATATAACCGCAACCCTCCCAAAATGATATTCATGAAAGATCACATTGAAATCAGAATACCAAAGCACGGTTATTTAAATTATGATATCTCATACAATGATATCAGGTCTGTTAAATTCGGCAGATTAAAGCCGTTTCTGCTTCTTTGGAATGCAATATTTATTGGAATTTGTACAGTAATAACCTTATTATTTTCAATAATGATGCCATTGTTACTAATCGGAGCATTTGTACTATTGAGTATACAAATTATGGTTTCGTTTTTGTTTCTGTGGATTGTCCGAGAGGTATGGTAGGCTTTGCGGTAAAAGAGACACCAAAATTTGGATTAAAAGAAGTCCAGAGAGTGGGCGACTTGGTAACAAGCCTGATTGGTCAAAATACACAAAGTCAATCTGACCCTAAAACAGTCTGAAAAGAACTCAAATGGATAAGGAACAGATTGGTTCGTTCAACAATGGAATAGTATTGCCATTAAATGATTCAGGGGTTTACAAAGCGCATCACTAGTTTAGTGTCACATAATTAATTTCATGTTAATTATGTGGGTGCTCTCAAGGTATACTGTTGAATCTCTCACAATTACTTTGTTTGGGATGGGAATTCGGCTTACCAGCGGACAAGTAAAAACGTATATTGACATTAAAAATCCTTCTTCGACGAATTCATCTATCCTAAAAGATGGATGGATAATAATACTCCAGCTGATAAATAGAATTCAAAGTCTTCGATACAATCCTGCAAGCAGGATTGTAATTTTATTTAACTACCGAAGTAATATCCCAACAATCTTACCAATTATTCTTGTTTTCTTAATTAATAAACACAATTTTCTGTTTTGATAGTACTTTTTTTGAACCCAATTCAGTAGCGATAATAAAGTAAGTACCTGAAGAAATGACTGGGTCATGAAATTGATATTCTGAATACCCTTTTTCAACCCCTAATTGTGTTGTTTTTATAACTTGTCCCAGTATATTTATTACTTTTATTTCTATAGCTGATCTTTCAGGAAAATAAAATGGAATTGTAATGCTGCCATTGGTAGGATTTGGATATAGGGCACCAAAAAAAACATTTTCATGTTCATCTACCTTGAATTCAATTTCCCTTAGCATTTTTCTGGTTCCATCCAAATCTAATTGAACCAAACGCAGATCCAATCTATTTTGTTTCCCAGTCAGTTTGTACGAAAACTCATATTTCACCTCCTGGGTTGTTGTACCGAGACCTGAAACATAACCCACCTTTTTCCAATCTGGTGTTGAAAGACTTGAATCGAAAATCTCAATTTCAAAGCCGGCATTATTGGTTTCACTTATTGTTGTCCATCGTAACATGACATGATTTCCAGTTTGGAAACACTTCATTTCAGATAATTCAACAGGAAGCACTCCGCCAGATATTGAATAAGAATATTTCCCAATATTGTTGCCATTCTGATAAAATTGAAGCAGGTAGGTTCCACTAACCAAAGGTGTGAAATCGTATGAACTGTTTATTCCCGTTTTTATTGCTGAGTATGACATTTGGGAATTTGTAGCATAGAATATATTAAAACGCACATCAACGCCTGATTCTTCTAAAATAGTAATAGTGTAAATATTATTTACTTGAGGTTTAATTTGGATCCAGTCGGAAGGATTTGACCCATCAAATTTACCCTCTATTACTTGACCCGGAGCAGAAACGGGAAAAGCTTCCTTTTCACTGTTGTTCGGTTCCATCCACTCATCCCAGCTCAGCGACGGACTTGTGTTCCAGAACGAGGGGATAACCCGGATACGGTAGTACCCCATATCCGCTGAATATGAAGAACGGGATACCCTTAT
>Ga0209460_1000597_pt1 | contig 31022 bp, 21 predicted proteins | sample EBPBio132013_DNA_FD_185868 | JGI IMG/M metagenome (GOLD analysis project Ga0209460, IMG submission 185868) | Wastewater treatment Type I Accumulibacter community from EBPR Bioreactor in Madison, WI, USA - Reactor 2_5/13/2013_ DNA (SPAdes)... | ecosystem: Engineered > Bioreactor > EBPR >... | reverse complement strand
TGAAAGCTTTTCTATTTCAAGGATGGATTGGTAAGCGTCTTCCTGATGCGGGTAAATGGTCGTTTTAAGTTCCGTCTTTTTCCCATCCAGTAAAACAGAATTCAGCTTTTTCCCGTAGGCATTCCACTTGAAATGAAGGTCACGGAGTTGTGTCGAGAGAACGTGATTCCGGATGGGTACGAGTTCGGGTTTCAGGTTAACTGGCTCGGTTTCAAGATAATCAATATCCATGTAGCCCCAGCTTTTGGAGATGGAAATGGTATTTTCTCCTTTGTCGAGGGAAACTGCTCTTTTTAAAGTTGTCCACTGATCACTGATCGGGAATCCGGTCGGAATGGTTCTTCCGTTTTTGATTATCAGCTGTTCTTTTTCTCCGCCAAAAGCACGAAAACGGACAATCAGATTAAACCAGCCGGATTTTTCTGCCGGAACTTTCCAGGTTACCGAACCCGAATCTTTCATCCGCAAAAACTGCTGTCCGGATGCTGCAGAATCCTGCATCAAAACCAGAAATCGGTTGGTACCGGATTCAGCTTCGAACCGGGGAATTGACTGTGCTGAAACAAGTGAAGCTGTGCATAGCAGAAAAAAGAGAATCTGTTTTTTCAATTTTATTCCAATCAATAAATGAATCTATATAAAATGCCGTTCTGAGAATCATTTTATTGCAGAGTAAGAATCGTGCCAAATTCTGAGTTTGATTTTTAGGGAAATGAAATGGGGGAGAGGGTAAGGGATGTTTTGAAAGGGAAATACTGGATGAGCTTCGCAGAACTTCGTTAGCCGGATCAAGTCCGGAATGACAACAAATGTAATTACAACCAATTAGTAAGAGTTGTCATTCCCGCGAAGGCGGGAATCCAGCTGTCGATGTATTGGCAGATTAACGAAGTTCTGCGAAGTCCAACCATGCCTTCAATACTGGATCCCTGCCTTCGCGGGGATGACAGCGGGCGTCGCCAACAACAGGGAATTTACTTTCACGGATTAAAACCGAAACCTGAAAAACTTATTTTACAAGAATCAGCTTCTTCGTTTGAACAAAACTACCGGCTTCGATGCGGTAAAAATAAACCCCGGAGGATAAATGCCCGGCATTGAAGGTTACCTGATAGCGACCTGCCGGCTTCATTTCATTGACCAGGGTTGCAACTTCCCGCCCAATCACATCATAAATCTTCAGTTTGGTCATGCTGTTGACCGGTAACTGGTAATTGATGACCGTAGCCGGATTAAATGGATTCGGATAGTTCTGGGAAAGTGAAAATGAAACCGGTTTTACACCGGCGTTATTTTCTTCAATCCCGGTTGATGTCAAAGTAAAGGAATAAACATCTGTGCTCTTTAACTCATTGGTAGTTGTAAGCAATAAAGTATCCCCCTCACCTATAAACCTGCCGTTTGTATTGTAAAAAGTTGAATCTTCAAGCGTATTGTTGAACAACTGAAAAGTAATGACAGTGGATCCATCAGGCAATTCCTCGTAAAGGATGATTCTATCACCGGCGGAATAAATGCCTTTTGCCGGCTGTTTATTTTTCCATATTTTGGTGACATCTGAAGCACCAAATTTTACTTCCGCAATACGACCTGTTACCGGGTCAATTCTATTCGGTTCAAAAACCTTATAATTTACGTCAATTGCCGGTAGTTTAATGGATCCGGAGTTCCAAATGGGAATGTTTAACGCCTGTGATTTTGAAACCAAATTATTATAAAAAACAACCATATACTGTCGCGGATAAAACGTGCCCGGTTTTAATCCACCCTGACTGAATAGGTCAAATTCTAATTTATAAGGTGAAAGATTGGACACAGAATGCCAGGTAATTCCCTTTACTACACCCTTTTCCGGGTTATTATAAATTCCGGCAACAGGGTTTTTCACATAAACCTGCAGACCCATTGTTCCTGAGGTCAAAGTACGTGGATTTCCGTCTGAGTCATCATATAAATTCCGGAGCAAAACATAATCCTGCCCGTTTTTGGCATAGGTGTATATCCACGACGTATCTGATTGGTTTTTTGTTAAATTCTTAAGTACGAAGCCTGTTGTTTCCGTTGGAAAAACTTCATTCTGATCAAATGAATCGGTTAACCCGTTAAAATCATTGTCACGCTTATCCATTGAGCAATCCAGAAACTGAATCTGATACTCATCCCCGATTTCCAATGAATCTGAGTTTATAACATTGACGCCCAAAACAGCTTCTGTAAAACCCGGATTTTTTTTAACCGGTATAAAATCAAAATTAGTGGAAATGGGTGGTAAAGAATCTCCGGCAAATACCCTTACCACATTCTGGTCAGTATATAAAAAACCAGTTGAATCCATCTCAATATAGACAGTTGATTCCTGCGGACCCATGTTTTTAATCAAATCCCCCCGATCATAGGAGGTTACAGCATAATAATAGGGAACTCCATTTTTTACATTGTTATCAATAAGGGAATGACTTAACCCTGTTTCATTTCCGAGGAAAAAAAGTTGCCCGTTTCCAAAATCTTTCGGGAAATATCCGAAAATACTGTCAATTTTATCAAAGACAGCAATTGGTTCTATCAGGTTTCCAGAGACATCTCTGAATGATGGAGTTTCTGATTTATAGACTTTATAACCTTCAAAATCATAAGCCCGGAGCCAGGGGTCATAGCTCTCCTCTGCAACATCATCCCACATAATCTTGATTGAATTTTTCCCGGAAACAGCAGTAACCGTTGGTTTTTCAGGTGGGAGGATAGCATTGAAATTGGATTTGTAATATTCCTTGGCAAAATATTTATTCCGTAAAATATCCTGTTCATCATTAGCAAATATGAGTGCGACACTCATTCGCCCAACGTTATTTGGTTTCAGGGGAAAATATCCGGTAGAGAATAAATAATCGTAGTCTGCCTGACCAATGGTAGAATTGTTAAAAACACCAGGCCTGGAAAACTCCCACAGTTGCTCATCGTTACTGTAGGTTAACGCACTATATATATAGCTTCTTAACCCTGTTAGGCCAATCTGATCAGATTCATCAGAATCAGTTTGGTCAATATTGGGTTCACCGGGTTGTGAACTTGTACCCGGAGTTGGAACCCCATCACCCTCTCCACTATCGTAGGTATTTGGTTTTCCATCAATACCTAAGTCATCAAAAGAATTATTCCAGTCGCCATCGTTATCAATTCCATCATCTTTCCGTTCATCAATCAGACGGTTGTTTTTTCCTTCACCGGTGAAATAGTCAATGGCCAGATAATCCTGATTGTTATAATCAGACTTAATGTAGAGGAAGTAAGAAACGGAATCCTTCAGTACAGGATCATAAATCTTGGTACCATCACTCTCATCAATGAGTCCGTTCAGGTTATCATCAATTCCATTTCTGGGAATCTCAATCAACGGCGCATTGGGTTTTAAAATCAGGTTTGTTCCGTTGTGACTGATTTTTATCCCTTCGGCGGGCATAGTCTTAATTGTTCTTGGATAGGCAGAGTCATGATAATCGATGGTTACAATTTGAGCATCAACAGCGTAGAATAGGGTAAAATCATTTTCGGTGATGACCTTTCCGGTTCCGCCACCTGGAGTTCCCAGACTATTTGCATCGCCATCATTGTCAATTCCGTCTAACGGATTGCCTGGCGTTTCCAAAAGAGCAAATCCCATCCAGGGAACCGGAGTGTATCCGCCAACCCCAAGATTATCAAGGTCATAGCTGACAACAAACGCCTTTTCACGGTAGAAACGAAAAGCATCATCACTATTATCAGAACCTCCGCCATTTAATAAATTGCCGTTGGCGGAACCAACGTTCATTCCGAAAACAGTTTTATTCAGATCCAGATTGCCTTTGTTTTTCAGGTCATAAATCCAAAAAATCATGTCCTCCAGATACGGATCAGACCATTGTAGTCCTCTGACTGAAAGTTCAAGACCCAATCCGCCACGGTCCGGTTCTGAGGCAACAGGCAACGGCAATTTGCGGTTGTTGAACTTTTTCTTAAAGGAATAATCATCCAGAACGAAATAACTTTCTTCATCTGCAATAACACGATCATTTCCGTCAAAACCTTGCCAGTGATTGTTCCATGAAAATGGCCAGGTACTTGGCATGTGACTCATGGCAACGGCATGTCCAGGATCTTTAGACAGAGTATTAAGATTCAGGTAACCGGAAAGGGGCTCAAAGCCCCAATGGACTCCTGCGGAATCATGACTGAACATTGCCGGATCCCATCCCTGACAGAAAATGGCAGGTGTTAAATAATCAAAAAGAGAATCACCGGTTACCGGATCAAGACCTTTGAAAAAACGAAGTTCTGACATGACAAACGGGGAAGCATTTCCCATTTGCACCTGCCCTGTGCCAACCGGCCATTCACCCGTATAATCACCGGTTCTGAGTCTTTCCGTTCCCATGCTTCCGTTGTTTGAGAAAGTCATACGCACTTTGTTTCCGGCGTGGATGTTTCTTCCCCGGTTTGCTGAGCTGCCATGATCAGCTCCCTGCGCAAAAAGTGGTGTGGTAAAAAGCTGGAAAAGCCCGGCAATCAGACTGATGGTTATAACTTTATGGGTTCTCATATACTTTCCGGAAACGGGTTATTTGCAGATAAAATTTTTCTTTTCTTAAAGGAAAAGCAAGCGTAATAAACACATCACAGGTTTGGGTTTTGTGAGTGAAAGATCAAGCGAAATTTGGATATTTTAAAAATAGATTAATTATTGGTCGATTACAACCCGGGATAATTAAAGGCTAATTAATATTTGGAGAAGCTGGTTTTCAATTACCACTTTCAGGAAGCTGGACCTGTTCAGGGATCGCTGACAATTCCATCTGCCTTATCAGATAAATTGTAGGTCGAATACACAAAAATGCTGTTGTCGTAAATGGTATCTTTGAATGATTTTGATGCCGGACCAACCGTGAAGGAACCATTCGAAGCAATTGAAACTCCGCTTGTTTTATCCTTGACGGTTCCCGGTGTGCAAATATATCGCTTCAGGGTAATTCCGGCGGGTAATCCTTCAAAGGAAATAGTGGTATTCCAGTGGGTTGAGGTATTGTCTGAAACCACAATTAAAGTAAAATTGCCACCCGCACTTTTAAACAAGGTAGAAGTCAGGGCGTTGTCTGATGAGGTTACCTGGTAAACAAAAGAGTTTTTTGCTGTAAACCGGGACACCATCCCATCCTGCCAGTACAGATTTTTCATCGGCGTTATTTCAGCAACCTGATAGGTATTGATGTAGGAAAAAGTACCGTCAATATTATTCTGATTCAGATAGCTCCAGCGGGCAAATCCATCAATTTTATTTTTAGCGCCGCCGACAAACCATTTTGCAACTTTGATATTCCAGTCATAATTCGAGTTGTCACCCCCGCCAAATTCACCCCAATAAACGGGGTAACTCAAATCAGAAATTGGACGGAGTGCCCATCCGCCCTTCCCGACATCCGCATAATTATGAGTTTCAAATGCACCCAGCCACGGTTTGCAGGCATTCCAGTTAAACGTAAACTTCTCATCCTGAAAAAATTCTGGTCCAACCAGCGGCACCGAAATTCCCTTTTTATCCAGGGCTGCACGGGTTGCCTTATATCCCTGAGAAATATCAACTCCGCCTCTCCACCAGCCCCAGCTGTTCATGGGTTCGTTTGCAATATTGCACATGGTGATGCAGGTGTAACCTTTGGTTTTAACCAGATACTCCATCATGGTTGCAAATCCTGTCGTAAAAGCATCCAGATCACGGGGTGCACTGTAAGCCGGATCCTGTCCCGAAATGGTATTCCAGGTGGTACAGTTATCCTGAAGCTGTAAAAGAACGTTAACTTGATTTGCCTGTGCCCAGTCCAAAATTTTCAGCAATCTCAGAAAATTGGGACAGTCCCAGGTAAAAGTATCTTTTTCGGGTTCAAAGTCATTCATTTCAATCATCAGCCTGATCCAGTCAAGTCCGGACCAGTTCATAAACCCAAAAATCGAATTCCATTTTGCCCCTTCACTGGCCGGCGGAAGTTCACAATAGGCACTTCCGAGTTTTCCGCCATATTTACTCACCACAATGCTGGTACTGATTGCCGTAACATTTGCCCCGTACCCATCTTTCATCCGGTAGATTGGGGTGTTTGCATCGGCGACCAGAGTGGCTGCTTCAACAGGTAAACGGGCCTCGTTTCCCGAATCCGGTGAGTCAGAATCATCCGGTTCATTTTGTGAACAGGAGGCCAATCCCAAAAGCAAACCCAGCAAAACCAGAGTTTTTTTCATGTTGTCGTTTATACTTCCACTTACTGGTTGTAAGCCGATATTAAAAGCTCAGGCTGACTGTCAGATTTATACTCAACCGATATGGTTTTGGTCTCACCCGGCAGCAAGGTAAAATACTTTTCTGAGAAATATGCGGGCAGAATTCGTGTCCCTGTTTTCTTATCGGTCAGCGAAAGGTCGATTGCAATTGCCGGTGTTTTCCCGGTATTTTTCAGTTCGAATGAAAGTTGATTTTTAATTCCTGGGGAAACAGGCTTAACGGTAATTGTTGTCTTTTCCAGTGAATTGAAAGCGGTGAGTTCATTGCCAGGCATCCGGCTTTTCCAGTATTCATTTTGGGAAAGGATTTTCCCCTTCCGGTCAGAAACCGTGAGTCTGACCAGATAAACATCCGGCAGGTTAGGCGGTAAATCCAGGTTCTCACAATTAGTAAGCTGATTGGCCAGAATATCCAGTTTTTGTTCGGATTGGTGGATGGTTTTTCCTGCAAGATCTGCAATATCCAACCTCACCAAAGCTTTTTCGATTTTGTTCAGCGTGGTGTTGATGACAACCGTTTTCAGATTATCCAGATTCATCTGCACGTGGATCGGTTCACAGGCTTTTTTCGATCCGTAATAAGATCCGAACGTTTCATAATCAGACGAATAAACCTGCCAGACCGTACTTGGCCATGCCGGATGAGTCATCCAAAGAAGGACTCCGCTTGTGTTGTTCCAAAGCCGGCTGTTCCACGATTCGAACATGTTCCGGTGACTGTCATAATTCACTAACTGAGCTTTTTTGCAGAAATCATCCAGCGATTCTGATTTTCCATAAAGATTTTCAATTGTTGCCAGATAGTCTTTTTGTCCATCGTGCAGATCGTGGTAGTACCAGACATCACTGATGGGCCAGACATCTTCTTTCGCCATCATGCTTCTCATGGTTTCGGCAGTCGGAACAGACGGAGTTCCAAGTTCGGTTGAAAACCCGAAAGCAATGTTTTTGTAGTATTCGGTTTGATCTTTCTGATAATGCCAGGGTCCGCTCCACCGCAGATTCAAAGCTCTTGAATCGGGATTGTAAAACCGGGTCGGATCTTCGGCGGCAAGCAAAACTTCAAGCTGGGTTTCAAGCTGAGGTAACGGAACACCTTCATTTCTTGCACACCACAAAGCAATGGAAGGATGGTTTCTGAACCTGCGGATGACCTCTTTTGCATTGTCCAGAAAAAGCAGATTGTCGTTCGGATTCAGATTATAGCCACCAGTTGACAGCCAGAAATCGTTCCAGACGAGAAGTCCGTATTCATCAGCAAGTTCATAGAAAACCTCCTCAGTCGATTCTCCAGTCCAGTTTCTGATCATGGTGAAATTGGCGTCTTTATGCAGCCGGAAGTAAGGCTCAAGGTGGTTTCTGTCCACCTGTTTCATGGCATCATCCATGCCCCAGTTTCCGCCTTTGCAAAATATCCGCTGTCCGTTGACCTTGATGACGAGATAGGGATTCATTGTGGTGTCTGCAAGCGGAGTCAGCTTCCCGGCATTCATTCCTTCATGCAGCGGAGCAATTGAAATTCCGTCTTTATAAATTCTGGCTTTGTTGAAATCAAAAAGAGGTTTACCTTCTGCCTGGTCTTTGACCGGATTAAATTCAATCCGTTTTGCTTTTTCGGATGGTGTGTCCACGTTGAGTTCATACGACATTTCCCTGATTCCGAATCTGACGGTTTTTTCGTCGGAAATCTGGCTTTTTTTCGCGGCGGTGATTTTTACGGAATAGAGATTCTGCTCACCATAACCGTTTGGCCACCATAATTTCGGGTTCTTTATAGTCAGCTGGGGAAACTGATCGGGAGCAAATGTCACCGTTTTGGTTTCTCCGGATTTCAGTGTGACCGTCTGAGAAAAGGTGATCTTTTCTATGGATCCGGAAAGGTCGATTTCCTGTGTTGACGCAGACGTATTTTTAACCTGGGTTTGAATCGTCAGTTTGGCGGAAGTGGTTTCAGGCAGGGGAAGATCGGTGATGATCTGCGGATCGGATAGCACGATTTCTCCGGTAAATTTCAGCCTGACGTCCTGCCAGATTCCGATATTCCGGTCACGGATTCCCGGAACCCAGTCCCAGCCTTCCGATGAAATAAAAGTGGGACCATCAAGACACAACTGTCCACCATTCGGACCTGTTCCCGCCGTTGGTGATTCTTCATGCGGAATTCCAGGATTCGGCGGCGGCAGAATCTGAACCGCAAGCACATTCTCCCCGGAGGATTTTACAATCCCGGTAATATCAAATTCACCCCGGACGAAAGCACCATTCATTTTACCGAGTTTTTTCCCGTTCAGCCAGATGATGGCCCGGTAGTTGATTCCGTTGAGTAAAAGCCACGTTTTTTCTGATTTTTTCTCAGGCGATTGAAAGGAAATCCGGTACCACCAGTCCATTCTGCAAAGCGTGTCAGGAATCGCCAGATTGTTCACTCCGAAATACGGATCCGGGTACACGCCCTGCTGAACCAGAGACGTCAGCACCGTTCCGGGAACCACAGCATTGGTCCAGTTTTTTGTTGAATATGACGATTGGGAAATGGTTTCTCCGGTTGCGCCGGCATTTTCTGCTTCGATTAACTCCCACCCGGCTGACAAAATCATTTCATTGTCTTTTGCCTGAATCAGTTTGGTTTGGATCGTGACTTTTTCCTTTTTCACCGGCAGAATAAACTGCACTTTCGATTTTGGCAGTGTGGCCGGATCCTGTGGCTGGGATAATCCAAAATTGAGTTTGTACTGTGCATTCATAGTGGCCGGGAGGAAAAGTAGAGTGAGTAGAAAAAGGAATTTTGTCATTGTTGTAAATTGTTTATTTTAAAAGTCTTAACTCCCCTCCTTTTTTAAAGGAGGGGCTGGGGGTGGTTTTGTGATTGCAAAAAATTCATGGATCCCGGATCAAGTCCGGGATGACAGCCAGGGTAGTTGGTCCCTTGTCCCCAGTCACCTGTCCCTGTATTTCCCCCGTAACCTGTGACCTGTAACCATCCTACCATCCCGGCATTTCATCCAAAGTTACCACATTGGAAGCACTGTATAGCGAACGGATCTGAACGGTTGTGTTTGCCTTGACGGTCAGCTCAGACCAGCTCATAAAAAACGTCCATTTGGGTTGGGCTTTTAATTCTGCTGACGTCGGCAGTTTTTCACATTCACCGATTGCTATGGGTTTGCCACCTGCAAAGGCAAGCATCGAATTGTATTTTGCCGTGGTATAACCGGTTCCGTCACTGGAATACATATCCAGAGCCAGAATATCCCAATAGTCTGAACCCGGATTATACTCTGCCAGATCATCTGCAATAGACCCGAAATCCTGCAAATCCCAGATCCAGACCAGGTTTTCAAGTCCTTTTGTTTTCTCAAAATAATCGTGGGTGAGTTGAAATAATTTCGCTGTTCCGTTCGGACCTTTACGTCCTGCCCACCAGAAAACGGGCTGATTCATCTCATGAAACGGGCGGAAAAGAACTTCAACTCCTTTATTTTCAAGGTATTGCAGATAGGGTGCAATAATATCCATTCTGGCTTTCCAGGTTTTATTCAGCGGACTTCCGTCGGTGATCAGTGATGTCCATTCTGCATCAGTTAACTGATCGAGAACACCGGTACTGTTCCATGCGCAGGGTTCGGTGTACGCCGGTGAACAGGTGTGCCACATGATATTTACGAGACTGCCCTTTTTCCATTGCCGTTCGGCTTCATAAATCATGGTCCAGCGTTCGTTCACATCGCTTGCCGCAAAAAGAAAATCTCCGCTCCAGAGTCCGGGTGTTTTTCCGCCGATAACTGAAATGGAATCTGTCCATAATGTCGGATTTGCATTCGGTTCCCGGTTGTGGATGCCGGCCACCGTTTTCGTTCCCTGAATACTTTTTAAATAGTTTAGTGATTTTCCCCAGGTCGGTTTTTCAGGATCAGCTTTTGATTCTGCTTCTTTTTCGCAGGAAACCAAAAGGAACGAAATGACGATTAGAAAATAAATTGATTTCACAGGATTAACCTTTTTGAAAATTGGAGAAATACCAGAAAATAAAATTGAATTGCAACTCCCCTCCTTTAGAAAAGGAGGAAAAATTGAACACTGAGCGTGTCACCCTGAGTGATTTTTTGCAAAGCAAAAAATTTTATCGAAGGGCGCCGCGCCCCGGACCTTCGGGGAAGTGCCCGAATTGGGGTGGTTTTCGTTTAGTATTGAGAAAATTACAAAACCACCCCGGCTTCGCCACCCCTCCTTTAAAAAAGGAGGGGAATTTATTAGTATTTGCCTTTACCTAAAAGCTAACAACCAATAGCTTCCTTACCCCTTACGCCTTAAACCTTATGCCTTAAACCTTACTGCTTATCCCTGAACCCAGCCAGATCTTCCTCAAACCAGATACCGGGCAGATTCCGGAATTTCTTAAAATCTTCAGCGCTTTTTCCACCGGGGATGGGGGCATAATGGTGTTTGGCATTGGCATTCCGCCAAACCAGAACGTAGGCTATATTGATATCGTCACGACGAATTGCCGGATACAGTTTTTTAGTCCACCAGGTGGAATCGGGAATGCTTTCCAGGCCGGTTTCGGTCATGGCTGCAATTTTTCCGTGCTTTGCGGCAAAGTCAGAAATCCATTTCAGCTTCACTGCAACAGAATCATAAACCCCGCCATCCGGACGAAAATCCCAGTAATTATCAATGCCGACCAGATCAACATACTCATTTCCCGGATACCGTGTCAGAAAATCGGCTTCTGAGTAAAACTTCCGGTCGGGAGAAAAACAGAAAAGAAAATTGGTTACCTTTTTTTCGTTTCGCAGGTAATCAACCACAAATCTGAACAGGGATTTAAACTCTTCGGGTGCGCAGTAAGGTTTTCCCCACCAGAACCAGTCACCATCATATTCGTGATAAGGCCTGAACATCACCGGAATCAATTTGCCGTTTTTATCTTTCAGGCTGTTGGCGTACCAGGCAATATTATCGAGCACTTTTTTGTAGGAGTCATGGAATTTCCCGCCGGGAAGAATGGCGTAAACAGCACGTGTTGTATCGTAAAAATTTTTCCCGGTGACCGGATTGGAATGATGCCAGCAAAACGTAGAAATTCCGCTCCGTTCCCAGGCATCGATCACCGCCTGACGGGTTTTATCGGCTGCAAGTGCACTGTCTGTTTTGGGGATTCCGCCAAAATCAAATCCATAAACTGCCGGATACGAACCGGTCACATCCTTCACATCTGATTTCCCGCGGATGTCCTTCCAGTTCACACCATAAAGAGTCGCATCCTGATGTCCGAATAAAATGTGGGTTTTCTGGATTTCAATCAGATTTCTGAATAAAGCAACGGTTTCGGGAGTGGCATTGGGAGTAACCGGAAAACCAGATTCCTGCCGGTCCTGATCGCCCTTCACCAGCGAACAGGAAACCAGCAGGAATGGTATGACGTGGAGGAGATTTACGGCATTTTTTATCATTTTGAGAGTTTTAAGATTAAATGCATTGACGCAAAATCAATTAATCAAATAAAAGAATTCGGTCACTGAGCGGAGTCGAAGTGCCCGAATTCTTTATAAACTGTAACCCGTGACCAAAAGAAGAGAATCACATCCCCCGTCCGGCTGGTGCCGGACACCCCCTTTAAAGGGGGACTTTTCTATTTCCTCAGCGCTTTCATTTTTTCTGCATGATTCCGGATGATGATCAGGGTTGTTGAATCAGACAGCAAAACAGAATTCAGTCCTTGCGGCTCCTGTGGCGGATCACCCATAAACGGATCACCGGGCAACCATTTTGCATCAGGATGCTGGGCTTTTGCTTCACCGCCCCAGGCCCAGAAATTGGTTCCGGCGATGGCACTTCCGGCAGCAGCAGAATCAGCGACCAGTTCAAACAATTTTGAGTAATATTTATCCCGGTAAACAGTCGGAGTTCCCGGCATGCACGCCTCAAGATCACGTCCAATACCGAATTCTTCCATCGTAATGGGCTTGTTCAGTTCACGGGCAACTTTTAACTGCCGGTTGACATAGGAAATGGCATTTGCTTCTGCTGTTGGATACGTTTCTTCTGCTTTCTCAGCTTTGAACCAGCCCCAGTTTTTTGCCCACAAATGGAAGGTCACATAATCTACGTATTTGCTTTCATGCGCCTTTTTGAAAATCTCATCTGAATCCAGACTTCCTGCAGCACCTTCGCTTCCGGTTGAAACCAGGTGATTGGAATCCAGCGATTTGATAAACTTTGAAGATTCATCAATCCATTTGTAATAAGCATCAACATGCTTCAGACCATCTTCACCCTGACCCGGACGGGGTTCATTTGCCAGCTGCCAGGACATAATGGTCGGATCGTTTTTGTACTCAACGCCCGTTACCGAATTTTTCCGGTTGATGATTTTGGTTAAATACTCCCGCCAGTAGGCATTGGCTTTTTCATTGCGGTAAAAGGTGGCCGAGTAATTCATGAATTTACTCCAGTCGAACGCCTTCGGGTCATTGAACAGGGTTTCAAACTGACCCCCATCAAACCAGCCGGTCATAACGGCCATTCCGCCCGACCATTCCCAGTAATTATTGAGGAAGACAACAGCAGTCATCTCCCGTTTCGCCATTTCGGAAAGAAGAAAATCCAATCCCTGAAGCAAAGAATCATTGTCAGTTCCCGGCTGAGTCGTGATGGCCGGATTTAGAGACGTATTCAGAGGAGATTGTTGAGAGGAAGCCAGAATTCTGAGGTTATCAATGCCGTTTGCTTTGAGTGCATCGAGTTCACGGATGAGACGTTCCCGGTCACCCATTTTCCCGGGCGCACCCAGGTAAGTTCCGTACCAGAAATTCGTTCCGGTGAAATAATAGGCCTTTCCGCCTTTCATGAACTTCATTCCGTCCACTTTCACAAAATCAGGTTTTGCCGGTTCGGGTGACGAGCACGATTGGAGGCTGAACAGGAGGAGGATGATCAGCCCCCAGATCGTCATCATAGGAAAAAATTCGGATAAAGAACGGAGTTTATGACGGAGCGTTTGCATGATGGATTTCCGGATTTTGCGATTAAATGGTAAGAAGGGTAACGAATAACGTGCCAAAGAAATGAATTTAAAAAACCGGGGGATTTGGGAAGGTTTTAAGGTTCGGGCGGGCGTAATTGGCTGATGACTTATCACCAAGATAACGTTTTATCAAAATAATAAAACCCGGGGAAGGGAGACCGCTAAGACCCAAAGGCGCTAAGCGGGGGGATTTTTATGGTAAATTAAATTCAATACAATAGTAAATAAAATGAATTGAGTTTAAAACCAAAAATTTGAATTTCTTAGCGCCTTTGGGGTCTCCCTAAAATTCAAATAAAAATTGCATTGGTTCGTGACTTTGCGTCTTGTTTGTCTTCCCTGAATTTAAAACCAAAAAAAATCCCTCCGCTCAGCGTTCTCTGCGTCTCTGCGGTCGAATTCATCATTTAACCAGGACCATTTTTCCTGATAGGCTTTGGTGGCTTTTTTCACTGTTCACCGAAACCTGATAGACATAAATTCCTGATGGCAGATTTTCTCCAGAAAAGGTTAAATCATGACTTCCTGCAGGTTTTTTCTCCGGTTCTGAATTCCAGACCAGCTGACCCAGCAGATTTAAAACGGAAATTTTGACCTCTCCTGAAACCGGCAGTGAATACCGTATTTTGGTTTCCGGATTGAACGGATTGGGATAGTTGGGCTCCAGAGAAAACCCAACCGGAGTCAGTTTTTCACTTTCTACACCAACGCCTGTGCCCTTGTATCCGTACAGTTCATATTCCTTGATCCAGTACCCGCTGTCAGGTAAACTCCCGACAACATTCAAAATCCTGAAATATCTGCCGACACCGTTCACGGTAAGATCATCTGTTCCGCCATCTCCGGTCGTGGTTGAAAAAATGGATTTCTGTGCGCCTGATTCGCTTAAACTTTGGAGTGAATAGGTTTTGGCAAAAGCATCACCCCAGTTGATGACGACCCGGTTGATCGTGTGGGTTTTTCCCAGATCCACATACATCCAGACTCCGCTGCCGGCGGCACTCAGCCAGGCGGTTTCCGGGTCACCGTCTACTGCATAATCCGGTGAAGAACCCCGGCGTGTTTTGGAAGCTTTGGTCGGGGTTTTCAAAGCACGGTTTATTTGATCGGAAGGAAGTACATTCACAGTCACTTCCCGGGATTCTGAAATATCTCCGGTCGTTTCAAGCTTGTAAATCGTGGTTGACGCCGGTACAACAGTCAAGGTGCCAGACTGGGCAACCGGAACTCCGTCCAGCGTAACGGTTGAGCCATTTGCCGAACTCCACGTTAAAACGGTTGTGTCGCCCTTTCCAAGATCCAGAAAAGTGGGTTTTGCCTGAAAGGACTTTATGGTTCCCGAAGGAAGGTAAGTCAGGTGAAGCTGCACCGTATCTTTTACAATTCCGTTCGTGATCAGCGTATAAATTCCGTTTTCATCCGGGGCAAGTTCGAGGGAATCGGCATCCGCAACCGGAATTCCATTGATGGTTACATTCGAACCGGGCGTTGTTTCCCAGAAGATTTTCTGAATCTGACCTTTTTCGTACGTTGAACTTCTGCTGTTTAAATATCTGATAATTCCGGAATTGCTGTTCAGAACTGCATTTTTTGCAAATTCGGCCATGAGCGCGTACCCGGCGATACTGGGGTGAATGCCATCGGCAAACATATCGCCATGTCCCGTCATGCAGGCGTAAAAATCGATCAGATCCGTTTTGGCGGTTGCCCTGACCGAATCAATCAAAGGAATAATTTCATTGTCCACGATTGAGGCTGTAATCCCAAAATTATCCTGAAAAACCGGAACCGGCCGGCAAACGAATATTTGCGGATTTCTTCCGTTTTTACGGAAAACATTGACAAGCTCCATATAATCTGAAAAAAACTCACTGCCGTATTTCCAGTTTTGGGGTTTACTGTCGTTGGTACCGAGTTTAATAATGACGATGTGCGGATTGAAATCCTGCGCATCCCAGAAAGATTGCTCATTCCAGTAAGGGTAATCCCCTTTTTTCAGAAGCGTTCTTCCGCCGACACCGAAATTTTTTGATTGATAATGACTGCCAAGCAACGTTCCCATTTTTTGCGGATAAGCATTGGCATCACTGGTTCCCTGGGTGATGCTGTTTCCCACACAAGCGATTCTGATGACTTCAGGTTGGGCAAAGACGGTAATGGAGGATAGTAAAAAAGCAGAGAAAAGTAAGCTGGTAACTTTCGTTTTCACAGGTGGATGTCCTTTCAGTTTTCATGGGAAAAGGGACAACAAAAATCGAACCGGAATCACAATGGTAAATGGTTAAGGGTGAATGGTTAATTGTTAATGATAAATGGTAAATGTTGAATGGTTAATCGAGCGAAGCGAAGATCCCGTCCCGAAAGCCTTCGGGATCGGGATGGTGAATGAAGTTTTTGTTTTGTATAAAACTGGGGCTGTCTAAAAAGAACGTAATTTGGTCAATAAGGCATGGATCCCGGATCCCCGAAAGCGTTCGGGGCAGGCTAAGTCCGGGATGACAGCCTCTCAGAACAGCAAAGAGCAATGAGTTTGTCATTCCCGCGAAGGCGGGTCATGAAATGTGCGAAGCAAATCCAGTATTTTTACTTTTCAGTAACCACCCCGCCAGCGGCACCCCTCCCCGATAAAATTGGGATTTACGGTTACCGGACACCGAGTGCCCGTCAGTTGACGGGCGTATCGAGGTGCCTGAATTTGTATGACCCAACAGCAAATTCTTCGACACCGCTTAGGAACCGCCCTTCGATACAACGAATCAGTTTAAACTGATTCGTCACTCAGGGTGACATCCATCATTCTCTTCTCCTTTTTGTTATTTTCGAATTTATGACCCAACAGCCAACAGCTAATAGCTAACCGCCATTTCCCCCGCTTACACCTTAAACCTTACGCCTTACACCTATTATCTGGCACTTTATTTGTTCCTTGAATAAAAGTCATTTAAACCTTTATTCATTTTCATCAGGTGTCTGACCATGAAAACGGCTCTCCGACTTTTTTCCGCCATTTTCCTCACTATTCTTACGACTGGATTTGTTTCGGCTTCAACCCTGATTCCGGCTGATCATCCCAATATTCAATATGTCGGCCGGTGGGATTTAACCACGCCATCCGCACCATCTCATTCCTGGCCGGGTGTTTACCTGATTGCCAATTTTGAGGGAACAAGCATTGGAGTTTCCATGACGGATAATTACTGCTATTACAATGTGTTTATAGATGGCGTTCTCATGAAGATTTTCCATCCCGATCAGGCGGGAAAAACCAATTACAATCTGGTTTCAGGTTTGACTGACGGGCCACACACCCTGCTGCTGATAAAAAGAAATGAAGCTTCCTGGACGAAATATACGTTTAACGGACTCATTCTCGATGACGGAAAAACACTCCTTCCCCCGCCTCAGCTTCCCGTCAGAAAAATTGAATTTGTCGGCGATTCCTTCACCAGTGCATCCGGCAATGAGGCAACAACGCAAGATGCACCCTCTGATGTTGCTCCGGTTACGAATATCACTGAAGGATTTGGTCCGATTACAGCAAAACATTTTGATGCTCAGTACCACATGACCAGTCAGTCAGGATTTGGAATGGTGATGGATTACACCGGAAGTTATATGGGAAATATTCCCGACAAATTCGACCAGACCCAGATGTTTACTGCGAATCCGCCCTGGGATTTTGAACAATGGATTCCAAATCTGGTTGTGATCGGACTTGGTTTAAATGATTATTCAGGTTTTGGCGGATACAGTCATGCCGTCAGTGATATCCATAAAGCTGAGTATAAAAATAAATATCACGAGTTTATCGGAACGATCCGGGATGCTTATCCGGGTGTGCGTGTCCTTGCCGTGGCCCCGCATGTGCTCTGGCTTCAGCAGACGATTGCAGAAATTGTGGAAGAAGAAAATGCTGCTGGCAGAGCCGATGTTTTTTATACCGATTACCCGTACTATGACGGCGGATATGTGAATAACGGTCACCCGAACGTCGCCAGTCACCATAAAATTGCAGACCGGCTCATCGCCGCAATCGAATCCATCCCGGATGTCTGGACTCCGTTTTCTGATCTCACTCCGCCAACGTTTACCAAATATCCCGATGCGCCTTTTACGGTTTATGATCAGCAGGTTACCCTGGCCGTCCAGACCGATTCCTATTCCACGGTGAAATACAGCAGTACCGATAAATCTTTTGCGGAAATGGAACATACCTTTTCAGTAACCGGCGAGCGGAAACATTCGGTTGTACTTCCCTGCGAACATAACACGACTTACAACTGGTACATCCGGGCATCAGATGTCAACGGAAATGAAACTCCGGTTTCCCTTCATATTCAGTACACCGTGGATACAACCAAAGTGATGGTCAACTGGAAAGATTTTCTTTTTGGTGAATCTGCATGGAAATCAGGTGCAACTCCCATCAGCAGCACAGGCGTAGGGACAACGGTTATGAATCCGGTTCAGACGGCTTACTTCCGGAAAAAATTCACTGTGGAAAACCTGGCGTCGCTCATCGGATTCCGCCTCCTGGTTAAAGGCAATGACGGATTTGTTGTTTACCTGAACGGTGAAGAAGTGAACCGTACCAACATGATTGCTGAAGGAGAAATTACTTTTTCAACATCTGCTTTAAAAGCTCAGCTATTGAATACATCAGTCGTATTCAGTGCAGCAAACGGACTGCTTTCCAAATTCAGAAATGGTGAAAACCAGCTTTCTGTTGATGTTCATGGTACATCAGGGGTAACGGCTTTATCTTTTGACTGCCAGCTTCTCGATAATGTGAACAAGAAATACATCAGTCTCGGGTCGGATTGGTTTTTCTCGGATTCCGGTTCAGAGCCGGCCATTCAGCTTGCAGAAAAACCAACCGGGATAGAGGAGTCAACCGGTGCAGTTTTGGATTTCCGTCTGTTCCCGGCTTATCCGAATCCATTCAATCCATCAACAGAGATTTCGTGGTTTCAACCAGCATCAGGCAAAGTTTCCGTTAAAATTCATGATCTGCTCGGAAGGGAAATTGCAACACTTTCAGATGGATTTCACCAGAAGGGTGTCAACAGAGTGACATTTAACGCCGCCGGATTATCGGCAGGATTATATATTTATTCAGTTACCTGTTCAGGACGGAAGGATACGGGGAAGGTTTTGTTGGTGAAGTAAAAAGCAAAAGGTTAAAGTTTAAATTTTCAAGTATTAAAGCCCGGCTTTTTAAGGGGGAAATGGGGGAATCGCAAAACAATTCGTTGTTGTTTTTATCCTGTGAGGTTGTCATCCCGGACTTGATCCGGGATCCATGTCTTTTTTCTGAAATTCTTTCTTTTTGAACCGCCTCTTTGATAATCTTTGCTGTATTCTTTCTACCACTATTCCGCACCGCCGGTGCGGGGAAAATGTAATTTATTTGGTAATTATCCGGGGTTACCAGATTTTCAACCCCATTCGGGGTTGGTAGAAATTCGGGATGAACTAATCCACCGGGTTGTTACCCGGGGCTATTCAAGTTTAATCCCTCCGGGATTTAAATTTCGAATTTCATTAACCATTTATCATTGACCCCATTCAAAGCCGTCCATCGACTTGGTCACTGAGCGGAGTCGAAGTGCCGCTCAGGATGCCAGGTTATAAACATTAACCATTGACCATTCAACATTTACCATTATTTTTCCATCCTTTTTAAAAAACAAGATTTCCCTTTCCGTGAATTCTGTGTTTTCTGTGGTCGAAAATGGGAATGAAAAATCTGGAGACGGGCTAAATGGGGGAAGTTGGCTCCGGAGGAGCCAAATAGTGGTAGGAAAATCAGTTAAGAGGATTATCCGCTCCAGCGAAGCGGAATAAACGATCAGACAGAATTTGGGGAAAACCACATTCCGGTTCTCTGAAGCGGTGATCTTTTTGTTGTTTTATTCTTTCTACCACTATTCCGCACCGCCGGTGCGGGGAAAAATGCAATTTGATTGGCAATTATCCGGAGTCCTCAGATTTTCAACCCCATTCGGGGTTGGTTGAAATTCGGGATGAACAAATCCACCGGGTTGTTACCCGGGGCTATTAAAGTTTCACCCCGTTGGGGTTACAAAATCCAATTTCAATTTACCCCGTCAAAAGCCGTCCATCGACTTGGTCACTGAGCGGAGTCGAAGTGCCGCTCAGGATACCAGGTTATAAACATTAACCATTCACCATTTACCATTATGTTTCCATCCTGTCCATCCTGATCATCCCTGTTAATATTCCGGAGACGCGATTGAATCGCGTCTCTACAAATCCAAATTCTGAATTTTCCAAAAAACAATCCCCCCGCTCTGCGTTCTTGGCGCCTCCGCGGTCGAATTAATTCCTATTTCAACAAAACCATTTTTCCCGTGACACTCTGGCTTCTGTTGTTTCCTGCCAAAGAAATCCGGTACACATACACCCCGGACGGAAAGGAATCCCCCGAAAAAAGGATCTGCTGACTTCCTGCCTGAAGGTTAACCCGACCTGAAGTCCAAACGGTCTGACCGATCAGATTCATCACCGAAACAGAAACTTCACCCGCTGCCGGAATTGAAAATCTGAGTGTCGTCTCCGGATTAAACGGATTCGGATAATTCGGGAACAGAACAAAGTCTGTCATTTTCTCATTTTTAGCTGATTCAACATCGGTGGCTGTCACTTTTAATCCATACACCTGGAGTTCCGAAATCTGATAGCCGGTTGTGGTTTTTGACCGCTTATCCAAAAGCAATCTCACATACCTGCCGGTAACACCAATGCTGTCAATGAGGGAAAGTCCGCCGGTTCCTGCTTTTTCCCACAGAATGACTTTCCAGTTTTTCCGGTCGGAAGAAATGCCCAGGCGGTAAGTGGTGGCATACGTTCCGCCCCAGGTGATTTTGATTTTATCAATGGCAATCGTATCCACCAGATCAAGTTCAACCCAGTTCAGTTCAGTGTTCAAACTTGCCCACCAGGTTGGCGGATCGTCATCCACCATGTGAGCAGGGTTTTCGTGTCCGGTTCCGGTTTCGGTTCCAGAAACGGTGACGGGCCGGCCGTTAGCCCGGTTGACCTGATCAGCAGGGAGAACAGTTACCGTCCGTTGCAGGGTTTCAGTTGTGACTCCAGAAGCCGTTAATTTGTACAGGGTCGTCACCAACGGGTTTACCGTCATGGAACCATCTTCCGGAACGGGTTCGCCGTTCAGCGTCACCGTTGAACCAAAGGATGACGTCCAGGTTAAGGTGACAGGATCTCCGGCAGCAATACTCACCGGTTTGGCTGTAAACGACCACAATTTACCGGAAGGATAAAATCCGACCGTTGTTTTTTTTTCCTGAGCAACATCACCGGATGAAGTCAGCGTAAATTCTGTTGGAACGGATGGATGAATGACCCGCCGTCCCTTTTGGGGAACAGATTCTCCGTCAAGCAACAAAACTGATCCATTTGATGAATCCCAGCTGAGCAGGGCAGAATCTCCATTTTCAATAATTGGCGGATCAACCCGGAAATTCAGTATCACGCCGGATCTGGGTTCAATCACCACATCACTGGCAAAATCCTTTTTCAACTCGAGCATCGAAACTTTCGTTCTGGCGTTTTGAGTTGCAATATCCCAGGCCCACGACCAGGCACCGGCATATCCGTTTTCAATCAAATTCCGGTATAAACCCTGCCAGGTTTTTCCGTGGGAATCCTCAATGTAAAATTCAGCCACAACCAGCGGTTTATCCAGGCCCCAGGCTGATTTTGGATGATGAAAAGGTGACAATGGCGCACCAAAGTTTGCCTGATAGTAGTGAACATTGTAAAAATCGAGAGTTCCGTCAGGGTCGCCACCGGCAGCAATCAGCCGGTCATCCCGGTAATAATTTTTATTCGGATTTCCATCAAACGACACATCGGTCTGGGCACGAAAACACCAGGCGCCGTTTGTGACGATTGCAGAAGAATCAGTTCTGTGAATGGCGCCGGCGACCAGATTGACAACCCGCTGAATATCCAGCATGGGAATGTGATGATTGAACTCCCACCCGAACTCGTTGCTCATGCCTTCAGGTTCATTGAAAACTTCCCAGGCCAGAATTCCCGGATGACCTTTCACACCGTTTACAATCGGAATCAACGCCTTTTTGATGTAAGCATTGGTATAAACCGTATCGGTAAGCAGCTTCTTTGCCCGGTCGGTAATGCCGGCTCCGTTTGAAATCCTGAGCATATCAAAGGACCAGAGACACAGCTGAAGTCCGACTTTTTGTTCGTAGGCGAGATCGAGAATTTGTTTCAGGTCAGCGATGGCATTGGTTCCGGGTCCGGTGACTTTCCCGGTTGCATCAAAGGCCGGAGTTTCATGTCCGGTTGTGTGAAGCCAAAGCCGCATCGAGTTGCCGCCGTTGGCTTTCAGTTCTGTAAAAATGGATTTAAACTTCGTAAAATTGGTGTTTGACGGACCGATATCCCGGGCAAAATTCACCCAGGCCACATTGGCACCGCTCAGAAATAAATCCTGATTTTCATACCGGATGCGGTTATCAGGAGTTTGGCTGAACGTTAATCCGCCGAATACAAACAGAGAGGCAAAAACGATAAACGTTTTCATAAGGGTTCCGATTTAAAATGGATTGCGATTTTTCCTGGTCCTGATAAACAAACAGATTATGAACTGGACGTCCCTTGAAAACTTATTTCACTATTTCAACCTGAGATGCCGCCAGGTCAGAAGTGAATCTGTCCACTTTGTTAAGGTGAACTGAAGCTTTTTTTCTGCTTCCCCGGGCAGAACTTCCGGTAAACTTGCTGATATCGAAGCCAGAAACTGAAAGGGCTTCAATTCCCCAGGTTTGCCAGGGTTGGGGCTCACCTGACCAGACAAGAGAAAATCCTGATACAGTGACGTTCTTTGCATGCCGGATAAGCAGTCCGGGCAGATCACGGCTGAACAACTGGTTTTCATCTCCCAGACATCCCCGCAAATCAATATTCCCGCCTGCTACCGAATTCAGTTTACTTCCGGTCAGTTCAAACTTTACATTTTCAAACAAAATATTGTCAAGCGGACTTTCGTCTGTGCCGTATAAAAGTAAACCCGATTCACCTTTGCAGTAAATATCTCTGAACGTCAGGTTTTTAATTTGGCCCAGTTTCACTTTTTCTTTTCCCCGGATGGCAGAAACGTGTATTGGCTCGCCATTTCCCCACCAGTCACCGGTATGCAGCCGGGTTTCGATGGTTAAATTTGAAAAGGTTATATTTTCGAGTGAGCCTTCATCCCGAAGAAAAATTCCGATTCCCCGGTTTGAATTCGTGATTGTACAGTTGCTTACATGGATATTTCTGACGGTATTCTGATCCAGAAATCCGATCCGGATTCCTGAAGAACTTGACTGAAGCGTGCAGTTGGTCACCGTTATATTTTCAGAAACATGACGGATATTTTTATAACCGGGAAGTTCAAAATGATAAGCGTAACCGGTAATGGCAATGGCATCATCACCCGTTCTGATATCACAATCAGAAACCCGGATGTTACTGCAGGAGGTCAGATCCAGACCGTCGCTGTTGGGTGTAAGCAGGCTGGCGTGAATCTTAACCCCGGAAATAACTGCCCCGTCACAATCAGCCAGGTGAAGCGTCCAGAACGGAGCGTTGTTTATCGACACATCCCGGATAACCACATTTTTACAGTTTGAAAAAATCACCATTTGCCGTGGACGGTCAAGAGGTACAACAGGGCCATCACCGATTCCGCTGTTTACTTTCCTGAAATTTTCCTTCTGCCGGGTGAACTTGGTTCCGCCCCATTCAATGACTTTGGCTTTCGTCCAGTCGAAAAAAACAGATTCATTTCCGTCAATCATGCCCTGACCGGTAATAGAAACCTGTTCAGCATTTTCAGTATATATAATTCCATAATAAACCCTTCCGTAATCCGGAAGGGAATCAGACCGGTAATCTGAAAGGTTGGAGCTTCCCCTTAAAACTGAACCAGCCATCAAAACCAGATTAACGTGACTTTTCAGGGAAAGTGTCCCGGTTAAAAAAATACCGGGAGGAACGATGACAGAACCACCGCCTTTTTCAGCACAAACATCAATTGTTTTCTGGATTGAGTGCGTATTGACTGTTTTCCCGTTGGCAACGGCCCCAAAATCAAGAATGGAATACAAACCAGTCTGCGCAAAAGAAAATTCACACCAAAGAAAAGCTAAAAGAAGACACAGAATTGATTTCATTGTTTTTCCCTGAAAATAAAAGACAGAACCCATTGACTCATTTAAAAAAATATTCTGAGGTTTTTTCATGCCCCGTAATCACTTTGATAAAGAGTTATTGTTTTAATAAAAAAGCCGGACGGAAAACATTCCATCCGGCTTAACCAACACAAACAACACGTACAACTTTTCTTTATTATTTGGCCTTCAGCCTGAACTGAATGGGCACACTCACCCTGTTTGTCACATTTTTGCCGTTGTGACTGGCAGGTTTAAATTTTGTTTTGTAAACCGTTTCAATTGCAGCTTCGTTCAGTACTTCATGAGCCGGTGACAAAATGTTGATCTGAGCCGGATTCCCATTCTGATCAACAATCACACTCAAAACCACTTTTCCCTCAATCTTGAGCTGCATGGCCGACTGCGGATAGACCACATTCCGTGTGATGCCGGAAAGTCCGCCTTCCGGTTCTGCCGGCTGATCAGGAAACTCCATATAGTCTGGAATGGCTTCTTCTTCAGTGGTTCCGCCACCCGACATATCCGCATAAAATTCCATCGTATCAGAAACGGCGCCCATCATTACCGGTTCAGGATTCCCCTGTAGGATGCTCTCAGTAAGTTTAACAGCTTTATCTGACTTTGCAGCAACATCACGAACCGGTTGACTCTGCAGGGTAGCAGATGCATAAACCGCGCCAGAATTTTGTTTTTCTGCTTTCAGATTCACCAGATCAATTTTTAACCGAAGTGTTACACCCGGATTCAGTACGATGGTCTTTTTAAAATCCTGATACCCTTCCTTTTTGACCTGAATAACGTAGGATCCTTCGCCCACATTCACAAAACTGAAGTTCCCGGCGATGTTCGTCCGGGTTGAAAAACGGGTCACATTATCCTGGATCAGGGCAATTGTTACCAGATTGATTCCGACACCGGAACCGGCTTCAGTGACTTTTGCACTGATTTTTCCTGTAGTTTGAGCATGGACCGGTGAAAAAATCACCAAGAGGGCCAGAATTGTAAGCAAGTTTCTGATTTTCATTTCCGTTTCTTCCCTTTTCCAACTGGTTGTTTGCAAGTTGCACTTGTTATGAATGTCACCCGATCTGGTTTTCGTTGATTCAGAACCGGCGTTATCTGATTTGATTGTTGGATAGGTGTAAAGCAAAAAGCGTGCGGAAAAATCACAACTTCGTCATGAGATGTAAAGTTTATCTGCGGATAAGAAGAAAAAACGTTGATTAAACGCGACTGAGACCGATTGGAAGCGATTGTGTTATTTTTTAGTAATGTGGGAGTTGGGGGATACGCGGTAGGGTTTACGCTATACGTTGTACGGGGTACGGGAGAATCAAAATGCCGGAATCAGGATTTACAGGATTAACGGATGGCCAGGATGAATGACAAACAACTGATATCAGAATTGTCTAAAAGATTGACAAAAGAATATAGAAAGGGGTTTTCTGAAACCAACATAATACAAATGAGTAATTTTTTCCTAGCCTACTCAATAGGTCAGTCAGCGCCTGATGAATTCAAACTGAGCAGGTCGCACTACCTTTTCGAATCAATCTAGTTTTCTTTAATCGTTTTTGAAGTTCATCCCGCTCGGATCCACCAAAGAAATCGGGTTATTGCCCACGTAGGCATAAGGTGAAGGGTACTGGTTCAACGGGTCGGGGGAAAGGAATCGCTGTGTTTTTGGCTTCCGTCGGAGGCCGTAATTTTGCAGCTCAAAGGTAACAATTTTGGATTTTCCCTCAATTGTATCAACTATGGAAAAATTTTCAAAACCAATCTGAAATTATGAATTATTTTAACATAGTTCCTAATTAAATACTAATTTCCAAAGCCCTATTAGGTGATTTGGAAGAACCATGCATATAACAAAAAATGATGTCAATGAAAAAATCAAGAGGAAAAAATAAAATAAATATTTTATTTTGAATTTATCCACTTTCTTAAAACTTGCAGTCTGTATGACTTCATCAATATGAAAATAGAATAAAACAAATTTTTCAATTTTATTTGAATAAATAAAAAATATTACTAATGCAACAATAAAAGTATAGGAGCCAAATAGTAAAATAATTGGGAACAATAAAAATAGCATCAATGAAATTGCAATAAAATAAAAGGAAAGACTTAAAAAATTTAAAGAACTCTGGTGCCTCTTCGCCTCATCTGAAACTGGGAAAAGGTTGAATCCAAGTTCCAAAATTTTACAAATAACCTTGGCTCTTAAGCTATTTTCTATTTTTGGACTCTTGACCATAAAAAACACCTCTAATATCAACAATATTGTCAATTTTTTGATTTAAATTTAAAGCATGATCGCCCATATAGCTGTAAAGTGCGCCCAATGCCAAAACTCCTAAAGTTACCGGAACAGAAACTGGGGCAGCAACAATAATTGCAACACCAATTCCGACCCCAATATTAACCACTGTGTGAGTATTTGCTTCTCCATCAAAATATTCTATTAATGCTAAGCCAGCAGTTACCCCGCCATTTACCTTTCCTAGCATCTTCGCTTCCTTCAACAAAGATGGAACACCTTTTGTCCATACTACATTATATGCACTCCATACATCATTTGCAGCCCCAGCGGCACCAATTCCCTTTGAAATATTGTCTAAATCATCTGATAAATTAACGGCTACAACTGAAGAAAAATATCGGATGTATTCCCTAATCGTGTACAATTCCCCTTTTCCTTCAAAAACACCCGTTTTATCAAAAGGCCCATAAAAACCAACAAATTCAATTTTGCCAGTAATCTGATAACGATCCAATACAAATGTGAGTTTGTTCGTTCCAGATCCACTCCCAGCATTTAAAACATTCAATTCACTTGATTTTCCTCCATATCCGGTTGCCTGGCCAACAGATCCACCATAGGTTGCACCCCAGGCAGCATTATATAATGAATTAAAAAGAGCATTATTTACAGCTCCGCCACCTGCTGTCGGATCAACAACAGGTACGATCACAGCCTCTTTTCCTTTTAGAGGCGCCTCACTTCCCATCCCGCTCGGATCCACCAAAGAAATCGGGTTATTCCCCACGTAGGCATAAGGTGAAGGGTACTGGTTCAACGGGTCGGGGGAAAGGAACCGCTGGGTTTTTGGGTCGTACATCCTTGCTTTGTAATTCATCAGACCCAAATCGGCAACCCATTCTTGCCCTGTATAGGTAAAATCACAAACCACCGAACCTACTATTTTGGAGTACACTACTTCTCCGAACGGAGAGTATTCATATAAACCTACCATCCGGCTGGTAACTCCGGTTGCTGCGTTTAAAACAACTTTTGTAGAACCAAGACTTGTATTGAGCCTGTCGAAATATGGTCTTTCAGAATGAAATATTCAACAGCGCCCTGAAAACTTACACTTCATACCAGTTTTCTGTTTTCAATTCTGAAATGGCTGAAAATTCATTTTGATTATTTGTCACCAGAATTCCGTCATAGAACTTCACAATAGATGCAATAAAAAGATCATTTGGACCCACAATTTTTCCAGCCATTTCAGATTTAGACCGGATGTCAGCATAAACATATGAAATTGGGTCAGTGAAGGCCACAATTTCAAAGGGTTCCAGAAAAGCCTCAACTTTTTCGAGGTTTGATTCCCGCTTTAAACTTTTGTATGCACCAAGAATCAGTTCTGCTTTTACAATGGATGGAATTTTTATTGCTTCAGGAGAAGTTGATAACAACTTATATTTTATGGATTCACTTTTCCCATTTAGAAAATAAATGCAAGTATTTGTATCCAGAAAAAACATCACATTTCCAGTCTTTTCGTGTCGTTTTTAAGAAATTGCTCAGAAGGTTCTGTAAAAGACTCATCGGCAATTGAACCAAAGAGTTCTTCAAACTTAACCGGGTAAACAGGATCAACCTTTGCCCGAATCTGATCAGCAACCCATTTTGAAATTGAAACATGCTGCCGGGAGGCGGCGCTTTCAACTTTTCTTAGCGTTTTTTCGTCAATATATAGTGAAATCTGTGGCATCGTTACTCCTTTTTATCAAAGGTATCTCAAATTGAAATTCATGTCAAGTATATGTGCAAGTACACTTGCTTGGTTAAAGGCATGCAAATCTTCAAATTGTTTTAAATAACACCATTGTCAGAATCAGGATTTACGGGATTAACGGATGGGCAGGATGAATAACAAACGGAAATTTCGAGAATAATAAATTTCAGGTTTGAATGATGAAAGGATTATTCCCCATCCTGAAAATCCCCAAATCCAGAAAATCCTGATTCTGACGATTTTTGACTTTGCGTTTAAAAGCAGACGACTTCAGCACGTCAGTTTCTAGTCCTGACTTTGATTTTTAAAATAAGAAAAAATATTATTCTGTAGGAATCGGGTAAATTTTCATCTAAAGAAAATGGATTTCAGTCTACTCTCATCATGGAAGAATCATTTTAACTACAAACAACTGTAATTAAAACTTCATCTCACCTATAACAACTATTTTACCTTTAGTTCTTCTTCATTAAAAAACTTATCTGTAAGCTCAATGGAGTAATTAATTTCACCACGCTTGTGTGGTCCAAATAATTCCAATTTTTTTTGAACTTTCCAACCACTTATTTTTCTTAAATCATAAGGTTTCAAAGTATTCAAATAATAGACTTTAAATTCTTTGAAAAAATATTTTAAGGCCGAATCACCATAATCTTTATAATAAATTTCTACGCCAAAATACTCTTTTGACGCATTAATCCTCAATGTATCCTTTTGTCTACTGTTATAATCCGTATGCACATACTCAAATACTATACTTTCATTTGTCTTATTCATTAAATTAAAAGAATAAACAGCCATGGGTTGTTCCTTTGTAACACAAGAGGTTATTAATACCACAAATAAAAATTTAAAATATTTTGCCATAATTAAATCCAAATCCTGATTCTGACGATTTTCTAAACCATGTTAACAAGAGGTGTTTAATTAGTCATCGGTTATTTTCAGTCATTTGAAAAGATTAAGGAGATAAAATTATAAAGAATATTTTGTTCCCTTATTTCTGAAATTCTCTCTGTTTTTTAAATATTCAGTCCAGGTGAAATAAAGAGTGTCTGTCTGGTCCTTATTTAATTTAAAAATGATTTTCATATTTTCCCCCTTTCCAATAGTCCCAACACTAAATTCACCATTTTTTGCCGAAATACTACTATCTGAAATAAAATCCCCAAAATATAGATAGACCTTAACTCCTGCCAGATTTTTTTCATCACTACTTGAAACCATAGTTCCATTTATCTGTACATAGGGCTCACAAACCGTAAGTCCAAATAAAAGAAAAATTACTCCAATAATTTTCATCTTAATTTCCCTAAAAAGATCATATAATGGTTTCTCAAAAGTTGCGGAAAATTTAAAGAATAAACAAAATGATTATTCCCCTCCTGAAAATCCCAGAATCCAGATTCTGACAATTTTTTTCTTTTGGGTTAAAACCCGATTCAATTCATAAATAACAGTTATCCGTCAGCTAAAGCAGACGGCAATGAAATCAACTACTCACTGTCAGAATCAGGATTTACAGGATTAACGGATGGGCAGGATGAATTACAAACATCCATTTTGAGAATTAAAATTTCAGATTTGAATGGTGAAGGGATTATTTTCCCATCCTGAAAATCCCCAAATCCAGAAAATTCTGATTCTGACGATTTTTTTCTTTTGGGTTAAAACCCGATTCAATGCATAAATAACAGTTATCCGTCAGCTAAAGCAGACGGCAATGAAATCAACTAATCACAGTCAGAATCAGGATTTACAGGATTATAGGATGAACAGGATTATGACTCCCTTCCTGAAAATCCTGATTCTGACGGTTTTTGACTTTGGGTTAAAACCCTTTCCCCCATTAATCATTAACCATTCACCATTAACAATTACTTGTTCACCATTTCATGATTTTCCGGATGACGGGTTCGAGTTCATCGGCCATACGAAACTGATCGGCACGATCGGGATGTGAGGAGCACCCGGCAAAATATCGGGAGCCATAGAAATAAGTATAAATCTGTGATTCACCTGCTTTTTTGGATTCTGCTGCAATAATCGTCAGCCAGGAATTCAGTTTTTTTCCTCTGGATTCATCCAGCATCGGACTTGAAATCAGAAGCAATTTGGCATTTGGATAATTTTTTCTCACGGTTTTCAGGAAGGAAAGATAGCCTGAAACAAATTTTGCAGAATCAAGCGGTGCCCGGTATTTCGTTCCATCTCCGTCAGAAAAGTCATTGGTTCCCAGACAAACTGTGACCAGATCAGGCGTGTAGGATGAAAAATCCCACTTTACCGATTGGTTTTCATCGAGATAAAGATTGTCATAAACCTGGGGCATCACGGGCACATCCGAATTCCAGTTGCGGTAAACGCCGATACCTGAAACTGAACTGAGCAGCCACTCTGCATCCATCCGGCGGGCAAGAAGGGGTCCGTAAGCGAGGAACGCATTGTGCTGGTCGAACCAGTTTTTTGATCCGCACGGGATATCTTTCGTATCAACACCCATTCCGCACGTAATCGAGTTACCGATGAATTCAATTTTTCGGGAAGACGCAGGCGGCGGAGCGAGAAGCTGATCGCAGGTTACACCCAGAAATTCGACCCACCCATTTTGTGATTCAGTTGCTTTTGAAATGAGAATCAGGTGTGAACTCGGAGTCAGGCTATCGGCAAGTGTGTACTCCGTTTTTCCTTTTTCAGTAAAAAACCGGCCGAGATACTGTCCATCCAGTTCAACAGCAAAATAATTGAAGTCAGATCCGTTCTGGAACTGATCCTGCAGATGAATCTTAAATTCCGGACCTGTAAACCGGATAAAAAGGGTGGAAGCTGATGAAGAAATCCGGGGTTTCTCCGGGTTGGTAAAATCAATCCTGCCCATGGTACGGATGTGCGGGTCTGAGGGGAGGAAAGTCTGTGCAAAAAGTGAGGCAGAGGAGAGAAAAACAAGAAGGAAAGAGAAGAAACGATTCATGTTGAAATCCTTTAATTGCGGAAAATGCAAGTTCAAAAACGACCGCGAAGGCCCTAAGGCGCTAAGAAAAGGCGAATTTTAAATTGGAATATTTATATAAAACCAAAAGACAGTTTAAAGAAAGTATGTTGTTGAAAAAAGGTACTGGATGAGCTTCGCAAAACTTCGTTAGCCGGATTCCCGATCCCGATTCTCGGGACGGGGCAGACTAAGTCCGGGATGACAACCTTCATTCCACTCTACCTTCTATCTTATGTTCCCGAAAGTGTTCGGGATCTTCGTTCCACTCCGCCTTCTGACTTCTGTCTTCTGACTTCTTACTTCTATCTTCTTATTTTAGTCCCAATTCCTTGCACATACGGTAATAATTTGAAGGGGCAAGACCCAGTTTTTCGGCAGCACTTGAGTCTGAACTGGAAATGCTTCTCACATACTCGAAATACTTTTTCTTGAACATTCTTTCG